>Ga0335074_10004466_pt1 | contig 19243 bp, 17 predicted proteins | sample Lox_Sample_23_FD_206715 | JGI IMG/M metagenome (GOLD analysis project Ga0335074, IMG submission 206715) | Soil microbial communities from Loxahatchee National Wildlife Refuge, Florida, United States - Lox_Sample_2.3 | ecosystem: Environmental > Terrestrial > Soil > Wetlands | place: USA... | reverse complement strand
ACCGACATCGCGTCGGTGCCGGCCGCGCGCCGAGCCGGAACGAAGGATGCCAGCAGGGCAGCGAGCAGCAGCAGAGAAAGGCTTCCAGCTATGGAGATGGGGTCGAGCGAACTGGTCTGATAGAGCAGGCTCTGGAGCCAGCGTGTCGCGGCGAAGGCCAGCAGCAGTCCAACGATCGCGCCCATAATCACCGGCGTGCATGCCTGGCGAACGACAAGGGCGATAAGCCGCTGCCTGTCGGAACCGAGGGCGATGCGAATGCCGAACTCCTGCCTGCGCAGCGAGACCGAGTAAGAGAGCACGCCGTAGATGCCGAGCAGCGCCAGCAGAAGTGCGGCCGCACCAAAGCTTGCAAGCAGCGAAGTCTGAAAACGTGCTTCCGCAACCGAGTTGCCGATCAGCTTTTCGAGTGGCTGAGTGGCTGGAATCGCTACCGTAGGATCGATCGCCCAGAAGGCCTTTTTCAGCGCTGCTCCAAGGCCTGCAGAATCCTGAGAGCTGCGCACCAGGAAGTAAACCCGCGACAACGGATTATCCCAGTAGGGCACATAGATCATGCTCGGAGCAGAACGGAGGTCGTTGATGCGGGCATCGGCGACCACGCCAACCACGGTGTAGGCCTCGTCACCGAAATGAATGCTGCGTCCGACGGGATCCTCATCCGGAAAGATTGCGCGGGCCGCCTTCTGCGAGAGCAGAATATTGCTGGGATGATCGCGATCGAAAGCATTCAAGTCGCGGCCTTCCAGCAGCGGAATCCGCAGAGTGGTGGCATAGCTGGGACTGACCCACCGAACATTGGCAGCCGGCCACTCGGCTTCCGGAAGGGGACGGTCAGGGCGGTCGATGGTATAGATCCTGATGTCTCCTGCGAGGGGAAGGGCACTGGTGATCGCGACCGACTGAACGCCGGGAAGCTGGGCGATGGAGGTCAGGGCGCGCTCGATGAAGCCGGCGCGCGCCTTTTGCATCTGGTCGGGTTCGTTGCCGTACTGCGGTGCGTAGAGGAAGAGCGAGGCGACGGTTACGTGCGAGGCATCGAAGTCTCGATTCTGAGTGAGCAGGTGCGAGAAGCTGCGGAGGAGCAGGCCGGCGACGATGAGCAGGGCGAGGGTGAAGGCAACCTCGGTCGCGATCAGAGCCTGCCGGGCAGATTTGGCTTCTCGGGCAGCGGATACTTTCCCGGAATTCGCCTGCAGGGCCGCCCGGGGATCGATATGCATCGATCGCAGCGCGGGCAGCAGGCCAAAGAGAAGCGCAGTAAGCATGGAAAGCGATGCCGCCACCAGCAGGACCGGCAGGCTGACATGCGTTTCATGCAGGCGCGGGAGGTCAGCGGGAGCGACTGCCATGAAGAGAGAAACGCCGGCATAGGCGAGCAGAATGCCGAGGGTTCCTCCGATGGCTGCGAGGACGATGCTCTCAGAGAGGGAGGACCAGAGCAGCCGGTCGCCGCTCGCCCCGAGAGCGGCGCGCACGGCCAGTTCGCGATCGCGGGATACGGCGCGAGCGAGCTGGAGATTGGCAAGGTTGACGCAGCCGATCAGCAGGACGGCCGCCACGGCGGCGAGAAGCAGCCAGAGGCCGCTGGTGACGCTGCTGGTGACATCCGTGAGTAAGGGGAGCACAGCGACGCTGGGATTCGTCTCAACTTTCTCGGCGCGGTTGAAGGCACCCTGGATCCGGTTGAGGTCGGCCTGCGCCTGGCGAGGAGAAACACCGGGCCTAAGGCGTGCAAGCGCGAGGAAATCGTAGCCGCCATCGGTCGTGAGCTGATCACTGCGGATGACAAGGGGAGAGTAGATTTCGTACGGGTCAGGGCTGGGCGCCGGTCCTGACGGCGTCGTGCTGAAGCGGGGAAGGTCCTGCGCGAGGACGCCTATAACAGTGACCGGCCGGCCGGAATCGCGCATGGTCCGTCCGATCACATTAGGATCGCGATGGAAGTACTTCTGCCAGGCGCTCGGGGAAAGGATGACGACCTGGTCGTGGCCCTCTGTATCTTCACCGGGAAGGAAGGTACGACCGATGGCCGGCTTGATGCCGAGGACGCTGAAGAAATTAGGAGCGACGGCGAGGCCGGCGACCATCTGCGGGTGACTGGCTCCGGTGGCAATGCTGACGGAACGGATGTGGAACAGGGCGACGCCGGAGAGGGTCTGCTGATTCGCTTCCCAATTGCGCACATGGATCGGGTTGTCGAGACCCTCAATGGGAGCAGTGCGCTCGCGCAGCATCACGAGCTGTCCAGAGTCTGGAAAGTCAAGCGGGTGCAACAGCACGGAATCGACGACGCTGAAGATGGCCGTTACGGCACCGATGCCGAGGCCCAGGGTGAGGATTGCCGTGAGGGTAAAACCGGGCGATTTGCGGAGGGTGCGCAGGCTGAAGCGGAGTTCCTGAACCAAGTTGGGCATCGGTCATCCTCCAGTGGATGATACTTGTGCAACAACTGAATCGCCGGAAGCGTAATCGTCCTTCCCCGCAGTAGAAACGGCCTAAGCCGCCTCTGGAGCTGGTCGAACCTTCCCTCGCTGTCCGGCTCCGGACACCTCTGTTCATCCCTGAACAGAAGCAGGGCCTTTGACTGATGGGAAAAACCGCCGTCCACCCCGCACGCTTCCAAACGAATGAGCGTAGCCAAGCCATTGAGCAGGCAGTAACTCCTTGTCTGGCGTGAGACGAGCACAGCGTACACAAGTCGGCGCCATCGGATGCTCCAGCCATGCCAGGCCCGGTCCATTCCGGAGGGGGTGCCCGATTCTTTATAGCAGTTGGATATGCTGCCTTCCGCCTACAGTGATGAGTGCGTAAACAACCGTCATAGACAGGCCAGGGAATCACTCGGATCAATGCCTCGGCGCCAGAGGATCTGGCGACGGACCGCAACACAAGGGGCACATTTCTGTGTCCTTTTTGCACCCTCATGGTGATTCTCTGGTGCTCTGAAGTTTCTAGAATCTATGGCGGGGACGACGGGGCTCGAACCCGCGACCTCTGCCGTGACAGTGAGTCCGAAACCCGTAACTTATAGAAACGCCGGGCAATGGATGGCTCCATTGGAAGCGAAAAGGAACACCTGGGAATCGTTATTGTGGCCATAGCGTGCCCACGTTTTTTACCTCAGATCTCCCCTGAAACGCCCTGAGGCCTCTGCCGTGCGACGGCATTGATCGCCTGTTTTCTCCAGATTCCTCCGCCGCAGGATGGCAGAGGTCGCCCCGAACGCAAAGCGAAGAAATATCGAAGAGCAGCGCCAAAGTCGAAGAGCGGGCAAAATGAGGGCGCAATTGTGCCCTCGTTGTAGATCTACAGTGATGGCCGTTTTTCATAAACAGAGATCGGACTCCGGGCGGCGATCGGACTTGAAGCGCTCGTTGACGTCCAATGGAAAATCGCTAGGCGCAAGCGCGCTTTTCGTTCCCGATCCTGCTCGCTGGACCCGGCTCGGCGTTGAAAACGCACATATCCGGGGCTTCGTGATGGAAACGAATGCAAAAGGATCGCGAGCGGAGGCAATTGGGCATATATTAGGTCGCAGCCGTACAGGACAATGGAGAACCCGGTAGGCTTCCAGCGCTTATCTCAAACGACAACTCGTTAACTCCGAAACTAAGCTCCCCATTCGCGCTGAAATCAGTGTTGCAAGAGGAGAGACGAATCATGAGAGGTGTTAGGCCCTTCACACTGATCTTCTGCCAAGTGACAATCCTTGCCGTCGCGGTCAGCGGTCAAGCGCACAATTCCCCCGATGGTTCACCTCTAGGGAGCCAGGGCGGCACAATCCTGCAGCCGGGCTCAGCCATCAAGCCTTGTACTGACGGAAGAGAAAAGGGGCCTCGCCCTCGGAGGGCCTCGTTTTTCCCGCATAACGCACCAATAGAGGATTTCAGAATAACAATCGACATGAATCCTGAAGATTACTGCTTACCCAACCCGATTAATTTTACCGTTCCAAATAAACAGGAGATTACTTTAACGGTCACGCGCCCTAATGGAATGAAATGCTCAGTTGTTGAAGCGACGAAACAGGTGACGCCACCTGATATCGGATCGATGATTGCCAACTTCTTGAAATCAGCTGGCCCGGCTGTATCAGGAGCACCTCCTTCTAGTTCAGCCATCTACGCACTTCCTGCGATGGGAAATTCACAGGCCACGATCACGATCTCATGTAAAGACGACGATCCCGACAAGGTCATGATGCCCAAAAAGACGGTCATCGTGACATATCAGAACATAGCTCCAATCTCCGCTTCTGCTGGATCGATAGTGTCCTTGCTCGGTAAAAAGACCTATGGGGTGAACACTACGGTCAGCAGTGTCACGGCTGGCGGCGCAGTCACGTCGCAGTACGCCATCGGAGTGACTTCTTCCTCCACGGTTCAATACATCCCCGCCGGCTTTCTCAATCTCTACGGGGTAGGCAATCGAAACACGCACCTTGACCTTCAAGCGGGGGTCGGGATCAATCCAAATGGGAGCAAGGTAAAAGTCGAATATTTCATCGGGCCAGCATTTGCCTGGAAGGGACTTTACGTCAGCCCTGGGCTTCATCTTGCGCAGGCCCAGTATTTAGCGAACGGATACACTGTCGGCGATACCGTTAGCTCGCAAACGTTCTCGGTTCCCACGGTCTACCATACGACGCTGAGGTTTGGGTTCGCCATCTCGTACACCCCCAAACTTCCAAGCAAGAGTGCGCAATCTGTCGGTACGCCATCGAACTGAATATTGCGCTCATAATCACCTGTAGTCAGATGATGTTTGGCCACGTTTCTTTCATTGGCTTGAGTCGGAGTTGGTTCGGGCTCGGGGTTTCGCAGTCCGGTCTTAATGAGAAATAGTTCGGGTATGCACATCGCCCCTATGAAACGGACCGAGCATGGGCGCCTGTGCTTGACATATCTTCAAAGAAGGCTACATGCCGTTTGGTTCTTGACTGTCCAGATTCACACGCCATTACGAATGCGGAAGGAGGCTGTTAATGCAAACAGAAACACTCTGGCCCACCTTCATATTAATGATTGTTCTGTGGATTCCGCTAAATGCGTACCCGCAGGCGACTGCTGCAGGTGCCTACGGGTCACCTATGACTCTCGAAACCGGCGCAGACAATGGCTTCTTGCAATGCGTCTCGGAAGTTCTGCGACCTGACTACCGGCATAGTGCGACGCCTGAGGCCTTCGAAAACCTGCTTAGGCAACCAGATTCATCAGCCATTGCTGTGATCGCCGGACATGGCGAACCGGGACTCATCTGCACTGGGACTGGTGATAGTTGCAATGAAAACACAGATGTCGATTCCTCCAACGAAAACAATTGGAAAGGTTCAGCAAGGTCTCTGCAAGGCAAGTTTAGAAATCTACTTCTCCTTGGCTGCAACATCGGCGCGGAGCAAAAGGGTGCCGATCTTTTGTACATGATGGCACAAGATACGCAGATGAGAGTTGTAGCTTCAACCGGTCTCATATGGTGTGACCGCGCAACTTCGAGTGTATATCCGCAGTCTGGTGCTCGATGGCAATCAGCCGGGCCTGCTAGCAAACCAAGCCCTCTTCCGCGGCCCGTCTACACCATTGCCGCCGCCAAGGCCAACGCAATATGGAGCTTTAAAGTCAGCGGCGAATTTCGATCTGTTTCACCTGACGCGATCACAGTCACTGCCTTTCAGTTTATTGGTACCGGTAGGCGTGGCGAATTTCGTGATCTTGACCGGACACGCGCCCTAAGCTTGTTGCGGCTGATAGACCTTGCGCACCCATTTGTGACCAGTGCAATCCCCGGTGGGGTCATTACGGCAAAGTTCGCCATTGAGTTTGCTGTTGGGGGTAGGACCGTGGAGAAGCATTTTGTAATTTATAACGACGAGATTGTTAATGATTTGGACGATCGACAGGTCTTTTATCGTACGGATACCCGACTTTCGGAGCGACTTCACGACCTGAGCAGGTGAGGAAATCAAGCCAAACATCTAGCGTTCATTTTAACGGTTGTATGACAGGAATCCTGTCCCGCTCTCTGAGGCGACTGTATTTCCAATTCATGGGGCTCCGAACCTAGACCACGCCTCATGGCTGGTTCACCTAGTATGAGGTAGACTGCTTGCGAAAGGTTACGACCGTAATGCCGCGACTGCGCTCGAAGCGACAAGGAGAGGAACTCCGAACCAACGGTAAACTTATCCTATTTTCATTCTGGCCAGCTATCCATTCTACCCGTTGGGCTTTACAGCGGCGCCTATACGTCAGAGACCCATGGGCGACCCTTTTCGAGGCGGTGTACCGCGCGACGATTCCGAAGGCCAGAATCGATGAGGCGCTTTCGTACCTCGATCAGGCGGAAGAATACTACAAGGCGGGTACACAGGCTGGTGGGAGAATGAGCGTTAAGCCGCTGCTTCTCTACTATTCAATTCTGAACCTCTCAAAGTGCATGATTGCCGCGCGTCGATCAACTCTAGACCTGTCACACGCGCAGCATGGGCTGACGGCTACGCGACCTCACCAGCGTGCCATTTTGGGCGATGAGATCGGCATCAGGACCGCAGCAAATCGGGTCAATATTTTTGGCGAACTGATGACAATCCTCGATGGCACGGTGCCGAGCCTTCGTAATTTGCAGGTACGACATTTACTCCCCCAGATTTTGCCGGGACATCGGCTGTGGGCCTACGCCAGCAACCGGAAGGAGCAGTTCATTCATGTCAAACCAAGGGCATTCCACGATCCTGCGAGAAACGAGGCGTGGCTCTCAATCTATATCGACAGAGGCGAGCTTGCCTATATGGGGCTCGGAGTGGAGAGATGCATCGAATCGGCAGGTCTGCCTGGACGTTGGGAGCAAGTTCAAGACCCCGAGGAAGGCGCGTCGATCGTGCTTGAGCAACAGGGTGGAACAGCATACAGAGGGCGCCCCTTGGACTGTGCTACGGATCTATTCCGATCGATTCGCTCTGTGCTGTGGTCTGTCGTCACAACAACCGACCCTCACCGGAAGTTCTACCTGAATTGTGATTCTGGACTGGGTAGCCACAGGCTCCCACAGTGGGCATCCGTTTATATGCTGTTCTACTACCTCAGCGACCTTACCCGCTATCGGCCGGTGCACTTCAGCCGGTTTCTTGAGAGTAAGTACGGCCCTCAGGTCGAATCGTTTCTAGACGAGTGCCCCAGTCAATTTCTGTTTCTTATGGCGTCTGAGCTTCTCGAGCGCGAGGTTGCTCCGGCTGACTTGGCATAAACGCGCTGGAGACGCAACGGAGCGGTCGATAGCGGTTATTGATGCCTCAGCTTGCCCGCAAAGCGTATGGCCTTCCGCGCTATTCCTCTTGATGGCCGGGAAGACCGATAGAACTTCTGTCTTCCTGAGGCATCGATCTCATCGGACAGGACGCGAGGGAAGTGAATCCTTCTGTTTCGTTTTGCAATTACATGCTATTATGTGATGACAGTGTGCAACTGTTCGGCGATGGCTCACTACGCCCAAAAGACCCTCGAATACGTCACCAAACACGGAATCGTGCGGCCGCGTGATGTTGAGGCCATTGGCATTCCGCGGGAATACCTGCTCCGTCTCCATCGCCAGGGCAAACTGGAACGCGCAGGACGAGGCATGTACAGTCTTCCGCACGCTGCCGTCACGGAGCGTCACTCCTATGCGGAGGTATCGAAGCGAGTTCCGGATGCCGTTCTCTGTCTGCTTTCTGCGCTCGCTTTCCACGAGATCACCACGCAAAATCCCGTAGCTGTATGGATTGCGCTGCGCAGGGGGGCAAGAACCCCTGCCCTCACGTCGCCTGCCATCCGAGTTGTGCGTCTTTCCGACCGGTCCCTTACCGAAGGCATTGAAGAACATCGCGTCGAGGGCGTTCCCGTGCATGTCTACTCCGCCGCAAAAACCGTGGCCGACTGCTTCAAGTTTCGCAACAAGATTGGACTTGACGTGGCAATGGAGGCACTGAGGGATTCAGTTCGACAGAAAAAGGCCAGTGTCAATGCGATCTATCGCTACTCTAAAATCTGCCGGGTGAGCAACGTCATGCGGCCATACCTGGAGTCGCTGTGAGTTCGGAGTCCCGCGCAAACATTGCAGCCTCCGTACGCGCTCGACTGCTCCGTCTGGCTCAGGAAAGCGGAGAAGACTACCAGAGGGTGCTCGGCAGGTACGGCATTGAACGTTTTCTTTATCGCCTCGGAAATTCCTCTTACCGGGATCGCTTTGCGCTGAAGGGTGCCACCCTTTTTACGTTGTGGACCGGTCAGACCCATCGGCCAACCAAGGACCTGGACCTGCTTGGCCGTGGATCCTCCGCGATCGATGAAGTGGAAGCTGTTATGCGGGAGATCTGCGGCATCCAGGATGACGACGGAATCGCCTTCGATGCGAAAACCATCACAGGGACAAGAATCAAAGAAGACGACGAGTACGATGGCGTACGCGTCAGGTTCAACGCTCATCTTGCGGGAGCACGAATCCCCATGCAGGTGGATATCGGGTTCGGAGATGCCGTATTCCCAGAACCCGAATTAGCGACGTTTCCGGTACTCCTCCCCATGGTTGCGCCTCAGATTCGCGCTTATCCTCGCGAGTCTTTGATCGCGGAGAAACTACATGCAATGGTCGAACTCGACATCCGGAACAGTCGGATGAAGGACTTCTACGACATCTGGTACATGGCCCGAATTTGGGCCTTTGAGATGCCATTGCTGCGCCGTGCAATCGTGCTGGTATTCGAGCGCCGCGGTCTTGCCCTTCCTGACGGTACACCGGTTGCGCTCTCCGCCGATTTCTTGAACGATCCCCAAAAAAAGCAGCAATGGAATGCCTTCATCAGTCGCTTGAACAACGCCGATGCACACCCGCCCCTTGATGAAGTGGGTGCCCTTTTGCGTGCCTTTCTCCTTCCCTGCCTCCACGCTGAATTGCCGGCAGAGACAAAAGGCCGCCGCTGGCTACCAGGTGCAGAATGGACAGATGCGGCAGGATAGCCGTGCAAACCGCACAAAACCCTCGTAGAGGAAGCATGCCTGGATTGGAGCGGCCTAGTCTGGGTTCAGGAAGTATTGCGGGGGCTTTCCATAGAGCTTCGCCAATTGGAGAAGTTCCATCATATCGATGCGACGCTCACCGGTCTCGCACTTGGACAAAAAAGAGTGAGAAAAGCCCAGGTGCAGAGAAACGTCACGTTGGGTGAGTCCGGCGTCTTCGCGCGCGGAAATCAACCTCTGGAGGATTGCCTCATATTGAGATTGGAACGGGGCCGTTCTCGCCTTGCGTGACCTGCGAGTTTCGGGCTTTCGAGGCTTCCCCACCCTTCAAGTGTGGGTAATGCCTTGCCGAATCCCCTAATAAGGGACAGACTGGGTTATGCATGGGGTTTAGAGGAGATTGCGGTGACAGATGGATTCTTTGAATGCCCGGAACTGAAGGGCAAGACGATCCAGGCTCTGCGCGTGTACGAGAATCAAGATCAGAGTACGGAGGTGGCAATCGACTTCACCGATGGCACCGCGTTTTCCTGCAGCTTGGAAACCAAACGCATGGCATCAGCGATCTTCTTTCGCCCCTCTACCGGCACTCCAGAGGTCCTTCGGAGATATAGCTCCTGATCTGTCATTACATTTCTGAATAACAAACAGTCGCTACGTTATTGGACATGAGAGCTGGGGAAACTTAACTTTGCGCCATAGCTGACGATCTGTCAGCGGAGGTGCAAAGATGCTGAGAATTCGCCGCCCATTCCGGTTGGAAAAGCCCCTCAATCGGTCGTCCATTCCCGCTGGCCGAAGGCTGAGAAACCTGATCTCCAAAGAAAGCTTTCTCGAGGCCGCCCATGTCATGGGTCCGACGCTGACTGCGCTCCTGTGCATGGGCACCAGCAGTGCCGTCGCCCACGCCCAGGGAACGATAAGTTTCAGCGGTGCTCAGACTCTGATGCAGACCATCCAGACGTTCGCAGAATACGCGGGCGCGGTGATCTGCCTGGTCGGCCTTATTTTCGCTGGCATCAACTTCATGAGCGGCAACATTCAGCGCGGCGTCATCGGCCTCTTCGGGGCCATTTTCGGCGCTGCCGTGCTGGGGTGGGGAGCGGGCTGGATCAGCTCTCTGACCGGACAGAGTGTGAGCTGACTATGCTGACCGCGAAGCGAGGAGAGCCCATCGCGATCAACCAGGCGCTCAATCAGCCGCGCGAAAAGCTCGGCCTCAATTTACCGACCTGGCTGGCTATCGTAATGGTCTGCGTAATGGCTTTCCTCGCCGGCTTCCACATGCTGGCGGTTGTGTCCTTCCCGCTGCTCGCAACAGGGTGCTGGCTTGTGGTCCGCAAACACCCGAAGATGTTTCAACTCTGGGCCCTGAGTCTCAGCCAGAGGTCGTATTATGATCCGCGCAAACAGTGAACAACTCAAATACACGCCGTGGTTCGCCAGAGCCGGAGCCGCGTCGAGCATCGTACCGATTGCGCGGTTTATCGGCCCGAATGTCTTCGCCCTCAAGGGCGGCGGCTACGGATGCCTGTTTGCGCTCTCGGGCATCGACGAAGAGGGATTAACGGACCAGGAACTCGACGCGCGGATGCGTTCTATCGAAGGCGCACTGCGTGGAATGCCGGAAGGATCGTGCCTGTATCAGTACGCGCGCGTGATGTCCGGGTTTGATCTTCCATGCCAGCGGACATACGCGAACCCCGTCACTCAGGTTTTCGCCGATGATCGGCTGGCATTTCTTGAAAGGACCGCAGGGTTCCGGCGGATCGACCTGCACTGGTGCCTGACGCTCGAGCCGCCGAAGGTCAAAGCATTCGAGCAGAAGCCGAAGGAGCACGCTGCCGAAACATCGCGAATGCTCGCTGAACTCGAGAAGACGGCAACCATTCTGGAGGGGCATCTCGGCAGTTCAATCGGGCTACGCCTTCTCGACAAGAACGCGACATTTCAGTTTTTCAGTCATCTTTTCAATCTTGAAGAATGGGCCGCGGCCGACCACCTCCGCAGCGATGCGGGCGTCGACCGGCAAATCGTCAAGAACCCGGTTGCCTGGCACAGCGACCATATTCAGGTCGGACGGCGCCATGTCCAGATGTTCTCTCTCAAGATGCCGCCCGAGGCGTCCCGGCCGTGCCTGTTTTCCGGCCTGCTGACACTGGATTGCGACAGCATCCTGTGCTCGACGTGGCGGCCGAGGTCCACGGCCGCAGCACGCAGTGAGATCGACGCGCAGGAAAAGTTCATCTCGTTCTTCAAAGTCGGGGTCCTGACTCGTGTGATGAATGCCCGCGATAACACGTCGCTTGAAACCGGAGCAGGCGCGAGGGCGGCCAACAGCAGCGTCGATGACCTGAGCGAGGTCATCCGCTCGCTCGATAAAAAGACGCAGGGTGAATACTCGCTCCGCCTCCTGCTTGCCGCCGATAGGCCGGAGCAGCTCCGCGCCGCGGCTCCCGCCGTCCACCGGGTCTTTGTGGATGCACGGGCGCAGGTGATCGAAGAAACGCTGGGGAATCTTTCAGCCTTCTATGCCATGTTCCCCGGCAATCGTAAGTTCAATGTCTTTCCGTTGTGGCTTTCGGAAGAGCACCATGCCCGCCTGTCTTCCGTGTTCGCGCCGCATCTCGGTCACCCGCATTCGGAGGACCTCGACGCCGAATACCTCAACATCCTGGAGACGCGCACCCGGACACCGTTCTTTCAGGACGTATATGTGGACGGGGTGCGGGTCATGCTCATCCTTGGGCCAACCGGCACCGGGAAATCGGTGCACGGGAACCAGATCGTCGCGCTCGAACAGAAATACGGTGGTTTCAGCTACATCTTCGACGTCGGCGCCAGCTATGAGAGCGTTGTCGAACTGTACGGCGGGCGCGTGGACCGCATCGGCAAAGACGGCCCGCGCGTCAATCCCTTCGCGCTGGAGCCGACCGAAGGCAACATCAAGTTCCTGTACAGCTTCATCAAGCTGCTGTTGACGAACGGCGGCGCGGAGCTGGAGCCGGAAGACGACGATGTGATTCACAAGGCCGTTCGGGATATGTACCTGCTCGATCCGGAGAACCGCCGCCTGTCCAACTTGTTCCTGCCGAGAAAGCTCGACAGGTACCTGTCGAAATGGGTCGGCAAGGGCATCTACAACGCGATCTTCGACAACGCAGAGGACAGACTTTCGCTGTCACGCCTCCAGTGCTTCGACTTCCAGGGCGTGAACAATGCGCAGTATGCCGACCTGATCGAACCGCTGATGGTGTGGCTGCTCCGGCGCATCAACGATGTGCTTTACGATCCCGCCAATCTCGGCATCCCGAAGCACATTTTGATCGAGGAGATTTTCTCTTCGATGAAGAATCGTCAGTTGCTGGAGGGCGCGCTGGCCTCGATCAAGACCGTGCGCAAGAATCTCGGCGGCGTGACCATGATCGGCCAGTCCGCGGAAGACCTGGGCGAAAACGCCGACTCGATCGTGAACTCCTGCACGTCGTTCCTGTTTCTGAAGGACGCAACATTCAACCGAAAGCGTTACGCCGAGCTGTTCAAAATGAACGAGCAGCAGATCGCACTGTTCGAGAGCCTCGGGGATCGGGAGGCACTCTACATGCGTCGTGACGGGCTGACCAAGGTGGTCATCCTTAACCTCGATAGCCGGAGCTACGCGACCTTCTCCACCAGGCCCAAAGACCGGGTGCGCCGGTCGAAGCTGATCGCCCAATACGGACTCGCCGAGGGCATTCGACGTTTTGCCCTGGGCGAAATTGCGTAACCGAGAAAGGACTGACCGTGAAACCGCTCATCCCGATTGCCGTAGCCATTGGATTCATGCTCCCGGCTGCTTCGATCACCTGCGCACAGCCGGCGCCCAAACACTTTGTACCGAGTGCGCCGCGCACGGTGGTGGTATCGGCATCTGCCGCTCCCCCTGTGGTCCGCGCGGCTCTGCTGCAATCGACGCTCATTGAGCTACCGCCAGAGGAAAAGGTTGCGAATGTCTTCGCCGGCGACACGGTGGACTGGGTCTTCGACGGCGGTCATGTGGCCAGCCGGTTCATCAGCATCAAGCCGACGGTCGCAAACAGCATGACGGACATTCACATCATCTCCGATCACGGCAACGAGTACACCCTTGAGCTTCAGGAGGTCTCCGGCGATCCGGATCCCCACTTCGATTCCACGGTGTTCATCCAGCCGGGCGACAGAGCGGCCAAGGAGAAGCTGATCGAGTTGCCGGTCTTTGTGCCTGGCTCCGAGCTTGATCAGGCGAAACAACAGATCGCGGCGGCCAAAGCTGCCGAGGAGGTCGCGCTGAACGCCGAGCAGACGAAAGAGGAGGAGTACCGCAGCCAGTATCCCGGTACACTGCGCTTCAATTTCACCTGGGACCGGTCGAAGGGCGACGCCCTCGGTTTACAGGAGATATGGCATGACGACAAATTCACCTACCTGCGCGGCCAGTTTCAGGAAACGCCCGCCCTCTACGAAGTCAAAGACGGAAAGCCGTCACTGATCAACTTTGATTTCAGCAATGGCCTGTACACCGTGCCCAAGGAACTGGACCGCGGATATCTCGCCATTGGCAAGCAGAAGGTCGAGTTCCATCGGACGGGTGAAAGGAACTAACCATGCCGGAGCCGAACGACAATACGCCCGCGACCGTTCCGGAACAGCCGGAAGTGAAGCCACCCCTGCGAAAGACCATGCCTGTAATCGTCGCGCTGGTCGTCATCATGGGACTCATCGGGATCGCCAACCTTTCGAGTCTGCTCCGGGGCAGCAGGAAGGCTGCGCCCGCCGGCTCCGTCCCCGTCGCCCGGCCGGCGGCCCCGAATGCGCAGGAGGTGAACAGCTTCGAGACGCAGCAGCAGTTGCAGGCGGAGCACGATGCACAGGAGCGTCAGCACCAGCAGGAAGTAACGGCTGCCATGCAGCAGCTTGAGGCTGCGGAAGGGATTCCAGGGCCGGAGGGCGCGGGCGCGCCGCCCATGACCGCGGCCCAGCGCGCCGCGATCTACGGGGAGAGCCCCAACGCGCCTGTTTTCACCTCAGACGCATCGCAGGAGCACGCAGAAGCCGCGCAGCATGAGCTGGCCAAAGAGAAGCAACATCAGGAGGCCATCGCCAGCGATACCGTGGCCATCGACTTCGAGCACCCCAGCGCCGCCGCGGCTCAATCGCCCGTGACAGTTTCGCCGGAAACCAAAGTAGAGACGGCAGGCGCACAGCCCGCTTCCGCACAACAGGCGAAATCCGCCGGAGCCAGCGATCCGATGGCGCCTTACCCCTTCGATCAGTACCAGGGGCGTCTCTATCGGATCTTTGAGGGCACGATCCTGGAGGGAGTCGTCACCAATCACATCGACGGCGGTTTCAGCGGCCCGGTTCTGGTGATGCTCACGACGGATTACTACTCACACGATAACCAGCAGCTCCTGATACCCCAGGGCACGCGGCTGATCGGGATCGTGCAGAGCGTTGGCAATGCGCAGCAACGCAAGATGTTCGTCACTTTCCATCGCGCCATCTGCCCGGACGGGTTCTCGATCGACTTCGACAAGTACATCGGTCTCGACCAGATCGGGACTACTGGCCTCGCCACCAAAGTCAGCCACGGATACTTTCAGGCGTTTGCCGCCGCCGCCATGATCGGCGGCCTTGGCGGCCTCGCCCAGATCGGCAACAACGGCAGTATTCTCTCGCCCTCCACGGAGATCCAGAACGGCATCTCCGAGGAATCGGCTGTCGAAGGCGAGCAGGTATTGAACCATTTCCTCAATCGTCTGCCCGTGATCACCCTCAAGGAAGGCTCGCGTGCCCGCATCTACGTCGGCCGCGACATCCTGGTCCCGTCCTATGCCGAACATCGCATGGACCCAACTCTTTAATCCTGTGCCCGGAAGGAGGCTGTTTATGAAAACGCATCGGAAATGGATCGTCGGCAGTGCCGTGCTTCTGCTTGCCGCCACGCCGAGCTTCGCGCTTTTCGGCATCGGCGACATCGTCTTTGACCCGACCAGCTACGCCAACCTCGTATCCCAGCTCACGACGCTCGAAACGCAGTACACCATGCTCAAGAACAACATCGAGCATTTCTCCTTCAAGCAGCAGTGGCAGACCGCGTTGAACACGATGAAGAACGCGAACGTCCGCAACCTGTTTGGCGAAACCAACGGAATGACCACGGCCCTGAACACGAACTCGCCGGCCGCATCATCCACCGCGTGGACGGCGGCTACGGTTCCGGTCTACGGAACGACCGCGAGCTATCTGGCGGGACAGACGCCGGGGAGCACTCAGCTCTCGGAACTTGCCATGATCGAGGCCTCTGATTCTGTCTCGCCCGACTGCTTTACGGCCGTGGGCCAGTACCGGGCGGCGAGGACGCAGAACGCCACCGCCAACAGCAGCCTTGCTGCCGAGCAGCTCGATGGCGGCACCGCCACCAACAGCGAAGTCGAGCAGTTGAATCTGCTGAACGCCGCCGAGGCCCAGAAGATGTCCGAAATGCAGTCGCAGGGCGTGCTGCAGGCGTGCCTTGCGTCCGAGATGGCCGTCTCGAACATGCAGCAGCGCAATGCCGCGGCTCTCGACCTCAACACCGCCTCTTACGTCGCCCAGCAGCGCTCGGCTGACGACACCAGCGCCGCGAACGAAGGCAGCACCTGGGACAGCTACCTGCCGTAAACAGGAGACGGGATGCTGAAGGCACTCATCATGAAGATCCTGCTGGACATTCTCGCCGTGCTTCTGGCGATGGCCGGCACAGCGGCCTGGTGCCGGCACGAGGCGGCAAAGGCAGCCGAGTTGCGCGAACAAAGGGAATATGAGCTGTTCCGGCAGCAGGTGGAAAAAGACAGGAAGAAGCACAGCTCCGCCGCAGCCAATGAAGGCAAGGTCTGGCAAAAGTACATCCCGTAATGGGACAGAGAGTTGCGATATGGTTTCTCCCACATTGCTGGCACAGGCATTGCCGAGCGCGAGTTCCGGCGTCGACTGGCTGTACCAGTTCACCAACAACCTGACCAACCTCACCACGCAGAATGGCGGAGCCCTGACGCAGTTCGGGCTGATCGAACTCAGTTCGATCGCGCTGTTCACGCTCATTAGCATGGTCGTCAATTGGAATACGTCCGGGATGACGCTGCGCTTCCACGCCCATCCAGTGCAGGCAGGCGATCTGGTGAACTTTCTGCTGCGCCTCATCGTGTGCTGCCTGCTCGAAAACTACTGGGTCAACCCACTTCCCGGCGCGAGTTTCGGAATCAACCACTTCTTCAGCTACATCGCCCAAGCGATGGTTGCAGCCTTCGACCAGAACTCCCTCAATCAGTTGCTGCAATTACTCAAGACAGCCGGTGACAACACGGCGATGCCCTCCCTGATGGCGCCTGTGCAGATCCTCTGTTACTTCGTCGTACAGAGCCTTCTGGGCATCGCGTCCGCGATCCTTTTCGTGATCAATTGCAGCGCCTTCATCCTCTACGGCGTAACGGCGCTATTCGGTCCGGTATTCATTCCGCTCCTGATGACGCACACGTTCCGTGCGAAGTTTTTCCAATTCCTGGACGTGCTCATCAGCTTCGCCATGATTCGCGCTGTCGCCGCCGCATTCATCTTCGTATGGGCCGGCTTTATGAACGGTTTTCTGCAGCAGACATTCAACGGAAATTACTCGATTGAGATGTGGCTTGCGAACCTCATTCCCTGCATCATGGTGTTTGTGGCCTTCATTGTGAACATGCTTTTCATTCCGAGCATGACCCAAGCCATCTTCGGCGGTGCTGCAGGTATGGCCGCGAACCTTACACAAGCGGCTGGAACTATCGCCTCGATAGCCGCTGTTAAAGGAGGAGCGTGATTCGATGCTGAGATTCATTTTGGACGTTCTATTACTTCGCAGATTCATCAGCTCCCGGCCAGCGATGCGTATAGTGTCTGTCGTTTTTATCGTTCTTCTGATTTTGGGTGTTATCTACGCTGCCGTGATCTTCAACGTTGTGGAGAAAAGGATGGACACGCCTCATGTCCCCGCGCACAGCACCCATTGAGCAGCCGCTGACTCCTGAGCAGGCCCTGCTCGCCGATCAGATCGGCAACGAGGTCTACGCTTCGCACTACGCCGAACGCAAAGCATATCGGCTCCTCATCGGGTGTGGGACGGTTCTCCTGTGCGGGTCCATGTGGCTCAACTTCTCTCTGGCCCACCGGCCTGTCGCCAACCGCTACATCCGCATCGACGAGATGGGCCGTGCCCAGGCCATCCAGTACAGCGATCTCGATTACACGCCGCGCGAGGGCGAGGTCCGGACCTACCTCACCGACTGGGCCAACTATCGGTACACGATCAACCGGGACACCATCGCGACGAAGTACCCACTGAACTACTACTTCCTGTCGCAATCTCTCGCCTCACAGTTGATGGCCGAAGACAACCGCAATCACCTGGTCTCGCAGGTGATCGCCGGACAGATCGAGCAGAGCGATGTCGAAGTACGGGACGTGACGATTACCTCGATGTCCGTCGAGAAGATCCAGGGAGCGAACATTGCCCGTGGAACGGCGCTGGTGGCCATCGACAGGATCTATTCGCCGGACCACTCCCGCCAGCCCAGAACGGAACACTGGATGCTCAGTGTTACCTACTATTTGAACCCGGCACAGGTCAGCGAGCAGTCCAGGATTTTCCCACAATTCGAGACCATCAATCCGCTCGGACTCACGATCACCCAATTTCATCAGAACGAGGTCTCAGTCGACCCGCTGGTGTCGGGCGCAGGTACGACGCCGGCAGGAGGGGACAGCCAGTGAGCTTCGAATTGATCCTGCCGTTCTTTCCCGAGGAACTGCGCGCGCTCCTGCTCGATCCGTCGATCTCGGACCTGATGATCAATGGCACGAGCGGCGTGTTCGCGGATCGGGGCGGGAGCATCGAAAAGATCGCTCTCTCGACTCCCTATACCAATGATCGCCTGCAGGCTGCGATCGAGCGCGTTGCTCGCATCCTCGGGCAGGATCTCAGCAGCCAGAATCCTGTGCTCAATACCCGTCTGCCGGACGGGTCCAGAGTCGCCGTCGTCGGCGCTCCGTCGTCGCTCAGCGGCCCGACCTTCACCGTCCGGAAATTCAATCGCTGGTTTACCTCCGATGAGCTGATTGCATCGGGCAGCTTGCCGGAGCTGATTCGGGACACGGTGGTCCGCCTCATCGGGGAGCGAAAGAACGGGCTTATCAGTGGCGGAACCGGCTCGGGCAAAACGACTCTGATGAAGGCTTTGCTCGACCACATTCCTCTCCACGAACGGCTGATTGTGATCGAGCAGCCCGCAGAGCTGAAGATTGCGCATCCGAATGCCGTTCGCTGGGAATCGGTTGAGGCTATCCCCGGCCAGGTAGCGGTCACGGCCAGCCAGCTTGTGGCCGCCGCGCTGCGCCACCGTCCCGACCGCATCATCATGGGCGAAATCCGCGATGGATGCGGCTATGACCTGCTGCAGGCCATGAATACCGGCCACGGCGGAACGCTTTCGACGATCCACGCAAAGTCTGCGTGGGACGCCCTGAACCGGCTGTCGGATCTGGCGCTGAGTGCCAGACCGAACCTCAATCACGCGTTCATACGATCTGAGACGGCCGAGGCTATCGATTTTGTTCTCTATTGCGAGCGCGATCACACGGGCCGACGCCGGGTACGCGAGCTGATCACCGTCTCCGGGTACAGCCATGAGGAGCAATCCTTCCAGACGCAGGAGGTCTATCGTGCTTCCGACGCCTGAGCGGCTGGCACTGAGTTAAAGTCTCGAACCCGCATCCGAGGTCACTTCGATGTCCGAACACGCTGCCTTTACGGCTGCACGACCCAACTCGTCTCCGAATGCGCCCGGCGTGGCACTCTCGACCAGCGTGACGCTGTGGTGCGGAGGCTCGGTGCCGCCTTCTTGGGGGCCAGTTGCCGCTTCGTTCGAGGCCGCGGTTGTGACGATCTGGCATCGCCGGAATCTTGCCGGTGACTTCGGCGCATGTGCGTGCCTTCCGCCTCGTATCCCGTCCTCTGCTCGGGGTCACGCTTCGGGGCCTTTCCGGCGCCCTGCGGCACGGCGTCGTTCTGCTTCGGCTATGCCGCCCCTTTGGTGTCTCGGAACCTCCCAGAACAAGTTTGAAAGCCGCGGCAGAGAACGCCGCCCAAACTTCTTCCGGGCCCCTCCGAGAAAGCACTCCTTGGCACTTGGGAGCCGGGCCCACTCGCTCGCTTCGCGAAG
>Ga0335074_10004465_pt1 | contig 19246 bp, 18 predicted proteins | sample Lox_Sample_23_FD_206715 | JGI IMG/M metagenome (GOLD analysis project Ga0335074, IMG submission 206715) | Soil microbial communities from Loxahatchee National Wildlife Refuge, Florida, United States - Lox_Sample_2.3 | ecosystem: Environmental > Terrestrial > Soil > Wetlands | place: USA... | reverse complement strand
AGGACTGCGGGCTAGGACTGCGGGCTAGGACTGCGGGCTAGGACTGCGGGGCCGGGTTCGCCGCGGTCGGGAACTGCGCCTCCCGGGCGATGGCGGCCTGGTCGGCGAGGGCGATCGCCATCTGGCCGAGTGCGGTCGGGTGGAACGGCGCGCTCGCCGACAGATCCTGCACGTAGGGCTGTCGCGAACAGATCCCGTGCCCGGCGAAGCTGGGCTGCGGCGACAGGAAGCCGAACTGGGCCGCTCCCTTCGCCAGGACCTTGTTGAGCGCGCCGAGCCAGGTGCTGAGTGTCTGCACCTTTGCCGCGGTCAGCCCCTGACGGGTAATGCAGCTGACGTCGCTGCCGAACGGGTCGTAGTAGCGGTTGATGATGACCTGCGGATGGCCGGGCAGGCTGCCGAGCTTGATCAGCAGCTGCAGGTAGCTCGCGCTGAAGGCGTGCAGTTTCTGCTGGAAGTAGGCCGCCGAGGCGCGGTTGTCGCAGGTACTGGACACTGCGCAGACCTCCAGGATCGTCGACCACTGCAGGTCGTCAGCGCCGACGCTGACGATGACGACGGATGGGTCCTTCACGTCGCCTGCTGACGCGATCTGTGCCGGGACAGTCTGGCCGCCCTGGACCTGCGGGCCGAGGAGTCCGTCCGGGACAGTCGCGCTGTCGCAGGCGAGATTGAGGACCTTCCAGTTGTTGGCGCTGGCCAGGTCCGCGGCGTACGACTCTGAGCTCCGGCCGCAGGCCTTGTCGGCCGCTGACGGATCCGGCACCCAGGGCAGGCCCGCCCCGGCGGCAGTAGAGTCGCCGATGACCACGGCGTTGACGCCGGTCAGCAGTGGCCCTTGCCGGTGCTCCGGTTGCCTCGTCACGGGGGAACTGGCGACCAGCTGGTTCAGCGAGTGCACGCCGCTCAGTGCGTGGCGCGCGCCGTTCGCGGCTACGGCCACCGCCGAGAAGTTGATGAGTTCCGTGGCGGCAAGTGCAACGGCGAGCACGACGAGCGTCGACCTGCGGGACAGGCGCCGCCAGCCCGACACGGCACCCCCGAGGATCAGGGCGCAGAGCCCGGCTGCCACGGCCTCGAGCGCGAAGTAGCGCTCCCAGCCGGAGACCAGGCCGGCGCGCAGGGTCTCTTCGGCTCGGCTCGGGCTTGAACCCTCGACGAAGTTGGTGAGCTCGCTGTCCAGCGTGATCTGACTCAGCTCGAGCCGCGGCCGGACGGGGCCAGGCAGGGACACGACTGTCGGCAGCGTCTGGCCGAAGAGGCTGACCTGGCCGGGGCCGGAGAAGCTGAGTGCAGGCGCTGCGCCGACCTTGATGACCTGGCCGGCGAGTGTCACCGTCTGCATCGGCGTGACCGCCAGGGCCGCGGCCATGGAGGCGATCGCGATGGCGGCCGTGCCGAGGACTGCCGCGACAATTCCCGAGGGCCTTCGCAAGCTGAGCAGTCCGCGACGGCGTTGCGCGCGGTCCGAATAAGGCGCCGGTGAAGAGGCGCTCGCTGCGTGCAGTCTGTTCTCGGTCATAAGTCGCGTCGGGACGTACCCCGGTCTGCGAGCTTACATGCAGGGATTGTGTGGCCTGCCCGGCCGATTCGCAGTGAGATTGCGCTGCGTGGGTATGTTGTCACTCCACGTGCTCAGCCTGACTGCCGGGAGGCGGGACAATGACCGGACGAATCGGAAAGACCAGGAACATCTTCCTGGTATGGCTCGTGTGGCCGTTCATCACTCTCGGCGTCTACCACCTGGTCTGGTGGTACAAGATCAACCGGGAGACCAAGGACCTGGACGACCGCATCGAGGTCAACCCGGCGCTGTCAGTCCTGGCGATCACGCTCGGGGCGCTGATCATCGTTCCGCCCTTCGTCTCCATCTTCAAGACAGGTGACCGGATCGCCCGGATGCAAGCGGGAGCGGGTCTTCCGGTGACATGCAGCGGAATCCTTGGCTTGCTGCTTAGCTTCGTTTTCGGCCTGCACACGCTGTACTACCAGTACGAGCTCAACCGGACGTGGCAGGAACTCGGGGCCCCCGAGGGCGCACTGATCACGCTGCCCGCGCGCCCTGACAGCGGCACGGCGGGTCCGGACCAGCGCGCTGCCTGACGAGTCAGACCGGGATGGCGGCGCCGTTGACGAGGCCCGAGTCCGGGCTCGCCAGATAGACATAGCTGCGGGCCACGTCGAGGGGCTTGGGCCAGGACTCGTGCTTGGCGTCGGGCAGCGCGGCCCGGTTCGCCGGAGTGTCGACGATGCTGGGAACAACGCAGTTGACGGTGACGCCAGTTCCGCGGACCTCGTCGGCCGCCATGGAGACCAGGTGCAGCACGCCCAGCTTGGTCACGGAGTACGCGAATCCGTTGCCAGCCGTCACGGTCGCCGCCCGGCTCGCGGTATGCACGATGCGGCCTTTCGCGGCTCGCTGCATTGCCCGGAGCGCGTGCTTGGTGATCAGCGCCGCAGACAGCAGGTTGAGCTCGAACTGCCGGGTGAGCTCGTCTGCCTCGAGGTCCGCCAGTGACCGCTTCGGCGCGTAGCCGCCGATGGTGTTCACCACTGCCCACGGCACCGGGCCTGCCGCGAAGAGCGCACTGAGGGCGTCGTCGTCGAGTGCGTTCACCTTCACGTACTCCACCCCGGCCAGGCGGCGTTCGGGCGCAGGCTCCATCCGGTCGGCGCCCCGGACCTTCGCCCCGAAGTCTGCAAAGCATGCAGCGACACCAGCGCCAAGCGCGCCCGTCGCCCCGAACACGAGCACCTCACGGCCTGACAGTGCGGACTCGACCACGTTTCCTCCTGAAGTTCGCTAGTTCTCCATGCTCAGCGAGGCGACCAGGTAGCCGACGCCGAACGGATCGTCGCAGTACCGGACCTTGCTGGCCACCTGCCTGCCGTCGACAGCGCCGGCCAGGACCTGCCAGGCGGGCCGCCCGGTCGCCATGAGCTCGCGCGCGAGCGCCGGGTCCAGCCGGAGCAGCGCGCTCAGGTCGCCGGACCGCACCGCCTGCTCGACCATGGCGTCGAACGGCAGGCTGCGCTCGTCGAGGTAACCCGGCGCCTTCAGCCCGCGCCGTGCACTGCCGTCCGCCATGACGAGCAGCGCGACGCGGCCGGCTCGGTGCGCCAGCCGCGCCCCGAGCGCCACGCAGTCGCTCGTCCCGGAGTGTTCGCTGACCGAGTGCAGTTCCCGTTGGCCAGCGTAGCCAGCTGTGTCCAGCAGCAGGGTGCCGAGTCCGACCGACAGCGGCAGCGGGAGCGCGGCGGCGTCCGGCATCGTGCCGGGCGCCTTGCGCAGCGCCGGTGCGTAGTCGGCAAGGTCCAGCTGACCAGCCGGATCCCACGCCTGCATCTCCGCGGCCGGCCCGATAACCGCGACGACCTCCGGCGCGCTCGCAAGAAGCCCGGCCGCCGCGTCGAGACAGGCCCGCCTCAGTTCGGGAATGACCGGGTCAGCGCCGGTCAGCTCGCGGGCGAGGAGTGGCGGCGCCGGGCAGAGGGCGGCTGCGGAGATCATCGGTCAGGTTAGCCCGCGGACCGCTCGGGCGGGAGGACGGTCGCCGCGGATCGCGGCGACCATGTCGACGACCTGTCGTGACTCGGTGACCTGATGCACCCGGAAGATACGAGCGCCGTGCCACGCGCACACTGCCGTGGCCGCGAGCGTGCCGGGAAGGCGCAGCTCGGGCGGCAGGTTGAGGGTCTCGCCGACGAAGTCCTTGTTCGACAGCGAGACCAGTACGGGCCAGCCGGTGTCCGTCATCTCGCGCAGGCGCCGGGTGACCTCGAGCGAGTGCCAGGTGTTCTTGCCGAAGTCGTGCGCCGCGTCGATGATGATCTTCTCTGGTGCGACCCCGGCCGCGAGGGCGCGCTGCGCGAGCTCCTGCACCCGGGCGAGGACATCGGCCATGACGTCGCCGTAGGCAACGCGGAACGGCCGGGTCCGCGGGCGCTGCTTGCCGACGTGCGCGCACACCAGCGCAGCGCCGAACTCCGCGGCGACGTCAGCGAGCCGTTCGTCGTATCCGCCCCAGCTGTCGTTCAGCAGGTCCGCGCCTGCCTCGCAGGCGGCCCGGCCGGTCTCGTGCCGCCAGGTGTCGACGCTGATCACGACGTCTGGGTACGCGGCGCGGACTGCGCCGATGAACCCGGCGGTGCGGCGAATCTCCTCAGCCACGTCGACCTGTGCCCCCGGCGCCGCCGGGATGCCGCCGATGTCGACGATGTCCGCACCCTCGGCGATGACCTCGTGCACCCGGTCCATTGCGGCGGGCTCGTCCCAGGTCACCCCGGGCCGGAAGAACGAGTCCGGCGTGCGGTTGACGATGCCCATGATCAGCGGCACGTGCGGCGCAAACAAGGTCCGCCCCACTCGCAGCACACCCTGCGCGCGCGGTTGACGGGCCTGACCCCCGGCGTCAGTACTCGTCATTGCCCGTGCTCGTCACTGTCAGGGTCGGGCACCGGCCTGCCCGTGCTCGCGCAGCGTTGCGGCCGGCGGCCGCTCGGCCACCGGAACCAGTCGCGAGACAGGCTGCGCCTGGCCGGTCTCGTCCCGGACGAACTGCCACAGCGTACCCGCGGGGCTGAGGCGGGCCTCGTCGTCGTTGCCGGCACGGTGACCCGCCCGGCGGCGCTCGGCGACCACGAGCAGCTCGGCCGCCATGACGGCGAGGTCGTGGTTAGCCTGGTGCCGGTGCGCGCGACTGCCGAGATCGACCTGAGCGACGGCATCGAGGCCGTAACCGGAAGCCGTGTCCATGAGCGTGGCCAGCTCGACGCCGTAGCCGACCGGGATGCTGAGCGACTCCATCAGGGTGCGGCGGGCGGCCCATTCCCCCGCGAGTGGCTGCACGACTCCGGCGAGCTCCGGCCACCACAGGCTGATGAGGGGCCGGGCCACCAGCTCGGTGACGCGACCGCCCTCAGTCGACGTGGAGCCGTCGGCCTCGGTGCGCACGCGGGTGTAGAAGCCCTTGACCAGCTGCACCTGCTCGTCGGCGAGCAGCGGCCCGGCCAGGCCGGAGACGAAGTGCGGGCCCCAGCGCGTCAGGTCGGCGTCCACAAAGACCAGCAGGTCGCCCTTGGTGACCAGCAGCGATTTCCACAGCGCCTCGCCCTTGCCGGGGTAGCTGCCGGCTGACGGCGCGACCTCGGCAGCACGGTAGACGACCGCGCCTGCCTGCGCCGCCACGACCGCAGTCGCGTCGGTCGAGTCGGAGTCCATCACGATGAGCTCGTCCACGAGCGGGACCTGACGCACCAGCGACCGGGCGATCGCGCCGACGACGCTGGCGACGGTTCGCTCCTCGTTCTTCGCAGGGATCACGACGCTGATCGTCATGCCGAGACGCTGCTTGGCCGCCAGAAGCGTGTCAGCGGGCCAGTCCTGCCAGCGCGAGGTGCGGCGGTGCAGCCAGCTCTCGGTCCGCTCGTCCATGACGGTGCCAGCCTAATCACGCTGGTGCGGCCAGCCTGCGGCAGCCCGGGCTCGCAGGGCCGGCCCTACCGGACCGAGCGCACGCCCATGACCGCGAACGCCCCGGCGATACCGCAGCAGCCGCCCGCGATGAACAGCGTCCGGTAGCCGCCGGCGTGGCTGATGATGAGCGCGGCGAGCAGCGGCGCGATCACCTGCGGGCCGGCGTTGGCGATGTTGAGGACGCCAAGGTCACGGGCGGCATCCTCGCTGCGTGGCAGCACGAGCGTGACGAGCGCGGCATCCACCGACAGATAGCATCCGAACGCGACGCCGGCGAAACCAGCGAAGAGCTCGATGGTGCCGAAAGTCGGCGACAGCACCGGGAGCAGGCAGCCAGCGCCAGCCATCGCTGAGGAGACAAACACGAACGGCTTGCGGCGGTCGAGCCGGTCGGACAGGGGCCCGGCGAGCGCGGCCGCGGTCAGGGCACCGACGGCGCTGATGGCAGCAAGCACGGTCACGCCTTCGGCGGGCTTCATCTGGCCGGGTAGCCCGATGTAGTCGGTGAGGATGTAGAGCTCGTAGCTCACGACAAGGTAGTAGCCGAGGATGGCGGCAGCGCGGCTGGCGAACACGAGCGCGAAGTCCCGGTGCCGCAGCGCCGCGAAGAAGTCCGCGATCGTAGCGGGGAGCCTCCGGAACTCACGCGACCGGACCGCGGCTGCGTGCGACTCGGCCGGAGGTGGATCGGCCGGGGGCGGATCGGCCGGGGGCGGGTCGCTGGCCGGAGCGTCGGCGGTGGACAGCACGAACCACAGCGCGGTGAGCGCGAGCAGGACAGCGAGCGCGAGGTAACCCAGGCCGAGGTGTCCGGTGAACTGACTGGCCAGTCCGACGCCGGCGACGCCGCCGACGACGGAGCTGACGCCGGCGACCGCCGATGCCGCGCCGCGTCGCTGTCGGCTGACCCGGTCCGGGATGACGGCAGTCAGCGGTGCCTGGTAGAGGTTGGCCACGATCTGAGTGAGGCACCAGGCCACGAGCACCAGAAGCACTGTCGTCGCCCGGCCCAGCAGCGCGAGCGCGCCGATCATGGCAAGCGACATCGTCACGAGCCACGGCGCGCGGCGGCCGAAGCGCGACCGCGTCCGGTCGGACAACGCGCCGCCAACCGGGTTGAACACCAGCGCGAAAACGGCGCTGACGCCGGAGACGACACCGAGGGCCACGACTTTGTGCGGCCGGTCGATACGCTCGATCTGCAGCGGCAGCAGAACGGTAAGAATCCCGGCGTAGAGGGCGGACAGCGCCCCGTTCGCCAGGCCAAGGCTGATCATGAGCCGGCGGAAACCCGCACGCCGGGACGCAGCCAGGCCGGCGCCGTGCGGTGTGACGGCACTCGCGGTGCTGTCGGCGGGACCGGTCACGCTGGCCTCCGGCGGCCGGGCCGCGTGCTGGGGGGACTGGCTAGCTGATCGTGACCGTCGCCGTGCCGCGGGTATCGGCGAGGCTGCGGGCAATCTCGAGCCGGTACTCACCCGGCACGGTGACCCAGCCACTATCCCAGATCTGGAATGCTCGCTTCGGCAGCTCGATCGTGACCGTCGCCGCTTCGCCCGGCTTCGCGGCGACGCTTGCGAAGCCCGCCAGCCAGCGCCGCGGCCGGTCCGCGTCCGCAGTCGCGGGAGACACGTAAACCTGAACCACCTCGCGGCCAGGTCGGCTGCCGGCGTTGCGCACCGTGACAGTCACGTGCCCGGCGTCAGCGGCCACGCCCGAGTACTCCCAGACCGTGTAACCGAGGCCGTGGCCGAACGGGTAGCGGGGCGCGACCGCCGACCGGTCCCAGGCCCGGTAGCCGATGAAGACACCCTCGTCATACGGCAGCAGCCCGTCGTGCGGGGTGACGTTAAGCACCGGGCAGTCGGCCTCGGCCACCGGCCAGGTGGTGGGCAGCCGGCCGCCGGGCTCGGTCGCGCCGAGCAGCACGTCGGCGAGCGCATGCCCGGCTTCCTGACCGGGAAACCAGGCCAGCAGCACGGCCGCCACGTCGTCGGCCCACGGCAGCTCGACCGGCGAGCCGGCGTTCACGACCACGATCGTGCGCGGGTTAACGGCCGCGACGCGGCGCACCAGCTCGTCCTGCTGGCCCGGCAGCGCGAGCGAGGTCCGGTCGAAGCCCTCCGACTCGACCTCGTCGGTGGTTCCGACTACCACGACTGCCACGTCCGCCGCGGCAGCGAGCGCTTCTGCCTCATCGAGCAGCTCGCGCGCGCTTGCCATCGGCGCTCCGTAGCCGAGGACCAGAGACACCACGGCGAACCCGCGGACCAGGCTGACCTGCTGGGTCAGCGAGACGTCCACGGACGCGCCGGCGTTCAGGGTCACCGGCACGCGGCGCTCCGGCGGGGCCAGGAACACGACCGCCAGGTCGTCGCTGTCGGCCTGCACGGGTTCGTCGAACAGCACGCTGCCGCCGACGGTCAGGGTGAAGTCGCCGATGCCGCGGATGCCAAGCTGATGGACGCCGCTGACCTCGGCCGTGAGCGTGCCGGAGATCTCGACCGATGCCAGTTTCTCGGCCTCGACTCCGCCGGGCAGCTCCATCCACAGGCCGGCGCCGGTCGCGAGCGGCGTCTGGTACAGGACGGTGCCGTCCGTGCTGCGGAAGGTGGCCTGCATCGCGCTCCAGTCGGGCTCGCTGGCCGGGGACAGCCTCCCGGTGCGCGGATCCGATCCGATGCCGTAGGAGAGCTTGACCGAGTCCGGCAAGGCGGCCGTCAGGCCCTCGAGCGGCGAGACGATGTGCGCCGGGAACACGGTGGCACTGCCACCGCCGAGCACCCGCGCGTCCCGGGCCAGCGCGCCTAGCAGGGCGACGCTCGTGATCGCCGCGGTGTCGAGCGGCAGGACCGTATCCCGGTTGGCGGCCAGGACAACCGATCGCGCCGCTATCTCGCGGGCCAGGCCGCGGCCGTCGATCGGAGCTGGCCGGTGCTCCGGCGGTACGGACTCCGGTGCGCCCTCGAGCGCACCGACCCGCGCGGCGAGCCGGAGCACCCGGCGGACCTGCTCGTCCACGACATCCTGCGCGACCGAGCCAGCACGCACCGCGTCGACGAGGCGCGCGCCCCACGGGTTGCCCATCGCGGGCATCGCGATGTCGAGCCCGCCGTTGGCCGTTGCGGCGGTGTCGCGGGCGGCCAGCCAGTCGGACACGATGGCGCCGTCGAAGTCCCACTCGCCCTTGAGCAGGCCGAGCTGCAGCTCCGCGTTGTCGGTCATGGAGACGCCGTTCACGCGGTTGTAGGCCGACATCACGCCCCACGCGCCGGCCGCGACGATCGGCTCGAATGCGGCCAGGTACAGCTCGCGCAAGGCACGCTCGGTGACTTCGGTGCTGGCGGTGAAGCGCTCGGTCTCGAAGTCGTTCGCGACGAAGTGCTTGACCGTGGTGCCGACGCCCTGGTCTTGCACGCCGGTCACGTACTGCGCGCCGATCGCGCCGGTGAGCAGCGGGTCCTCCGAGTAGGCCTCGAAGTGACGGCCGCCGAGCGGGCTGCGGTGCAGGTTCACCGTGGGGGCCAGCAGTACGTGCACGCCTTTGCGGCGGGCTTCCTGGCCAAGCAGCCGTCCGGCCTCACGCGCAAGGGCCGGGTCCCACGTCGCGGCAAGCGCGGTCGGGCTCGGCAGTGCGATCGACGGGTCAGCCGCGCTCCAGGTCATGCCGCGCACGCCGACGGGGCCGTCGGACATGACGATCGAGTCGAGGCCGATCTGCGCCAGCGGCGGCAGGCTCCAGGCGTCCTGGCCGGCCAGGATCGCTACCTTCGACTCGAGGTCGAGCTGCGCGAGCGCGGCTTCGACAGCGGCTTCCTGCCGGGCGTTCAGGTCGGACATGCGGGACAACTCCTTACAGCGGGCTGCCAGGATCCTAGCCTGGCGCTTCTTCGCTGCCGCGGCCCGCAAGCCCGTTAGCTGTCAGGCGGGGCCGCCGGCGTCCATCCGGGGGTAGCCCATTCGTCGTCTCTATGCCACTGATATCCAGCCGGGGCAGCCGCACACCGCGCGGAGAGGAGAGCGGCGTGAACATGATCGCCTGCGGAAATCGTGTCGACGTCCTCGACGTCTACGTCGAGGACGTCGAGGGCACGAAGTCGTTCTATGAGAAGGTCTTCGGCCTTCCGGCGACTCGCCACCCCGACTGCGTAGATTTCACCTTCGGCGACACGATCCTCCACCTGAGGGACGTCTCGTCGGCCGCCGAGTTTATCGGCCCTGCGGAGGTCGCCAGCAGCGCTGACGGGTCCCGCGGCGTGTTCACGATCTTCGTGGCCGATGTCGATGCGGCCTGCGCGGAGCTGGCACGACGCGGGGTGGGCCTCGTCAATGGCCCGGCGGACCGTTCGTGGGGGCTCCGTACGGCATGTTTCGCCGATCCGGCAGGTCAGATCTGGGAGCTCGCGGCCCTGCGCGAGGACGGGGTGCCGGGCAGCGGCGCAGGCGCGCGCACGTGGGACGGCACCGAGAAGCGCATCGGGAGCATCGCGTTGTTCGTCGAGGATCTGCAGCGCGCACAGTCGTTCTACCGCGACGGGTTCGGTCTGCCGGCCGGACATGACAGCCACGACTTCGCGGACTTTCGCTTTGACAGAATGACCATCAGGCTGCTCGACATTCCTCGCGCACGGCAGCTGGTCGAGCCGGCCACCGTCGCCGGTCCTGCCGACGGTCTGCGCTTCACGTTCTGCGTCTTCGTCGAGAATGTTGATGCGGTCCTGGATGAGCTGGCGGACTGTGGCGTGCAGCTGTTCAAGGGCCCGGTGGACATGTCGTTCGGCCATCGCATTGCGAGTGTTCGCGATCCCGGTGGTCACATCTGGGAGGTCGTTGGCCAGATTTCCTGAGCTCGCTGCCAGCCATGGCTGGATGCCGCAGGCCAGCCCGCCGACCCAGCTAGCCGGCGTATCGGAGCGGCAGTCGGCCGGTGACGCCGGGCGTGCACGCGAAGATGTCGCCCGCATGCGGCTCAGCGGCCCGATCGGCAGGCGTGAAGCCCTCGCGCGCGGTCGTGATAAAAAGCGTACCGAGATCGGCACCGCCGAATGCCGCCGAGGTAACCTGCCGCGCCGGGACACTGACGACAGCGTCGAGGATGCCATCTGGGGTGTAGCGCCGCAGTTCGCCGCTCCCCCATACCGCCACCCAGAGGCAGCCGTCGGCGTCGAGCGTCATGCCGTCGGGCATTCCGTCGGCGGGCACGATGTCGAGGATCCGCCGCCGGCCGGACAATGTGCCGGTGCCGGGGTCAGTGTCGAACGCGTCGATTCCCCCCGCCGGGCTGTCGATGTAGTAGAAGGTGCGCCGGTCGTCGCTCCAGTCCAGCCCGTTGGAGACGCTGACGCCGGCGATAAGCTCGGCGACCGAGCCGTCTGGCGCGAGCCGGTACAGCCGGCCGGCCCCGCCCGTTTCCGCGTCGCCCTGCCAGCGCATCGTGCCGGCGCAGAAACCGCCCCACGGGTCGGGCTTGCCGTCGTTGAACCGCACGGCGGGCGCGCATGTGGTCAGGCCCGGCACCCGGCGAAGTCCGGAGCCGTCAGCCGCGCAGGTCGCGAAGTGATCCACAAGCGCGAGCGCGAGGCCCCCGCCCACGGTCAGGCCGGCAGCGCCGACCGGAACGCCGGTAGCGAAGTCACTGCGCGCGCCGGTCACCGGGTCGGCTGTGTGGACCCGCTCGCCGAGGATGTCCACCCAGAGCAGCACGCCGCGACGGTCGTCCCAGACAGGCCCCTCCGCAAGCTCGCACTGCGCTGCGATTGCGAGCTCGGCGCCGAGCATGCGGGCGCTCAGCTGCTGTCCCGGAGGAGCGCGCGGCCGAGGATCAGCTTCTGGATCTCGCTGGTGCCTTCGTATATACGGAACAGGCGTGCGTCCCGGTACAGCCGCTCGACGGGAACGCCGTGCATGTATCCGAGCCCGCCGTGGACCTGGACGGCGAGGTCAGCGGCCCGGCCGACCATCTCGGAGCAGTACAGCTTGGCGGCACTTGGGCCGATCTTACGATCCGTACCCGTATCGTAATTTCGGGCCGCTTCCAGAACCGTGGCGCGGCCGGTGTAGGTGCCCGTCTGCATCTCGGCGAGCATCGCCTGTACGAGCTGGAACTCTCCGATCGGCCGACCACCCTGCCGGCTGGACCGCGCATGGGCAACCGACTCCTCCAGCAGCCGCTCGGCCATCCCCACGCAGATCGCAGCGATATGGACCCGGCCGCGTACCAGCGACTTCATCGCGGCCGCGAAGCCCGCGCCCTCGTGACCGCCGACCAGTGCCGTGGCGGGAACCCGGACGTCGTCGAAGAACACCTCAGCCGTCCAGGCGCCCGCCTGACCCATCTTCCGGTCCTTGGGTCCGACTCGCAGGCCCTCGAGCCCGGCCGCGACGAGGAATACCGAGATGCCCTTCGTACCTGGCCCCCCCGTGCGCGCGAACACGACGAACAAGTCCGCCAGCGGTGCGTTGGTGATGAACCGCTTCGCGCCGGACAGGACGTAGTGCTCGCCGTCCCGCTCCGCTCGCGTGGTCAGTCCGGACGGGTCCGAGCCGGCCTCGGCCTCGGTGAGCGCGAAAGACGCGACGGCCCCGCCGGCCAGGCGGGGCAGCCACTGCTGCTTCTGCTCGTCGGTACCGGAGCTGACGAGTACCTGCCCGGCGATCCCGTTGTTAGTGCCGAACATCGACCGGAAGGCGGGCGTTGTGTACCCGAACTCGAACGCGAGCTGGACGTCTTCGGTGAGGGTGACGCCGAGGCCGCCGTACTCCTCGGGGAGCGTGTAGCCGAACAGCCCCATGTCCGCTGCCGCTCGCCGGATGTCGGGCGGGACTGCGTCGGTGTCCTCGATCTCGTCCTCGCGCGGCACTACCTCCGCGCGGACATAGCGGCGGACCGCCGCTAGCACGTCGGCGAACTCGGATTCCCTCATCCCCGCAGAGTAGGCCGTCACCGCCACAAGCGGACAGGTGCCTCGAAATGTGCCACGCGCTGCGCAGCGCCGTGCAGCCCGACCTGGCAGAACTGGTAGATGATCGCGGCAGTCGGCGCATGGACGTGGCGTTCGAACAGGGGCAGCCGGATCACCGGCCCGTCGGCCTCAGGGATCTTCAGGAACTCCGGGGGAACATCGAGATCAGCCAGCGGCACCCGGAAGATGCGGGCCACCTCGTCCGGCGCTCCGGCCGGCTCGCTGTCAGCAGGACCGGCCCAGATCACGACCGGAGTGATGACATAACCGGACCGTGTCACATAGTCGTCGAGCAGGCCGAGCACTGCCGAAGCGCGTACGTCGATGCCAGTCTCCTCGCGCAGCTCGCGGATGGCCGCCTGCTCGGCGGTCTCGCCGGCGTCGCGTCGGCCGCCTGGCAGTGCCCACTGCCCCGCGTGATTGCGGAGCCCCCGCGCACGCCGGGTGATGACCAGCGTCTCGCCCCCAGCCGACGTCTCGACGCAGATGGCCACCGACGCCTGCTTCAGGTCCGGGCGGTCCGCCGCGATGCGCGGGAACTGGCCAAGATTGGCGGCGAGCCGCTCGGGGTCGAGCGCCGTGGCGCCGTTGTGACTGGGGGTGCCACCGGATGTCATCTCACCATCATGCGCTGCGAATGCTTCCGCCTGCTTGCACGGCCCCGGGCAGCGGGCAGACGATCTTTCTCTGCTGCTGGCAGATTGCCTTGGCTGCTGGCCACCGGCTGACCCATCGTGGGAGGAGCGAAACCGATGCGGAGGCAACATGCAGGCAGATCAGGCAGTGCTGGGCGGCCCGCTGGATGACCAGCTCGTCACCCGGCTGCTGTACCAGCGGATCATCGTCCTCGGAACGGAGGTCGATGACCATATCGCCAACCGGCTGTGCGCGCAGCTGCTGCTTCTGTCGGCCGACGATCCCCGCGCGGACATCAGCCTGTACATCAACTCGCCGGGCGGATCGGTCAGTGCCGGGCTGGCGATCTACGACACGATGCGGCTCATCCCGAACGACGTGAGCACGCTGGCGCTGGGCCTCGCGGGCAGCATGGCCCAGTTCCTGCTCTGTGCCGGCACGCGGGGGAAGCGCTTCTGCCTGCCGCACGCCCAGGTGCTCATGCACCAGGGGTCGGCTGGCTTCGGCGGTACCGCGTCCGATGTCGCCATCTACGCGGCGCAGCTCGAGCGCACCGGGGCGCTGATGACGAAGCTGACGGCCGAGCACACAGGCCAGCCCGAGGAGCGAGTCGAGGCAGACAGCCGCCGTGACCGCTGGTTCAGCGCCGAGGAGGCACTCGAATACGGGATGGTCGACCACATCCTGGAACGTGTGGACGACATCCGCCCGGCCGTAGTCGGCCGCATGGCGGGGCTGTGACCATGGGCCAGTACACGATTCCCACCGTGGTGGAGCGCACTCCGCTGGGCGAGCGCGCCTACGACGTCTACTCCCGGCTGCTGTCCGAGCGCATCATCTTCATCGGCACGGAGATCGACGACGGCGTGGCCAATGTCGTCATGGCTCAGCTGTTTCACCTGGAGGCCACGAGCCCGGATCTCGACATCAGCCTCTACATCAACTCCCCCGGTGGCTCGTTCAGCGCGCTGACCGCGGTCTACGACACCATGCAGTTCGTCCGGCCGGACATCGCCACCGTGTGCATGGGCCAGGCGGCCTCCTCGGCGGCGGTGCTGCTCGCGGCAGGAGCGCCCGGCAAGCGAGCCGTCCTCCGGCACTCCCGGGTGGCGCTGCACCAGCCGTCGGGCCAGTCGCGCGGGACGCTGCCCGACCTGGCGATCGAGGCTAAGGAACTGGCTAGCATCCGGGAGGAGGTCGACGAGATCCTCAGCGAATGTACCGGGCACCCGATCGCCACGATCCGGGCTGACACCGATCGGCGGAAGACATTCACCGCTGCCGAGGCAGTCAGTTACGGGCTGGCCGACGAGATCATCACCACACGCAAGGCCGCGGCAAGCACGGGCCGGCCCGCGCTTGCTAGTCGCACCGGGCTGTCCCCGCGGGAAGCGCCGGCTGAACTCGCAGGCTGAGCCAGCGGCTGGTCAGGCAGCGAGCAGCGAGAGGATCTCGCCGTGGCCGAGGGCGCGGGCTGGCGGCTGCTGGGCGGCCGCCCGGTCCTCGGCGAGATTCCGGAGACGGACGACAACGGGCTGGCGAGCCCCGTCCTCGGCAAGCAGCACGCTGATCTCGGTGAGCAGGTAGGCGAGGTCCACGCCCAGCGCCTCGCAGAGCGCCGCCAGCACCTCGGAGGAGGCTTCCTTGCGGCCGCGCTCGAGCTCGGACAGGTACTGCATCGAGACGCGTGCGTCTTGCGAGACCTCCGCGAGCGTGCGGTGCTGGTCGCGGCGGGTACGCCGCAGGACGTCACCGAGGATCGTCCGCAGCAGCGTCCGGGGCGGCCGGTCGGGCTGTCTCTGGAGGTGACCGGCCTGCTGGTCCTGGCCGGTGCCGACGGGGTGAAGCATGAGCCAGTCCCTTCGCTGCCAGGGCATCGCCTGCTGATCTTCCTGACGCTAGCCATCCCGCGGTGGCCGGGGGAAGCGATTTCGCGGCTGGCAGAAGAGCCCGGCTACCCGCCGGCCAGCAGTTCGGCCACCGCTTGCTCTGCCTCCACGGCGGCCGGCAGCATGGCGGGCGCGGCGGGGATGCCAGTGAGCCGCCCGTCGGCTTCATAGCTCTGGATGAGCCGGGGATCGATATAGGAGGCGCGGGCGACCGTCGGTGTGTCACCCAGCCATTCCGCCACGCCGCGGATGCCTGCGTTGATGACGGTCTTGACCTTGCGGGGAGTGCTGGCCGGCTCGGCGTTGGCCAGCAGCAGCGCCATCAGGACAGTCGCGTTCCAGGTGCGGAACTCCTTCGCGGTGAAGTGAGCCCCGGCCCGGCCGGCAATGTAGGCACTGACGTCGTGGCTGTGCAGCGGATGCCAGCCGTCCCGGCCTTGCCAGGTGAACAGCAGATCCGTGCCCGTCTCCTCACGAGCAAGCCGCCGGACGGTCGGCAGCACCGCGGGGTCGCTGACCGTAATCGAGCGCTGCTTGCCCTCCTTGGCGACATAGTCGAACACCGCTCCGGCGCGGGTCATGCTGACGTGCCGCTTCTCCAGCGTTGCCGCTCCGTAGTGGTGGTCAAGCTCGGCATACCGCTCGCCGCCGATGCGGAACAGGCCTAGGTCGATCAGCCGCACCGCGCCAGCCGCGACATGATCCCGGTCCAGCGACCGCCGCCGCAAGTCGCGGAGCGTTGCCGTGCGCAGAGTGGGCAGGGCGCCGGCGAAGCGCAGCATGTGCTCGAACTTCTGCTCGTCCCGCTGCTGACGCCAGAGCTCGTGATACCGGTACTGCGTCCTGCCGCGGCTGTCTACTCCGGTCGCCTGGATGTGGCCAAGAGGGTCGGGCGAGATCCATACCCGGTTCCAGGCCGGCGGTATCGCGAGTGCGCGGATCCGGCTGAGCGTCGGCCCGTCGGAAATCTCGCCACCGGACGAATCCCGGTAAATCCAGCCGTCACCGGACCGGGTCCGCGTGACCCCGGGCACGCGGGGGTCGCTGCGTGTCAGGCCAGCGACCGCTGCGACTTCCTCGGAAGGCATAGCTGACGCTAACACTCTGGCACTGAGGTGTGTTCCTTGGAAGGCATAGACGGGATTAACGGGGATCGCATTCCCGTGGGTCGGGAAACGAGGTCGTCTCGCGTGCGTATATCTCCGGCTCGCCATCCGTATGCCGATGAGTGAGGCAAGCGTCGCGAATTCGGGTTACCGTCAGGTGAGCCTGCCAGGGCGGGATTCGAAGCGGCACGGCTCAGCATCCGGGGAGGGGCGCGGTGGCGGGTCAGCCTGACGATGCTCGCGCGCAGCCTGACGTAACCGGGCAGCCTGACGTAACCGGGCAGCCTGAGAAAGCAGGACGGCCCGAGGACGCGGCGCGGCCAGACGATGCCGGGCTGCCAGAGAATGCCGGGCTGCCAGAGAATGCCGCAACCTCCGAGGATGGCCCGCAGCTCTCCTCCCGGCGCCTGCTGGCTGCCTCCGCGTTGCTGGCAGCGCTGCTGCTAGCGCCGGCAGCGGCGGGCGCAGCCGGCTACGCCGCGTTCGCCGGGTCGCCGGCTGCCGTCAGCAACCTGCACGGCGGCAAGACAGTCGTGCCGGCCGGGAGTCTGCCGAGCAGGACGCCGCCGACGACAGCAGCGGGCGGCGGCGGCCACTCGAAGTCGTCCAGGCCGGGCACGCCGACGCCTTACCCACCCGGCGGATCAGACCCGAGTCCGTCGCGGACGCCCACGCCATCGACCTCCCCGGCACCGAAGCATCCGTCGCCGACCCCGTCGTCGTCCCCGTCGCCATCGGCGACGTCAACGAGTCCACCGACGACGATTACCGCGCCGCCGACGACGCCGCCGAGCACGTCCTCACCCAGCCCGTCGCCCGATCCGTCGCCGGATCCGTCGCCGTCGGACGGAGGTAGGCGCAGGATCTGACCACAATGACGGTCTCGCGACGCGGGAGAAGCGGCACGTCAGGCCGCCCTTTCGAAGACCGCGGCAACGCCCTGACCGCCGCCGACGCACATCGTCTCCAGCAGGTAGCGGCCCTCCCGGCGGCGTAGCTCGCGCAGTCCGGTTGCCAGAATGCGGGTCCCGGTGGCACCGATCGGGTGGCCAAGCGAGATCCCGGAGCCATTGACGTTGAGCCTGTCCTGGTCATTCCAGCCCCAGCCGGCCAGGACGCCGAGTACCTGAGCTGCGAATGCCTCGTTGAGCTCGACGACGTCCATCTGCGCGAAGCTCAGGCCAGTGCGGGCGAAGAGCTTCGCCACCGCCGGGACCGGCCCGATGCCCATGGTGGCCGGCTCGCAACCCGCAGCGGCCCAGCCTGTCAGGTATCCGAGCGGCTCAAGTCCGAGCTCCGCGAGCTTGTCCTCAGCGACGACCAGGCAGGCTGCCGCCGCGTCATTCTGCTGGCTGGCATTGCCAGCGGTGACGGTACCGCCCGGCATAATCGCGCGCAGCTTGCTCAGAGACTCGGCTGTCGAGTCAGGCCGGACGCCTTCGTCCGCGATGACCGTCACAGGCTCGCCTCGCCGCTGCGGCACTTCGACCGGCACGATCTCGTCGTCGAACAGCCCGGCGGCGCGTGCTGCCGCGGCTCGCTGGTGGCTGCGCGCGGCATAGGCGTCGGCGTCCTCGCGCGTGATGCCGAACTGCTCGGCCACGTTCTCGGCAGTCTCGATCATCCCGGAGATCTTGCCGAACCGCCATTCAGGCTGCGAGCGCTCCCGGCCCCGGTCCAGCCGGTCATACAGGAACTGGCTGCCCGACCGCGCACCCCAGCGCATCGCGGTCGTGTAGTGCTCGACGTTGCTCATACTCTCGACGCCGCCTGCGATGACGACATCAGCGGCGCCTGTCTGGACCATCATCGCGGCAGTGATCACGGACTGCAGGCCCCCGCCGCAGCGGCGGTCAATCTGGAGACCCGGCACGCTGACCGGCAGCCCGGCCTGCAGCGCGGCCCATCGGCCGATGCACGGTGTCTCGCCGTTCGCGTACGACTGCGCCAGGCAGACGTCCTCGATGCGCTCAGGATCGATCCCGGTGCGTGCCAGTACCGCCTTGATGACGGTCGCGGCCAGATCTTCCACAGGCACGGTGCGCAGGCTGCCGCCGAACGTGCCCACCGGGGTCCGCATCGGTGCCACAATCGCAGCTCGGCGCGTCGTCATGAGTGCTCCTTCCGGTCGGCTGCCTCGAGGGCAGCCCGGTGCTCGGGGTGCGCGATGGCCAGCATCCGCTCGCGTCGCTGCGCGAGTGTGCAGCCGCGCAGGTCGGCTACTCCATACTCCGTCACGATGACGCCCGCGTCTGCCCGCGCCTGGCTTGCCGGGCCAGTGAGCTGCGTCACGATCCGGCTGGCCGGGCCGGCGGTCGCCGGCAGCGCGATGACCGGGATCCCGCCGTCGGCGCGCGCGGCAGCGCGCAGGAAGTCCGAGGCGCCCCCGACCGCGCCCACATACCGGCCCGCTGCCGTCTCGGAATTCACCGACCCCGTGAGATCCACCTCGAGGGCCGAGTTGATCGCCACCAGCCGATGCTGGGCGGCCAGCACGGCCGGATCGTGCGTATAGCGCGTGTCGCGCACCTGGATGGCGGAGTTCCGGCCGGCCAGCTCAAGCAGGCGCTCGGTGCCGAGCAGGAATCCGGCGATCGCCAGCCCTCGGTCGGCGGCCTTGCGAGCGCCGGTCACCACGCCCGCCTCGATCAGCTCCGCGACGGCGTCGGTGATGACACCCGAGTGGATGCCGAGATCGCGGTGGCCACGCAGGCGGCTGGCGATCGCAGACGGGATCGCCCCGATGCCCAGCTGAATGGTCGCGCCGTCCGGGATCAGGTTCGCGACATGCGCCGCGATCGCATCCTCAGTGCCGCGCGGCGGCGCCGGCGGGCTCTGCGGCACTGGTCGCGACACCGGCACCGCCACGTCGATGTCAGCCGGCGTCAGCGCCGGGCCGCCCGCCACATCCGGAAGCCGGTCATTGACCTCTGCAATGACTGTGCGCGCGCGCCCGAGAAGCGTGGCCGGGTAATCGGCACCGGCGCCCCAGCCGAAACTGCCGTCCGGCCGGACGGGCGGCACGGCGAGGAGCAGGACGTCCACCTGGGCGCCGAGGACGTCGGGCAGCTCGCAGTAGTGCACGGGCAGGATGTCCAGGCAGCCCGCGGCCGCGAGTGCCCGGTTCGCGCCCGCGCCGGAGTAGGAGGTGAACGACAGGAAGTCGCAGTTCTCCGC
>Ga0335074_10004464_pt1 | contig 19254 bp, 13 predicted proteins | sample Lox_Sample_23_FD_206715 | JGI IMG/M metagenome (GOLD analysis project Ga0335074, IMG submission 206715) | Soil microbial communities from Loxahatchee National Wildlife Refuge, Florida, United States - Lox_Sample_2.3 | ecosystem: Environmental > Terrestrial > Soil > Wetlands | place: USA... | reverse complement strand
CGATGGCCTCCTCCCGCGTGCCGTAGCGCCCCATCAGGCGCTTCAACGCGCTCGGCTCGTAGGCGGCGTAGTGATAGATGTGCAGGCGGGGGTCGTCCTGCCACCGCGCCACGGCGAAATCGACGAAGCGCTCGAAAGCTTGCTTCTCGGCCTCGCGTGACAGCGCCCACTCGCCACGGTAATGCGGTGTTGCATCCGGTTCCGTGACGAGGTAGCCGAACAGATACTCGATTCCGCCCTCCGCGACGAACGGATCGCCCTCGAGGTCGAGGAAGATGTCGCCCGGCGAGGGGGCCGGCAGGCTCGCGAGACCGAAGGTCGGCACGATGGGCAGCGTCTCGTAGAGGGTCTCGCCGGCGGCTCGGCCCTCCACTTGGATGCGAGCCTGCTCGCGAATGCGCTCGTAAGAGGGCACTGCGCCGCGGTGCGGCTTGAAGCCGAGCGGGAGCGGCGTTCGCGCGAGCACCGTCGCGGTTGCGATCGCGCGCCCCTCGAGCTCGCCGATCTGCAGCTTCGTGATGCCGGCAACGAGGCACAGGTGATCGTCGGCGCGCCTGCGCGCATGGCAGGGCTGCCGCCAGACGCAGAGCTCGCAGTGCTCGTTGGGTTCCGGATAGGTCGGCTCCCCGGGCAGACCGCTGCCGGGATCTCGAAGGAAGTGCTCGAAGCCCGTCTTCACGCGCCGGTAGTACGCGTCGTAGGCCGCCGTACGGTGCGTCTCCGGCTCGAAGGCGGCACCCGCTGCCACGACGTGCATGTGCTCGGGCATCCGCCCCTGCGCCGCGCCGAGCAGCTCGGAGTACAGGCACAGCTGCAGGATCGTCGCAGCCTTCGTCCGCCGAGCGAGCTTCGTGTCGACGACCTCGTACGACCACGCGCCGAGGCCGCTCGGGACCTGCACCCGCAGCAGCACGTCGGCGCGGCCGCGCCAGCGCCCGTCGATGAACGCGGCCTGCACGATGACATCGGCGCCTGCACGCATCGCCTCGAGGGTCCGCTCGGCGCGTGCTCGATCCACGCCGGCGCCGCCGATCTCGACCGGCTCGCGTCCCGCCGCCCGGAGGTGCTCCACATAGCGACGCTCGTGTGCGAGACCACGCTCGAGCAGGGCCTGGAAGGAGGGATCGAAGAAATGCGGTCGCGCGAGATCGCCGCGAGCGACGGCCGCATCGAGCGCCGTCAGGTGGTGACAATCAACGTGCCCGACCAGGTCGGAGGCGCTGAAGAGCAGGTCGTTGCCCGAGCGCTGCACGGGTTGCCCCTAGCGCCCCACCCGCAGCCGGGAGGCTCGGGGGCGGGCCGCGAGAACGATCCTCTGGGCGCTCGAATCTTCCATTGCCGCTCGTGTGCTCCATCCTGATAATCCTTCATTTTCGCCCGTTCACAGCGCCATGTCTGTCCCTGGTACCACCCACCCTGCGCGCCCGCGACCAGCGGTGTTCCTCAGCTACGCGTCGGAGGATCGACCGGCGGCTCAGGCCCTGAGGGACGCCTTGCTCACGTTCGGGCTCGAGGTGCTCTACGACGAGAGCTCGCTCGTCGGCGGGGATGCCTGGGATCAGAAGATTCGCCGGCAGATCCGGCAATGCGATTTCTTCATGGCGCTCATCTCGAGGAACACCGAAGCGCGTGCGGAGGGCTATTTTCGCCGAGAGTGGCGCCTCGCCGTCGAGCGGACCCTCGACATGGCCGACGACCACATCTTTCTCTTGCCCGTCGTGATCGACGATACGTCCGAGGCGCACGCGCGCGTGCCCGATAAATTTCTCACCGTGCAGTGGCTGCGGGTTCCGGGTGGGAAGCCAAATTCCGCGCTCGAGGAGCTTTGCGGACGACTGGTCTCGAGCGCGACGGCTGTCGCAACTGCGCCCGCAGCGCACGGCGCGGATCCACGCCCCGGACCGGATCCGTCCTCGCCGCAGCGCTCACGCACTCGGCGAGTCCCTGCGGAATATCCCCCGTTCCCGCACGAGGAGCCGGGGCAGAGGACGCGGTTCTGGTTCCAGGTCGTCGGATGGACGTTGCGCTGGGCGTGGATCTCTTTCAATCGACTCCCGAACTGGGTGCGCATCTGCGTCTACGTCTGGATCGGCATCACGGTGCTCGCGCGATGGGGTGAGCTGCTCGATGGCTCCAGATCCGACCACCACACCCCGGCCTCGGACCATCTCTCCGCGTCGGACGCCCAGAAGCTCAAGCAGATCGCGGACGGCTATCAAGGAAACCTGAACAAGCTCGATATCGCCAAGCTCGCCACGCAGATCGCGCGCGAGTTCTCCGACGACGACGATCCGGGAGCCGCAGCTCGCAGTCCCCTGCTCGCCATACCCTTCAGTGCGCCGGCAGGCGACACCGCGGGCGACAAGATCGCCGATTCGAGCTTCGCACAGGTCTACGGGAGGATCGCGATATCCCATCACGGACACGTAGGACTCACGAGTGATGCGCCCGCGTCGCTCAATGCGTCCGCGGCGGCGGCACAGGGTCGTGCGCATCACGCGAAATACGTGCTCTACGGCGCGGTGGACGGTCCATCTCCGGACGCGAATCTGACGGTGTCCATCGTGGCGGCCGCCGATGGGGCGGTGCTGTGGTCGAAGTCGTATCCCGTCGCGAGCGCCGACCCCGCCAAGATTGCGGCAGAGGTGCAATCCGAGGTGCCCGCTGCCGACGACGACGACTAGACCGAGGGTGCGGCTTCCGCCATCTCGCGCGGCCGCAGCACGAGCGCGCCCAGCAGTCCACCGAATGCCGTGAGCAACGCGCCGGCCCAGAAGGCGAGGTGATATCCGCCGTTCAGTGCGGCGAGGGGGTCGGTGCCCGCGGCTTGCAGCTCCCCGGCGCGCAAGTCGGTCACGCTCGCGAGCGCTGCGAGACCGAGCGCACCGCCCATCATGAACGATGTGTTCACGACACCGGAGGCGAGCCCGGATTCGTGGTTGTCCACGTCGTTCATCGCGACCAGCAGCACCGGATTGAACGCCATTCCGCTGCCGAGTCCGAGCAGCAGCATCCCCGGCAAGACGTCCCAGGCAAAAGTTCCCACGAGCGGCGCGCGCGCGAACAGCGCCAACCCCGCCGCGCACAGGGCGAGCCCCAGCCACAGCGGTGTGCGAATGCCGAAACGCCTCACCATGCGCGCCGAGAGTCCCAGGGAGAACACCGCCATGATCGCATCGGCGGGCAGGAAGGCGAGACCGACGCGCAGCGGATCGTAATGCAGGATGCGCTGCAGATAGAGCGCGCTCGTCACGAACCACGCGAACACGCCCGCGGCCCAGAGCACGCTGAGAACGTTCGCGGTGGCGAGATTTCTCAAGAGAAACAGCCGCAGCGGTATCAGCGGCTGCGCCATGCGCGCCTCGATCGCGACGAACACCACGAGCACGGCGGCGGCCAGGCCGAGCAGACCCACGGTCTGCGACGCCCCCCAGCCGGCCACGTTCGCATTGACGACGGCATAGACGGCCAGCATCAGTGCGGTCGTGATCGTGACGGCACCGGCCACGTCGAGCCGCCGCGGTGCGCTCGACCCCTCGTCCTGCGGCACGAGCGCGACGCAGAGTCCGTAGACGGCGAGGCCGATCGGCAGGTTCACGAGGAAGATCGAGTGCCAGCCGAGCGTCTGTGTCAGGAACCCGCCGAGCAGCTCCGCGATGCCGCCACCGGCCGCGCAGACGAACCCATAGACCCCCATCGCCATCGCGCGCTCGGCCCGCTCGGTGAACAGGTTCATGATCAACGAGAGCGCGACGGCCGACACCACCGCGCCTCCGACGCCCTGTGTGGCGCGCGCCACGACGAGCTCCGGTCGTGTGCGCGCGAGCCCACACGCGAGCGAGGCGAGCGTGAACAGGGCGAGCCCCGCGAGAAACAGCCGCCGGGGTCCGTAGAGATCGCCCAGCCGGCCGCCGAGCAGCAGGAAGCCGCCGTAGGTGAGCAGGTAGGCGTTGAGAACCCACGTGAGGGTGGCGTGGGAGAAGCGCAGATCCGACTGAATCGTGGGCAGCGCGACGGTCACGATCGTCGTGTCGAGGACGATCATCAGCACACCGAGGCACAGCACGTACAGCGCGAGCAGGCGCTTGCGATTTGTGAGCTCTTCGGACATGAGGGAGTGCGGGCCCATTCTCGCCGATGCACTTGGGACCCGCCACCGCGGCACCCTAGAATGAGCGCGCCGGATGAAGCAGCTCCTCATCGTCTATCACTCGCGCACGGGCGGCGCGCGGCAGATGGCGCAAGCCGCCGCCGCGGGCGCGGCCCACGAGCCGACCGTCACCGTACGCCTCGAGACGGCCCCGGTGAGCGGACCCGAGGCGCTGCTCGAGGCGAACGCCTATGCGTTCGTCTGTCCCGAGAATCTCGCCGCGATGTCGGGCGCGATGAAGGAGTACTTCGACCGCTGCTATTACCCCGTGCTCGAGCGTCTCAACGGCCGGCCGTACGCAACCCTCATCTGCGCGGGCAGCGATGGCACGAACGCCGCGCGGCAGATCGAGCGGATCGCCACGGGGTGGCGACTGAAAGCGATCGCCCCGCCGCTCATCGTGTGCACGCGGTCTCAAACGCCGGAGGACATCCTCAAGCCCAAACGGATCGACGCGGCGGACCTCGAGCGTTGCGAGGAGCTCGGAGCGACGCTCGCCGCGGGGCTTGCCTTCGACATCTATTGACCGGGCCTCTCCGCGGGCCCGCGCCCGGGTTCCCTCACTCAACCCTTGAGGGTCACCAGGCCCCCCATCGCCGGATCCGAGAAGCTGTCCGTGCCGGTCTCGACGTGCCCGGCGAGGCGATAGTTGAGCGTCGGATCCTCTGCGACGGTGACGACCAGGTCGTACCAGCCGAAGAAGCCCTCTCGTGACCACATGTCCGCGAAGCTCTGGCCCGGCTCCAGGTGCCGCGTGACCACCTGGCCGCTGTACGCATCGAGCACGCTGACGGTCGCGTTGGCCGCACCCCTGTTGGTGATGCTCCAGCCGAGGGAGCCCTGGCCCCTGGTGTCGTACCATTCGCGCACCTCGAGCGCGGCGGCCCCGGCACCCGTGCTGCCGTTGAAGTAGCGCGTGAAGCCGTTGGGCGCATAGACCGAGAGCCCATAGGTCGCCCCGACGGTCCACGTTCCGGAGAGGCTCTTGCCGGCTTCGACCGTGTAGGCGCGCACGTTGTCCGCGGGATTGACCGAGCGCACCTGGAACACGGCGCCCATCGCTCCCGTGTTGAGGAACTCGATTTCGATCGTGCCGTTTGCCCGGTCCACGCTCGCGTAGGCGTTGAGCTCGTAAGGCAGCGCGCGCGACGGACGCACCCCTTTCTCCTGCACCGGTAGCCCGACCAGCACATCGCTCTGAGTCGGCACGAAGGTGTTGACGTTGCCGCCCGAGAGCTCGTTCACCGACGGCAGGAAATCATTCGTGGGGGGTAGCTGGACGCCGCCGTCATTCGGGTTCGTGAAGTTGAACGCCGTGGTCAGGTCACCCGCCACGGCACGGCGCCACGGGGAGATGTTCGGCTCGAACACCCCGAAGCGCTTCTCGATGAACTGGATCACCGAGGTGTGATCGAACACCTGCGAGACGACGTATCCACCCTTGCTCCAGGGGGAGATCGCGAGAAACCCGACGCGGCAGTTGAGGCCGATCGGACCGGTGGGGGTCGCCGTGGTGACGATCTCGTTGTGGAAATCGACGGTGGAGGCACCGTATGCGGGCGAAGGCGGCGCGAACGGAGGCGGCATATGGTCGAAGCTCCCGTCCGCCTCGTCGTAGTTGACGATCAAGACCGTCTTGCTGAACAGCTCGGGATTCGCGACCAGGATGTCCAGGACCTGCGAGATGTACCAGGCGCCGTAGTCGACCGGGTAATCCGGGTGCTCGGTGTAGCCCGCCGGCCCGATGAACCAGGAGACCTGCGGCAGCGTGCCCTGCTGCACGTCGCTGCGGAACTGGGCGAACAGCTCCTCCTGCCAGGCGAGCCAGTCCGCGGGGGGCGCGCCGGTCGCGGGGATGCTGTTGATGATCTCGGTCCCGGTGCACGCATTATCGTACAGCGGTGATCCGGGCGGCGAGTTCGCGTACTGATTGAAATACAGCACCGGGTTGTCGGTGTAGTTGCCGGCGAAGGAGTTGGACGTCCCGTCGCCGAAATCGGGATTGAACGTCGAGCCGGCGAGATCCTGATACACCTTCCAGGTGACACCGGCCGCCTGTAGCCGCTCCGGGAATGTGGGGAAGGTCCAGTAAGCGTTGTTCGGACTCAAGCCGTTGCCCGTCATCGGCCCGGCGCCGTGCCCGTCGGTGCCGCCGCTGCCGAGGTTGTCGAGATTGCCGACGCAGCCCGCGAACAAATAGGTGCGGTTCGGATTCGTCGGTCCCATGATCGCGGAGTGGTAGTCGTCGCCGACCGTGAAGGCGTCCGCGAGTGCATAGTGGTACGGGATGTCCTCACGCGTCAGGTAGGACATCACCATCGGACCGTTCACGGTCGGCCAGCTGTCGTGCTGGCCCTGGTTCCAGCACTCATGGGTGTTCTGCCAGCCGTGGTTGGTCCCGGGAAAGTACGTGAGCCCGAGCGTCTCGAGCCCGGCGCTGATGCTCTCGGGGTTCACGCGGAACGGCGGAATCACGTCGGCGCCATTGGCCGGTCCACCCAGGTTGCCGGAGTTGGGAGGCACACCGTATCCGGCCGCGACGTTCGCGGCGCCCGCGGGCTGCAGGAACACAGAGGCGAGCGTCGTGCCGGTGCCGCTCGAGAGCGGCAGGTGGATCTTGGCGGCGCGCGGATCGGAGAACCCGCGCACACCACGCAACGTCCCGAACTGATGATCGAACGGACGGTTCTCCTGCATGAGGATCACGATGTGCTCGACGTCCTGAATAGTGCCCGTGCGGTTGTTTGCAGGAATAGCGAGCGCCTTGGTGATGTTCGCGCCGAGCGTGCTCGCGACGGCACCCATGCCCATGACCTGCATGAACCGACGACGATCGAGCTTGTTCGTGGGACGACTCATAGAACGCCTCTCCCTGCCCCCGGACGAGCATGCGCCCGAGGAGCTTGCGGTGGTTTGGATTGCCGTGGGCCGGTGGCCGGGTCAACAGCCCGCGCACTGTAGGGGTGACTGTCGTGCGATCGTGTGTCGATCAAATGAAAGTTGCGTGACATCCGCCGCGCGCGCGGGTTGCAGCGTAGAGTAAGGCTCACCCCGCACTCAATCGGTCGGCTGCAATCCGATGAACGCGCCGCGCGCCGCAATGGAATCCTCGACTCCGCCACTTTCACCGGCGTCGCTCGCGCTCGAGATGCGCCGCATCCGCGCGCTCACCCGTCGGGGAAAACACGGCGAGGCGCTCGCCGCGCTCGATCACCTGGAGCGGCAGCATCCACGTTTCGGTCGTGCGTGCGAGCAGCGCGGATATTGCTACGCAAGCCTCGCGGACGCGCCGCGCGCAATCGAGGCTTTTCGGCGCGCGGTCACTCTGAACCCGGCTCTGCTTGCAAGCTGGAGCATGCTCGAGCGGCTGCATCGCATGACGGGCGACCTCGAGAATGCGGCGGCCGCGGCCGCGCACGTGGTCACGCTCAAACGGCTCCCGCCTCCGATCCTCGAGGCCGGAAGCCTGTTCTCCGAGGGCGCGCTCACCGCGGCTGAAAGCCTCCTCCGCGCGTATCAGCGCCAGGCAGGCGAGCACATCGAGGCCATGCGGCTGCTCGCACGAATCGCACACCGTCAAAACGCGCTCGACGATGCCGAACGCCTGCTCCGAGCCGTCCGCGAGCGTGCTCCCACGTATCGTGCCGCGAGAGCCGACTACGCCCGCGTCCTGATCGATCGACAGAAGTATCGCGACGCCGGCGAGGAAATCGATGAGCTGCTGAAGCTCGATCCGGCCGATAGAGACTGCCTCGCGCTGCGTGCCGCGGTCGACGCCGGACTCGGAGCGCACGAGCGGGCGATCGCAGCCTATCGCGAGCTCCTCGCCTCGACACCGGGCTGGACCCAGCTGCACGTCACGCTCGGCCATTCGCTCAAGGCCATCGGCAGGCAGGCTGAGGCCATCGAGCGCTACCGCTCGGCGGCGGCCGCCCGGCCCGATTTCGGCGATGCCTACTGGAGTCTCGCCAATCTCAAGACCTATCGCTTCTCGCGGAGCGAGATCGAGTGCATGCGCGCCGCGGAGGCGGCGCCGGCGACGCAGACCATCGATCGCTATCATCTTTGCTTCGCGCTCGGCAAAGCGCTCGAGGACCGGTGCGAGTATCCGCAGTCCTGGACCTTCTACGAGCGCGGCAACGCGTTGAAGCACGCCGAAGGCCGCTACGATCCGCAGCTCCTCGAGACCCTCACGCGCAAGCAGATCGAGGGGCTCGGCGCGGATTTCTTCGCCGCGCGAGCGGGCGCCGGTGCGCCGGATCCGGATCCCATCTTCATCGTCGGCCTGCCACGGTCCGGCTCGACGCTCATCGAGCAGATCCTCGCCTCCCACGCGCGCGTCGACGGTACCCAGGAGCTCTACGACATCCCGCGGATGGCCCTCGAGCTGCAGGGACCGCATCCCGATCCCATCGGCTCCCGCTATCCGGGCGTGCTCGCCGAGCTGAAGCCCGAGGACTTTCGCCGGCTCGGCGAGCAGTATCTCGCCGACACGCGCGCGTACCGCAGGGGCAAGCCGTTCTTCATCGACAAGATGCCGAACAACTTTCGCCACATCGGGCTCATCCACCTGCTGCTGCCGAACGCCAAGGTCATCGACGTGCGGCGCGAGCCGCTCGCCTGCTGCTTCAGCAACTGGAAGCAGCTCTACGCCGGCGGGCAAGCGTTCAGCTACAGCCTGCAGGACCTGGCGCGCTACTACCGCACGTATCTCGACCTGATGAGACACTGGAACGCGGTGCTCCCGGGATCGATCCTGCGCGTCCAGTACGAGGACCTGCTGGACGATCTCGAGGGCAGCGTGCGGCGGATCCTCGCATTCTGCCGACTCGAGCCCGAACCGGCCTGTCTCGAGTTCTACAAGACGGTGCGCGCGATCGGCACGGCAAGCTCGGAGCAGGTCCGCAAGCCGCTCTTTCGCGACGGACTTCTCGGGTGGCGTCACTACGAGCCGTGGCTCGGTCCGCTCCGGGACGCGCTCGGCGATGCGGTCACGCGCTATCGTGAGTAGCGCGCGTGACCGCCCATGCCGCTCCCACGGCCAACGCCGCGCGCACGGAGGACTACGTCGTCGCGACGAGCAGCTCCTCGCCGCTCGCGGGCCGCAGGCCATCGGCGCGGCCCGCGAAATAGCGCTGCGTCAGATCGGCTCTGGACACATGCGCGGTCTGATTGAAGCCGGCTTCGTGCGCGAGCGTCAGCATGTCGCGCGGACTGAAGAAGCTCAGGAACGGGGTGCCCGCCGCGTGCGCGGATTTGAGCACTCCCTGCAGCTGCGCCCGGTCCTCGGGATCGACGAGCTGCGGCGGCAACATGAACGTCATGGCGAGCGTCGAACCGGGAGCGAGTGTTGCGGTCTGCCATAATGTCGCCGCGACGGCCTCCCTCGTCAGGTACATCGAGACGCCGGTGGAGACCACCACGCAGGGCCGGCGCGCGTCGAAACCCGCGGTCGCCAGCGGCCGCAACCAAGCGCCATCCGTCTCGAAGTCGACGGGCACGAGCCGGAGCGAATCGGGAATGCCGAAGCCGAGCTCGATCAGGCGCCGGCGTTTCCACTCCTGAGCGCCCGGCTGATCGACCTCGAAAATGCGCAGCCGGGAGGCGATTTCCGGTCGGCGCTGGGCGAAGGTGTCGAGACCCGCTCCGAGGATCACATATTGCGCAATACCGTGATCGGCCCGGTCGACGACCAGATCCTCGACGAAGCGAGCTCGGGCCACGATGTGTGCGCGATAGCCCCGCGTGAAGCGCGTGTCCATGTCGGGACGCTGCCGCCAGCGGTCGTCAGGCGCCGCGAGCTCGAGGCCGATCCGATCTTCGAGCACGTGCGGCGGCGGATCGATGAGGAGATGCAGCGCCCGCCACAAGGCGACACGCACGGCCGTGCTCTCCGGTGCCGTCTGCTGCCCGGGCATTGCGCGAGCTTACTATCGATGTCAGAGAAAGTAACTGAAGGCCGCGACCGCCGACGTCCCGCTCGGACCGCCGAGGCCGGGATCGCCTGCGTGCCGCTCTCGGTGTGCTGTCTGGAGCCACCCGAGCGAGGCGGCCTGATCCTGGGGTATGGTGGCGTGGATGCGCGCCGTACCAAGGGCTCCGTTCAGCGGCTCGCCGCGGTGCTCCGCGGCAAGAGGCGTGCATCGTGAGCGCACGCCCGTCACCCGAGGCGCGCGTCGCCCGTCACGACTGGCGAGCCGTCGCCGCGGCGCTGAGCAACGCGGGCTGCGCGGTCCTGTCGCAGCTTCTCTCCGACGAGGAATGTCGCGACCTCGCGTCTCTCTATCAGGACGAGAGCCTGTTCCGCAGCCACATCCACATGGCGCGGCACGGCTTCGGCAGGGGCGAGTACCGCTACTTCAAGTATCCGCTTCCCGCCCTCGTGGGAGGCTTGCGGACCGCGCTCTATCCGCGCCTCGCGAGCGTCGCGAACGACTGGAACGAGCGGCTGGGTCTCGATGAACGCTATCCGAGCGATCACGCCTCGTTCCTCGAGCGATGCCACGGCGCCGGCCAGAACCGCCCGACGCCGCTGCTGTTGCGATACGTGCCGGGCGACTTCAACTGCCTCCACCAGGATCTCTACGGCGAGCTCGCGTTCCCCCTTCAGGCGACGATTCTCCTCTCCGAGCCGGAACGAGATTTTACCGGCGGCGAGTTCGTGCTCACGGAGCAGCGACCGCGCAGGCAGAGCCGCGTCGAGGTCGTGCCGCTTCGCTGCGGCGATGCCGTGGCGTTCGCCGTCCACGACCGGCCGGTCCAGGGATCGAAGGGCAGCTACCGAGTCAGCCTCAGACATGGCGTGAGCCGGGTGCGCTCCGGGCTGCGGCACGCGCTCGGCATCATCTTTCACGACGCGAGGTAGGGAGGTTGCGCGATGGGTTCGCTCGTGAGCTACCGTGTCTTGATCGCGGCTCTGGTTGCAGTCGTGTCCGCTGCGGGCGCTCGCCCTGCCCCAGCCGAGCCGCCCGCCCCTGCGAGTGCCCCGTTCACCGTCCGTGTGAGCTGCGGGGGAGACATCGCGGTGAGCCCCGCAGCCGCCGCCATGCTGCGCGACAGAGCACTGGACCTGCTCCAGTCATCGCACACGAACTCGCTCCTACGCGAGTGGCATTTCCCGCTGTCCGAGATGCAGGAGGAGTTTCGCGCGGCACTCACGAGCGAGCACCTGCGCGTGACGTTTGCCGAGATTCAATCGGTCGCATCCGCCGGAGGGGCCCTGCGCGTACACGAGATCATCGTCCGACTCGGACCCGACTCGCAACATCCACCGTTCCCCGACCGCTTCATCGATGAGCTGTTCACGGTCGATGACCGGCGCAGGATCGTGGGTCATGCCCTCTACACGGGCCAAACGCTGGCCGCGCTCTGGGGTGCCGTCGTGAACACGACGGGCGAGGCCGATCGGTGCCGACTGCCGAGGCACTTCCCCGGTTTCTACTAGAGCTGATGCGCGCTGATCGGCAGCGAGCGCAAGCGCTTGCCGGTCGCCGTGAAGATCGCGTTGCAGACGGCGGGGGAGACGAGCGGCACGGCGAGCTCGCCGATGCCGCCCGGCGCGGCATGGCTCGGGATGATGTGCACGTCGATCTCGGGCGTCTCGTTCAAACGCAGCACCCGATAGGCATTGAAGTTGCTCTGCTGCACACGGCCGTCGCGCAGCGTAATGTAGCCCCAGAGCGTGGCCGACAGGCCGTAGACGATGCCGCTCTCGATCTGCGATTCGACGATGCGCGGATTGACGGTCTGTCCGCAGTCGATCACGCAAGTGATCTTGTGGACCTTCGGTTGGCCGTGCTCGATGGACACCTCCGCAACCTGGGCGATGAGCGATGAGTAGCCTTCCATGAAGGCAAGGCCCTGGTAGCGGTCGCGGGCTGGGTGACCCCAGCTCGAGCGCTCGGCGAGCGCCTCGAGCACGCGCGTGTGGCGCGGCTTCCCGCGGAGAAGCTCCAGGCGGAAATCGAGCGGATTCCTGGAGGCCTCGGCCGCAAGCTCATCGAGCGAGCTTTCAATGGCGAAGCAATTCGCCGCATGGCTCACCGAGCGCAAGTAACCCACGTCGATGCCGATCTCCTGCCGGGTATAGCGCAAGTCGAAGTTCCCCACGGCATAGGGAAAGTTCTGCACGTACTCGATCACCGAATCGAACGGGTCCTTGTTCGTCGGATCGAATCGCGACGTGATCGAGGGGCTCACGATATGCAGCGACCATGCGAGGAGCCGACCTTTCTCATCCAGGCCGGCCGTGACTTCCTCACGCGCGGGCGGACGGAAAAAGTCGTGCGTCATGTCGTCCTCGCGCGTCCAGATCAGCTTCACCGGCGCGCCGACCGCCTTCGAGGCTTCGACCGCTGCCGGCACGAAATCAACCTCCAGCCGCCGCCCGAATCCGCCGCCGAGCAAGGTGGTGTAGACCTTCACCTGCTCGGGCTTCAATCCCGCGGCCTGGGCCGCGGCCGCCTGCGTCAGCTGCTGCACCTGTGTGCCGACGTACACATCGCATGCGTCGGGTTTCACATCGGCGGTGCAATTCATCGGTTCCATGGTCGCGTGCGCGAGCAGCGGCAGCTGGTACACCGCTGAGAAGGTCCTCGCAGCTTTCTTCAGCGCTTCGAGCGCGTTGCCTCCCTTCAGAGCGGCGGCGACATCGTCGCTCTTGAGCGCCGAGGCGCCGGGGTTGACGGCAGCCTTCTCGAGGCGCGACCAGATCGCCGCATTGTCGAGGCTCGCATTGGGGCCCGGATCCCAGGTGATCCGGAGTCGATCGCGTGCTTTTCGGGCCTGCCAGAAGTGATCGGCCACCACGATGACCCCGCTCGGCGTGGACAGCACCCGACGGACGCCCGGCTGTGCCAGCGCCGCGACCGAGTCGACCGATACGACCTTGCCGCCCAACGTCGGGGGGAGCGCGATCACGGCATAGCACATGCCCGGAAGCTGGACATCCAAACCAAATTCGGCGCTGCCGTCGACCTTGAATGGCGTATCGAGCCGCGGCAGGGGTTTGCCGATCAGGCGAAACTCCGCCGAATCCTTGAGCGCCACCTCCTTCGGAACCGCCATTTTCGCGGCCGCCTCGGCGAGCTGGCCGTAGCTCGCCGCTCTTCCGTGCGAGCCCACGATCTTGCCGTCGCGCGCGCGACATTGCGAGGGATCGACGTGCCACCGCTCGGCTGCCGCGGCAATCAACATCGTGCGCGCCTGTGCCCCGGCCTTGCGCAGCTTCTCCCACGCCTCCGGCACGCTGTTGCTGGTGCCGGTGATCTGACCGCCGTTGAGAGCATTGACATACGCCTGGCCGACCGGCGCGGCCACGATCTTGATTCGCGACAGATCGAGCTCGAGCTCCTCGGCCAGCAGCGCCGGCAGAGCCGTGTACACACCCTGCCCCATCTCGGAGCGATCGACGAACACGGTGATCGACTCGTCGGCGCCAATCCTGAGCCACGCATTCAGCTGCGCGTGGCCCGCGGACGCCGCACGTGTACCACCCATGGAGGCGGGAAGCGCCATGGCGAGCACGAGCCCCCCGCCCAGGCAAGCCGAGCGTCTCAAAAAAAACCGGCGTCCGAAGTCCGCCACGCCGAGGGGGTTGCGTCGGCCACCGCTCACGATGACTCGTTCCCCCGAGGCCGCCCGGTGCCGCGCAGCAGCGCGGCGGCCCGGTGAATCGCTCTGCGAATGCGCACGTACGTTCCGCACCGACAGATGTTGCCGGAGAGCGCATCGTCGATCTGCGCGTCGGTCGGAGCCGGGTTGGTGCGCAGCAACGCCACGGCCGCCATGATCTGTCCGGACTGGCAGTAGCCGCACTGCGGCACATCGAGCTCGATCCACGCTCGCTGCACCGCGTGACTCCTGTCCTTGGAGAGGCCCTCGATCGTCATGATGCTCCTTCCCGCAAGCGCGCCCAGCGGTAGCACGCACGAGCGTACCGCGACCCCGTCGAGGTGCACGGTACAGGCCCCGCAGAGCGCCGCCCCGCACCCGAACTTGGTGCCCGTGAGACCGAGATGGTCGCGCAACACCCACAGGAGCGGTGTGTCGGCGGCGGCCTCGACGCTGCGCGTTTGCCCGTTGACGGTCAAAGTCACCATGTATCAAATGCGCACCTGACCTGCGCTCGCCGTTGGACTGCGGTAATCATCCGTGCAACGATTATAGGCTGTTTCAGCCGCCCATCCGCAGACGCCCACAAGGAGCCCGATATGAAACCGCGTGGCGTTCCCGACGTTCGTCGTCGTCAGCTGCTCAAAGCAACCTCGGCGGCCGTCGCAGTCGCCGTCTTCCCACTCGCAGGTCACGCGGCCGGGGCGGACGGCAAGAGCCTCAGGATCGGCGTGATCGGCTCGGGCAATGTGGGAAGCCATCTCGGGCGCGTCTGGGCCCAGGTCGGGCACGAGGTGATGTTCTCCTCGCTCAATCTCGACAATGACAAGAAACTCGCCGCCGAGATCGGACCGAACGCGCGGGCGGGTACGCCGCGCGAGGCGGCTGCCTTCGGGAACGTGCTCCTCTTTGCGGTTCCTTACAAGGCCCTGCCCGAGCTCGGCAAGACGCTGGACGGTTTGCTGAACGGGAAAGTCGTGATCGACGCGTGCAATCCCTTCCCGAATCGCGATGGCGAGATCGCCGATCGGGCGCTCGAGAAAGGCGCCGGGCTCATGTCGGCGCAGCTGCTGCCGGGCGCGCGCATCGTCCGCGCTTTCAACGCCGTGGCCGCTGCCCGCATGGGGGAAGCACACGAGGAGCCGGGGCACTTCGGCATGCCGATCGCAGGCGATGACAAGAGAGCCATCGCGATCGCCTCGCGCCTGATCCGCGAGATCGGCTACGTGCCCGTCCTCGTCGGTGGCCTCGATATGGGCAAGTACTTGCGGCCGGGAACACCGCTGTCGGGCGAGCACACCCCGGATGAGATTCGCAGCATCGCGGCCACTTTGAAGCCCTGAGCTATTGATGAAGTGCCGCCGGGGTCGGCGGCGGGGCACCCGATCCGGGCGCAGACGGTGCTGGAGCGGCCGCCGGAGCCGCGGCGGGCGGCCTCATGCAGCCGAAGCCCCGGCCGCGGCCGCGGCCGGGGAATGGGAAAGCCGGCGCCGGCTCCTTCTTCGCCTGGTTCGCGAGTTGCACGACATAGGCACGAATCGCTTCGGCGTCCTGCACCGTCAGCACCTTTCGGAACGACACCATGCCGTTGGCCTGCAGTCCGCCGTCGATCACGATCGCCTTGAACGCAGCGGGGCTCCAGAGCGCACCCGCGTAGCGCAGATCCGGGAACAGGCTGCTCACCCGCGCAGCGTCGCTGGCCCCGTGACAGCTGGCGCAGTGGGCGTTGTACTCGCTCTCGCCGTGCGCGCGGAGCGCGTCGTCGCCGAATTCCGGTGGCGGATTGAGCACTGGTGGGGTGTAGGCAACCGGCGCAGGCAGCGTCGCCTTGCCGTCGAGCTTGTAGACCAGCAAACGCGCGTAGTTCGGTTGCCAGTACGAACCGCCGAATCCACCCGATCCGGCCGCCACCGCGGCGACATACTGCACGCCATCGACCGCGTAGCTCACCGGACCGCCGACGATCTGCGCCTGCGAGTCCTCGGACCAGACTTTCTCTCCGTTGTCGGCCCGGAAGGCCGTGAAGAAGTTATGCTGCGCCATGCCCTGCAGCGTGGCCGTGCCCTGGAACACAAGGTTGCCGGCGGTCGTCATCGTGCCCGAGCGGCCGTTGCCCTCGCGCTGCGTCCAGGCCGCCTTCTGCTTCACCGGGTCCCAGGCGAGCAGGTACGATCCTGCGTCCTTCAGCTCCGGCGCCGGCCCCTCCGGGCACTTCGCGATGTTGATCGACAGCAGCTGGTTGCCCATCTTCGCACCGGCCTCCGCCACGTACGGGAAGGTCGCGTAGTTGGTCGGTACATAGACCAGCCCCGTCAAGGGATTGAAGGACATCGGGTACCAGACGTGCGACTGGAAGCCGACCAGCCACCATCCCTTGCCGGTCTTGCCGTAGTCGGCCGCAGGATTGAGGATCGGCCGAAAGTTCTCATCGAAGCCGGTCATCCAGTTGACCGACGGCACGAACGGCTTCGCGGACAGCACCTTGCCGGTCTTCGCGTCGAGCACATAGAAGATGCCGTTCTTCGGCGCATGCATCACGACGTGTCTCTTCTCACCGTCGATGACGAGATCAGCCGTGGTGATCTGCGCCGTGCTGTCGAAATCGAAGCTCTCCGACGGCGTCTCCTGGTAATACCACTTGAACTTGCCCGTCTTGGCATCCAGCGCGACGATCGAGGCAGTGAACAGGTTGTCACCACCGCCGGGCGAGCGCAGCTCCGCGGGCCACGTCGCGCCGTTGCCCGTGCCGAAATACACATCGCCCGTCACCGGATCGTAGGTGATGCCATCCCACGGCGTGCCGCCGCCGCCTTGCTTCCACCACTTGCCATGCCAGGTGTTGGCCGCCCATTTGAGCTCGGGCTGCTCGAAGCCCTTCGACGGATCACCGGGCACCGCCCACCAGCGCCACAGCTGCTTGCCGGTATCGGCGCTGTAGGCCGCGAGATAGCCACGCTGCTCGAACTCCGAACCCGCCTCCCCCATGAAAATGCGGCCGTCGGCGATGCGCGGCGCGCCGGTGATGGACAGCCACTTCGTCGGATCCGTCGCCTGGATTTCCCAGATCTTCTTGCCGGTCTTCGCATCCACGGCGAGCAGGCGCCCATCGAGCGTCCCCCAGATCACCTTGCCCTTCCATACGGCGACGCCCCGGTTGACGATGCCGCAGCACAGTTTCACGGCATATCCACCCGGAACCCGCGGATCGTACTTCCAGAGCCGCTTGCCGGTCTTCGCATCGAAGGCGTAGACCTTGCTCCACGGACTCGTCACGAAGATCTCGCCATCGACGACAATCGGCGTCGTCTCGTAGCTGCCGCCGCGCTCGGCGAGATCGGCATACCAGGCGAGACCCAACCGGCGGATGTCGTCCGCGTTGATCTGCGCGAGCGGGCTGAAGCGCTGCTCGCTGTAATCGCGGCCGTACGTCATCCATTGGCCCGCGTTGGCCGGGGAGTCGGCGGCGAGCAGGCGCTTGGCATCGACCGCGCCATAAACGTGACCGGAGGCCAGTGTGGGCGCGAGAAGACCGGCAACGGTCGCAAGTGATGCGGCGCCGAGCACCGCGATGATCTGGCTACGCATTTTACGGATAACCCCTCTGCGCCCCCGGCGCGACCGTAGTTTAGCAAGACCGTACCGAACATCTCATCGCCTGTCGACATCGACGCCCGTCAAGGTGACCCGACGAAAAGCGACATATTGCCCCATGCGTCTACTTCAGCGTCGCAGTGGCAGCTTGATGGTAAGCTTGGAATGGGGTCCGAGAATCGAGAACAGCGATGCAGAATGGGATTCACTTCATCTCGGGGCTGCCGCGTTCCGGGTCCACGCTGCTGAGCGCCATCCTCCGGCAAAATCCTCGCTTCCACGCCGGCATGACGAGCCCGGTCGGATCGCTTTTCATGACTCTCCAAGGCGCGATGAGCCGGCGCAACGAAGGCGCCGTGTTCATCGACGAGAGTCGCAAGCGCGAGCTGTTGAAAGGCCTGTTCAGCAACTACTATTTCAACATACATCCGCATCAGCTCGTGTTCGACACCAATCGCGCCTGGTGTTCGAAGCTACCGACGTTGGTTCGCTTGTTTCCGCAGGCGAAGGTGATCTGCTGCGTCCGCCATGTGCCGTGGATCATGGATAGCATCGAGCGGCTGATCAGAGAGAATGCATTCGAGCTGTCGGGAATCTTCGGGTTCGAGCCCACCAACACCGTCTACACCAGAGTCTCGCGGCTCGCGACCAGCGACGGGCTGGTGGGTTTCGCGCTCGATGCGCTGCGCGAGGCGTACTGGGGCGAACATGCCGATCGCTTGATTCTGGTCGGCTACGAAGCCCTGGCCAAGCAACCCGAGCAGACCCTACGACTGCTTTACGAGTTTCTCGGCGAGCCCTGGTTTGCGCATGACTTCGACAACGTCGAATACGAGGCCGACGACTTCGATCTGGCGCTTGGCACCCCGAAGCTACATACCGTGCGCCGGAAGGTGGGCTGGATCGAGCGGGTCAGCGTCCTGCCACCCGAACTGTTCAATCGCTTTGCCAACGATGCGTTCTGGGCGGCGCCCGAACTCAATTCCCGCAAGGTCCCGGTGATCCTGTGGCGTGAATAGGCCAAGGGGCTCGCTTTCGATGCGTGTCGTGCCTATACCCTAACCTAACCCGCCGCACCCCGGATCCCCGATCAACCGATCGGCCTAATGTCCAACGCCATGATTCGGCCTTCCCAGCGCATAGTCAACACTGAAGTCCGTGCCGGGCATCCCCGATGCGTTGTCGGAAGTCAGCGAATAGGCGCTCGCATTGACGGCGAACTCATTGGCATATTGATTCAGCAGGTGCAGCGTCGTCGTCAAGTCGTCGGCGCTATCCGTCAGAGTCACATTGGTGGTGGTGCCTGCCGCTCCTGTTCCCGTCACGCTCGTGATAGTGGTGTCGGCGAATTTGAAGTTTGCCAGATCGACCACGTCAAAACTGCTGCTACTTGCGGCAGCCAACCCAACCAAGGTGCCAAGAAAGTTTTGTGCGGCATCGAGCTTGAGCGTGTCGCCCATATTTGCGAAGTCCACGGTCTGCCCGCCCGCCACCGAGGCGCGGAACTCCATCGTGCCACCAAGCGAGATTTGTTCGCGCCCCGTGCCGCTGACCGAGCTGGCCACGATCAAATCGCCGGCAATCGACCCCAGCGTTCCGGAGTTGGCGATCGATTGGCTTCCGGTATTGACCGTGAGTGTGCCCAAAAGCGCCTCAATGGTGCCTCCATTGGTGAGGCTCAACTGCGAATTGCCGACCGCGCCTGCCCCGACGATGGTGTCGTTGACATTGGTGAGGGTGGCGCCCGATCCGAGGCCTAAGATGCTGTTCTCCTGACCGCCGAGCAAGATCTCGCCACCCCCGTTCAGGTTGACGTTGCCGGAGATTCCGAGGTGCGCCGGACTGAAGAGTGACGCAACGGCAATGGCGCCGGAGTTCGTGATCGTGCCTGCCTCGAGATT
>Ga0335074_10004462_pt1 | contig 19256 bp, 16 predicted proteins | sample Lox_Sample_23_FD_206715 | JGI IMG/M metagenome (GOLD analysis project Ga0335074, IMG submission 206715) | Soil microbial communities from Loxahatchee National Wildlife Refuge, Florida, United States - Lox_Sample_2.3 | ecosystem: Environmental > Terrestrial > Soil > Wetlands | place: USA... | reverse complement strand
GCGAAACGATTCGCGCGGTGAACGACGTGATTGCGTCTCCCACGTTTGCCGGTCATCTTGCCGAAGCGATGCGTTCGTTGGTCGCAACCGGTGCGTACGGTCTCTATCACGCATGCAACGCCGGCGCGATTAGTTGGTACGACTATGCGACCAAGGCACTAGAACTCGCGAAGATCGAGGGCGAAGTCGAACCGATCAATGCATCGGATTGGAAAGTTGTCGCCCGCCGTCCCAGCTATTCTGCCCTCGCGAATCGGAAGCTCGAAGCCCTCGGCATCAGGATGCCGGATTGGGAGGCGGGGATCGGCGCCTATCTGCGGTCGAGATAGAAGAACCGACGTAGACGGTTCAGGCCGCGTTTGATCTTCCAAAAGCTGCTCGATTGCACGGTCGCGATCAGCAGTGCAACCCTTTCGCTTTCGGCGCGCGTAGCCGCGATCAACGCCTCAGTCTGCGCGTGGAACTCCGCGACCGTGGCGCGAAGTTCCGCATTCTGCGCGCGCTCGGACGTAAGCAGGCGCTCGGCCTCCTCTAGGTGTTCGCCCCTCTTTGTGTTGCTCGCATCAAGCTCATCGAGCGCCGCCCGAGCATCTTCCAGTTGCGCGCTGAGATCGGCGTTGTGTCGCCGTAGCTCCGCTTCTCGTTTCCTCTCGGAGAGCCAGCCGCTGAAGAAGCCTTCCTTTACTTTGCCGGCTGAATCGTGCTTGCCCGCGCGCGTCGCCGACGGGAGATCGGCCTCGCGTTCGAGGTCGTGGTACAAGCGATCCAGCTCGGGAACCAGCTGGCGCAACATGGCCGCGCGCGGTGCGTCGGGAGCGATCGTACGCATCAATTCGGCTTCAAACGTCGAAGACACGTGCGCGTCCAGGTCGATATCGAATTTTTCAGCCAGCGCTGCGAGAAACCGCTGCGGATCGCGTGCAATAGCCGATACGTTGGCAATAAAGCTCCGCGCGCGATGTTGACGCGCATGCCGGAGCATCAGTTCATTGTGGATGACGTATGCTCGCGCAGCGAGCTCGGGCGTGAGCTGAATCGACTCGTCGCCGCGCCGATAGAGCGAATCGATGACTTCACTCGGCTCGCGATAGATGTAGAGATAGTTCGCATCCGAAACAACGCTCGACCAAAAATCGAGGAATAGCGTAGTTCGCGGGTCTTTCCAACCCCAGGCGGACGTTCGTGCGTTGGCTTCAATGAGCGCGCGCGCCTCGGAAGCCGCTTCCTCCGAGAGCGTCAGCGACTCCAGGGCCTCCCATCCGGCATCGTCGTGACCGCTCACTCGAAGCTCGCGCTCGTGGAACTCAACGAAGTCCATGTTCTCAAAATGACCGCGCTCGTTGCCGTGCGCAGCGGGCATCAGGCGTGAGCCCATGTCGAGACCGGCCGCGTGCAGCAGCGATGCAACGAACGATGTACCTGAGCGATGCATGCCGACGACGATGAGCGGAGGATGCGCTATTCGCTCGTTTCCACTTGGGTGAGCATTTGCGTCGGCGCGCTCGGGTGACACGTTTGGCTTGGTTGACATCCTTGCTCGTCTATTCACATTTTAGCGTCCTGCTCCCCCGCCCGCAGCGGGCAGGTGTTCGTCCCCGTCCAGGTAACAATGGCGTGTGGAGCCCCGTCTAGATCTAGCAGAGCGACTAGCGGACGAACGCCGCCTTCTAAACCGACTGCGCGATGACTATGCGGCTATAACCAAGAGCCGCTTTCATGCTTTGCGCATGCTCTGGTTTTCACTTAAAGCAATGTTGGGCTTTCGTGCGGCCGAGGACGTGTTCGCGGTCTGGTCACCCGGATTGACGGTTGGCACGGGTGTAGCCCCCGGTTCGATCCGCCGCGGCGGCAGCGTCGAACCTGCAAGCCAAAAGATCTCGTTTTCGCAGGATCAGCCTCTCAGCTACGCGGTTGCCCAACTCGCATCGGCTTGGCGGGAGCTCATGCAAACGCGTCCTTTCGCAGGGGAACCCGCGGTATCGATCGTCATTCCCGTTTACAATAACTCCGACGTCACCGTGCGGGCGTTGCAGTCGATCGTCGAGCAATGGCCGGCGAAGCTCGCGTGCGAGATTATCGTTGTCGACGACGGCTCCACCGACTCAACCGCAGCGATCATGAACCAACTCCCCGGCATCGACTACATTCGAAACGGCGTGAATTCCGGTTTCATCCGGTCATGTAATAGGGGAGCTGCGCTCGCGCGCGGTCGCTACGTGTGCTTCCTTAACAACGACACGATCGTGACTCCCGGGTGGCTCGACGAACTCTTTAGAACGGCCGAGAGCGATCAATCGATCGGCGCGGTGGGTGCGAAGCTGCTCTATCCCGACGGGCGTTTGCAGGAAGCCGGCGGTGTGATCTGGAGCGACGGCAGCGGCTGGAACTATGGACGCGGCGCCGATCCGCGCGATCCGCAATACAACTACATGCGTGACGTCGACTACTGTTCCGGCGCCGTTCTCCTTGTGCGCACCAAATTGTTTCGAGATTTGGGGGGCTTTTCCGAAATCTACATGCCCGCGTACTACGAAGACGTGGACCTGTGCTTCGCGATACGGCAAGTCGGCTACCGCGTCGTCTATCAGCCGCTCTCCGCTGTCGTCCACGATGAGGGGACCTCGTCCGGGACTTCGTTGGAAAGCGGCGTGAAGCGTTACCAGGCGATTAATGGACCCAAGTTCTTCGACAAGTGGCGTGACGCGCTTACCCATCATGTCGAGCGCGATCCCGAACGCGTCGACTTCGCTGCTCGTCGTCTGCGACGTCCGAAAACGATCTTGATGATTGACAATTATGTGCCCGAGTTCGACAAGGACGCGGGTTCCGATCGAATGTTTAATCTCATCAAGCAATTTCAGGCGATCGGCTTTGACGTGATCTTTATCCCTGACAATTATTTCCGCTCCGAACCCTATACCAGCGTGCTCCAAAGAATGGGTGTAGAGGTCGTCTACGGCACGGAAAGCGGCCCGTCAAAGGCCGATGCCGCGCGCGAAAGGCTTGCGCTCATCGATCTAGCGTGGGTCTCACGACCGGAGGTCGGGGCGCGGTGGCTGCCGGTCTTACGCGAGCGAGGGGATCTTCCGGTCATCTACGACACCGTCGATCTCCACTACGTTCGGGTCAAGCGCGAACTGGAGCTGAAGGAGACCGTGGATCAACAGGAATGGGACAAATGGCGGCAGGACCGAGAAACGGAACTCGGTGTTATACGGAACGCCGATGTCGCCATTGCAATCGCCGAGAGTGAGCGAGATACGCTTGCGGCGGAGGGCGTAACCAGCACCTTCATTATTCCTACGATGCACCGGATTTTCGAGCGAAAGTATTCGTTTGATGAAACGAGCGGTGTGCTTTTTATCGGAGGCTACCAGCATCCACCAAACGTGGATGCAGCGCTGTGGCTCTGCAATGAAATCATGCCGTTGATTTGGGCCGAGCTTCCCGACCTCGAGCTAACGTTGCTCGGCAGTAACCCCCCGAAGGTCGTTCGTAGTCTGGAGTCGGAGCGAGTGGACGTCCCTGGGTACCTACCCGACGTTACCGCGTACTTCGAACGCGCGCGCGTCTTCGTGGCACCGCTTCGATTCGGCGCGGGATTGAAAGCAAAGGTCGGCCACGCGTTCGGCTATGGCTTGCCGACGGTAACGACGGCGGTCGGCGCCGAAGGTTTCGGAATCGCTGACGGCGAGGATGCATTGATCGCTAACGACGCCGCATCGTTTGCGAGCAGTGTTCTTCGCGTATACCTGGACGAGTCGCTTTGGAAGCGTTTGTCCGCGGGCGCCTTCCGCCGTATCGAGCCGTACACCCCCGAAGCCATCGGATCGCGATTGCAAGCCCTCGTTGCCAATGCTAAAGCAGGCGTTCACGCGAAGGCAACGCATTGAGCAACATCGTGCACGATAATTCCATGACCGTAGTTCGACGTTACGATGAATCGTATTTTGCCGGAGAACCAGAATGGATTCCCGGACGAGCTGAGATGGATATTACGTTTGCCGATGCTGCTTCGGCCGCCGGCAAAATCCGAGAGTTTCGGATCGACCTGCAGTCGGGACCGCCAGCGATCTACCGGTACTTTCCTTTTTCCGCGTACGTCTACGTCGACGATCGGCCAGCTGCCGTGCTCGAGTTTTCGACGCCGCACGAGACGCAAAGCATCGTTGTAGAGGTCCCCGCCGACCGGTTTCGCTTGACGTTCGTCTCCGAGCTATCACTTCCGCCGCAGCCGCGGCAAGCCGAGCAACGTGAACTCGCACTTGTCTTGCGTTCTTTGCGCGCGGGCGAGCTTCTCAGCGTTCTTCCGCGGCAACGTGTTGCTGTGCCGCCATTCAGAGATTATTTTTCGCACCAACGCGTGGCGCTTGTCGACGAAATTCCGCGACCAATCTTTATCGTTGGCCCGTACCGCTCGGGCACGAGCATCCTAACTTGGGCGATGGGACAGCATCCAAACATATGGCCCATTCCCGAAACGCACTTTCTTCCGTGGCTGGGAACAGGCGCCGTTGCGGGCAATTGGGTAGGCACGCAGCCACGGCGTAATTATTTCAGTATGTGCGACGTTTCAGCAGACGAATATCTTGCCTATTGGGGAAACTGCATCGACGAATTCGTGAAGAGGACGACACTGCGCCGTGTCGAGCGTAGTGAGTTCGAGCAACTTCACCCCAAAAACTCCGACGACAAGCGGGGAGGAGGGTTTGCGTTCGCGCGCACGCTTTTTAGCAGTAAGCGGCGCTGGGCAGACGGGACCCCCGAAAACGCCGGCCACATGGCGGTGCTGCGCCGTCTGTTCCCAGGAGCGCAGTTTATTTGCACGGTACGCGATCCGATCGACGTCGTGACGTCGATGTTGCACTTCGAGCATGCCGGCGGCCAATCGATACCGATAGCAGAGGCGGCGGAGATGTGGCGGCGTCAAACCGAATGCACGGTCCTCGCGGGCCGCGCCTTCGGATCAGACGCCGTTCGATTCGTATCCTACGAGCACCTCACAGCGTCACCCGCCGAAACGTTGACAACGCTCTTTGATTTCCTGGGTGAACCGCGCTTTGCGAAAGCAGCCGACGTCTATCGGGATCGCATCAACAGTTCGAGCGTAAGCGCCGAAGAGCGCGAGCGTCTGCGGCCGAAGATCGCGAAATACTTGGCGAAGACGAAGATCCCCGAGCTTTATGCGGAGGTCTTGCGTTTTGTCGGTGCGACATGGGATCCGGACCCGATTGCAGCCGAACAAATCGACGAGAGCCACAAGAACTTCGTATTGCGCCTTCTCAAGGGTACCCTCCCCGAGCTAGAGATCACTGCTCGATAACTAGCGGTACTCCACTTTTATTAGCATGACGCTGAGCCTGCGCGTGTCGCCATTCATGCCGATTTCGCTGGGTACGAACGATTTGCTCGCGGCGATCGTCACGGGGACCATCGTTCTATTTTGATAGGCTGCCGGAAACTCGAGCGAAACCACGATTCGCCGGCCCACCGCACCCATAAGCGAACCCGTTGCGCTGGTCCCGGTTGCGGCGACCGTGATGGTCTGGCTGGATGCATCCGGTTCCATTTTCGGAACATAGAAATTGAAAATGGCCACGAGTTTTCCAGCGGGCTTATTCAAGATAAGGCGCGCAGTTGGCCCCAAGAAGCAGCAGGCTTTCTGGTTACCCGGGTAAACGCCGGCATCAACCGCGGCGCTTGCATTCTTGAAGGGCGCGATGCCCGGCGGCAAAATCACTGACCCGCTTCCACCTGACGAGCCACCGGTCGAGGATGAGCACGCTACGACGCAAACCAGCAGCGCGGCGCGCAGAACGCGCATAAGTTCTCCGACGATACTTTTCACGTCCGTCTCCGAAAGCGTTGAATTGTTGTTGCGACCCCAGGCCCGAATATCAGGTGCTTGTTCGCTAAATATCCAAACGGAATCGTGATCGGAACGGAGACCAGCTTCGCGGTCATCTCGCTCAAATGAAAATAATGGATCGCCGTCTCGACGACGGTAAGCGCGACCACGTAGAGAATTCCGGTGACAATGAGATAGGTCCGTAGTTGAATCGCGACTGGACGGTCGTGATTCCGAAATGTCACGTACTTGTTCAGCGAGAAATGCGAGGTGACAGAGACCGTAAACCCCGAGGCAAGGGCGAGCGGTACGGCCACATACCCAATCATGATCCTATAGGTAATCAAATCCAAAATGAGTGCGGTGCAGCTGATCGACCCGTAGGTTATGAACTGACGAAGCTTTTGCGGCGTTCCGATGATCGGTGCAAGAAGCCTGCGGAAAGGCGCGGGAAGGATTCCGTTGAAAATTGACCAGACGCGCTGCATGCAAGACGACTTTACTACGCTGGTGAGGGAAGGCCTTTGGCCTTGAGATTGTGGACATAAGATCGATCCTTTCAGTACCTGCCGTCTATCGATTTTGGACAAACATCGTGGGCGGACAGCGCGCGCGCGAGGTCCTTGTGCGCGACTACGTTCGACCTTTCCCCGGTGCGAAGATCTTGGACATTGGTTGTGGTCCGGCCAATATGCTGGAGTTTCTTCCCGAAGGCCGCTACATTGGGTTCGATGCAAGCGAAGCATACATAGGGGAGGCTCAGAAACGATGGGGATCGCGGGGCGAGTTCACGTGCGCGACAGTGAATGCGCAAAATCTCCCCGAGCGCGACTTCGACATCGTGATGGCTATCGGCGTGCTCCATCATCTCGACGATGACGAGGCACATGAACTGTTCACCCTCGCCCACGAGGCCTTGCGGCCGGGAGGCCGTCTCATCACATTTGACGGGGTTTACGTTGACAAGCAATCGCCGATCGCACGTTTCATCATTTCAAAGGACCGTGGTGAATATGTCAGGCGGCTGGACGAATATGAAGCGCTCGCGCAACGTGAATTCCGCGATGTCCGTGCTACGGTTTTGCACGATTTGCTGGCGCCCATGCCGTATACCCACCTGATCATGGAGTGCGCGCGGAGTTAATTCTTCAGATCCTGCGCGCAACCAGCAAAAGCGAACCCCCGGCCGGAAGCGAGACACCTGTGCTCAGAAGGATGCGCTCTACGGCCATCACCATGTCAAATGCGCGATTCAGCGCGGAGCTCATCTTGAACTCTGCGCAGTCGTCGTACCCCGATTTCTTCCTGAGCAGCCGCGAAAGTGCCATTGGCACTAGGAGCAGCGATACGAAACTCGTGACTCGCTCGATCGTAAAACCCGCGGCAATCACTTTTTCCGCGAGCTCGCCTCGCGAATACCGTCTAACGTGGTGAGCATAATCGTCGGCCTCGCTCCACAACCACTGATGTTGCGGAACGGTTAGTATGATTCCGCCGCCAGGTTTCGTAGCGCGATGAAAATTTTGTAGGACGCTAAGATCGTCTTCAATGTGCTCGACGACATCAAATGCGCCGATAACGTCAAACTCTTCTTCGAATGGAATGTTTAAAGCATCCATTTGAAAGACAACCGAATGCGAGACACGCTGCTGGGCGTAGCTCAACCCATGGCAAAGAACCTCGCTACCCGACAGCTGAAGGCGCGGGAAGGCCTTTTCCAAGCCTTGCAAAACGAATCCGGTTCCACAACCGACCTCGAGAAACGATTCCGCCGACGGGAAGAACTTTCGCATCGCGTCAATGACGAGTTGATTACGGGAGGTGAACCAGAAGCTATCCTCTTCAAACGTTGCGAGCTCATCGAAAAACTGCTGTTCAAAGCCCTCGACATCGCGCGCGAGAGCCGGTGCGTGGGCAACAAACCCGCCAATTTTCGCCGGCTCAAAATGGCATGTTGGGCACACCCATCCCTCGGACGTAAAGCGCGTCTCGCATTGCATGCAACGCTTCATTCAGTAAGTCGCACGTGAATCGTGAACTCATAGAGCGGATAATCGTGGAGTAACGCAACGCGCTTGGAAAAACGGCGGCAATACTCGAAGAATGCGGTGGCGCTCCCATAGTAGAGGTCAGAGCGCTTCTTATCTTCATCAGAATACGCGGAGAGCATGTTGAAAGCGAAGCCGCGCAGGCTGAGGGAAGCCATGTGCTCCAGCGAGGCCTTGACGTACTTTTCCCACTCCAGCGGCGGCGTGTCGAGCTTCTTGTTGAAGACGCCGCTCGCCACAGTAAAGTCCGCCGGCTTTAGTGCATCGAGCGAGCTCGAGAACGATCGTGCGCTGCAATCGGAGCCGAAAAGCTCGCGTGCGTGTGCAATCATCGCCTCGGAGACATCGAACCCTTGGTACACACTATCTATTCCCTGGTCCAGGAGATATTGTGCAAGCGCGCCATAACCGCACCCGTAGTCGATTATGCTAAAGCTGTCGCTCGTGCAGATGCGCAGTAGCTCGCGAAACCTCAGGACCTGGGATTCCACCGAGTTCCAATCGACGCCGCGGTGCGTCGCGCCATGGGCGGTGACCGTCGACGTGAAGAAGTCGCGAACCTTATCGACAATCCGATCGTGTCCCGACGTCATTGAATCCTTCCCACCATAAATTGGGGCGCTTGCGGACCCGTGCTGAGTATCATATCGAGCACCGTCACCGCGTGATCGAACGGCGGATACAGCTGCGGATATTCCGGGTAAACATACTCTTTGAAATGCAGTTCTATACCTGCTCGTTCAAAAAGCGCCGGATCCAAATAGTCGCGAGCTGAGGGACCAGACAAGTAACTTGTTGCCCCGGCCTGCTCGCACAGACTCACCAGCCGTTCGGTCTTTCCGTCCCCTAGGTGATAATCACTCGACCACGTGAGCTTTGTCGTGATTTTCAACTCATTGCAGATCGCGGTGAGAAAATGATAGTTGATTTTCGACAGGAGGCGCGTATTGCAACCGCCGTACAGCTGCTCCAACCATGCTTTGTAATCGGAAAAGTACCGTGCTCTTGCGTAGTTCTGCAAGAGAGTGCGCAGGTGCTTCTCGCGCCAAATATCATCCTTGACCTCAGCTTCTCGTATGCGCTGAGAGAGTTTCCCCTTGGTTTCGACGGGAATCGTCAGCCATTGAACGCCCTGTGGAGTCTTGATCCGATTGCGATTACGCCAGTCGTTCTTCGTATACTGCGCGTCGTCGAAGATAATGAACTCATCGACCGAAGCGATCAGGTCGAAATACCCCTTCCAGGGGATATAGTTTGACTGCAAGATCGCAAGACGCTTTTCGGGCCTCATCACTTATTGTTCCCGACGAACGTCCGCTGTTCTCCCGATGACTGAAGCAATGGACGTTTTCGGCGCTCGGCTGGCCGCAAGGTACGTTCGCCCGATGTACTCGCCGAGTACGCCGAAAAAGAATAGCTCCGCGCCGCCGATGAGTAGCGCCGCAACCATCAGCGAAGCCCACCCGGCCTCATAGATCGTGAAGCCGCCGGGGTACAGCAATCGGCGTCCTGCCACAATGAGCGCGAGCAGCACCCCGCTGCACGCAAAGATTGACCCAAGTACCGTCAGGAGGCGCAGCGGGGCGGTCGAAAAGGAGAACGCAAGATCCGACCAGACTTTTACCGATTTCGCGAATGTATACGTGCTTCCACCAGCAACGCGCGGGTGGTGTTCCGCCGGAATTTGCGCGATGCGCGCAGTTACCTGAAAAAGTAGGCCGTCGAGAGCAGCCCTGCGCGCCTCCGACGTACAAATCATCTTTGCGACATCGCTGCGCATCACTCGGTACGCTGAAAGATAGACGCCTTTCGGTTTCGCAATGACCCATTGGGCGACCATGTCGTAAAACTTGCTTCCCAGGTTCTTCCAAAGTGCCTGATGCTTGGAAGAAAAATTGGCGTAGACGACGTCCGCATCGGCCTCTTCCAAAGCCTTTATGAGCCGCGGCAAGTCCTCGGGATCATGCTGCAGGTCGTCGTCCATCGTTGCAATGTACTTGCCGCGTGCTACTTCGATGCCGGTAAGCAATGCAGCTTCTTGACCAAAGTTCTTTCGGAGGTTTACCCCAACGACAGTGGGATATGCCGAGCACAGATCTTGTATCTGCTGCCAAGAATCGTCCGGCGATGCGTCGTTGACCAACACGACCTCATACGTTTTCGCGGTAGGCTCCATTGCCTGAGCAATGGCGGCGACGAGCGGGTGCAAACATGCAGCGCTGCGGTATACCGGCACGACGATGGAAAGCTCGGGTTGGTTTGGCAGGTCTCTATCTCTAGGCTGCACCGGAAGAGGCCCGCAGCGGCTCAAATGCGCATAGCGCTTCGCAAGCGCGAGCTTGATCGCTCTCCGTGAGGTCGGTGTAAAAAGGCAACCGTAGAAGCCGGTCGCTGATAGATTCGGTAACCGGACAGTCACCCGGACGGCCGCCGAAGCGAGCCCCCATTTCTGAGGTGTGCAAAGGGAGATAGTGGAAGAACGCTTCTATTCCAGCATTTTTGAGATGCGAAATGAGGGCCTGCCGCGTCTCGAGATCGGGCAAGATTATGTAGAACATGTGATACGACTGTTCGCACTCATCCGGAACGTGCGGCAAACCAATACCGAATCGCTTCGACCAACTGTGCAGCGCTTGCGCGTATCTTTCCCAAATGGCCTTTCGGCGCCGCTGAATCGTCTGATACTCTTCGAGTTGCGCCCAGAGAAAAGCCGCAAGCATATCCGAGGGTAAATAGCTCGAGCCGAGATCTACCCACGTGTACTTATCGACTTTCCCGCGGAAAAAGCGGCTTCGATTCGTTCCCTTTTCGCGCACGATCTCAGCCCGTTCTATGAGCTTGGCATCGCTGATTAGGAGCGCGCCGCCTTCTCCGCACGTGATGTTCTTCGTTTCGTGAAAGCTCTGCGTAGCGAGAGCGCCGAACGTGCCTAGATACTTCCCTCGGTACTTGCCGAACAGTCCGTGGGCGTTGTCCTCGACCACGGCTATCCCATGCTTGCCGGCGAGAGCCATAATGCTGTCCATTTCACAGGCAACGCCCGCATAGTGAACCACGACGATCGCCTTGGTTCTGGCGGTGATCAACGATTCCAGTGATCGGTCGTCGATGTTCTTTGTATCCAGCCGGATGTCGGCAAATACGATGCGCGCTCCACGCAGGGCGAAAGCGTTGGCCGTCGAGACAAACGTGAACGACGGCATGATCACTTCGTCGCCGGGTTCGATGTTCAGCAAAAGCGCCGACATCTCGAGCGCATGCGTGCACGAGGTCGTCAGCAACGCCTTCGCTACACCCAGCTCTCGTTCGAAAAACTCGTGACACCGGCGAGTAAAGGCGCCGTCTCCCGAAATATGGCCGGCCTCGATTGCAGCAGCCAAATACGCCTGCTCCTTCGGCACCGAAGTAGCACGATTGAACAGGACGGGTTTGGCCGGGTTCATCGCCGCCGTTTTTCCCACGGGCGCTGATGACTCCTTCGGTAGGACGCCCTCCCGTCAGTGAACGACGAAGCTGACGGTGTTACTGCGCGTTGTTTTACCGTTTGCGGCCTCGACCACATACATCGGGTAACTGCCGGGCTTACTATAAAGAAACGCGGGCACGAAGGTAGTAACGATATCGTCGCGGTGAAAGCCGTGAAGCTTCGTCCCGCCAATAACAATAAAGACTTGACCCTCCGTCTGCCAATTTGTTCTGAGCCAAAGAGAGGACGAGCCATTTGCTTGAACGTTAAACGACGCTCCTGCTCTAATCGTACTGGGACCGAAAGCAAGCACGGCGAGAGGTTCATCTACGGTTGTAAGCGTTGCTCCCGCTCCCTCATACATTGCGAGATGCTCCCGTCGAAGAAACTCGAGATCGGGGTAGACATAATCCGCAAGCGGGGGGTTTACGAACATGACGGCCTGCTGCTCCGGAGTGGGGCGGCCTTGGAGAGACATTAGTGTTTCACGGTCTTTGGCCAGTGCCGTACGGGCGAAAGGCAGCTGGCGCGCCGTCTGTTCGTCGGCCGACGCGGTTCCGAACAAGACGAGAACGAGCACGCAGGCGCTGAGTGCTCTTTCCCGTCGAACGGAGCTCGCGAGAGTGACGAACCAAAAGAACAAACTGACTGGAGCATAGAGGCCAAACCAGGAATAGCGCGGGATAAATGCCACGCCCAGTTCGTGCAAGCGCGCTCCGATGATTTCGAGGAGAACCAGCCAGCTATAGAGCGTAAGCGTGAGCGGGATCATGAATCGCGAACGCTGCTCGACTGGCAGCCGTAAAGCGTACGTCGCAATTGCGATCTGCGCAACGAGGACAGCCACTCCAAGGCCGAGCGTGACGGGCTCGTGCCGCGCAACGACCGGCGTGTACAATGAATTACCAATGAGCCCAATGGCAGCTTTAAGTGCGTCGAATAGCTCCTTGAGCCCAAAGGCGGACTGTGACGCCGAAAATTTCTGACTGATTCCTTCGCCGGCTATGAGGTAGAAACACGGCGCGGCCACGGCGATGATCGCGAGAAGGATCAGCGATGGACTGAACCGGCGCTCCAATAAGAAGCGAGCGCCGACGATTGCAGCAAGTACAACCAGTGGCGGCGGTCCGATTCCACTTGCCAGTATCCATATAGCGGTAAAAAGGCCGATCCAGCCAACGCGTTGCCCGATCGGCGCGCGCTCCCCGAACGCTCGCTGAATTTTCTCGGCAATCCAAATGAGAGCCAGCGTCAGGCCGAACAAGAGTGGCTCTACGACGGACTCAATCGACTGGTCGTATGATGCCCAGTGATTATACGAGCATATAATGAACGGGCAGCAGAGGATCGCTAGCAAGGTTTGCACGTTCAAAGTAAAGGCCTTGCGATACAACATCACGCACAGTAAAAGTGACGCCAGGGCGCTAATCGTCGCGCCCGTGTAGCGCACGGTCATGATGTTTAGATGCGTAAGGGCATAGAACTGATACCAGATGTACAACTGTGTTGGTATATAGTAATGCCAGTACGGATCGAATACATAGTGAAAGAGGCCGGTCTCCGGTAGGTGCTGCAAGCGATTGACGTACCCGATCTCATCCTGAAAAGGGAAGTCGGCGGCAAGATAATGCTGGTACGCCACGAGCATCGCAAGGTTGAATAGGACCACGCCGGTAATTGCGATGTACACCCAGTGCGAACGCGCCCAGCTCACCACTGAGACACGCCGCAATGTGCCATGAGTCTGGACCGCCAACTGGAGCCTCCGTAGCCGGATTTGATGCCGGTGCCCGATTCATTGAGCCGGCTGGGTCACCCTTTCGGAAAGGTTCTCCTTCGGCGTTGCGTAAGTGCCTTTCCGCTATGAAGCCGATATCGTTTTCAGCCGCGCGGAACAATCAACGCGTGAACCCAGCCTCCACCTGGTTCGCGGAGGGCAAGGCGTCCGGAAGTGTAGAGTTATACGCTTTCGACCGGTTGGGGTCCGACTTTTTCAACGTGCACTGTGTTCCGCGATTTAGCTTGTCCGCTGAAGGCTATTATTTCATGATCGGTTCTTGTTTCGCGCGCGGGCTCGAGTCGGTGCTGGCCGGCAATGGATTCACCGTTCGCAGCGTCTCAAAGGAGTTCGATCGCTTCAACCACAGTGGCGTCGGGACTCCGCTGGGTGCAACCAATCGATACAACACCGGAGCGATTCTCAACGAGTTCCGATGGGCGCTTGATCCGGCATCGCCTTTTCCCGAACAAGCAGTCGTCGATATCGACGGCGAGCTGAGCTTCGATCCACACATGAATCCGACACTCAAGCTCGCCGATAGAGCAACGACGTTGGAGCGGCGAAACATCTATACAGGCGTTATGCGCCAAGTCGCGACCGCTGACGTGATCATTATCACCCTCGGTCTAGTAGAAGTGTGGTACGACACTCGCGTCGGCGTCGTGACCAACGTTACCCCTGACCCCCGTGTGGTTCGGCAGGATCCTGAACGTTTTGTTTTCAGGAGGCTAACATATGTAGAAAATTTGGACAACTTGGAAGCGGTTCACGCGCTTCTTGCAGAGTTCGGCAAGGCGGGGCACAAGATTATCGTCACTGTTTCGCCGGTGCCGTTGATGACGACGTTTACCGATGAAGATGTTGTCGTCGCCAATAGCTACTCGAAGAACACGCTGCGCGCAGTGGCTACCGATTTTATGGAGCGCCACGACAATGTTGACTACTTTCCGAGTTATGAGATCGTAATGAACACCGACCCTAAAGCAGCGTGGATTCCCGACCGGCGGCACGTTCGTGGTGATCTTGCAAACCAGATCATGAAGCTTTTCATAAGCAGATGGATTACGGAGGGACAGACGCGTAAAATTAAGTCTGCTGATTTGAGTGCGGTTTACTAGGGTGCGTTCCGGCAGGCGAGTCGAGGCAGCCCTACTGCTGGCGCTACTCGCAGCGTGCGGTTCTCCCTCGACGAACTCGTCTGCGACGTCGGAAACTGCCGAGTCGGCGGCCGCCATCGTGTATCCAGCTGGAGTAAAGCCATTTAAGAATGCGACGCTGGCCTTTAATGCCGGGCTGTACACGAGCTACACCATGCACAATTGCTGCTTTATCAGGCAACGCGCGAGCCTTACGCTCGACAAGCCGTCAGGCGCGCGGATCGCTACGCTGCGGTTTTTTGTTCCAAACGTTGCGCCCTACAAGGACGGCCAAAGCATAACCGCCTCGGTGGCCGGAGCGAGCGCTACCGGCTCCGGTGTGGCTGGAAAGTGGGTCGCAGTTTCGCTGTCCCTGCCGCCGCGATACATCTTCCGCACAGAGGTCCCAATTGAAATCTCCGTTGCCAAATCGTTCAACCCGGCCAAACTCGGGATAAATAACGATACACGCGATTTGGCTGTCGTGTTGCAGGCCGTCGACTACCACTAAGCCCAAAATGGCGATCCTCGGCGTCACAGTGACGAAGGCCGAGTACATTTAGCCGGGTCCTGGGCAGGGGCCGCTTAGGTGGACCGCCGTAGTGGGAGCAGAGATGGCCGCTCCACCGTTGCCGGTCGCAAACTATCCAGGCGAAGGAGCCGATGCCGCAGCATCGGTCACATATTGCGTAGTCCCCAGTTTTCGCGCCGCTTCGACCGTGGTCGACGTCGTTCGTCGAGCATTGCTCTATGCCGACGGCGTCATCGTAGTGGACGACGCCTGTCCGGAGCAATCGGGAGCCATGGTGCGTGCAGCTTTCGCGCATATTCCTCAGGTCGAGGTCATTGAGCGCGAGCAAAATGGCGGGGTTGGTGCCGCGATGAAGTCCGGTATCGAAGCGGCGCTGCAACGTGGCGCCGACATCATCGTGAAGTTGGATGCCGATGGACAGATGAACCCCGCGGTCATTCCGGACATGCGCGATCTTCTTACAGAGTATCCGTCCGTCGGGCTAGTCAAAGGGAACCGTTTTTTCGACGCCGACGTCGTCCGGAGCATGCCGAAGACGCGTTTGTTTGGGAATGCCGCGCTTTCGCTTCTAATAAAAAGCGCCTCGGGCTATTGGAACACGATCGATCCCACGAACGGTTACCTGGCTTTCAACGCTCGCATTCTCGAGGCAATGCGCTGGCAAGAGTTCGCCGACACCTATTTCTTCGAGATGTCGGTCCTGTGCGCATTCGGGCTCAAGCATGTGCCGATCATCGAGCTCGAAATGCCTACCATTTATAATGACGCGAGGAGTTCGCTCTCCCCGTTTCGTGTGGCCTTAGAATTCCCACCAAAGCTTTTTCGCGCAGCGCTACGACGGCTGCTTATCCAGTATTTCATCCTGGACATTAACCTCGGCAGTTTATATTGCATTTTCGGCTCTTTGTTGGTGCTGTCGGGCCTGGGGTTCGGAATCTACGAATTTACCGTTACCCTAGCGACACACGTAGCGCGCACGACTGGTACAGTCATGCTTGCGGTGCTCCCCATCCTGATCGGGTTCCAGCTTCTACTCAACGCCCTGATGTACGACGTGCAGTTCTCTCCACGAACTCACCACGAGCTGAGGGTGACTACCGCTCTCCGGCGTTCTCTGACGGGTAAGCGGGCGCGAGGTGGCATAGAAACGTGACACTGCGCGTCTGTTTTATCCATTGCCCCGATCCAACGTACGCGGACACGCAAAATTACGGCGCTCAATTTATGCCCGTGTGGGCCTACACGCTGGCGGCGCACATCCCCGAAGATGCGCGCTTTACTCTCGCGCTCTACGATGCGCGGATCGATCCGATCGAATCTGTTCGCGCCGGTGACGTCTTTCTTTTTAGCGGTATCAATCAGGACCATGAGAACCTCATGCGCGTTCGCGACGAGCTCAAGGCGCGCTTCCCCCAAGCCGTGTCGATCATCGGCGGCCCTATCTGCTGGTCGTTCAACCAGGCCGGCGATGTGGCAAAGCTCGATGGATTCGATCACATCTTCATTGGCGACGGCGAGGACGCAATAACATCGCTTCTCGAGAGCGTAAGACTTGGAAAGCCGCTCGAACACCTCATCGAAAACAAAGAGCGATTCGATATCTCCAAGTCGCGACCGATGTATCGACCGCTCATGGACCCCACGATCCGTCGCTACTACGGTGCGGTTTTGGAGGTCTCGCGTGGTTGTCCATTCCTTTGCGAATTCTGCGACATACGAGTTCTTCCGGATAATAACCGTTCGCACTCAAAATCCCCGGAGCTCCTGGTCCAGGAATTGGAACACATCTGCGAACTGGGCGTCACGCAAGTCCTGCTCGCTTGCGACAACTTTATCGGCGACCCGAAGTGGGCCCATGAGGTCATCGACGCACTGTTGGAGTGGCAATCGCGAACACACTACCGGCCAAGCCTCTACACCTGGCTGACGATCAATCTTTACAAGCAGCACGACCTCATGCGCAAAATGCGCCGCGCGGGCTTCGATATGGTTTTCATTGGAGTCGAGAGCTTTAACTCCAATTCACTGCTGGAAACGGCAAAGGTGCAAAATGCCGTAACGCCGGTTGCGGATGCAGTTCGCGACATTCAATCATATGGGTTTATTGTCGTCGGCGGCCTGATCTTCGGCTTCGATTCCGACGGCCCGGAAGCGTTTGACATCACCCTCGACGGGTTGCTCCAGGCCGGGATGCTCTCGGGCGACCCATCCCTCCTGACGGCGCTACCCGGAACGCCGTTGCATCGTCGCATGAAGGTCTCGGGGCGACTGCGCGACGTCCGCTACGGATTGGGCGGGTTCAAGTATCAGACGAACATTCGTTACCTGATGCCGAGCGAGCAGATCATCGAGGGCTACAAGTATTTCGTCGCGCAATTTACCGACGGTAAGAAGCAGTATGCTCGCCTCAAGGTGTTTTTCGATAATCTCGAGCGTGGGAATTTCGTTCCGATCGAGGGCAAGGGCTACGGCAATCCTGCCCTCTTCCTAAAAATGGTATTGCGTAATCCCGCCGCCCTCAAGCAGCTGACACAACGCCTTTTCCGTTTTGCACGTCGGCCGGAGTATAGTTACTGGGCGCTCCGTGGGCTTCTCCTAACGCTCTCACGCCGTCACATTCCAGGTCGTCTTTCCTACCTGCAGTTTTGGTTTTTCGCGTGGACGAATTCGGTGCTCAAGTACCGGGATCTCTCGCCCGCCGACTTCGACATCGCAAGCGTTGAAGGCCCGATAACGCCGGAGCACATTCTTCCCGCCGCGTACACGGAGAACGTGGTTGAGGAAATTCCGCCGGCCAAGACCAAGGATCAACTCCGCTCGACCACGGCACAACTCAGCCGTCTTATCGAAGAACGCTTCGCGGAGAGGCGCTAAGTCGGTTGCGGCGCCGGCAAGATCAAATTCGCGCATCCACGCGAATACTTCACGAGCAGCTGAGTCTGGGTTCCTGGGATCGTGAGCCCGCAGAATCCGGCGCCCTCGAGCGTTCGTTCCAGCGGTATTCCTAGCCCGGCAAGACTTACGGCCGGTATCTGGACAGCGACGATGTCGAAATCGCTCAAGAACTGCGCCGCCTCGTGCGTGTCGACTGCCGTTTCCAGGCGCCAATAGCCACCTGTCCCGTACAAGCCGCTGACGGTGACGAAGCCATCGCGTCGAAGAAGATAGTTCTCCTCCAGATCGGGATCACCAAGAGACAAATAAACGCGTCCGTGAATCTGGTTCGCTCGCAAAAGCGCGACCGTATACGATTCCTCCGTGTAACCCCATCCAGCGTGCCGCAGGAACGCATCGTCGCCGGGATACGTCCAGTACATGGCATTCACTGGATTGTAGTGCGAGAGATAACTCAACGCTGCTATGCCCCACTGATCGGGGCTTTCTAGCATTGCGAAAACCGCGACCGCTGCCACGATCGGACCCGCGAAGCGGCCCTTGACGAGCGATCCGGCAGAGGCTGCCACGCACACGGCAAGCAGTGGGTAAAAAAGCAACGCATACCGCAACAGTGTGGAAGTGACGAGCCAGTACGCAATGAGTCCCGTTAGTAGCAACACCGGAACGCCAACGCTTGATTTGTAGCCGCCAATGAAAAACCGCTGCGCGATGACCAGTAACGTCGGGAGTGGCAGCAGCAGAAATAATGCCGTGATACCGAATTCGCCGAAATCGCGGCTTTCGGGACTGAGGAATGCGCGAACGGGTAGCGATACGAGTGCGCTTATCGATCGGTTCGATCCCGATTCAATATTGTGTTCGATTTTCTGCCACTCGCCTTTGGTGAAGAAGGCGTCATAACCGTAGAGTGCGATGTTTGTTACGGGTGGAAAGGGATCACCGGCAAGCACGAGGTTGCGCGCATACCACGGTGACGCGCAGAGGCAGAGAAGGCACAGGATTCCGACTCCGTATCGTTTGCCGGGCCGGATTGCACGGATCGCCATGAAGAGGGCGAGCGCGAATAAGGGCAGGAGGACGAGAAAAGACCCCTTCATGCCGATCAGGAAGCCGGTTGTGATCGCAAACGCGATCAACCATCGCCGTTCGTTTTCAAGAAGAGCCAACTGCAGGCAGAGCGCCGAGATCAACGCAAATGCGGCAATCCCGATGTCCAGAATCGCGAACGGAAGCCAGCGTAGATAACCTTCCGAAAGCACGACGGAAAGGGTAAGCGCCACGCCCGCGATGCCGGCCCACCTCGCGGGCGCAGCATCCCGCAGATAAACCCTCACGGAAGCGCAAATACCGAGCCCCGTCAACAATGCCATTGCCCACGGCAAGAAATTCACCAAAGCGTCGGCGTGGAACACGAAAAACGTGGCGAAAAACAGGTGCAGGTTGAATGCGTAAAACGGGAAAAGCAGGAACGGGTCGACGACAAGCCGACCTGCACGCGCCCAATCTTCGGCGTATGGCAGATGGTACGCGACCGCGTCGCCGCGGTAA
>Ga0335074_10004461_pt1 | contig 19257 bp, 19 predicted proteins | sample Lox_Sample_23_FD_206715 | JGI IMG/M metagenome (GOLD analysis project Ga0335074, IMG submission 206715) | Soil microbial communities from Loxahatchee National Wildlife Refuge, Florida, United States - Lox_Sample_2.3 | ecosystem: Environmental > Terrestrial > Soil > Wetlands | place: USA... | reverse complement strand
ACCACCAGGGCGTCACCAGAATCGGACCGGGAGCCCGTCCCCTCGCCGCGGTGAGCCTTGGCGTCGGCAACGGCGACGGCACCGAGGGTGCGTACGCGGGCAAGGTGCTCGGCACTTACCTGCACGGACCCGCTCTCGCGCGTAATCCGGGTCTGGCTGACCTGCTGCTCAGCTGGGTAGTGGGCAGGCTGCAGCCGCTCGACCCGCAGGACGAGGAGTGGGCTGGCCAGCTCCGGGCGGAACGCCTGTCTGCCGTCGGCTCACCCGTGGCCGGCGCCTGAAGTGAGTGGCCGGCGGCTGAAGTGAGTGGCCGGCGGCTGAAGTGAGTGACCGGCGGCTGAAGTGAGTGGCCGGCGGCTGAAGTGAGGCTGTCAGTAGACCAGGGCCTGTGCGCCGTCGGCTATGGCCTCGGCGACGAAGGTAGCAGCGCCAGCGATGCGCGCGCCCTCGACGAGGTCGTCCTCGGTGATGTCGCGCCGCGCCGCGCACTGGCCGCAGACGGTCACCATGCCGCCGCGCAGCACAGTCGCCATGAGCTCAGACAGCGGAGCGGCATGCGGCAGGTTCAGGTCCGGGCAGCCGTCCGGGAGCGCAAACCACGATGCTTCGCCGGTCAGCCAGAGCGATACTGGCACGCCGCTTGCCACGGCAGTGGCGGCGACCGTGAGCGCCTGATTGCAGCGCTCCGGCTCGTCTTTGCCGACAGTTACCTTCACTACCAGGGATCGATCGGCCATCCTCGAACCCTAGCGCGCCAGGTTTGTAGCTGATCGTCGCCCGGCGCGGCGCGGCGCCGACTCGCTGGGTCGGTGGCGGCAATAGAGTCGCAGGCATGATGACAGTGCTTGCATGATGACAGTGCTTGCATGATGACAGTGCTTGCATGATGACAGTGCTCAGCGGCGTGATCGTGGTAGCGGCGTTCATCGGGCTTGCCGTGCTCGGGGCGGTGCTCGTCATTGCGCTGTTCCGGGTTAGCGGTCCAGCCGACGGCCGTGATCAAGCTGGGTCTCACGCAGTGCGTTGAGAACGCGAAAGTGCGCGTTCAGTGCCAGTTGCACCCGCGATAACTCCTCATGTGCGCCGGACGCGAGCTCGCCCGCTGCAGCGGCGTCGCTCCGCGCGGCCGCGACGTCGCGCTCGACGGCGTCCAGCCGGGCGGCGAACTCGTTGTCATCGGCCATGGGTGAACGATAGCGCTGCGGACTGACATCGGGACGCGGTGCGGACCACCGAGACCGCGGTGTGGTAACCCTCTATCCGACGAACCGGGGAGGCCACGATGGAACCAGACCAGCCGGCCGACAATGGCGTGCTGCCCGACCAGTTTGAACTACATCCGAGCCTTGCCCCGGTGCGCTTCCTGCTCGGCAGGTGGGAGGGAGCAGGCGTGGTCGGCTATCCGACCATCGAGAGCGCTAACTTCGGCCAGGAGATCAGCTTCAGCCACAATGGCAAACCGTTCCTGATCTACACCAGCCGGACCTGGCTGATCGAGCCGGATGGAAGGATCGGCCGGCCGCTGGCCATGGAGGCCGGGTTCTGGCGGCCGCAGGAGGATGGCGGGATCGAGGTCGTGCTGGCCCACCCGACCGGGATCACCGAGATTTACGTCGGTGAGATCACCGGGACGAAGATCGAGATGGTAACCGACGCCGTGGTGCGCACCGCGACCGCGAAGGAAGTGACCGCGGGCAAGCGCCTCTACGGGCTGATCGGCGCCGACCTGGGCTGGGCCTACGACATGGCTGCCATCGGTCAGCCGCTCCAGTCGCATGTGTCCGCGCAGCTGAAGCGCGTGGCGTAAGGGGAAGCCGGCCCGTCTGAACCCGCCGGATGAGACGCCCAGTATGTTGAACCGCCCGCTGGGAAACGGCGTTCGCTGACCGTGCCAGGGAAAGTAAGAACCCCCGGACCGCTCCCGCACTGGTTCCTCACGGTGCCTGGGCACCACAAAGAAACCCGCCGCGGGGACCGGCTGGACAGGCCGGTCAGCCCGGGGGCCCGGTGTCTGCCGTGAATTCGCCAGCCTCCGCCTGGGCAGCTTCGCTGCGCCAGCTGCCTCTCTGCCGGGCGAAAGCGCACGCAACTAACTCAGCTCAAGAGAGCGCGCTAGGTTTGTGCGACCAATCGCAAGCAGGCCGAGGTGCGGCCGGTGACGCGCCTGCCGCGGCTAACCGCGGGTGAGCGCTTCACGCAGGCGGCGGCTAACGGACAGCCACCTCGCAAGTCCGACATCTATGCATACTGTTGGACCACCTCCTTTCCTGCGTTAGCAGGAACGCTACGTCAGTACCGCCGCTACAGGCAAGCGTCTTATCGGCCCGGCATCGTTAGACTCTTCCTATGGCCCAGCAGACGTGGGATGACGCCCTGCGGGCTGGCGGCTACCGCGTCACGCCGCAGCGCCAGCTCGTGCTGGAGGCTGTCGCCCGGCTGGAGCACGCAACGCCCGAGGAGATCTACGGCGAGGTGCGGCAGACCGCCCGCGGCGTCAACGTCTCGACCGTTTACCGGACACTCGAGCTGCTCGAGCAGCTCGGCCTCGTCAAGCACAACCACCTCCACCACGGCGCGCCCACCTATCACCTGGCCGAGCACGCCCAGCATGTGCACCTGGTCTGCCGTCAGTGCGAGAGCGTTACTCAGGTCGACCAGGCGACCGTCCGGCCACTCGTTGCCGCGCTGGAGGACAGCCAGGGATTCCTCACCGACGTGGGCCATCTCACCGTCTTCGGCCTGTGCGCGGATTGCCGGAATCAGGGAGGAAACGTGGCCGCACCCGCAACCAGCCTAGGGCCGGGCCGATGAGCAGCCCGCTGCTGAGCGAGGCCGGCGCGGTCCCGGCCGACGGCCTTGACGCCGGCGTGGCGGCACACTACGGCGACCCTTACGCCGAGCAGCGCGCGCTCGCCAGCAGCTGGGGAGTGGTGGACCGGTCCAACCGCGACGTGGTCCGTGTCAGCGGGCCGGACCGGCTCAGCTGGCTGCACAGCCTGACCACGCAGCACCTGGAGCGGCTGGCCGCCGGGGCCGCCGCGCAGGCGCTGGTACTGAGCCCGCAGGGTCACGTGGAACACCATCTGACCCTGACCGACGACGGGTCGGCGGTCTGGATCCATGTCGAGCCGGGGATGGGCGCCGCGCTCCTTGAGTTCCTGCTATCGATGCGGTTCATGCTGCGGGTCGAGCCGGAGGACGTGACAGCGGACTATGCGGTCCTGAGCCTGCTGGGCCCTGATGTGCCCGCGCAGCCCGAATTGCCTGACGGCGACCTTCGGCTCGACACTGGTCTCGGCGCTGCGGGCCTCGGCACTGCGGGCCTCGGCACTGACCTGATCGTGCCCAGGGCCGAACTTGCGGCTCGTGCCGCCGAATTCCGCTCGGCCGGTGCCGCGCTGGCCGGCCTGTGGGCATACGAGGCGCTGCGGATCGCGGCCGGCCTGCCCAGGTTCGGCCTCGACACTGACCACCGGACGATCCCGCACGAGGTCGGCTGGATCGAGACCGCCGTGCATCTGAGCAAGGGCTGCTACCGCGGCCAGGAAACCGTCGCGCGAGTGCACAACCTGGGCCATCCGCCACGCCGGCTCGTCCTGTTGCACCTCGATGGCAGCGAGGACAAGCTTCCCGCACACGGCGACGAGGTGCGGCTCGAAGAGGCCAGCGTCGGCTTTACCGGCTCAGCTGCCCGCCACTATGAGCTCGGCCCGATCGCGCTGGCGCTGGTGAAGCGCACCACGCCGGTCACTGCCACGCTCCAGGTGGACGGCGTCGCGGCGGCGCAGGAGGTCATCGTGCCGCCGGACGCCGGCGCGAACGTGCAGCTCGACGTCCGGCGGTTCCGTGCTGGCCTGGCCGGCCGCGGACGCGAGTAGCCTGAGCCAGCCGAGAACAACGTCGTTCCCCGGAGGTAACCCGTGCTGCGCGAAGCGCTCCTGGCCATGTCGGCCAGCGATCAGGCGCGTGCCCTGATCATGGCAACGCCGCTGACCCGACGTGTCGTGGCCAGGTTCGTAGCGGGGGAGACAGCCGATGATGCGCTGGCCGTCAGCGCCCGGCTCATTGCCGACGGCCGGCTGGTGACAATCGACTTCCTCGGCGAGGACACTACCGACCCGGACCAGGCAGCCCTCGTCGCCGACGAGTACGTGCACCTGCTTGGCCGGCTCTCGGCTGAGAATCTTTCCAGCCACGGCCGGGCGGAAGTGTCGGTCAAGCCGACTGCGGTCGGGCTGGGCCTTGCTGATCACGGCTACAAGCGGGCCCTCGCGAACATCGCCAGGATTGCAACCGCAGCACGCAACGCCGGCACCACGGTCACGGTCGACATGGAGGACAACAGCCGGGTCGAGGCGACTCTGCGGCTGGTCAGCGAGCTGCGCGCGGACTTCCCCGACCTCGGCTGTGTGATCCAGTCTTACCTGCGCCGCAGCGCTGCTGACTGCCGGGTGCTGGCGTCGGCGGGGTCCCGGGTGAGGCTGTGCAAGGGCGCCTACCAGGCGTCTGAGGACGTCGGCCTGACCAGCCGGGCAGGGGTAGATCGCAGCTACGCCCGGTGCATGCGCATCCTGCTGGCCGGCGATGGCTACCCGATGCTCGCCACCCACGATCCGCGGCTCATCCGGATCGCCGGGACCGCTGCCGGGCTGGCGGGCCGTGCGCCGGACAGCTTCGAGTACCAGATGCTGTACGGCATCCGCCCGGCCGAGCAGGCGAGGCTCGCCGCCTCCGGCGCGAAGGTGCGGGTGTACCTGCCGTACGGCAGCGACTGGTACGGCTACCTGGTCCGCCGCCTGGCCGAGAAGCCCGCGAACCTGGCGCTGTTCGTGCGCGCGCTGTCCTCCCGGCACTAGTGCGGAATGCCCGCCGATAAGCTGCGGGCATGATCGCGATACTGGGCGCCGGCCAGATGGGGGAAGCCCTGGCTTCCGGCCTGCTGCGAGCCGGTGTCGTGAGCCCGGCCGAGATCACGGCCGCGGCGCGGCGCAGCGAGCGGGCTGAGCAGCTGCGCGCCGCCTACGGCATCGAGGTGCTGTCAGCGGCCAGGGCCGCGGAGAAGGCGGAGACCCTGGTCATCGCGGTGAAGCCGCAGGACATGGACGCGCTGCTTGACGAGATCCGGCCCGTCATCACCCCGGACAAGCTGGTGATCTCGGTCGCGGCCGGTATCACCAGCGCGTTCATCGGGCGGCGGCTGACGGCTGGCGTCCCGGTGGTCAGGGTGATGTCCAACACCCCCGTCCTGGTCGACGAGGCGATGAGCGTGATCTCGGCGGGCCCGCACGCGACTGAAGAGCACCTGCGCCGGGCCGAGCTGCTGCTGCGCCCGGTCGGCAAGGTGCTGCGGATCCCCGAGTCGCAGCAGGACGCCGCCACCGCGCTCTCGGGTAGCGGCCCTGCCTACGTGTACTTCCTGGTAGAGGCGATGGTCGACGCCGGCATCCTGCTCGGCATGCCACGCGCCAACGCGCTGGAGATGGTGAAGCAGGCTGTCTACGGCGCGGCCACGATGCTCCGCGAATCCGGCGAGCACCCGGTACTGCTCCGTGAGGCCGTGACCTCGCCGGGCGGCACCACCATCAGCGCCATCAGGGAACTCGAACGGCACGGGGTCCGCGCGGCGGTCCTGGCGGCCATAGAAGCGGCCAGGGATCGCGGCCGCGAGCTGGGCGCCGGGTAGCGGTCGAGGGCCATTTCCCGCAACGCTGGCTGCTGGCAAGCCGTCAATGGCCGCGATTGGCGCAGCGCGGCGATGGCGAAGCAACCCACGTTTCCTGCCTTACCTGCGGTAACGCGGGTCACATCGACGCGCGGCCAGCCGTTTCATGATCGGTTGCCGAATTGGCAGGGCTCGCACGGGGTTGCCCTTTTCCATACAGGACTTACGCTGGATACGGGCGTGACTGATGCGCCAGATCTCGTTCGGCGTAGCAGCTCGGTCGGAAGAGGGCTACCAATGGCAGCAGACGCAACTCCGCTTAGTGACGTTCGGTTCCTGACCGTGGCCGAAGTGGCCGCGATCATGCGCGTGTCGAAGATGACTGTCTATCGCCTCGTTCACTCCGGTGAGCTGGAGGCTATCCGGGTTGGGCGCTCTTTCCGCGTACCTGAGCAGGCCGTCACCGGGTACCTCAACCAGGCGTTCGTGGGAGCAGACTGACCTGGCGCGACCACCCCGCCCGGCCGGCACCGGAGCAGCCGGACGGGCAGTACGGGCAGTGCGGGCCAGGGTGCGGGCCAACCGGCAGCCCCGGGGGTACCAGGGCGGGGCTGCCCGCTTAGCGGTACGCTCTGATGTTGGCATGTTGCCCGGCCGCCCGATGTGGCGAGCATGTGCATAGGCATGTCCGCCTGCCAGGAAAGAAATCGAGGGTGGTCTCGTGGGTTCGGTCATCAAGAAGCGCCGCAAGCGGATGGCGAAGAAGAAGCACCGCAAGCTCCTGCGCAAGACGCGCGTACAGCGCCGTAACAAGAAGTAGCCCTCAGGCGACCCTGAACTGCGTACAGGGTGCCGCCGCTGGGATGACTCGCGAACTGGGATGACTACGGGGGATCCGGCTAGCTGGCGGCAGCGCCTGGCGGGTGCCGCCGACTTTGCGCGCCGGCGGCTGGGCGGCGAGTACGAGGTCGATGAGTTCGGCTTCGACCCCGAGCTGAACGCCGCAGTGCTGATGCCGGCGGCGCTTGCCCTGTACCGGCGCTGGTTCCGGGTGCAGGCACGAGGGCTGGAAAACCTCCCCGACTCCGGGCCGGCGCTCATCGTCGCCAATCACTCAGGTGTGCTCCCGCTGGACGCCATCATGCTGCAGGCCGGCGTGTTCGCCGAGCACCCGGCGCACCGCAACGTGCGGCTGCTCGGCGCGGATCTGGTGTACACCATGCCCGGGCTGTCATCGCTCGCCCGGCGCAGCGGGCACACCAGAGCCGATCCGGCGTGCGCGCTGGCCCTGCTGCAGGCAGGGGAGCTGGTCGGCGTCTTTCCCGAGGGGTTCAAGGGCACCGGCAAGCCGTTCAGCCAGCGATACCGGCTGCAGCGGTTCGGTCGCGGCGGGTTCGCCCGGACGGCACTGGAGGCCGGCGTGCCGATGATCCCGTGCGCGATCGTCGGCGCCGAGGAGACCTACCCGATGCTGGCGAACTCGGAGAAGCTGGCCAGGCTGCTGAGACTGCCGTACTTCCCGGTGACGCCGCTGTTCCCGTGGCTCGGGCCGATCGGCGCGGTGCCGCTGCCATCGAACTGGATCATCGAGTTCTGCCCGCCGGTCCCTGCCTGCGCCGCGAGACCGGGCCATGACGCCCCGGCAGAGCCGGACTACGACCCCCCGGCGGAGCCGGACTATGACACGATCATGGACCTGGCCGACCTGGTACGCGACACGATTCAGGCCAAGCTGAACGAGCTGGTCATCGACCGCGGTCCGCCGTTCGGCTAGACGCTCGCGCGCCTTCGCTTGAGCGCAAGACCGGCTGCCATACCGCCAGCGACGGCTCCCGCCCCGGCGGCGACTGGCAGCGCGATCAGGCTCGGCTTGCGACTCGCCCGGAACTCGTAGACCGGCCAGCCGTTGTATCGTGCCGCCCGCAGCAGGTCCGCATCGGGATTGACGACGCTCGGATGGCCGACAATCTCCAGCATTGGCAGGTCGTTCGCCGAGTCGCTGTAGGCGCTGCACCTGGACAGGTCTAGCCCTTCGCGATCGGCCAGCGCCGCAATGGCCGCGGCCTTGGCCGGTCCGTGCAGCAGGCCGCCGACCAGCCTGCCCGTGTACACCCCGTCAGCGCTTTCGGCGACGGTGCCGAGCGCTCCGGTCAGCCCGAGCCGGCGCGCCAGGATGTTGGCCAGCTCCACCGGGGTCGCGGTGACCAGCCATACGCGGTGGCCAGCCATCAGGTGCTGCTCGGTTAGCTCCCTGGTACCTGCCCAGATCCGGTCGGCCATCGTGTCGTCATAGATCTCCTCGCCGAGCCGCACGATGTCTTCGACCCGCTGGCCAGCCACGAACGCCAGCGCGGCTTCCCTGGCAGCGTCGATGTGGTCAGCGTTCTCGGTGCCGCGCAGCCTGAACTGGACCTGGTTCCAGGTCAGCCGGGCCAGGTCCCGGGCGCTGACCATCTTGCGAGCGGCCAGTCCGCGGGCGAAGTGGTAAATCGAGGCGCCGCGCATCAGCGTATTGTCGACGTCGAAGAATGCGGCGGCGCTTGGATCGGGCACCGGCGGGGCCAGGTCGACGTCGGCCACCGCCGCCGAAGCGATGCCGGCTTCCAGATCTGCGCTTCTCCTGAGCCTGCTCAGCATGCTGCTGACAGGGAGCCGCAGGGTGCCGGTACCGCCGCCCAGGCCGGGCTCACCGCTCATATCACCGAGCCTACCGGCGGCGAGGGCGCTGACGGAGCGCGCCGCGGCCGGGTTATCGGACGGTCACTGAACCGCCATCAGGCTGCCACTGAGGTTGCGTCAGGGCGTCACCGGATGGTTACCGCTACGTAACCAGGGCGGCCTTCTCCTCCTAGTTGCGCTCGAAGCCGGTGCGCCAACATGCAGCACCAAGCACAATGCACCAGGCTGTCCGGCCAGTCCGCCCCGAGGGCTTTGGTCACATCATCGCCCTGGGTCGGGCACCATAGGCAGCAAATGATTTCACTGACCGTGTCTGGCCTGGGTGCCGTCCTGGCGGCGATCGGCAGCGGCGTACTGCTGGCGCGTTGTTTCCGCGCGCCCCGCGGAGACACTATTGCCTGGTCGGTGGCTCTTCTCGCGCTCTTCGTTAGTCTTGGCGCGCAGGCGCTCGGCCACCTGGCCGGGTTTGACGCGGTTATGTTCCGCGCGATGGAGATCGGCGGGCAGGTGATCGCCCCGCTAGCGCTGATCCTTGCCCTGTCCGAGGTGGCAGCCAGGAACGCGGGCGTTCGCTTCTGCGCCCGGCTCTACATCCCGGCGCTGGCCCTCGTCGCTACCGTCGTCCTCGCGCTGGATCAGCTCGCCCCGGTCACGTTCACGAAGGCGTGGCCAGACCCGGCCTCTGTCTATCAGGTCCCGCCTGACTACGTACTGATGTTCGCGATCGGGCCGCTGACCACCCTGATCGCGCTCATCGCCGTACTGACCGTGGTGCTGCGGTCAGGCCAGCCCGGCTGGAACGCGGTGCTGCCCGGCCAGCTGATGGGCGGCGTCGCGGCACTCGCCCTGGCCTACCCGTGCCTGGCCCAGCTCGTGACATATCTCACCGGGACGCACGTGCCGGTTGCCTCGGAGTTCAGCGTGGTGTGCACGCTTGCCGCGGTCCTGGCCTGGCTCGCTGGTGTGCGCACCAGCCGGCTGCCGCTGGCGTCGCTTCGCAGGGGTGAGTCCGTCCGGCCGTACCGGGATAGCGGCGGCTACCGGGGGGATGACCGGCGGTCATACCAGGACGATGACCGGCACCTGGATGATGACCGGCACCTGGATGATGACCGGTACCGCAGTGACGACCGGTACCGGGATGATGACCGGTACCGGGATGATGACCGGTACCGGGGCGATGACCGGTACCGGGGCGATGACCGGTACCGCGACGGAGACTACCGGCGGGCCGGCAGCGGCTCCGATAGCTGGTCGTCTCAGGACGAGCCGGACTTCGCCACCGGTGACTTCGCGACTGGCGATTATGCGACAGGCGCCATGGGCCATCTGGCGGCTGACCCCGGCGCGGGTAACCATGGCCCGGGTAATTCGGACGGCGAGTTCAGCGACGGTGAGTTCGCTACCGGTGACTTCGCCACCGGTGACCTGCTCGGGAGCGATCTCAGTCACTCAGCCCGTGGCTGGCAGTCCAGGGACGGCGGAGCCGATGACGCTTACGACGACCTCGCTGGCCGGCAGCGCGAGGCAGGGCTGCCGGTGGAGCGGGCGCTGCCGCAGGACGAAGCGGACAGAGCCGAGCTCTTCGGCCAGATCGAGATCTACACGCTGCTTGAGGACCGAGTTCACGAGTTCGATGATCTGGCGGACCGGCTCGTGGAGCAGGTCAGGAGCCGCGAACCTGACACGCTGGTCTTCATCGTGCATGCGGTGCCGTCTGCTCCTATGCAGCGCATTCTGTATGAGGTGTACCGCGACCGGCTGGCTTACGACCGGCACATGAAGCAGCCTTACGTTCGCCAGTTCGATGCTGACCGGCGTCCCTACGTGCTCGCCACGAACGTGATCGAGCTCGGCCTGCAGCAGGCCAAGGTGTCGCCGTTCCCGTCGGTTGCCGACCTGTTCCCCGAGCCCGGATATGACACCTCCGGCTTCGAGCGGCCGGACTACCTGCGCGACTACGGGCGGACCACGGATCAGCCCGGCGGTGCTAGCAGCGAGAGTGCTCGCAGTGACAGTGCTCGCAGTGACAGTGCTCGCAGTGACAGTGCTCGCAGTGACAGTGCTCGCAGTGACAGTGCTCGCAGTGACAGTGCTCGCAGCCAAGGGGGCCGGCGGCGGCAATGAGCCCGTCAGTACACCGCATCACTTTGCTGACCAGGCCGGGCTGCCACCTATGCGATGAGGCCAGATCAGTGATCGCCAGAGTGGCGGGCGAGCTGGGCGTGAGCTGGGACGAACGGGATATTACGGCCTCGGCCGCCGATACCGAGCGTTACTCAGAGATGATCCCTGTGACGCTGATCGACGACGTCCAGCATGACTTCTGGCGAGTGAGCGAGGACCGGCTCCGCGCCGCACTCTGTTCCTAGTGCTATCGATGGGCGGCTGACCAGCCTCCCAGCGACTTTGTGCAAACGTTCACAAGGGCGTACCGTTTAAATCGTCCTGCCGCGCGGGTCGCCCCGCCTGCGTGTTCCCATCTCGAGCTTCCCAGGAGCCCCGGCGCATGTCCCGCCGTCCCACGCCGGCCAGTCGTTCCGCTAGCGCGTCCGCCGATCTGGCCGGTGCCCGACACGGTAGTGCCGGCCAGGACAGTGCAGGCCAGGACAGACGCAGCCAGGACACGGCTGGGCGGCGTGGGACCGGTCACGGGATCCCCGATGCCACCGTCGCCCGGCTGCCTGTTTACCTGCGCGCCCTGTTCGCGCTGGCCGATCATGGCGTTGCCACCGTTTCGAGCGAGGAGCTAGCGACCGCTGCCGGCGTGAACTCAGCGAAGCTGCGCAAGGACCTCTCGCATCTAGGCTCCTATGGCACCCGCGGTGTCGGCTACGACGTGGACTACCTCATCTACCAGGTGTCCAGGGAGCTCGGCCTGACCCAGGACTGGCCGGTACTGATCGTCGGCGCCGGAAACCTGGGCCGGGCACTGGCCAACTACGGCGGCTTTGCCTCCCGCGGCTTCCGCATTGCAGCTATGGTCGACGCCGATCCCGAGGTCGTGGGCACCGTGATTGCCCGGCATACCGTCCGGGATGCGGCGGACCTGGAGGACGTTATCGAGCGTTTTGACGTCTCGATCGGCGTGATTGCCACTCCGGCCGCAGCGGCCCAGGATGTCTGCGACAGGCTAGTGGCGGCAGGTGTCACGAGCATCCTGAACTTCGCCCCGGTCGTACTCAGCGTGCCTTCTGGCGTAGATGTGCGTAAGGTCGACCTGTCGATCGAGTTGCAGATCCTCGCTTTCCACGCGCAGCGACGCGCGGCGGTCACGCGACAGGGGGAGCGCGGCCGGGGGGTGACGCGCGCTGGTCGGCGGCTGGAAACGGTGCCGGGGGGAGATCTGGGATTGGACGTCGCCGCGGAGCTTGGCGCGGGGTCACGACTGGACGTGGCCGCCGGCCTTGCCGCCGTCGAGCCGTCTGACTACGGCGAGCCGCCTTATCCCGGTAACGGCAACGACTACCCAACCGGAGTGCAGGCGGTCGGCAGATGAGCGTGCTAGTCGTCGGGCTGAACTACCGGGGCGCGCCGCTGGAGACGCTCGAGCGGACGGCCCTGGCAGGAGACACCCTCGACAAGCTGCTGCACGACGTCGCGCGAGCCGACGACGTCGCCGGCGCGCTGGTGCTGAGCACCTGCAACCGCGTCGAGATCTACGCCGAGGTGGGAAAGTTCCACGGTGCTGTCTCGGCCATCGCCGAGCTGTTGTCGCGGCACTCGCATGTTCCGTCCGCTGAGCTGACCCCGTGCCTTTATGTCCACTATCAAGACCGTGCGGTCCAGCACCTGCTGGCCGTCGCCTGCGGCCTTGACTCGATGGTGGTGGGCGAGAGCCAGATTCTCGGCCAGCTGCGGCAGTCGCTGCGGCTCGCCAGGGAGCACGGCACGCTCGGGCCGGCCCTCGCAGCTGTCGGCTCGCTGGCCTTGCGCGCGGGCAAGCGCGCCCAGTCCGAGACCGCGATCGGACAGGCAGGAGCCAGCCTGGTGAGCGTCGGGCTGCGAGCGGCCGTCCGGCACCTGAACGTGGCTGATGAAGCTCAGACTGCACCGGCCGGAACCGGTCCGGCCACGCCCCGCCTGGCCGGACGGAGCGTGGTAGTGATCGGAGCCGGGGCTATGAGCGGCCTGGCGGTCGCCAGCGTGGCCAGGGAAGGCGCGGCCGACCTCGTGGTCGTCAACAGGACACGGGCCCGCGCCGAGCGGCTGGCCGCCTCTGCCGGCGGCCGGGCGGCAGACATGTCTGACCTGACCGATCTGATAGCGGCGGCCGACCTGGTGGTGACGTGCACGGGCGCGTCCGGGCACATCATCACGGCGGAGATGATGGATGCCGCACTGGGCAGGCGGGCCCAGCTCTCCGGAAAGGGCAGCTCGCCGGTGGTGCTTGTCGACCTGGCGATGCCGCGTGACGTCGAGCCCGCCATTGGCGCCATGCGCGGAGTTGCGCTGACCGATCTGGACACCCTCGCCGCGGCGGACGACTCTGGCTTGCAGCCGGCCGACCGGGACATCGAAGACGTCCGCCGGATCATGACTGAGGAACTCGCTGCCCACACGTCCGCGATCAGAGGTGCCGCGGTTGCGCCTACCGTGGTCGCTCTTCGGGCGAAGGCCGCAAGGGTGGTAGAAGCCGAGCTGGCCAGGCTTACCGGGCGGCTCGACGGACTGGACGCCGCGGCGCTTCAGGAGATTGCCAGGTCAATGCGCCGCATCACTGACAAACTGCTGCATGAGCCCACCGTGCGGGTCAAAGAGCTCGCGGGCGCGCCCGGTGCGGAGAGTTATGAGGACGCGCTGCGCGTGCTGTTTGATCTCGATCCCGCGGCCGTGCAGGCTGTGGCGCAGGCCGATGCGCAGCTGGCGGGCTGGCCGCAGCCCAGCGCGGAGGAGGAACGATGACAGACCTAAGGGCGCTGCGCCTCGGTACGCGCCGCAGCCCGATGGCCGTGGCGCAGTCCCTGATGGTCAGCCGGGCCATTACCGGCCGCACCGGTCGCGAGGTCGAACTGGTCGGCATCGAGTCGGCCGGCGACGCCAGCCGCGAGCTGCTGACCCAGATCGGCGGCACCGGAGTGTTCGTGAGCTCGCTGCGGGCCAGCCTGCTCGCGGGCGCGGTCGACCTGGCGGTGCATTCACTCAAGGACCTGCCGACCGGCGAGGCCGCCGGGATCGTGCTCGCCGCCGTTCCGGTCCGGGATGACCCGCGGGACGCGCTGGCGGCGCGCGACGGCGCCAAGCTGGCTGATCTGCCGCCTGGCGCCAAGGTCGGCACCGGCTCGCCGCGGCGGGCGGCTCAGCTGCTGCTGCTGCGGCCGGACATCAGGCCGGTCCCGGTGCGCGGTAATGCGGGTACCCGGCTGGCCAAGGTAGAGACCGGCGAGCTTGACGCCGTGGTGCTCGGCCATGCCGGGCTGGCGAGAATCGGGAGGCTCGACGCAGTGTCGCAAGTCTTTGACCCGGACGAGATGCTCCCGGCACCCGGCCAGGGTGCGCTGGCGGTTGAGTGCCGCGAGGGCCGGGAAGAGATGGTTGCGCTGCTCGGCTCGATCGACGATGCGTCCAGCCGGGCTGCGACGACGGCAGAACGCAGCCTGCTGGCCGGGCTGCAGGGCGGCTGTGCCGCGCCGGTCGGCGCGTATGCCGCCGGAACGGACATACTTCGGCTGCGCGGTGTGGTCGTGTCAGCCGACGGGGGTATGGCGCTTCGCGGCAGCGCGAGCGGCGCGCCTGAGCAGGCTCATCAGATCGGCCGCCAGCTAGCGGCCGATCTGCTCGCCAGGGGCGCGGGAGATTACATGGCAGTGTCCGGCGGACACCTCAGCAGCAGCGGGGACGATGACAAGTGAACCCCACACCAACCACCGGGAAAGCCACGAAACAGGTGCGGGCGGATAAGCACGGTACCGATAAGCACGGGACCGATAAGCACGTGAGCGACCGGCGTGGTAGCGAGAAGACCGGCACGGAGCGGCATGGCAGCAAGGCTGCGGGTCGCGCAGCGGATGCGCACGTCCCCGGCTGGGTTGCCTTCATCGGTGCCGGGCCTGGCGACGAGAACCTCCTGACGGTCAGGGCAGCCGCGCTGATCGGGCGAGCGGACCTGGTCGTCGCCGCCCAGTGGGTAGGCGAGCGGCTAGGTCACTTGCTGAAGCCGGGCGCGATCCTGGTGGACTCCGATGCCCAGCTCCAGGACCCGAAGATGCTGATCAAGGCAGCCAGGGCTGGCCAGCTGGCGGTGCGGCTGTTCGCGGGCGATCCGTTCGTATTTGCCAGTGCCGCAGCTGATGCCGCTGCCTGCGCCAAGGCGCGAGTGCCGTTCGAGGTCGTGCCGGGCGTCTCGCCCGCGACCGCGGTGCCGGAGTACGCGGGCATTCCGCTCACTACGGACGGAACTGGTGACGTCCGGATCATCCACGCCGCCGAGGTGAGCCGGGTGTCGGCGACAGACGGCACGCTGGTGATCCTCGGCGCCGAGACCGGGCCGGTTGACCTGGGCAAGATGCTGATCGCGGCGGGCTGGCAGGAAACCGCTCCGTTCGCGATCACGTGGAACGGAACGACCACGGATCAGCACACCGTGGTCGGCACGCTCGGGACGATCGCCGCCGACCTGAAGGCGGCGGGGGTGAGCTTGCTGACCGCGCACGGCCCGGCCGTCGCGGTCGTCGGGGAGGGCGTGGCGGCACAGCCGGCCCTGTCCTGGTTCGAGACCAAGCCACTGTTCGGCTGGCGGGTGCTGGTCCCGCGCACGAAGGAGCAGGCCGACGAGGTGTGCACGCTGCTGCGGGCCAGGGGAGCAGTGCCCGAGCAGGTCCCGACGATCGCAGTCGAGCCGCCGCGCACGCCGCAGCAGATGGAACGTGCGGTCAAGGGGCTGGTGACCGGGCGATACCAGTGGATCGGCTTCACGTCGGTCAACGCGGTCCGCGCGATCAGGGAGAAGTTCGAGGAGTACGGCCTTGATGCCCGCGCATTCGCCGGTGTCAAAGTCGCCGCTGTCGGCGAGCAGACCGCGAAGGCGCTGCGCGAGTTCGGCATTATGCCGGACCTCGTGCCCGACGGCGAGCAGTCAGCGGAGGGGCTGGCCGACGCCTGGCCGGCCTATGACGACATCCTCGATCCGATCAACCGGGTTCTCCTGCCGCGGGCGGACATCGCGACCGAGGGACTACTCGGGCGGCTGACAGAGCTCGGCTGGGAGGCCGAGGACGTCACCGCGTACCGGACCGTTCGGGCGGCGCCGCCGCCCGCGCCGATCCGCGAGGCGATCAAGGGCGGCGGCTTCGACGCTGTGCTCTTCACGTCGTCCTCCACCGTGCGCAACCTGATCGGCATCGCGGGTAAGCCGCACGCCGTCACGGTGATTGCGGTCATCGGCCCGCAGACGGCCAAGACCGCCGCCGAGTTCGGGCTGCGGGTGGACGTGGTAGCAGAGACGCCATCCGTCGCCTCGCTGGTCGATGCCCTGGCAGCGCACGGCGCCGAGATGCGGGACGCTGCCATCGAGGCCGGCGAGCCGGTCCGCAAGCCCAGCGAGCGCCGCCGGGGTGCCCGCCGCCGCATCAGATGAACTACCCCGTTTCCAGGCCGCGCCGCCTGCGCCGGACCCAGCCGTTGCGTCGGCTGGTCGGGCAGGTGACGGTCCGGCCGTCCAGCCTGGTGCTGCCGCTGTTCGTCAAGGAGGGCATCAGCGAGCCGCAGCCCGTCTCCTCGATGCCGGGCGTGGTCCAGCACACTCGGGAGAGCCTGCGCAAGGCCGCGGCCGAGGCAGTCGATGCTGGCGTCGGCGGCCTGATCCTCTTCGGCGTGCCCGCCGTGAAGGACGCTCGCGGCTCGGCGGCTGACGATCCGGCCGGCATCGTCCAGCTGGCGCTGGGCGACCTGGCCGGCGAGGTGGGCGGCGACACCGTGCTGATGGCCGACCTGTGCCTGGACGAGTACACCGACCACGGCCACTGCGGGCTGCTCACGGCAGCGGGCGAGGTGGACAACGATGCGACGCTGGAGCGGTACGCATCGATCGCGCTTGCGCAGGCGGCGGCGGGTGTCCAGGTGGTGGCGCCGAGCGGGATGATGGACGGCCAGGTCGGCGCGATCCGCGCGGCCCTGGACTCAGCCGGGTATCAGGACGTGGCCATCTGCGCCTACTCGGCCAAGTACGCCTCGGCCTTCTACGGGCCGTTCCGGGAGGCAGCCGAATGCGCGCCGCAGTTCGGCGACCGTGCGGCTTACCAGCAGGACCCGGCGGCCGCGAAGGATGGCCTGCGCGAAGCGCTGCTGGACGTCGCCGAGGGTGCAGACATCGTGATGGTCAAGCCCGCTCTGCCGTACCTGGACGTGATCAGCGAGCTGGCCTCTGCCGTGCAGTTGCCAGTGGCCGCCTACCAGGTGAGCGGCGAGTACGCGATGATCGAGGCAGCCGCGGCAAACGGCTGGCTGGACCGGGGCCGGGCCATCATGGAGTCGCTGACCGCGATCAGCCGGGCGGGGGCCGACATCATCCTGACCTACTGGGCTGCTGAGGTCGCTCGCAAGCTCAGCTGATCATCGCCAGCTGGATCACACTGTGCTGGATCACATTGTGCTGAACACACTGTGCCGGATCTCACAGGCCCAGGATCTCGGGGCACCGGCGACGCCGGGTAACGTCGCAATTGTCACTTTGCAGTCTCCCTTCTGCATCGGCACGGTCTCGCCGGTCGGGGCGGTCGCCAGGCACTGATTCCGGCCGGCCATCATCGAAGCAGCAGGACGAGATCGGGCGGGAAGGAAACCAGTTGGTCGAGGCTGTACTGCGGGGCCGGAGCCGTCGGACGGCAGGGCGGATGGCCGATGCCGCCGTCAGGTACGCCGCCATGGGCTGGCCCGTCTGTGCAGGCGTCTTCGCGCCCGGACGAGTCCAGCGGTCCGCCGAAGTCACCCGGTCATGCTCGTGCGACCGCCTCGGCTGCCCCTCGCCCGGCGCGCACCCGTTGTCACCGGCCTGGCAGCTCACTGCCACCACCGATCCTGAGCAAGTGGCACGCTGGTGGCAGGCGCTGCCAGACGCCAACATCGTGCTGGTGACCGGCCGGGTGTTCGATGTCCTGGACGTGCCGGCCGAGGTAGGGCAGATCGCGCTTGACCGGATGGAGCGGTCCGGCCTGCGGCCTGGTCCCGTCGCTATCAGCGCCGCGGACCGGGCCCAGTTCTTTGTCCGGACCAGGGGCGCGCCCGACGACGAGACCGAGTGGTGGTCCTGCCACCTGGACTGCGAGCCAGAACAGGTAGCCGACGTCACCGGGCTGCGCTGGCACTGCCGGGACAGTTACGTGCTTGCGCCGCCGTCGCGGCACGGCAACGGAACGGCGCGGTGGATCCGCGAGCCCCGCAGCTACCACCTACCCGATGGCGTGCGCCTCCTCGAGGTGCTGGCTGATGTGTGCGAGGAGACAGGTCGATGACTTCAGACAGCGGGCGCAGGCGGTCCGCGGAGTTGTTCGCGCTGGCCAGTGCTGTCCTTCCGGGCGGTGTCAACTCGCCAGTGCGCGCATTCGGCGCGGTCGGCGGCACTCCGGTGTTCATGGCCTCAGGCGAAGGCCCTTACCTCACCGACGTCGACGGCAACCGGTACGTGGACCTGGTCTGCTCCTGGGGCCCGATGGTGCTGGGTCATGCGCACCCCGCAGTGGTCGAGGCGGTCCGGACCGCGGCCGGCTTCGGTACCTCGTTCGGCACGGTCACAGCCCCGGAGGCGGAGCTCGGCGCCGAGCTGATCGAGCGGACGCCGGTGGAGCGGGTCCGGCTGGTTAACTCCGGCACCGAGGCCACTATGTCTGCCCTGAGGCTGGCCAGGGGCTTCACCGGCCGCCGTCTGGTGGTGAAATTCGCCGGGTGCTATCACGGCCACGTCGACGCGCTGCTCGCTGCGGCCGGATCTGGCGTCGCGACCTTCGGCCTGCCGGATTCGCCGGGCGTCACCGGCGCGGTGGCCGCCGATACCATCGTGCTGCCGTATAACGACCTGGAGGCCGTCCGCGCGGCGTTCGCCGCGCACGGGACCGAGATTGCCTGCGTGATCACCGAGGCATGCCCGGCCAACATGGGCGTCGTCCCGCCGGCCGCGGGGTTCAACGAACTGCTGGCGGCCCTGTGCGGCGAGTACGGCGCGCTGCTGATCATGGACGAGGTGCTGACGGGCTTCCGTGTCACCCGGTCCGGCTGGTACGGCCGTGAAGGGATTGCCGGCGATCTCATGACGTTCGGCAAGGTGATGGGCGGCGGGCTGCCCGCGGCCGCGTTCGGCGGCCGCGCCGAGATCATGGACAGGCTGGCGCCGTCCGGCCCGGTGTACCAGGCGGGCACGCTGTCCGGAAACCCGCTGGCCACCGCTGCGGGCCTGGCAACCCTGCGGGAGTGCACGGCCGAGGTGTACCGGCAGATCGACGCGGCGGCAGCGGCCGTCGCCAAGCTCACCGCGGGCGCGCTGGCCGACGCGGGCGTGCCGTTCAGGCTGCAGGAAGCGGGCAGCCTGTTCTCCTTCTTCCTCGGCGTCACCGAGCCGGTCCGTGACTTCGGCGCGGCTCGCGCACAGTCCAGCGCCGCCTATGCGGCGTTTTTCCACGCCATGCTGGACCGCGGCGTGTACCTGCCGCCCTCGCCGTTCGAAGCCTGGTTCCTGTCGGCAGCGCATGACGAAGCCGCGATCAGCGTCATCGCGGAGGCGCTCCCGGCAGCTGCGGCCGCCGCCGCTGCCGCGCTGGGTTGATCACGATATGTGCTGATCCCGATATCTGCGGTGCGGGTCTAGCGCCTGGCCTGGTGTTATCGCCAGGATTGCAGTGGGCGCCGGCACCGGCCGGCCCCGATACGGGAGGACCCTGCCATGGCCATGCGGAACATCATCAGTACGCTCAATACCGCCGACGGAA
>Ga0335074_10004460_pt1 | contig 19258 bp, 17 predicted proteins | sample Lox_Sample_23_FD_206715 | JGI IMG/M metagenome (GOLD analysis project Ga0335074, IMG submission 206715) | Soil microbial communities from Loxahatchee National Wildlife Refuge, Florida, United States - Lox_Sample_2.3 | ecosystem: Environmental > Terrestrial > Soil > Wetlands | place: USA... | reverse complement strand
CGCCGACGGCGCCGAGCCGGCCACACGCGTTGCCGCACCTGCCCAATTACAGACGGTTAGGGTATCAGGTATGCGCGGAGACGATCGGGTACTTGAATTTCTTAACGAACAGCTGACCGCCGAGCTCACGGCCATCAACCAGTACTTCCTGCACTACAAGATGCAGGAGAACTTCGGCTGGGTGAAGCTGGCCAAGCACACCCGGGCAGAGTCGATCGACGAGATGCGGCACGCCGAGACACTGGCCGACCGCATCCTCTTCCTCGACGGGCTGCCGAACTTCCAGCGCCTGTTCCCGCTGCGCATCGGCCAGACGGTCGGCCAGATGTTCGAGGCCGACCTGGCGGTGGAGATGGAGGCGGTGGACCGGCTCCGGCGCGGCATCGAGTACATGCGCGGCATGGGCGATGTGACCAGCGCGAACATCTTCGAGGCGATCCTCAGCGACGAGGAAGAGCACATCGACTACCTGGAGACCCAGCAGGGGCTGCTCGCCCAGCTCGGCGAGCAGCACTACGTGGCCCAGCTGATCAGGCAGCCCGACGACGACTGACGCCGACGCCGACCGCGCCGGACGCCCGCCCGCGCCCGCTGCGAGCGCGGGCGGGCGTCGGCCGTCGGCGACCGGTTTAGGCCGGAACCATGCCGTGCGGGTCGATGACGAACTTGCGGGCCGCGCCCTGGTCGAAGTCCCGGTACCCCTCTGGCGCCCGGTCGAGCGGGATCACGGTGGCGTTCACCGCGTACGCGATGTGCGCCTTGTCGTGCAGGATCGACATCATCAGACCGCGGTGGTACATCATCACCGGGCACTGGCCGGTGACGAAGTAATGCGACTTGGCCCAGCCGAGCCCGAGCCGGACCTTGAGCGAGCCGATCTTGGCGTCCTCGTCGATGCCACCGGGGTCGCCGGTCACGTACAGGCCCGGGATGCCGATGCCGGCGCCGGCCCGGGCCACCGTCATGACGTCGTTGAGCACGGTGGCCGGGGCCTCGCCGGCGCCCGCCCCGTGCCCGCGCGCCTCGAACCCGACGCAGTCGACCGCCGCGTCGACCTCGGGCTCGCCGATTATCTGCTCGATCTGGTCGGGGATCGAGGCGTCCTTGGTCAGGTCCACGGTCTCGCAGCCGAAGCTGGCGGCCTGCTTGAGCCGGTCGGAGTTCATGTCCCCGACGATGACGACCGACGCGCCCAGCAGCTGCGCCGAGTACGCGCAGGCCAGACCCACCGGACCGGCCCCGGCCACGTACACGGTCGACCCGGTGGTGACGCCGGCCGTATAGGCGCCGTGGTACCCGGTCGGGAAGATGTCGGACAGCATCGTCAGGTCACGGATCTTCTCCATCGCCTGGTCCTTGTCCGGGAACTTGAGCACGTTGAAGTCGGCGTACGGGACCATCACGTACTCGGCCTGCCCGCCGACCCAGCCGCCCATGTCCACGTACCCGTAGGCCGACCCCGGGCGGTCCGGGTTGACGTTCAGGCAGATGCCGGTCTTGCGCTCCTTGCAATTGCGGCACCGGCCGCAGGCGATGTTGAACGGGACGCTGACGAGGTCGCCGACCTTGATGAACTCGACGCCGGGTCCGGCCTCGACGACCTCGCCGGTGATCTCGTGCCCGAGCACCAGCCCGACCGGCGCGGTAGTGCGGCCGCGGACCATGTGCTGGTCGCTGCCGCAGATGTTGGTCGAGACGACCTTGAGGATCACCCCGTGCGGGCACTTGCGCCCGATGTTGGCCGGGTTGACCCCGGGCCCGTCCTGGAGCTCCAGCTTCGGGTAGTCGATCGTCTCCACGGTGACCCGTCCCGGCCCCGCATAGGCGACCGCGCGGTTTCCTGCCATGGCGCTACCTCCTTGTATCGACATGTGTATTCAGGGCTCACGCTAGGCTTTCCGTCGCTGTCGGTCACCATGCCGACAGGCGCGAACATCCCGTCCGGAAGAAGAGCCGAATCTGCCCGAACGGTCGCGGCTGACTGTCCGTCCGGACAGTGCCCTCTCCCGCTGGCGCACGGGGCCGGCTCAGAGCAGGCCGAGCTCGCTCGCCTTGTAGACCAGCTCGGTCCGATCCCTGGCGCCGAGCTTGCGCATCGCCGTCCGCAGGTGGTACTTGACCGTGGACTCGGACAGGTACAGCTCCCGGGCGACCTGCGGGTTGGTGGCGCCACGGGCGACCGGCCGGACGACCTCGAGCTCGCGCTCGCTGAGCACCCCGGCCGAGGGAGCGGGCCGGGCCGTCAGCGAGCGGACGGCCACGTTGGCGCTGCGCGAGTCGAACGCGGACTCGCCGCGGTGCACGGCCCTGATGATCCGGGCCAGCTCCACCGCGTCCACGTCCTTGAGCGCGTACCCGCTCGCGCCGCGCCGCAGCGCGCTGACCAGCAGCCGCTCGTCGAGGAAGGTGGTGAGCACGACGATGGCCGCGTCCGCGCGCTGGGCGCGCAGCGCGGCGCACACGTCCAGGCCCTCGGCCGGGGCGGCGTCGCTGAGCTTGAGATCGAGCAGCACCACGTCGGGGCGGAGCCGCGCCGACTGCGCCACCGCCTGGTCCGGCGTCGCCGCCTCGCCGACCACCGTGAGGTCGGGCTCAAGCTCCAGGATCGACCGAAGGCCCTGCCTGACGATCGTGTGATCATCAACGACCAGGATCCGCACCGCAGCGGTCATGCCGAGGACGGGGTCGGGATGGACACGGTGATCCGCAGGCCGCCGCCGCGCCGCCGCCTGGCCCGGATGACGCCGTCGAGCTCTGCGGTCCGCTCGGCCATGTTGCGCAGCCCGTGCCTGCCCCGCGCGAGCCCGTCGGAGGCCATCAGGTACCGTGCGGCCTGCGCGGGGTCGCCCGTCCCGTCGTCGGCGACGCCGAGCCGGACCTGGCCGCCGCCGTAGCCGAGGCTGAGCCAGGCCTGGGAGGCCTCTGCGTGTCTGACCACATTCCAGAGCCCTTCCTGGCAGATCTGGAACAACGAGTGCTCGACGACCGCGGGGAGCTGCCGCTGGCACCCGGACACCCGGACGGACACCCGCAGCAGGCGCGCGGACCTGAAGTCGGCGGCGAGGTCCCGCAGCGCCTGCCCGAGGCCGGTGCCCGGATGCTCGAGGCCGGAGAGCTCGTCGACGGCCGAACGGACCCAGCCGAGCCCCGCCCGGGCCAGTTCCTTGGACGCCACCAGGCGGTCGTACTCGGGAGCGCCCGGGTCGGTGTGCCGCTTGCACCACTCCAGGTGCATCCCGATGCCGACCAGGCACTGGGCGACGCCGTCGTGCAGGTCGCGCGCGATCCGGTGCCTTTCGGCCGACAGCGCCTCGGCCTGCCGGACCCGGGCGAGCTGCTCCCGGGCGCGCCGGAGCTGGTCGTTGCGCCTGGCCATCTCGTCGGCCCGGCGCTCGGCATCATCCCAGCCGGCCAGCGCGCGCTCGAGGTCGGTGGCGGTTCCCCGCCAGCGCGCGTAGTACCCGGTCTTCGACGCGCGCACGCCGACGAGCTGGGCGAGCCGGGCGTCGTCGATCTCGGTCATCGCCGCTACCAGGCCCGCTGGCAGATCGCGCGGGCGTCCGCCTCGCTGACCTCACGGGGGTTGGTGACGATGTAGGCGTCGCCGAGGGCGTTCGCCGCCGCCAGGTCGAGGTCTGCGCGGCGGACCCCGATCTCGCGCAGGGTGGCCGGCAGCCCGGCCTTGGCAGACAGCGCGCGGACCAGCTGGATCGCCGCATCGGCGGCCTCGGCCTCGGTCATCAGCCCGGTGCGCAACCCCATCGCGCAGGCGATGTCGGCCAGCCGGCCGGCTGCCACGGTGGCGTTGAACTCCATCACGTGCGGCAGCAGGATCGCGTTGAGCAGCCCGTGCGGCAGGTCGGTGAGGCCGCCGATCTGATGCGAGATGGCGTGCGTGGCGCCGAGCAGGGCGTTAGTGAACGCGAGCCCCGCCTGCAGGGACGCCCGGGCGAGCCCCTCGCGCGGGCCGACCTCGTCCGGGCTGTCCAGCGCGGGCAACAGCTGCTCGCAGACGCCTCTGATAGCGGTGATCGCCTGCGCGTCGGTCAGGAAGGTGGCCGCCTTGGACAGGTACGACTCGATCGCGTGGCTGAGCGCGTCGAGCGCCGTGTAGGCGGTGATGTCGTGGGGCACGGTGCTCAGCGTCCGCGGGTCGGTGATCGAGATGTCCGGCATCAGCGCCCGGGCGCCGATCGTGACCTTGACCCGCCGGGTGGTGTCGGTGACCACGCAGAACTGCGAGACGTCCGATCCCGACCCGCCCGTGGTGGGGACCATGACGGCCGGGGGCAGCGGACCCTCGACCCGCCCGACCCCCGCGTAGTCGGTGATCACGCCGCCCCTGCTGACCAGCACCGCGATCGCCTTCGCGGCGTCGATGCAGCTGCCCCCGCCCACCGCGACGAGCACGTCGCAGCCGCCCTCCAGGTACGCCGCGCAGCCCGCTGCGACCTCGTGATCCTTGGGGTTGGGGGTCAGCTCGTCCCACAGCCGCGCGTGAACGCCCGCCTCCTTCAGGTGGCCGAGCGCCTCAGCCGTCCAGCCGGCCTCGGCCACCCTGCGGTCGCTGACCACGAAGACGTTGGCCCCGCCCTGACGGCGGACCGCGTGGCCCACCTCGGCCAGCACGCCGACTCCGAAGATCACCTCGGGCACCAGGAACTTGGCCACGTGGCTGGGCGAGTTCGTGCCGACCACCTCCACCGCGAACCGGGTCCGCCAGTGCGACGGAGGGTGCCGTCGCCGGCGGGGTTGTTATCCCGATACTAAGAGCGGCCGGCCCGATTGCCCAGACCCCGGTAGCCCGCTCTGACCGTCGTAAAAGCCGAAAATAACGACATTCATGGCAACGTTAAGGGCGGCCGCCGCGGGCGAAACGCGTTGCCCGGAGCTGACCGCCGTCAGTACGCTGGCCGGCGTGGCGGCTGCGAAGGTTCTGGTGACGGGGAGTTCCGGCCATCTGGGGGAAGCCCTGGTCCAGGTGCTGCGGGACGGCGGGCACGAGGTGACCGGCCTCGACGTCCGCCCGTCGCCGCACACGACGGTCGTCGGGTCGGTCGCGGACCGGGCCGTCGTCCGCGACACCATGGCCGGCGTCGACGCCGTCCTGCACACGGCGACGCTGCACAAGCCGCATGTCGGCTCGCACGGCAAGCAGGCGTTCGTGGACACGACCGTCAGCGGCACGCTGACGCTGCTCGAGGAGGCCGTCGCGGCCGGGGTGGGCAGCTTCGTGTTCACCAGCACCACGAGCGCGTTCGGGCGCGCGCTGACCCCGCTGCCCGGGGAGCCCGCCGCCTGGATCACCGAGGACGTGGTGCCTCGTCCGCGCAACATCTACGGCGTCACCAAGACGGCGGCCGAGGATCTATGCGAGCTCATCCACGCCGAGCACGGCCTGCCCGTCATCGTCCTGCGGACCTCGCGGTTCTTCCCCGAGGGGGACGACGACGACCGGGTCCGCGCCGCCTACGCCGACGCGAACGTGAAAGCCAACGAGTACCTCTACCGGCGGGTCGACGTGGCCGACGTGGCCGACGCGCACCTGCTGGCGATGGAGCGGGCGCGGCAGATCGGGTTCGGCCGGTACATCGTCAGCGCGACGACGCCGTTCACCCCGGCCGACCTGGCCGCGCTCCGCGACGACGCCCCGGCGGTGGTCGCGCGGCTGTTCCCCGACTACGAGGCGGAGTACGCCCGCCGGGGGTGGCGGATGTTCCCGTCCGTCGGCCGCGTCTACGTCAACACAAGCGCCCGCGCCAACCTAGGGTGGACGCCCCGGTACGACTTCCGCTCGGTGCTCGACGCGCTCAAGGCGGGCGAGGAGCCGTCGAGCCCGCTCGCCCGGGCCATCGGCGCGAAGGGGTACCACGACCAGCCCACCGGCGTTTACACCACCTGACGGGCGGGTGCACCGGGCGCGGGCGCCCGGTCGCCGCGCGGGCGCTTACCGTCGCGCCGCGCGGAACCGGCGGTGCAGCTCGCGCACCTGCGCGGCCAGCTGAGGGGCCGGGCCCGCCACCGTCAGACCGGGAACAACCTCGGTGATGGACAGCGGCAGGACCGGGGAGGGACCGACCCCCCATTCGGCCAGCCACCCGGTCATCTGCTCGGATGAGGTCGCGTAGACGATGCGCCCGAGTCCCACCCAGCCGTGGGCGGCGGCGCACATCGGGCAGTGCTCGCCGGAGGTGTAGACGGTCGCCGCCGCTCGTTCCGCCGGCGCCATGTGCTGACCCGCCCACCGCGCCAGCGCGAACTCCGGGTGGCTGGTCGGATCCCGTTCGGTCTCCTCGCGGTTCCGGTCCTCGGCGACGACGGTCCCGTCCGCGGCGACCAGCACCGAGCCGAAGGGGAAGTCACCCGCCGCGACGGCTTCTTCCGCCAGCTCCACGCAGCGGCGCAAGTACGCCAGGTCGGCCTCGGTCACCTCAGTTGCCATGTGCTTCCTCGCGATCTCATAGAGCTGGCCGCCGCGCAAACGTACCGTGACGGGTTCTCTATAGTGTGGATTGTGAGCACCAGAACCCAGGGCCAGCGGAAACTCGTGGTCGAGTCGGCGGCGTTCGGTCTCGGCTACACCGCCGTGCTGATCTGGGCCGGGACGGCCCTGGTGGCCAGTTTCACCGGCGAGGAGGCGAACCCGTACTGGCCCGACATCCCCGGCCTGCGAACCGACACGGCCGGCGCCATCTCCTTCGCGTTCGCGATAGTCGGCCTCGTGCTCAGCAGGTATCTGCAGCTCGAGCGGCGCAGCAGTCCGCCCGCCCGGCTCGCGCCGCGGCGGCCCGGCGTCAACCTGGTGCAGTCGGCGGCCGAGACCGCCGGGTTCCTCGGCACGGCCATCGTCATCTACCTGTCGCTGAACGCGGTCACCCATCCCTTCACGCTGCCGCTGCAGCTTTCGCATCTGTGGCCGTGGCCGAGCGAGGGCACCGCCCGGGTGATCGCGCTGGGCGTCTGCCGGGCCGGCGTCGCCGTCGCCCGGTATCTGCGCGCCACCGCCGGCCCGGCCGGCCGGGCCGCCGCCGCGGCTGAGAACGACGACGCAGGGTAGCACCCGGGGTCGTCGGCCGGGCGCTGCTAGGCCGGAACCGGAACGGGCGTGTTTCTGAGCAGGAAGGTGAGCCCCTCGGACATCGCCGGGTGGGTGTAGATCGCGCTGCGCAGCGCCGTGTAGGGAAGGCGGCCGACCATGGCGGTCTGGACGGCGGCCAGCAGTTCGGTCGCCTCGGCGCCGAACACGGTGAAGCCGAGGATCTCGTCGCTGTCGGCGGCGATCAGCATCTTCATGAACCCGCGCGGCTCGGAGATGGTCCTGGTCCGCAGCACCGCGGCCATCGGCATGCTCAGCAGGCGGTAGCCGAGGCCGAGGCGCCTGGCCTCGGTCTCGTTGAGCCCGACCCGGGCCAGCTCCGGATCGGTGAACATGCAGAACGGGATCAGCCGGCCGCTGGTGGTCCTGCTGCCCCCGCTCAGGTTGTCATGCACCACCTGGAAGTCATCGAAGGCCACGTGGGTGAACTGAGGGCTGCCGGCGCAGTCGCCCATCGCCCACACGTTGGCCGCAGTGGTCGCCAAGTGCTCGTCGACCTTGATGTAGCCGGTCTCGGTCAGCCGCACGCCGGCCTGGTCGAGGCCGATTCCGCCGGTGTTGGGGGTGCGGCCGACGGCGACCAGCAGGTCGGTCCCCTCGATGGCGCGCTCGCCGTCCGGCCCCTCGACGACGAGGCGCACGGCCCGGCCGGATTCTCCGTCGACGCTGCGAACCCGCGTCTGGCGGTGCAGGTCGATCCCCTCGGCGGCGAACAGGTCGACGATGCCCGCCGTGACGTCGGCGTCCTCCTTCCCGAGCGGCTGCGGTCCCGACTCGATGACCGTGACCTGCGCGCCGAACCGGCGCATGGCCTGCGCCAGCTCCAGCCCGACGTAGCCGCCGCCGATGACGATCAGATGCTCGGGCAGCCGGTCCAGGTCCAGCAGCTCGATGTGGGTCATCGGCCGCGCGGCGGCCAGACCGGGCACGTCGGGAATGGTCGCGCGGGTGCCCAGGTTCAGGAACACCCGCTCGCCGCGGAGCTGCCGCCGCCCGCCGTCGTTCAGTTCGACATCGACCGTGCGATCACCGGAAAAGCGCGCCCCGCCCATGATCAGCTCGGCCCCGCTGGCCCGGTACCGGCCCAGGTGCACCTCGATCAGGCCCTCGACCATCGCCCGCTTCCTGGCCTGCACGCCCTTCATGTTGGTGGCGGCCGACTCCAGATCGACCCCGAACTCGTCCGCCCGCCGGGTGAACGAGCGGACCTTGGCCGACTGAATGATGTTCTTGCTCGGCAGGCAGGCGATATTCGGGCACGACCCGCCGATCAGCCTCCGCTCCACCACCGCTGTGCGATGGCCCTCGCTGGCCATCGTCCAGGCGAGGTACTTGCCCGACTCACCGCTGCCGATGACCAGGATGTCGTACGTCTCTGCAGAAGGCATGGGCGGATTCCCCTCGAAAGTAGAGCCTGCTTTCACCGTCGCGCCCGGCCCGGTCGGAAGTCATCACACCACGCGGGTGACTCGCCGGCTGGTATGCCCGGCCATGGCAACCAGAACATTCTCTCCCCGCGGCCCGCACGCGGATCAAGCCCGCCGGATGCCTCGGCTGGCCTCATGCCTGCCCTGGCGTCGGCTCCCGCCCCGGCCGAGGACGGCGACGATGATCGCGCAGAGGGCGAGCAGCGCGGCGACCGCGATGAAGGCGTGGCCGAGGCCGGCGTGGAACGCCGCCGCGCCCGCCGGGGCGTGGTGCCCGGCGGCGACGATGGTGCCGAGCGCGGCCACCCCGAGGGTGCCGCCGATCTGCCGGAACGTGTTGTGGGTGGCGGACGCGGCCCCGCTGTGGCTGGCGTCGGCGCTGGAGACCGCCGAGTTGCTCATCGGCGAGTTCATCAGTCCGGCCCCGAGTCCGATGAGCGCGAACCGCCACCCCAGCTCCAGGGCCGACCCGCCGGCCGGCAGCAGCGCCAGCGACAGCGCCCCCGCCGCCGCCAGCAGCAGCCCCGCGACCATGACCGGGGTCGTGGAGAACCGGGCCGACAGCCGCCCGGCGACCGGGCCGAGCACCGCCATCAGGATCGTCATCGGCAGGAACGCCAGTCCCGCTGCCAGCGTCGAGTAGTGCTGGTACTGCTGCAGGTCGATGCTGTAGAAGTACAAGATCCCGTACAGCATGATGAAGTAGGCCAGCGCGGACAGGTTCGCGCCGACGAAGCGGCCGCTGCGCCACAGCTCCAGCGGCATCAGCGGCTGCCGGCCCCGGCTGGCCGCCCGCCGCTGGCTGGCGACGAAACCGGCCGCCGCCGCCACGGCGATCACGAGCGCCCCGATGATCAGCGGCGACCCCCAGCCCAGGGTCGAGGACTCGATCAGGCCGTATACCAGGGCCGCCAGCGCCAGCACCGACAGTCCGGCCCCGGCCAGGTCGGGCGCCGCCGGCCGCGCCGGGCGCCCGTAGCGGGACCGCGAGATCACCCGCAGGCCGAGCGCGACCGTCACCGCGCCGAGCGCGACGCTAAGCCAGAATCCGGCCCGCCAGTTGGCCACGTCGGTGATCGCGCCGCCGATGACGGGGCCCGCCGCCAGCCCGATGCTGGCGGCGCCGGCCCAGATCCCGATCGCGCGCGCCCGCCGGGCCGGGTCGGCGTACTCGGTCACCAGGATCGACAGCGTCTGCGGGATCAGCGCCGCCACCCCGACCGCCTGGACCGCCCGCGCCCCGACCAGGAGCCCCAGGTCCGGCGCGGCCGCGCACGCGGCCGACCCGATGGTGAACAGCGCCACCCCGCCCAGGAAGGCCGCCCGCTTGCCGATCCGCGCCCCGAGCGCGCCCCCGCCCATCAACAGGGCCGCGTAGATCAGCGAGTACAGCGCGGCCACCCAGGCCAGCCCGGTCCCCGACGCGTGCAGCGACACCCGGATATCGGGCAGCATCACGTTGACCACGGTCGCGTTGTACATCGACAGCAGCAGCCCCAGGCACACCACCGTCAGCACCGCCGCCGACCCGGGCGAACGGGAATCCCCGCCGCCTGCCGACCGGCGCCCTTCATCACCGGGTGGCCGGAGTTCCCGGGGCGCACGCTCCTCGCGCAGCCGCCTGTCGCCCGTCATTAGTCCCATCGCCTGACGCCTTCCGTCCTTTGTAGTGTAGTTAGCCTAACTACACTAACACGGGCGGCCGTCGGCCTATGCCCTCGTCTCCGGGGTGCGTCTCAGTCGTTCAGGGGGTCGCCGAATATCCGGTCGAGCACCGGGAGAACGGCCTCAAGCGCCGCCAGGTCGTCGGCTGACAGTCCGTCGAACCGTCTCGCCAGGCGGGCCGTGCGTTCCTCGCGCACCGCCACCGCGACGGCCCGGCCCGCCTCGGTGATCTGCACCATCCGCCCTCTGACCGGGCCCTCCGACCGGGTGACCCAGCCCGCCTCTTCCATCCGGTTGACGATCTGGGTCATGCTCGGCGCCCTGACGCCTTCCGCGCTGGCGAGCTCACCGACCGTCTTGGGCCCGCCGCGCAGTCGCGACAGCACCGCGCTCTGCGCCACGCTGACGGGAAGCGTCTCGGCGTCACGCCGCATCGCCTGGCCCAGCACCAGGAACCGCCTCAGTGCCTGCTCGATCAGGTCCGAGCTCACGATCAGCGCCTCCTATCCGGCTCGCGGCCGTCGAAACTCCGGTGCGGACGAACCCGCAGCGCCCTGACGCCCCCGGGCACACCAGCAATGTAGCGGGCGCAGGCTCCGGATGCCCCGTCGCGGGCCGGGCCGGCACCGCGCCGCCCTACCGGGCGAACGAGTCGCGGGTCAGGTAGTCGTGAACGGACGGCCCGACGGCGGCCACCACATCCTCGGCCGTCAGCGAGGCCAGCGGCTCGAACCGCAGGATGTACCGGCAGAGGGCCAGGCCGAGCAGCTGGGCCGCGATGAGCGCCGCCCGCTCGGGCACCTGCTCCCGGCCCAGGGCGGCAATCGGCCCGGTGAGACGCTGGGTGAGCGTTGACTGGACCTGCTCGGCGACGGCGTCGCTGGTGACGGCGGTCCGCAGCAGCGCGATCAGCTTGTCGTCGCCGGCCGGCTCCTCCCAGCGGCTGACGAAGTAGCGAACCAGCACCTCGCCCCGGCCGCCCGCCGCGACCGAGGACAGCTCCGGGACCTGCAGGTCGGTGCTGATCGCGGCGGTGAAGAGCCCCGCCTTGGACTGGAAGTAGCGCATGACCATCGACGCGTCGACGTCGGCCTCCGCCGCGACCGCGCGGATCGTCGTCTGCTCGAACCCCCGCGCGGCGAATATCGCCCGGGCCGCCCGCAGGATGGCCCGGCGGGTGCCCTCTGACCGCGGCCCCCCGGTCCCGGGGACCGGGTCGACCCGGCCGGCGGGAGGGACAGTCGCACGACTACTGTGCGTCACGAACGCTGAGTTTACTCGCTGGCCGGCGCGCGGGCGCCTTCGAGCAACGGCCGGGTCAGCTCGGCGTCCGCTCCCAGGCGGTGACCGAGATCTCGGCGTCGCGCAGGTGGGCGAGGGCGCGTATCTCCCGCCCGTACCCGAGCGGGCTGAAGAAGATGGTGTCGAGCGGGAACCAGATTCCGACCCACACCAGCACCCACCCGGTGGTGTCGAGGACGATATTGCCGCTGCGGCCCACCAGGCTGTCCTCGAAGATCACCAGAAGGTACCCGATGACCACGATCGGGATGCCGACCCAGAGCGACCGCAGGCCGCCCCACCGGACCGCGCGCCGCTCCCGCTCGTTGTAGCTGATGCGCTGGTCGCAGTAGCGGCGAAGGGACAGCCGGAGCCGGTCGGCGAGGGCATCGTCGAGCGCCGCCGGCGGCAGCGAGAGCCGCAGCCGGACTGTCCCGGGCACGCGCTGCGAGCGGAGCACGCTGATGCAGTACTCGACCCCGGTGAGGTAGTTGCGGTACTCGGAGAACAGGTCGGTCTGGGCCAGGGCGAACATCTCCTCGGCCTGGTTGAGCCGCAGCTCGATGACCTGACTCCTCCTGCGGCTCATTCCACTACCCTAAGTCACCACCCCTCCGGGGGCGCGACCGAGCCTCGAACGAGAGCGGCGCCTTGCGCCCGGACTACCTCGTGGTCTCGCTGATAACGACCGCCCGACCGGCATGACGAGCGTGCGCAAGTAGTCGCCGGCTCCTTCACGACGGTAAGAGCGCACCGCCCCTTCGTCGCCGGCGATCACGCAAATGTTCATAAACGGGGCGCCCCACTGATGTCATCTGGGTGCCCCGGGCTGAATGTCGCGGCCGGCTGGTTGACCGCGTGGTCGGGGCGCTGGCCGTCGAGCGCCTGTCGGACCTGTCGTGCGGCCTGCAGTGACATGCGGAGGCGGACGTCATCGACGGCCGAACCAAGGTGCGGGGTGAACAGGGTCCGCGGATGGCGCAGCAGCCGACCCGGGACAGACAAGGGGCGGCCGGGGAGCAGCCAGTCTTCGGTGGCGAACACGTCAGCCGCGTAGCCGCCCAGACGCCCGTCTTCCAGCGCGCTGGCGACCGCGTCCTCGTCTGCGACCGAGCCCCGGCCGACGTTGACCACGAACGCGCCGGGGCGCATGGTCTCGATCAGATCCGCGTCGACGAGGTGGCGGGTACGGGCGTTCAGCGGCAGCGCGACAATGAGCACGTCGCTGGACCGGACGGCCTGCTCCAGGGTTCGGTAGGACACGTCAAGCGCCCGTTCGGTCTCAGGGCCGAGAGGGCGGGCGTCGTGATACACGATTTCGGCCTCGAATCCGGCTAGGCGGCGGGCGATCGCCTGGCCGAGCTGGCCCATGCCCAAGATCCCCACGGTGGCGCCGGACAGGCTCGCCCCGTACAGCTGCGGGCGCCAGCCAGCGTAACCGCCCTGGCGGACCCGGACGTCGCCCGGGGGGATCTTGCGCATCAGGCCGATGGTGATCCCGATGGCCAGCTCAGCGGTCGGGGCGATGATCGCCTCGGGCACGATGGTCAGCCAAACCCCGTGCCGGGCGCACGCATCGGCGTCGAAGTTGTCGTAGCCCTTCAGCGTGGCGGCCACGACCCGCAGCCGCGGGCAGCCGGACAGGAACGCCTCATCGACGCTGTCGGCCATGCACGCCACCAGCCCGTCCGCATCGGACGCCAGGGCGGCGACCTTCTCCTGCGGCCACACCCCTTCCTCCCGTGACGGAATCACCGCATCGCAGAAACCGGCCAGGTAACCGGCCACCTCGGGATGCACCCAGTGAGTTACCAGCACCCGCGGCCTGATCACGCTCATGAGCACCAGTCTCCGCCAGACAGCAGCAGGAGGTCACACTAAGACGATGACCCCGCCTACCACCCTCACCGTGACCTTCGCCGGCAGCGGCGACGCCTTCGGCAGCGGCGGCCGCTATCAGGCCTGCATCCACCTGCGGCCCCAAGGCGGCAGCCCGGTCCTGCTGGACTGCGGCGCCACCTCGCTCAGCGCGCTGAAGCGGCTCGGGCTCGACCCGGGCGAGATCGGCGCCGTGTTCGTCTCCCACCTGCACGGCGACCACTTCGCCGGCCTGCCGTTCCTGATCCTCGACGCCCAGTTCGCCCGCCGGACCGCCCCGCTCACCGTCACAGGACCGCCGGGCACCGCCCGGCGCCTGGCCGACACCATGGAATGCCTGTTCCCCGGCTCATCGACCACGCCCCGCCGATTCGCCGTGGACGTCACCGAACTGGCCCCCGGAACCGCCGTCGCCGTGTGCGGGACGACGGCCCGCGCCTGGCAGGCCGACCACCCCAGCGGCGCCCCGGCCCTCATCCTCCGCCTGGACCTGGCCGGCAAAACGATCGCCTACACCGGCGACACCGCCTGGACTCCCGCGATCGCCGACGCCGCCGCGCACGCCGACCTGCTCATCGCCGAGGCCTACTACCAGGATAAAAGCCCCACGACCTGCTCCTGTCCACCCTCAACTCCTATCTTGGAGCCATCGGCGGCCGCGCCAGCGTCATCGTCACCTTCGCCGACGGCCACCAGACAACCCTCGACCTTTCACAACTCACATAGCACCCTCGCCGCAGGTCCCCGACCCGGCGTCCTAATAGAGGCCGACTGTGGCACCGCCGGAACCCGCTAGCACCCTCGAAGATCTGAGAGGCGCCTCAAACCAATGGCACGCGCCGTTACGCCCGCAGGCGCGACAGCCGATACCTGACCTTGCGAAAGCCCTACGGCGTGGAGGAATGGGGCAGTAGCGGGCGGATCGTGGCCGACATCAGCTGCACCGGACGAGCGTCGCAGCGGACCCGCATAATGTAACCAAATAGAACTGAAATATAACTGCCGAGCGATTACATTTGTCCTGTGACTACGGAAGATCTGGATGCCCTGGTCCGCGAGCTGAGAGCCACGGGCGGAGACACGGCTTCGGTGGAGGTCAAGTCGGCAGCTGGCGGCCTGCCAGCCTCCATCTCCTCTACGCTCAGTGCCCTGGCGAATCTTCCCGGCGGCGGCCTGGTCATCCTGGGCCTTGACGAGCGCACAGGCTTCCGTCCTGTTCCGCTCGCCGATCCCCAGGCGCTCAAGCAAGGACTCGCCGCCAAGGCACGCACCTTCAGCCCGCCTGTCCACCTCACGATTGAGGACGGGACAGTCGACGGGGCGCCCGTCATCGTCGCCCGGGTCCACGAGTGCGACAGCTCCGCCAAGCCGTGCCGCATCGCCTCCTCGGGCGAGTCGTACCTGCGCGGCTACGACGGGGACTACCGGCTGTCCGACCTCGAGGAACAGGCATTCCTGGCCGCCAGGCGGCCACCACTGTTCGACCGGGCGCCTGTGGCCGACGCCACTGCGGATGATCTCGACCCGGGACTGACAGCGGCGTTCATCGCGACCGCGCGCGACCGCGATCCCTACGGGCTCGGGCGGTTCGATGACGACTCCGAGCTGCTCACCCGGGCAGGAGTCACGACCCGGGAGGCGATTCCCACGGTGGCCGGCATCCTCGCCCTCGGCGTGTACCCGCAGCAGTGGTTCCCGCGATACGTCATCCAGCTCGCAGCCGAGCCGCAGGCAGACGATCCCCCGGGCACCCGGGCCAGGAACCAGGCGACCCTCTCCGGGCCGATCCCCCGCATGCTGGAGTCCGCGATGGCCTGGGCCAGGCGGAACTTCGACACCACCATCGTGTCCGAACCCGACGGGACCGTGCACGACCAGGCCGCCTACCCGCTCACCGCGTTCCGTGAGCTGGTCGCCAACGCTCTGATCCACCGGGACCTCGATCACTGGTCTGCCGGGCGAGCGGTCGAGGTCCGACTGCGGCGCGACCGCCTTGTCATCTCCAACCCAGGCGGACTCTACGGGATCACGGCCGACCGTCTCGGCTTGGAAGGCGTGACCTCTGCCCGCAACGCCCGGCTGGTCACCATCTGCCAGTACGTGCACTCACCCGAGAGCGGACTACGGGTCATCGAAGCCCTCGCCACCGGGATCCCGACTGTCACAGCCGAACTCCAGCGAGCAGGCCTCCCCCCGGCGCACTACATAGACACGGGGATCGGCTTCACGGTCATCCTCCGCCCCTCCGCACGACGGACCGCTCCCCGTCCCCGCCTCAACAGCACCGAACTGCGCGTCTACGACGCCCTCGCCGACGGGCAGAAGACCATCGCCGAGCTTCAGGACCTGCTCGGCATCCAGCCACCCACACTCCGGAAAGCGCTGCGCTCGCTGCGGTCCCGCGACCTAGTCGAACAGCACGGCGGCCGCGGGCAAACGACCTGGTACCAGCAAACGAACAGCACCAGATAGTCACCAGGCAGACAAGCCACCAGCCAATCCGTCACCGGATCAGCGCGGACCGGGCCGCCTGTGGGACAGGAGGCCGACCCTGAACAGGTTCGATATAAGCGTGCACGCGATCCGGCGGCGGCCAGGGCGGCGCAAGCCGTTCGAGGTTCGCTGGCGGGCGGCGGGACGCAGCAAGTCAAAGTCGTTCACCACCAGGAAGCTCGCCGACAGCTACCGTGCCGAGCTGGTCCGAGCGGCCCGGATGGGCGTGGAGTTCGATCCGCTGACCGGCGAGCCGACGGAATGGCACGTCCCCGAACCCGCGGTTGTCACCTGGTACGAGGAGGCCACCGCGTACACCGTGATGAAATGGCCGTCCCTCGCCGCGCACTCCCGCGCCAGCCTCGCCGAAGCGCTGGCCACGGTAACGCCGGTTCTGACCCGGCCAGGTGCACGTAACCAGCCTGATCAACGCGAGCTGCGCACGGCCTTGTACCAGCACGCCTGCAACCCCGCCCGCCCGGCCGAACCGGGCAGCGCCTCGGCGCAGATACTCGACTGGGCGCAGCAGGCATCCCTGCCCGTCGGTTGCCTCAGAGAGCCAGCCGTGCTGCGCAACGCGCTGGAGGCGCTGACGCTCCGACTGGACGGCAGCCGGGCCGCGAACACCATCATCCGCAAGCCGGTCGTCTTGCACGGCGCGCTCGGCTACGCTGCCGAGGCCGGGCTGCTGCCGGACAACCCGCTGGACAGCTTCGCCTGGCGCGTACCGCAGTCATCAGCAGCCCTCGACCCCGCCGTCGTCGCCAGCCCCGAACAGGTCAGCGCGCTGCTAGATGCGGTCGCCCGGACGCGGCCGGAGCTGACCGCATTCTTCGGCTGCCCGTACTACGCCGCGCTCCGCCCGGAAGAAGCCGTCGCCCTGCGTATCTCCGACTGCCACCTGCCCACTTCCGGGTGGGGCATGCTCCGGCTCGCTTCGGCTGCGCCCAGGACCGCCGCCGCATGGACGAGCGACGGCACCGGCTATGAACAACGCGGGCTCAAGCACCGGCCGGAAGGGACGATCCGCATGGTCCCGGCCCCTCCGGTGCTTGTGGCCATGCTCCGCGCGCACCACCTGGCCTACGGCACCGGACCCGAGGGCCCGCTGTTCCGGGAAACCCGCGGCGGGCCGCTCAGCGGGTCGCTCTACGGCCGCGCCTGGCAATCCGCCCGCGCCCTCGCTCTCGGCCCTGAGCTGGCCGCAGGCGGCCTTGCCCGGCGCCCCTACGACCTGCGCCACGCCGCCCTGTCCCTGTGGCTGAACGCCGGAGGAGACCCCGCCCAGATCGCCGCCCGGGCCGGGAACAGCGTCGCGGTCCTGCTCACCGTCTACACCCACTGCATCCACGGCCACGACGACCTCCTCAACCAGCAGATCAGCCGCGTCCTCGGCCCACCCGCGGCACCTGGTCCGTGCCCGTCCGTGGAAAGCCAGCGGTACACCCGACCCCGCAACTCCCGGGAAGCCAGCGGCTACACCGACCGCGCGACGGCCGCGGACGCCGTCGGCCATGCGTCTGCGGACGCCGTCCGCTATGCGTCCGTGGATTCCCCGCCCGGCCCGCCGACGGCCCACAATTCACGCCGACCGCAGGCCACTGCGACAACCCTACCGGCACACGTTTAGCCAGCTCAAAGGGAACTTTTAGAACGATGACCAGTAGTTCGGTATGGCCCACAGCTGGCCCACAGACGGTCCGCGAACCGCTCGCACCGGCAGGTAAAAGCCGGTGTCACCATCCGTTGACACCGGCCCTGAACTGCGAAAACAACGTGGCAGGTGTTGGGTTCGAACCAACGTAGGCTGAGCCGACGGTTTACGGCCCTATCCTCCTATCCGAGGCTTATGCCGGTGACCTGCGGTTACGTGCTTCGAGGCGTGATTTGGGACCGCCGCCGTCCGCTATGCGTCCGTGGATGCTGGGTTTCGGGGTCCGCGCGGTCGGCAGACCGTCGCAGGCTGGCCCACGGACGGCCACGGACGGGGCCGGTGGGAGCGGTCATGCCGACCGCCCCGCCCGGATTCCCGCCCTGACCTGCCATTTCAGGATGTCGCTGTCGCCATCGTCCTCGTCACCGGGGTCTTCCTCGTCGTCGGCCTTCCTCGTCGTCCTTTGATGCCGAGAGTGACCGGGACGGCAGCGGGCGGACCTCACACGGGCCGGTACTCTGCGCGACACAAGCCTGGGTGGCTAGCCGGTGCAATGAGCGCAGGCATAGCTGTCTGCGGGGGTAGCTTAAAGTGCCGCGTGCGGCAAGCCGGGCCTATTCGATAGCGGGCATCCGAGGCGCGGGAAGATCGGGAATCAGCGCTGCCTGCTCGGTTCCCGCCGGGCCGGGGAGCCTGATAACCGAGGCGTGCGCCTTTGCCAGGACCTTGCGCGAGACCCGGTAATGATGGCCGCACAGCAGCAGGTCGGTCTCGTGGGGACGGTCCGCAGTGGGCGGCATGATGACCCGGATGACTGGCCTGGCTGGGCAGCATTCCGCCCTGGCGGAGATTTCTGTGTCCGCCGTCGGCTCGATCCTCACGTGCTCGAGGCGAGCGCTCCCGCCATCCGCTCTTGGGCCCCTGTGCAAGAATCTCCCGTTCATATTCCCAGTGTCAGCTGGAGCCGCCCGGGCCCGCAGGGGCGGAATACCCGGAGGCCCAGGCCAAAAGTCCCGGATTGTCTCCTATGCCAGCACAAAGCCGGGTCGGCCCATCAGCCGAGGCTGTGGCCACCACCCAGCCGTAAAGCCACACTCGGGCGGAGCTGGCGGTGCCAGGTCAGGGTGCCTGGCTGAGCCTTGCCAAAGGGCACGAATTGCAGTCCCGGCTGTTACAGGTGCTCGTCATCGGGATCGATGACGGTAATCTCCGCAGCTCCGTGGTCCAGCAGGCGCCGCAGCCGGTTCGTAACGAGCGTTCCCCCGGATGCCGCCGCCAAGCACAACGATTCGCTTCGTCACAGTTCAACCCTGTGCTCGGAAACCCGCGGAGACCAAGGACGATGCTCACGCAGGGACAGGCAAATGGCCCAGGCTATGGCAGTGCCCGGTGCGAGCTGATTACGGTGCGTCCGGTACCGAGCCGCTGCCAGGCAGGCGGGCTGCCCGTCCGGTCGGTCGGCCGGCCGGGATGAGCTTGGACGCAGCCTGTGCCCGTCGAGACCAAGGGGTCCCGGCGTCATCACCAGGGGTGTTCCGTTCCCCGCGGTAGCTGGTGACCAATGCCTGACGCCACCGGGCCTTATGACAGTGTCACACCGCCGTCCGCCGCAGCCATGCTGAGCTTGACAGTGTTCTCGTGTGGTGGGGGTGAGCAGTGATGAGCAGCGCGGCGGCCTACCCGGCCTACCCGGCGCGCCTGGAGGCGCGCATGGACCAGCCGCTGTCCAGATGGCTGTGGCTGGTCAAATGGGTTCTCGTGATC
>Ga0335074_10004459_pt1 | contig 19263 bp, 21 predicted proteins | sample Lox_Sample_23_FD_206715 | JGI IMG/M metagenome (GOLD analysis project Ga0335074, IMG submission 206715) | Soil microbial communities from Loxahatchee National Wildlife Refuge, Florida, United States - Lox_Sample_2.3 | ecosystem: Environmental > Terrestrial > Soil > Wetlands | place: USA... | reverse complement strand
TCTGCGGCGGGGACTCCGACCTTGAGCGATGCCGTGCGCATCGCGGCCCGCGCTCTCGCCGGGATGAGGGTCACTGCAGATGCCTCCGAAGAGTAGTTGAGCGTACTGTCGCTCTCTCATGCGGAGATTAGCGAAGAGGAATGCGCGTTCGATCAACGATCGCTTACCGGGCAGGTATTACATTTGCCTCTTCGCGGTGAGTAACCGTCTTGTCGCACTGTAGTGACAGATCCTGCCGTGACTGTGGTGACGCTGAGTAGTCCCAGGAGAAACCCGGAACTGGCGTGAAGGCGGGGCGGCCGCGAGGCATTCTCCCACTTTGTGGAAAAACAAGAGGACGACCCCGCGGCCGTACCGGCCCTCGGCCTCGACGTCACCGTGACTCCCCGCGAGGACGCCGCCTGAACCTGGCCGCCTAGCCACATGCCACTCGCCAGGCCCCGCCGCCACGGGGCCATGTCATCATGCCCAGACCGCGGCCACGCTGAGAGGGCTGAGGTTGTTATTTCCGGTCAGAGGGGGAATCCAGGCGGGCACGGTCAGCATGACGCTCCCACTGGCCGCGTCCGTGGCCTTTCCAGCCCCCGTCCGTAGCGCACCGAGGGGCGGGCGCCCTCTTGACTCGCTCGAACGCTGCGTCGGGGCAACCACCGCCTCGCCGTCGATCCCGGGCTTGACGGCGTCACCGGCGTCTTTTACGACCGCGAGCACCAGGCTCCGCCGAACCCCTGGGTTACGGGCCCCGAGGTCCAGGAGCGCCTGTGGCAGCTCAGCGAACAGCTGACAGCATGACACGATGAGGCTGGGTCATCCAGCGCCGGGCGGTTCCGGCTGGGTCTCGGCGGTGCGGGTGCCGAGCGTGAGTGCTCGGCTGAAGGCGGTCTGGATCTCGTCGGCCAGGGTGCGGGGATTGTTGCCGAGGTTTTTGGCGGTCTGGTAGCAGGCCATCGCGATCTGCGCGGCGAAGCGGGCGGTGGCCTCGTCGGATCCGCGGTGGACAAGGAGATCGCTCAGCTTGTCGGCGATCTGCTGCATCTTCACCGCGTCGCGGGCGCGCAGCTCCGGGTTCTGCTCGATGAGCTGGAAGTGGCGGGTGTAGTCATCGGGGTCGGCGGTGGCCTGGGCGCAGAGGGCCAGGACGATCGGGCGGAGCTGTTCGACGGCCTCGGTCGGGTTTCGCGGGGCCGGGGTGTCGTCCGCCTGCCTAACCGCGGTGATCGCGTCGAGCAGCTCCTGTTCCTTGGCAAAGACCACCTCCTGCTTGTCGCCGAAGTGGCGGAAGAAAGTGGTGCGGCCGACTTCGGCGCGCTCGGCGATGTCGCCGACCGAGACGCCGTCGAAGCCCCGCTCGAAGAACAGCTCCTGGGCAGCCTCGATGATGCGCTGCCGGGCCTGGCGTTGCTTGCGCTCCACGAGCGGAAGGGGCGAGGTCATAACGACTAGCTTACCGCCGCCGGGTTGCCGTTTCAAAAGATACTCAGTACAGTCTGGTACTGAGTACCAAATCATCCGGCAATCCCACGATGAACAGGAGTGCAGCATGTCAGTCAGCCAGGAAGCCGCTTACCGGGCGGGGCCAGGTTCAGCTGTCCCCGATCCCCGTCGATGGAGGGCCATGGCCCTGGTGGCCATGGGCGATTTCGTCGTCATACTCGACGCGACCATCGTCAACGTCGCGCTGCCGTCAATCGGACGGGGGCTGCACGCTTCTACCAGCGACCTGTCGTGGGTGACGAGCGCCTACATCCTCACCTTCGGCGGGCTGCTGATGCTCGGGGGACGCCTCGCCGACCTCTTCGGCCGCAGGCGGCTGTTCATCGGCGGCCTTGTTCTCTTCGGGCTGGCCTCGCTGGCCGGAGGGCTATCGACACAGATCGGCGAGCTCATCGCCTTCCGCGCCCTGCAGGGCGCCGGCGCGGCGATGCTGGCCCCGGCCGCCCGCGCCATCGTCGTGACCCTGTTCGAGGAGGGCCCGGAACGGAGCAAGGCCCTGGGGATCTGGGCGGCGGTGGCCGGTTCGGGCAGCGTTGTCGGGCTGATCCTTGGCGGCGTGCTGACCAGCTCGCTGGGCTGGCGGTGGGTGCTGTTCATCAACGTCCCGATTACCCTGGTCGCCGCGGCGCTGGCCCTGGTCCTGATCCGCGAGTCCCGCGGCGAGACGACCGACCGCTCCATCGACTACGCCGGCGCTGTCCTAGTCACGGGCGGCCTGGTCGCCATCCTGTACGCGCTGGTCCACGCCGGGAGCGCCGGATGGGGCTCGGCCGAGACCTTCGGCCTGCTCGGCCTCGGCGCCGTCCTGCTCGCGGTGTTCACCTGGGTCGAGGGCAAGGTCCGCTCTCCGCTCGTCCCGCTGCGGATCTTCCGCATCGGCCAGGTCCGCGGCGCCAACATCGCCATGCTCATGGTCGCCGCCGCCATGGTCGGCTTCTTCTTCATCTTCACGCTCTACCTGCAGGACGTCCTGGGCTACAGCGCCATCAAGGCCGGCCTGGCGAACGTTCCCCTCGGCGCCATCCTGATCATCGTCGCGGGCCTCAGCTCCTCCGCCGCGGAACGGCTCGGAGCTAAGCCGGTGCTGCTGTCCGGACTGGCCGTCTTCACCGGCGGCGTTGCCTGGATGACGCGCATCTCAATCCACAGCGGCTACCTCGCTGACGTCCTGGGCCCCATCCTCCTCATCGGTGCTGGCCTCGGGCTCGTCTTCATCGCGGTCACCATCGCCTCCGTCAGCGGCATTGAGGCCGAGCACTCCGGCGTCGCCGGCGGACTCATCAACATGACCCAGCAGGTCGGCGGCGCGATCGGCCTGGCCGTCATCACCGCGATCATCACCAGCCACGTCCACAGCCACGGGCCAGGCCTGGCTTCCTTCACCGGTGGCCTCCGCGACGCTCTGATCGCGGCCGCAATCATGGGAGCGGCCAGTCTCGCCGTCTCCGCCATCGCCCTGCCCCGGCGCCACCCGGACGCGCCGACCGCGGAGATCGAGGAGACCGCGTAGGTCTCAGCCCAGGACCGCCCCGCAACGCGTAAGCGGCCCGGGGCCGCCAGCACGGTGTCCCCGTTAGGACCGGGAATCAGCAGAGGCGCGAGTATCCAGCAGCGATACCCGCTATCAGGCCCGCGGAACAGGTCTTGGACGTCTCGCGGACCCCCTGATGGGCTGAGGCCAGGACCCCGGCACAACCGATAACGACCGATGAAAGAACGGAGACCGCCAGACATGACGGCAGACCTTGGCAACGGCGCTACGGCGTCGCAGCCGCCACTCGTCCTCGTCTACGGCAACCCGGAGAATGCAGCGATATGGGGCCCGGTACTGGAGAAGCTGGACCGCGACGACGTGTTCACGCTATCCCCGCCGGGTTTCGGGGTGCCGCTGCCACCCAAGTTCGAAGCTACGGTCTTTGGCTATCGCGACTGGCTGATCTCGCGGCTCGAAGAGTTCAAGCGCCCGGTGGACCTGGTGGGGCATGACTGGGGCGGCGCGCACGTCGTCCAGGTCGCCATGAACCGTCCTGATCTGATCCGCAGCTGGGCTTCAGACGTAATGCACCTGTTCGCCCCGGACTACGTCTGGCACCCGCGGGCTCAGGTGTGGCAGAAGGAGGGGGATGGTGAGGCCTCGGTGGCCAAAATGTTCGGCGGCACCTTCGAGCAGCGGATGGCCGTCGTGAGCGGCCTCGGTATCACCGGGCCGGTCGCCGAGCGCCTCGCCGCTGGATTTAACGCGGAGTTGGGCCGGGCGGTGCTCTCCCTGCTGCGCTCGGCCGTTCAGCCGGTGATGGCCGAGGCTGGCAAGGGTCTTGCCAGGGCACGTCAGCGGCCCGGGCTTGCCTTGATTCCGACCGACAACCCGAACGCCCCCGTGGAGTGGCACAGGGGGCCAGCCGAGCAGGCCGGCGCTGAGATCGCTGTCCTTGAGGGAGTCCGTCACTTTTGGCCGGAGCACGACCCTCGCCCGGCTGTCGAGGCGCTGACGCGCTTCTGGGCGGGGGTGTCCAGCCGCACCTGACTCGGTGACCTAGACCGACGACATCGTCGGGGACGAGTCGGCCGATGGCGCCGCTGGATTGCGCTGAGCCGCTGGTGCTGCGCCTGCGCGTAGGCATCCTGAACTGCCAGGTCGGAGATACAAAGTCGGCCGGACGGTCTGCGAAACCGTGGGGGCGAGCCGCCGGGACGCCAGCGGGTCTACGCCCAGGTGCAGCCGTTCGACGGCACCTGGAAGATCACCACCCTGGTCGTGGAGAACGAGGGAACGTGCTGACCCGCGCCCTCGTCTCAGTGCTGGCGGCCGGGCTGGGAGCGGTCCTGATGCTGGCCGCCGGGCAGTCCAGTGCACATCGCCTCGACTGCGCGGCGGCGATGGGAGATCTTGTTCTTTTCCTCGCTGGTCATCTGGGTGTAGGTGCGGTGGCCAGGGTCGGTGTCGGGGACGAAGATGGCGTCGTAGCCGAACCCGGAGGTTCCGCGGGGTTGGGTGCCGAGGCTGCCGTTGACGGTGCCGGTGAATACCTTGACGCCGTCGGCGTCGGCGTAGCCGAGCGCGGTGGTGACGGTGGCGTGGCGGTCGGTGAGTCCTGTGGCCATGTTCAGGATGCCCTGGGCGCCAATGGTGTCGAGGAACCAGGCGACGAGGGCGCCGCTTGACGGGGCTCCGGGACGTACCAGGGCTTGACGCGGGCCGTCAGCCCCAGACCGCAGCCGTACTTCAGAACTCGGCCTGCGACTGAGCACGGGAGCGCGGGCTCGTCGGGAAGCGAGGGCAGCTCAGGATCGGGTTGCTCAGGATCGGGTCGCCCGAGAGGCAGTTCCTCGGCGAGGTGGTGCTGGACTCGTTCGTGGAGGACATCCTGGGAAGCACTTGGTTGACGACTCAACCAATGGAATCTATGGTTGAGGATCAACCATTCTGAAACCGGCCCGGTTGACGCGCCCTCCAGGCGCGGTTCCGGTCCCGACTCCGGAAAGCAGACATACGCCATGGGTGGTATCAGCATCATCGGTTCGGGGAACATGGCCAGCGCCATCGGCGCCCGGGCGGTCAAGGGCGGCAACGCCGTCGAGGTCATCGGCCGCGACCCTGCCAAGGCAGAGGCAGCGGCCAAGCTGCTCGGCGGCGCCACGACGGGGACGTTCGGCGCCGTCCCAGCCGGCGACATCGTCATCCTCGCCGTTCCGTACGCCAGCGCCGTGCCGGTCGTGGCCCAGTACGGGGACGCGCTGGCCGGCAAGGTCGTTGTCGACATCTGCAACCCCTTCAATGCTGGCGCCACCGGGCTGGTCACCCCTGACGGCACCTCCGGCGCGGAGCAGATTGCCAACGCCAGCCCGGTCAGCGCGCACGTCGTGAAGGCGTTCAACACCATCTTCGGCCATCTCCTGGCCCAGGGCGGCAACATGGACGCGCTCATCGCCGGCGACGACGCGCAGGCCAAGGCGAGGGTGTCAGCGTTCATCGAGAGCCTCGGGCTGCGCCCGCTGGACACGGGTGGCCTGGAGATGGCGCGCTGGCTGGAGGGAACGGGCTTGCTGCTGATGGGCCTCGCCCGCTATGGCGTGGGGAACTTTAACTTCACCCTCAGCGTCAGCTCCGGCTGAACTCATCGAGATACCCGGTACGCGGTCCCGTCCCTAGCGGGGGTCTCGCCTGCCGGTCCGTGACACGAACCAAAAACAGTTCCGATAATTCAGTCACCGCTAAGGAGTCGGTCATGTCGGTATTCGTATTCATAAACCAGCTGCAGGCCAAGGACGGACAACGCGACCAACTCGTCGAGCTACTGAGGGAGTTCGCCGTCTCAATGCACGCCGAACCCGGGTGCATCCACTACTCGGTTCACGTGCCGATCGATAACGAGAACGGCCCGGTCAGGGTCATCCAGGCTTACTCGTCGGTCGGGGCGTTCCAGGAACACACCGCATGGATGGGCTCGAAGATCCCAAGGCTCGCCGAGCTGCTCGAGTTCCTTCCGCAGCCCCCGGTCCTGCTAGAGCAGGTGCCGCTAAGCGGACACCCGAAAGAATCCCTCTCGGCTTATTCAGCCGCTGAGTAACCCAAACACTGTAAACCGTTGGCTCGGCCTACGTTGGTTCGAACCCAACACTGCCACCACCTGCGAAAACGGCCCGCTGGCTGCGATTTCTCGGCCATGCGGGCCGTTTCTTCTCCGTCCCGTCATGTGTCACCTTGTGTCGCTGCAGACCGCTGTGTCGCGGTGTCCACGGACATATAGCGGACGCCATGACCACCAACCTCGACGAACCGGTCATCCTCGCCACGCTGACGGACGCGGGCGGCGAGCCGGCCGGGCCGCTGCTGATCGACGGTTATGCACTGCCGGTCATTGTCCGCCTCCATGGACCCGGTAACCGATCCACGCGTTCCCGAGCGGGATACGCCCGCAGCGGTCGACCTCCAGGTCACCGCCGACCAGTGCACGCGATCAGCTGGCTGGCGAAGTCGAGCATCTGATCTAGGCTGGAAAACACTGTGAAGGCATCCACGAACGCCTCATCCGTACCGGACTCGGCGAGGCGTCTGAGCTTATCGGCAAGCGGGACAACGGACATGTTCGGCTCGAGGTTGATTCGCATGGCTGTCTTCAGCGCGTCGGGATCGCGGCCGGCATCCTCGGCCGCGCGGCGCGCGGTCGACCACAACTTGGCGCTGATGTCGTCGGGCAGTCCCTCGAACAGGAGCCAGCCGGTGCCGCTGCGGCCAACGCGGCACATCGCGGCCTCGCTGGCACCGCCGATCCAGATGGGCGGCCCGCCTGCTTGGACAGGGCGGAGGTCGGCGTGGGTCGGTGGCATGGAGAAGAACCGGCTGTCCCAGGACACCGGATTGGTTGTCCACCACGCGTGCAGGAACGCGAGCAGGTCGTCGAGGATCTCGCCGCGCCCGTGCCAGTCCGCGCTGCGGGCGATGTCGTGCTCGTCCTTCATCCAGCCCAGTCCCACGCCGACTTCAAGGCGTCCGCCGCTGAGCACATCGAGCGTGGTCAGCAGCCGGGCGAGGTGCGGCGGCTCGTAGTAGAACGTGCTGAGCGTGCTGGAATTCAGCCGCACCCGGCTGGTCGCTGTCGCGGCGACCGTCCACAGGAGCAGCGGATCGAGGTTACGGGTCATCTGCGGCGGGTACGGCTGCTGCTTGCCCGGGTAGGGGGTTTGCGGCGCAACCGGCGTAACCAGGCGATCGGCGACCCACAGCGAGTCGTAGCCGAGATCCTCAAGCCCGCGGCAGAACGCGCTTAGGGCAACGGCGCTGCTGACAGCGGGTCCGATCACGGGAATTCCGAAGCCCAGCTTCATCGCCAGAAGCCTCCAACCTTTCAGTGCCAGGCATGCGCTGAGGGGCCATCACGATCCTGGTTGATTACTCTCACGACAATGGGTTTCCGGCCGGAGGAGGGGGACCAAGAACCGGTCCGCCTGGCAGCGGGAAGAAGAACAAGATCTCCCACCGCAGGCGTGCGCGCATCCTTCGTCACCCACCGGGCGGCTTAACGGGCGCTTCACGGGCTCAGATCTTGAGCAGCGCCTTGGTGACTTCATCCGGGCGGGTCAGCATCGACTCGTGCCCGCCGGGGACCATGACTGGGGTCAGGCCGATCCGGGCGGCGAACTCGGTGCCCGGCCGGGCCAGGGCCCGGTCGTCCTCGCTGAGGATGTACCCGGCCGGTACCCCCAGGGTGGTGACGTCACCGACGTCGATCGGGTCGAGGAAGTAGCCACCGGGCTGCGGGACGAGCAGTTCGAAGAGCAGGTCCTGGGCCTGCTCATCGGCATCCGGCACGAGCATCGGGACCTGCTCGCGGATCACGCTGATCGTGCCGTCCGGGCTGGCTTCGATCGCGGCCCGCATCAGCGCCGCGTACTCGGCGTTCTCGTCTACCATCGCGGTGCCACGAGCCGGGACGACGGCGTTGTAGTAGATGACCTTGGCCAGTCGGCCAGCCAGCCCGTGCGCGGCACCGGTGATCACGTAGCCGCCCCAGCTGTGCCCGACGAGGACGACCTCGCTGAGGTCCCGGCGGCTGACCTCGGCCACCACGTGGTCGATCGCGTCTGACAGCCGGAGCCCGGCGCGCTCGTCGCCGTCGGCCAGACCGGGCAGGGTGATCGTCACCGCAGCGTAGCCGGCCTCGCGCAGCCGCCGGGCGACTGGCCGCCAGGCCCAGCCGCCGTGCCAGGCGCCGGGCACGAGGACGAAAACGGGTGAGGTGGGAGTCATGACGGAAATGCCTCTCTGGGGAATAGGAAGGATCACCATCACGATGCAAGCGGGGGGCGCCAAGTTCGCACCTGCCCGATGAATTTTCTCGCCAGGTCAGGCGGCGTGCGGTTCATGGAACAGGCGCAGCCGGCTTACGCGACCGGCGTCGGACCACATCACCCAGGCCGCGCCCGCCGGGCAGTGGTGCGGGTCCTCCGCAGGGTTGAGCATGACGGCCTCCCAGATGACGATCTGCCGACTGGCCACCACGTTCTGCAGCCGCTGCGCGACCCCGGCCCCGGTGCTGCGGTCGAGCAGGTCGATCACCGGGTTGACGCCGAGTGTGTGCCGTCCGTCCGGCCACACCGTCCGCAGCTGCGGATGCCAGGCATCACGCAGAGCCGCGGCGTGCTCTCGCGGCCCGCGCAGCAGGATCTGTTCAGCCTCACGACGGCGGGCGGCGGTAATCGCCGCGACGTCGTCGTGCGGCTGCGCGGCGCTTTCGCGCAGGTGCCGGGCGAGCGTGGACCGTGCCTTGCTCAGCCGACTGCGGACCGTACCGACCGGGATCCCGCAGATGGCCCCGATCTGCTCATACGTCACCACCCCTGTGAAGTAGCGCAGCAGCGTGACCAGCCGCAACGGTTCAGAGAGCTGCTCGACCGCGTGCCACACCCAGTCCCGGGCAGCGTGATCCTCCAGCAGCACCGCCGGGTCGGCCGCCTCGGCGGGGCAGGACACCGGCAGCGGCTCGGCTACCGGCACCGGCAAGCTGGCCCGGACGTGCATACGGCAGCAGTTCCGCACGATCATCTTCAGCCACGGCCCGATCGCGCCCGGGTCGCGCAGGTCCTCGATCCGTCCCAGCGCCGCCAGCATGGCGTCCTGCACGGCGTCTTCCGCGTCACTAGGCCGACCCAGCACGCCCAGCGCCACCGCGAGCATCGCCGGACGATACCTCTCAAGCAGCGCACTGAGCGCCGCCACGTCGCCGGCCTGGGCATCGCGGACGAGCTGGAACTCGGCGGCTTGGGAACGAGTGGCGTGGACCTGATCGGGCATACCTTCAGGGTCTCAGCAGTTCGCGGGTGCTTTGGACGTTTCTGGCCCGTCCGCGAGGCCCGCTCATCGGCCCTGGCCAGGTCCCGCGCAAGCTGATCCGCCCGCCGCTGAGCCCCGCCTCGGCGCGGCGCCGCTTCCCGCCGCTTGGGTTCCTCGATCAGCGAGCCGATCCACCGCCTCCTTGCCCTCTCATACGGCGGTAGAAGACCACGATGCCGATCAGTCGGTCATCCGGCGGAACTGCAGTGCCGCACACGTCGGCATACCAGGGTCATTGCGGCAACGGCGCGTCCCGGCCGCCAGCGACCAGCACGCTGGGCCAGGCAGGCCACGGCAGCCACGCTGCACACCGTCGTTCACGAACGCGGGCTACCGCGTCGCCCGCAGGGCGCCCACGGACGCGTAGCGGACGACGGCAGCGCAGCCCATCCTCGACGGAGGTTGCTAAGCCGTCGGCTTTTCGCGCGGACGACCGCAGGCGTGCCGCGGAGCCGCGCCAGACGAGATCAGGGGCGCTCTTGCAGTTCTAGGAGCGGGATCGTGGCGGGCCGTCAGCGGGACGGGCGCTTGAGTCGATCAGGTGACGGAACCCCGCGATGAGGGCGCTGAGGCCCACCTCGAACTCATCGTCTTTCCCGACTCCGGCGAGGATATCGGCATGTTGCACCAGGAGCGGGGTGACGGCCGGGTCGCGTGACCGGTATAGCAGTCGCCGGTTATCGCGCTCGCCGGGATCGGCGGCGTCCAGCCCGAGGTTGAACTGCACCGACCCGACAATGAAGGTGGCCAGCGAGGACGCGGCAGCGGATGCCAGCGCCGGACTCAGGCCGGCGTTGATGAACAGGCCGAGTGCGTACTCCTGCCCGGCCAGCGAGTTGGGGCCGAGTCGCTCCGTCCCCCGCAGCAGCGGGACCAGAGCAGGATGCCTGAGCAGGTGCGCCCGGAACAAGCGCGCCGACCATGCTGCCTGTCCGGCCCAGTCCAGGCCGTGCGGCGGAGGCGAGCTGGCTACATCGATCGCCCGGTCGGCGAGCAGGGTCACCAGTTCCTCCCGGTCGCGGACGTGGCGGTAGAGCGACGCCTGCCCGCAGCCTAGGGCGCTGGCCACGCTGCGCATCGTCAGCGCAGCCGTCCCGTGGGCATCGAGGAGGTCCAGCGACGCGTCGAGGATGGCCTCGAGCGTCAGTGATCTGCGTCGCCGCTTACGCGCGGACTGCTTTTCCCGCGCCAGCCACCATGCTGCCGTCCCTGGCCGTGGATCGGTTCCCGGGCCGGGGGGCGGCGGTGCACTTGGCGTGGTCGTCGCGGGTGCGGGCACGGGATCAGGCTAGTCGGTATGCGAACGTCCTTCGCATAGCTTATGCTAACGATGTTCGCATAAGCGTCCGCCCGGTGACCGGGGATCCGGGGGAAGCGTCATCCGACAGGAATCAGGAGCCGATTTCGTGACCCATGATGCTGAGATGCGCCCAGCCGACCGGTACGGACCACGGGCGGTGATCGCGGGGGGATCGGAGGGTCTCGGTGAGGCCCTCGCCCACCGGCTCGCCGGGGCCGGCATCGACCTGGTCCTGATCGCCCGCGGCGAGGCACGGCTGCGCGCCGTAGCCGCTGACGTCGAGGCCCGTCACGGGCGCGACGTCCGCGTGCTGCCGCTTGACCTCACCGACCCCGGCATGCACCGGGCCGTCGCGGAATCCTGTCGGGACGTGGAGGTCGGCCTGGTGGTATACGCAGCTAGGAGCGTGAACCGCACTCCCGACTTCACCGACGATCCCTACGAGGCATCGCTGCGCCAGGTGGAACTCAACTGCATCGGCCCCATGAGCCTGGCCCGCGCGCTCGGCCCGGCCATGCTGGACCGGGGACGCGGCGGCATCGTCATGGTGGCATCGCTGGCCGCCCTGGCCGGGGCAGCGCAGATCGCGGTCTATTCCGCGGTCAAGGCGTTCCAAGTCAATTTCGGCGAGGGCCTGTGGGCCGAGATGTCCCCCCGCGGCGTCGACGTATGCACGGCGGTCCTCGGCCAGACCTGGACCCCGGCCCTGGAGCGCCAGGGAATGACCTATGACCCCAAGACCGACATGCTCGCCGGGGACGCCGCCGACGAGATCATAGCCAACATCGGCAACGGCCCTACCTACGTCGTCGGAGCCAGGAACCGGGCCATCGCCGCGCGTGTGTGGCCCGACCGCCGGACGCTGGTACAGATGATCGGCGCGCATACCCGCGCCCACGCGGCCCGCGCGAGCGCCGCACCCTCCTCCGCGACGGCTCCACCTGCCAGCCGGTTAGGGCTGGCCATGTCACCGGCGCCTTCGGCACCGCCGAAGCCAAGCCCGGCGCCACCTCGTCCAGAATCGTAGGATCTCCTTGTGGGCTATTCAACTGCCACGCGTGCTAGAGCCACGATCGAGCGGCTGGCTCGGGCGAGCGTGTCTGGTATCGAGTTCCAATGGTCCGCGGTGGACGAACTGCGCCGGATCGTCGGCTTCGGCTCGGTGTGCTGGACCAGCGTCGACCCCGCAACGTGGCTCCCGTCCTGGACCGTATCTGACAATCCGGTGGTCGGACGGCACCAGCGGTCGCTGCACCGGTCCTGGCCCACGGCGCGCGACCTTACGGCGCTGGCCGAACGCGGATTCACCGCGACGAGCGTGAGCACCGGCGGCGACCTGGCCCGCCACCGGTTCTGGTCGGAGATCGCCGGTCCCGCCGGACTGGGGGACAGCATGTCTCTCGCGCTCACCGCCGACGGTGCCTGCTGGGGAATGCTGCACCTCTACCGCGAGTCCTCTGATCAGCACTTCACGGCGGAGGACGCCTTCGCCGTGGGACAGACCGTCCCGGTCTTGGCGCGCAGGCTGCGCCGTGCCGCGCTCGAATCCCTCGGCGGACCCCCGAGCGGTGACGAAACGGGCACGATAGTGGTCGACCGCGACCACCATCTCGTCGCGTCCACGCCGGCCGCGGACCGCTGGCTCTCGCGGCTCCCGCAGCCGGTCCCTGGCGGCGACTCCCTTCCCGGCTTCCTCTACGCCCTGGTCGAACGCGTCACGCCCGGCGACCTCGAACGTGTTACGCCGGATCGCTGGTCGCCTCGACTGCGCATCCGCGCGACGGACGGCACATGGCTGCTGCTTCGTGCCACCCCGCTGTCGGAGTCCCCGTCCCTGGGACACGGCGCCGTGGCGGTCACCATCGAGCCGGCGCGCCGGGGCGATCTCCAGCACCTGATCATGCGCGCTCACCAGCTCTCCGACCGGGAGCGCGAGGTCGCCGCCCTGGTCGTGAGCGGGCTGGCGAACCCCGACATCGCCGAGGCCCTGTTCATCACCCGCTACACGGTGGCGGACCACCTCAAGACGATCTACGGCAAGGTCGGCGTCTCGTCACGCAGTGCACTCGCCCTCGCGCTGTCCGGCACGGCCGGGAATCCCACACCTTAGGGATATCCTCGCGAGCCTTCGCCCGGCAGGGTGGCTTCCATGGCGCAAGGTACGTAGGCATCGTGGCGCGAGAAAGCCCGAGGCGCCGGCATCGAGCCGGAGGACGAGCGGCTCCCTCGCGCGCAGCCCCTGGGGCAGGGTGCCGCAGCAGCGACCCGCAACTCGCCCACGTCCGCGTAAGGCACTTGCCTAATTCGCTCATATCTCAGAATTCGACGACCACAGAACAGGTAGTGAGTGGTTCTTATGCGCATCCTCTTCAGCGCGGTTCCCGTCGCGGGCCACGTGCTGCCCGTATCGCCGATGGTCGCCGCGGCCGCCGCCGACGGTCACCAGGTCGCCATCCTGACGTCCGGTGACCTCAAGGGGCTGCTGGCGCCGTTCGAGGTGCTGGCCGCCGGGCCGTCCATGGCGGTCAATGCCGCGGAGACCGTCAAGCGCCTCGGCCGGCGCTGGGCCGGAGTGGGGCCGGAGGCGGCGGAGATGTTCGCCGGCACCCGCGTCGACCTGACCTTCGATGACGCATGCACGCGGGCCGAAGAGTTCGGCGCCGAACTCATCGTCTGCGACGCGCTGGACTTCGTCGGGCCCGCGGTCGCGGCCACGTTGAAGGTGCCGTGGGCGGTCCACGGAATCGCCGGCGGCATGCCGCCCCAGTTCGCGCGGGCCCTTGACGAGCGGTGGGCGTCCCAGCTCGCGCAGCGCGGGCTGACTGGGACCGCTCGGCTGGCGTACGTCGATCCGTATCCTGACCTGCTGCATGGTGAAGGCGCGCCGCTCGCGGAAGACCGTATCCCAGTCCGGATCATGCCGTACGACCGCAGTGACGCCGTCTACGAGTCCCCGGCGTTCGGCCAACCAGCTCCCCGGGTCCTGATCACGCTAGGCACGACGTTCCCGGACCGTGATATGGAACGGGAATTCGTTCGGTCGGTGGCGACGGCCGGCTTCAACGTCCTGATTACCGGATACGCGGACGATGAGACTGCCCAAGCACCGAACGTCCGTTATGTGGGATTCACTCCGCTGGCCCGCATCCTTCCCGATGCGGACCTGGTGGTGTCGGTGGGCGGCACCGGGACCGTGCTCAGCGCGCTTGCTTCCGGATTGCCCATGGTGATCCGCCCGGTCGCGGCTGACCACCCCATCAACGCCGCTCGGGCCGAGAAGTTGGGCACGGCCCGAGTCATCACCGACCCCGCCGACGTAGGAGCCGCGGCGCAGGAGGTCCTCGGTGACCCGGCCTTCGGGCAGGCGGCGCGCGCAGTTCAGGAGCGGAACCAGGCCCTGCCGTCTCCGGCCGAGGTGCTGCGCAGCCTGGTGGCACTCAGCGAGGCACGGCGCGGGAGGCGTTCGTAGAGTTGCCGGCGACCGCAGGCGCAGCCCGGCTCGTTCCGGTCAGCGGCCGGACCGGAACGCCGCGCGCCGGCCGAGGGCGACCCCGGTCAGCGCCATCAGCGTGAAGGCGATCATGGCCACGGGCAGGGCGCGTGCCCCGACGCCGTCGATGAGGACCGCCCCCACGGCGCCCGCAGCGAAGATCGCCAGGTTGAAGGCCGTGGTGATCATGGATATGGCCGCGTCGGCGTGCTCACCGGTGGCATCGGCGGCGGCGGTCTGGAACTGCGTCGCGGAGCCGCCGAAGCCGAGGCCCCACAAGATGATGGCGAGGATCGCCAGCGGCGTGGACCCGTGGGCGGCGAGGAGGATCGCGCCGGCCACGATGAACAGGCCCACGCTGGCCAGGGTGAGGCGGCGGAGCATGTGGTCGACCAGCGTCCCGGTGATCAAGATGCCGCCGACCGCGGCGGCGCCGAAGATGACGAGCGCGACGGCGGGCTTCAGGTCGATGTGCTCCTGACGCAGGTAGGGGGCGATGTAGTTGTAGAGCAGGTAGTGCGCGACCATCCAGGTGAAGACGACGGCCAGGATGATCGCCAGGCCCGGGATGCGCAGCACCTTCAGGAGCGGGATGCGCGTGCGCGCCTGCTGGCCCGGGGCGTCGGGAACGAGGATCAGCGCGGCGACCAGTACGGCGACGGTGAACAGCGACACCGCGGCGAACGCCCACCGCCATCCGGCCGCCGTGCCGAGCCAGGTGCCCAGGGGAGTTCCGGCGGCGAGCGCGAGCGGGATGCCGGTCATGGCGATGGCCAGGGCGCGTCCGGCTCGTTCCGGCGCGATGCGCATCGCGTACCCGGCGAGCATGCCCCACAGCAGGCCGGAGAACGATCCGGCGATGAACCGGACGGCAAGGGCGACGGCGAGGTCGGGCGCCAGCGCGGTGCCGGCGTTCGCGATGAGGAACCCGAGCAGCCCGGCGCACAGAAGGGGCTTGCGCCGGGCGCCGCGGGTCAGCGTGACCGCGGGAATCGCCGCGAGGACCGTCCCGATGGCGTAGGCGCTGACGAGTTGGCCCGCCGCGCCGTCGGAGACGCCGAGCCCGCCGGCGATCTGCGGGAGAAGCCCGGCCGGCATCGTCTCAGTCATGATCGAGATGAAGGTGGTGGAGGCCATCACGGTCAGCGCCGGAAGCGGAAACCGCCGGGGTATTCGAGTGGGATCGGGGGTGACGCTCGTCGCGGTCATGGCGTCGCGACTCCGAGGGAGAAGCCGTAGTTCCCCACCCCATAGCGGCCCAGGCCCATCATCGGCAGGCCCGCTGCCTCAAGGTAGCGCGCCATCCCAGCGCCCTTGCCCTCCAGCGAATACGTCACTGAATGCTCCTCGCAGCCCGCGGGGAACAGGCAGTATGCCGGTCCCCGTCAGCCAGTCCAAACAGTCAACGAGGAACCATCCTTCCCGTCTGATAATCGATAGAAATACGGGTTGCGATAGATTTCTCTCATATCAATTCTGAGAGTTGTCTCCAGTGAGTTGAGATCGCACGTCGGGGGGCACCTGCACGCCGTGACTGCGCAGGCTGGCGATGAACCGCGCGGCGAGCGGGTCGGGTGCCGCGGGGGGTGACCGCCGCCAGCTGCCTGATCCAGCACGGCGAGAACGACCGGACCGCGCCGGGGAAGCCGGCGCTGACCGCGCTTACCGGGCATACCGCGACACCCAGTCCGGCCGCCGCGAGCTGCGGGGCCGCGGCGGTCACCGATGTCCGCATCACCGGCTCCGGGCGGACTCCGGCCTTGGTCAGCGACAGGTCAAGCCAGCTGCTCAGGCCATTTTCTGGGGCGAAGTGAACAAGGCGCACGCCGTCGAGATCCTGCAGGCGCACGACGGACTGCCGGGCTATGGGGTGGTCCGATGGCGCCGCTAGCACGATCTCCTCGTCAGCGACCACGGTGACCGTGAAGCGGTCGGGTTGTGGAGCGGGCATTAGCGCTATGTCGGCTTCGTCGGAGTCGATGAAGCCGTGGAGCTCTTCCGCCGACGTGGATTCACGCACGGTGATCGCCACCTCCGGGTGACGGTGGTGCCACTCGCGAACGACCGAGGCGAGCACCGACACAAGACTCTGGGCACAGACCAGCCGCAGCGATCCCCCGGTCGCCTCGCCAGCGGCGCGGGCCGAACGGACCGCGGAGGCGGCCGCCCCGATCGCTCGCCTGGCATCCGCGACTGCGGCTCGCCCGGCGGGAGTGAGCCTGACCCCTCGGGGCTCGCGGCGAAGCAGCTTGGTTCCCGTCTGGCGTTCCAGCGCGGCGAGCTGGTGAGAGACAGCGGGCTGCGACGAGTGCAGCAGCAGCGCGGCCTGCGTGATCGATCCGGAGTCCGCGACCGCGACAAGGCACTCGAGCGCCCGAAGGGAAGTCATGCGCAAGTTTTATCTCAGACCTCTGAAGTATGAATATTTTCGAGGGAATGTCCCCTGGCCCCTGGTTGCTCCAGCCCGCGAAGCCTCCGCGCCCAAGACAGGCGGGGAGGCCCGGTCTCGACGAAGGAGAGTTTCATGGCACAGGCGTTCGTCACGGGCGGCTCGGGGTTCATCGGCCAGGTGCTGGTACGCCGGCTCCTGGGTGAGGGGCATTCGGTCCGCGCCCTTGTCCGGAGCGAGGGGTCGGCGGCCAAGGTGTCGGCGCTCGGCGCGGAACCCGTACGGGGCGAGCTGACCGACCCGGCCACCTGGCGGAATGAGGTGACGGGCAGCGACGTGCTGTTCCACCTCGCGGCCGAGACCGATATCTCCGCCAGCCGCGCGCGTCAGGAGCTCGTGACGGTTGGCGGCACCCTGGCGGCGGTGAGCGCGGCCCGCTATGCGGCGGTTCCCCGGTTCGTTCACTGCGGAACCGAAGCCGTTCTCCTGGCCGGCGACCCGCTCGTGGATGTCGACGAGACGGCGCCGCTGCGGCCGGACTCGGAAGCCGCCTACTGCGCGGTCAAGGCCGAGGCCGAGAAGATCGTGCTCGACGCGAACGCGCCGGGCCTGGCCACGGTGTCGGTCCGCCCGAGGATGGTCTGGGGTCCCGAGAGCATCCTCATCGACCTGCTGATCGAGCTGGTGAAGGCAGGGCAGTTCGCCTGGATCGAGGGCGGCCGGCACACGACCGATGTCACGTTCGTCGACAACTGCGTCGAGGGCCTCATGCTCGGATGGCAGCGTGGTCGGCCAGGCCAGGCCTACTTCGTCACCGACCAGCACCGCGTCATCTTCCGCGAGTTCTGGGAGACCATATTCGAGATCTACGGCGTCGGTAAGCCGACCGCCGACCTGGACGCCGAGACCGCCGTCCGCGAGATCCCCGTACCCGCCCGATGGTTCCTCGGGCAGACATGCACGCTGCGGACCGACAAGGCCACCGCCGAGCTCGGATACAAGCCCATCATTTCGCAAGCCGCCGGGCTGGACGCGGTCAGGAACTCGGCGACCCCCAGCAGGGCGTGAAGCCCCACGCGCGTTCAACCGACATACGCAAACCCAGTCCCTTGCGCGGGTGTGGTCGACGTCTATTCGCTGATGCGGACGCGGGTCTTGTCGCGTGAGCGCGCGAGCGACCAGAACAGGTCCGCGATCTTCGAAGGCTCGATCGCCCCCGAGATGGCGGTCGCCGTGCCTGTGACGGATCCGACGATCGTCACCTCGCCCACGTAGATGCCGTCATCGCGGGGCCGCTCGGCGAGGATGCCCACCAGCTTGGACTTCGCGGCGTTCTCCAGGGCGACGCCGTCGTCGTTGAGCATCTTCGCGTACGCGTCGGCCTGGGAGGTGTTGTCGCCCAGGGCGCCGTTCGCGACCAGGATGGCGGCTCCCGTGCTGGACTTCAGGTCGTCGAGCGCTGCTTGCGTGCAGGCGAGCAGGCCGCTGACGCCGATGCCGAATGCCCCGGTGACGTCTTCCGGCGCGGTGTCGAGGACGTTGCGGACCGCGCCGCCGCGGAAGGCGGTCCAGAGCACCGTCGAGATCGGGCCGAGTTCTTCCTGATGCGCGCAACGGCCTGCCGGACGAGCGCGGGCCCCTGGCCCGTTGTTCCGCTCTGCTTGGCATGTTTCTAACCCCCGCACGCTTCCGGGCCGGCCGCGCCGGGCGTGCTGTGGGTAGGCTCGGAGGCGTGCCGGACGTCTACCAGAAGCCTTCCCTCGTCGCCGAGATCGAGGAGAAGCACGCCCTGCTCGGGCACGGAGACTCCGTCGCGACGCACCGTCACGCCCACGGCCAGTTGCTGTATCCCTCGCGGGGCGTCCTCGCTACTACGACGGAGCGAGGCACATGGGTCGCCCCGGCGAACCGGATTGCCTGGACGCCACCGGGTTTTGAGCATTACCACCGCGCGTACGGGCGGACCGAGGTCCGGGTGGTAGAGATTTCCGGTGCGCTGTGCGCTCTGCTGCCCGCCCGGCCGGCCGTCATAGCCGTTTCGCCGCTGCTGCGGGAAGCGCTGCTGGCCCTGACCGGCCGCCGCGAGCTCCGGCCAGATGCGCGGGACCGGCTACGCCAAGTCGTCGTTGACGAGCTGGCCGGTGTTGGCGAGGAGGCTCTGTACCTTCCCGAGCCGGCCGATGACCGTCTCCGCGCGGTCACTGACCTGCTGCACGCCGATCCCGCGACACCCGCGACGCTGGCGGAGCTCGGGCGGGCGGTCGGGGCAAGCGAACGGACGCTGAGCCGCCTGTTCCAGGCCGAGCTGGGGATGAGCTTTCACCACTGGCGAAGCCTGCTGCGGACCCAGCATGCGCTTATCCGGCTCGCCGAGGGGGATGCGGTCACCGATATGGCACCCCGGCTGGGCTGGGCCAACCCGACCAGCTTCATAGAAGCGTTCACAGCCATCGTCGGTCAGACCCCGGGCCGCTATCAGATGGAGCTTCGCCGCACGGACCGCTAGCGGCTTGGCGGGTTTCCGGAATAACCTGTCTGCCTGCCGGTACAACGCCAATCAGGTACCCGGTGAACTGGAGGCATGACAACAACAGATCTAAGCGGAGCGCCCCGGTCAACGTCCGCGGACGACGAGAACACCACCGTTGTGATCGTGGGAGCGGGAGTCGCCGGGCTTACGCTCGGCAACCTCCTACTGCGTAGCGGGGTCGGCTGCGTCGTCGTGGAGAAGCGAAGCCGTGAGTACCTCGAGCAGCGCC
>Ga0335074_10004458_pt1 | contig 19265 bp, 17 predicted proteins | sample Lox_Sample_23_FD_206715 | JGI IMG/M metagenome (GOLD analysis project Ga0335074, IMG submission 206715) | Soil microbial communities from Loxahatchee National Wildlife Refuge, Florida, United States - Lox_Sample_2.3 | ecosystem: Environmental > Terrestrial > Soil > Wetlands | place: USA... | reverse complement strand
CTACGAATTCGCCCCCGGAGTGGCCCGATTTTGCGATCAGGAAATAGAAGATGGAGCTGAAGACTGCAGTGAAGGCCACAAACACCAGGACGGGGCGATAGGTGTCGGTTGAGCGCATGCGCGGCATGCTAACACAGATGACAGCCTGGCTGAGCGAGGCTGCGAGCACGCCAGGAATCAGTAAAGGGGCCAGCTATTGCGTGCTGTCGCAGGTTTCTTGTGGCCGGCGCAGCGGTCCTTTTTCAGACAGCGGAAACGAGAGTCTTCCCTGGTCTGCGAGCGTGCGGCTGCGCTCTTTGCGCTAAGCTCCCGAGGCGAATATCACTGCATGGGCGGAGGCGGAACGAGCGGGAGGCGCCGCGGCTCGCCGTGGAACCCTTCGACGTCCACTTCGTCGAGCAGGAGCGAGGGAGTGGTCACGGTGCTCGGGATGCCGGCCTCGGCGGCTGAGCCGAACGCGCCGAGTGCGGTACCGGCGAGGCCGTCTTCGTCATTTTGCAAATAATTGAAAACGGATGAATCGCTGCCGATGCCGAGAACGTTGCGCAGGGAGCGGATCGTGAGGTCCTGCAACGTCGCGCCGCGAACGAGTTCCTTGTGTCCGTCGGCCACGTAGACCTTGTACATCATGAGAGGTAGCCGCGTGCCGCTGGAAAGGCCGCCGGCAAGTTCACCGACGGTATCGGCGGCGTCGCCGGCGCTCACGGCACCAAGCGCGGGATTATCCATCCGCGTGACCTCGATGCACCAATTGTGGCCATCGTCCTTACACGCGTCGATGAACTTTTTCTGGAGGGCGGCGGCATCCAGCGTATCGGTCGCCTGGAAAATCAGGTTGCTGGGGAGCGGCTGGGTGTCTCCGGCGCGAGCGTGGCCGTTCGAGGCGTCGAAATCCGGGCCGGGGCGGCGCGTCATCAGCAGGCCGGTCAGCATGCCGTTGGTTACCAAGTTCACCTTCTGCGCGTTCACGCCCTCATCGTCGATTTTGTAATCGCCGATGAGAGGCTGGCCGTTTGTGCCGAGTGCTGCGGGATCGTCGATGAGAGAAACGCCAGTGGGAAGCACGCGAGTGCCCAACCGCCCGGACCATTCACTTTGCCCGCCGAAGCGTTCCATCATCGCGTCAAATTGCGTGTTGGATGAAAGCGGCGGACGGGCGCCGGAAAGCGACGGGGTGGCGAGCTGCGCGATCAAAGAACCGGCTGCGGTCGGGTCGAAGAGCACAGGGCCGGTGTAGTCCGAAACGATTGGAGCGCCGCGCAGCGCCATCAGCTGCGTCGCGGCATCGTCCACATTTTGAGCCACGGTTTCGGCGTCAGGGAGATCGGCGGGGCGAAGCGCATCGACCGCATAAAAATTATGAAGCGGCATGCCGTCATCGGCTTGCGTATCGAGTGCGGCCTCGACTGCCGCGAAGCTGTGGGAGTTTCGCACCACGGTGCCTTCGCTCGTCATGAGATAGGTAGTCGTATAGATCAGGTAGTAGTTGACGTGCGAGCCGTAAAGCTGAGGGAATTTCGTCAAGCCGGCTGAGGCAGTGCGAGCTTCGTCTTCCCAGTTCCGCGAAGTCCAGTCCGCCTCGAGACGCGGCTCGACGTCCACAACTGTGGGCACTTGCGAAAAGTCGTCGATCTCAGGCGGCTTCGTAAGGCTGCTGAGAAACGCCTGCTTCAGAGAAAGCTGCGCGGCAGCGGCTTTGTAGGCCTCGTCCGTGGCGAGCCAGAGATCCTGGCGCAGGGAATTGTAATCGCGGTCGATGCCGACCTGGCCGGTGTTCCCAAAGACGCCCTGAAAACCGCCCTCACCGATATAGTTGGAGCTATCGAGGTGATAGTTGCCGACGCGGACATCCACGGCCATTGTGCGCGTGCGCGAAACCTCGGTAGAGACGAGTGCGCCGAAAGAAGCGCTGATCTCGCGCACATCCACGTCAAGCAGGCGATATTCGATGAAATACGGTTTGCCCACGCTCGGAATCACGAGGCGAGCTTTCGACCGATTCATCTCGTCCTGCATGGCGTGAAGCGTCTGGTCCTTGTCGTTGGTGAAATCGGGCATCGAGGTGGACTGCTGTTTTGGCGGAGCAGGGCGAGGCGACGCGGCGGAAGCAGAAAATGCCCCCGTAACGACCATCGCGATTATCGTGAAGTATTTTTTCATTGTGCCTGCCCCTTTGCGTCCGGATCATGCGCGGGAGGCGGCAGGATCGGCGGTTTATCCGTCGAAGTTTCCTTCTTGTCGAATTCCATTTCGGAAATCAGGATCGCGGGCGAGACCGCGGCAACGGGAACCGAGCCGGATTCCGCACCGCAGTAACCATTGAAGATTTCCGATTTGTCGCTGGTGGCGACGATCTTCGAGAGCGAGACGAGCGGCGTGCCTACGATATTAACACCGCGAACGAGCTGGTCGGGCCGGCCATCGGCGTAGACGCGATAGACAACTAGCGGCGTCACCTGAAAAGCTTGCGGTTGCGAGCGGCCGGTCATGGTGAATCCGCCCTCAATGTCGTCGATCAGAAGGCCATATTGCAGGCCCTGCTGTTTGACGAGATCAATCAGCTTCTGGCGGAGCTGCGCGAACGGAACCCCGTCCGTGCTGGAGACGATCAGATTGCCCTGGCGCGCGACGGGAACATAGCCGAGCTGGCGGCGCCCGTGGCCGTTGGAATCAGGGATGCCGACGAGCGGCGAGCGAGACATCAAAAAAGTTTTCAGCACGCCGTGATCGACGAGTTGGACGTCTTGCGCGGGGACGCCTTCGTCGTCGTAAGGATAGTTTCCGAGGAGCATTTCACCATCGAATGTAGCCTCGGTCGGATCATCCTTGATCGAAATGAAGTCCGGCATGATCTTCTCGCCGATCTTGCTGGTGAACGTCTGTCCTTCCTCAATTTCTTTTTGCCGGAAACCCTCGGCGCGGTGGCCGAAAACCTCATGGAAGTAAACGGCGGCAGCGCGGCCGGTAAGCAAAGCGGGACCGGCATAGGGATCGGCCAGCGGTGATTTGTCGAGGGCGGCGGCTTCGCCGATCAGCTGATGGATCGTATCGTCGACGGTCTTCTCGCTCGGCGCGTTTTTCGGATCGAGCCAATCGAAATTGGCGTAACGATCAATGTCCATGCCATCGGGCGCCTTGGATTGCACGTAGAGCTCGAGGCGATAGTGGATGAGGCCGAATTCGAGCTTCGTCCCTTCGGAATTCACCTGGTATTGATTGGTAGCCACCGCCGTGAACGTGGCGAGCGAATTCAGCACGATAGGTGAGGCGCTGAATTCGGCGGTGTACTTGCGGACGCGTTCTTCCCATGGCTTGCGGTCCACGTGAATCGAGACCAGCGGGCCGATATACACGTGCGGTTTTTCGTGCGAGAAGTCCGGCGCGCTGCCTTCAGCAGTCTGCACCTGGACTTGCTGACTGGTCTTCACGCGAATCAAAGCCTCGGCGGCGTCGCGATACTGGCGGTCGGTCATGCGCCACATTTCGCGGCGAAGCACCGGAACATCGTCATCGGTGACGATCGGGGCGGCGTTGCTGCCGAAGTCCTGATTTTGCCCGGTCACGTTGTGGGTGTCGTCAAGCTGATAGGAGCCGACGCGGGTCTGGACCTCCAGATAGCGGTTGCGGTCGTCCGAGCTTTCGATGAGCGCGCCATTCGACCCGGAGACGTCCGTCTCGTCGGCATCCGTCACGGTGTAGCTGACGAAATACGCCGGAGGATCGGCGGTTGAGAGGGTGTCCATCGAGCGGCTGAGCTCCTGCTGCATAGCGGTGAGGAGGAGAGGCTCGGGAGAATCAGCCGGTTGCGCTGTAGCCAAGAACACGGAGGCTGCGGTCATCACGGCCGCACCTAGAAAAAATCTTCCACGTCTAAGTTGTATTTTCATCGAGGCACAAGGTCCTACAGTGTAAGGTAATATACGTTTATTTCCCAATGGAAATGCTGCGGCGACCCAGGCCCCGGTCCGGTCCGCTACAGGTAAAGGAGAATTAGATGCGAGCGGCAGTGATTCGGCGGTATGGGCCGCCCGAAGTATTCGCGGTGGAGGACGTGCCCGACCCGCAACCGAAGGCAGGCGAGATCCTCATCCGGGTGAAGTCGATCGGAGTGAATTTCGCGGATTTGCTTGCAAGAATAGGGGTTTTTCCCACTGGACCAAAGGCGCCCTTCGTTCCCGGGCTGGAGGTGGCCGGAATCGTTGAGAAGCTGGGTGACGCAAGGGCGGGCGACGAAGATTTGCCGCGCCCCGGCGACGCCGTAACGGCGCTGACCAATTTCAATGGGTACGCGGAGTGGGTTACGGTCCCTGCGAATCATGCCTTTCGCTTGCCAGCTGGAATCACGTTCGACGAGGCGGCGGCGATCCCGGTGAATTACCTGACGGCTTACCATTCGATCGTGGTCATGGGAAACATGCTCCCAGGCGACCGCATCTTGATTCATGGCGGCGCGGGCGGCGTCGGCATCGCCGCCGTGCAAATCGCAAAATCGCGCGGCTTGAAAATCTTCGCCACGGGCGGTCCGGCCAAACAAGATACCTTGCGCAAAATGGGGGTGGACCACGCAATCGACAACGAAAAAGACGATTTCGTCGAGGTGGTGAAGAAATACGCGCCCGGCGGCGTCGAAATGGCTATGGACCCGATCGGCGGCAAATCGTTTGCGCGCAGCTACGATTGCCTGGGCACGACGGGGCGCCTGGTGGTTTATGGATTTTCGACCATCGTGAAAGCGAACGGCAAACGCGACACGATCGCCAGCGCGAAGGCATTGCTCGACACGCCGAAGTTCCAACCGCTCGAACTGCTCGCCAAAAATATCTCTGTAATCGGGGTAAGCCTATCCGGGCTGCAAGGGAGGCCTGCTTTATTGCGAAGCGAAATGAACGATCTCTTTCAGATGTATGCGGCAGGGAAGATCAAGCCCATGGTGGGGAAGAAGTTTCCGCTGGCCGAAGCCGCCGCGGCGCACCGGTACATTCACGACAGGAAGAATATTGGAAAGGTGGTGCTTTGGGTGAAGTGAGCGAGTTTGTGATTGACGGATCGCGCTCGCGCCCATAGCATTTCGTGCGATGACTCGACAAACTGAGGAGTTCATTCTCCAGGCCCGTGAATTTTTTCTGCAGAACGTTTTGCCGGGACGCGCGCGCGTTGCCGCCGAACCGAACGCTAAACCAGCTCGTCGGGTATATCTGACGAAATCGTTTGTGCTCGCATTTTCCTGCGCCACGCTGTGGTTTGTGGCGGCTTTTTGCGGGCTATGGCAATGGGGCTCGGCCGCGCCCTGGTCGCAGCTAGATGTGTTTTCAGTCGCGGCGATCGCGCTGCTGCTGGTCTTCTCCTTTGCCACCGCGCATTTTCATCGTGAAATGTTTCAGTCGCGCGCCGTCATGCTCGAGGCTTCGGGGCTGAACTTCGACCGCCTCATGTTTTTCTGGATCGACCTTTTCGCCGCGGCCGAGGTGCTGGTGTTTTTCGACTACGGTCAGTGGCACATCCTGCCGCAGCTCCGGCAGCCGTATTTGCAAATCCCGGGCCTGGCCTTGTGCGCCGCAGGCTTGGCGTGGCTGATCTGGACCGACATTTATCTTTCGGGCCAGTTTCGCTCCGGACTGGCGAACCGCAAGATGATGCAGAGCGGCCCCTATCGTTTCGTCCGCCACCCGCGCTACGCGGGACTGATGGTTTGCAGCGTCGCATTTGCCCTGGCGATGGCGAGCGCGATCGCCTGGGCGCTGGCCGTGGGGTGGATTTGGGTAAACGTCAGGCGCGTGCAACTTGAAGACGACCACTTGCGCGGCCTATTCGGCGTGGAATACGAGCGGTATGCCGCGCGCACGGCGCGCTTCCTGCCGGGTGTTTACTGACCGGATTCTTTGCTTCACGCGAACCGTCCGAATCGAGCCTGGCCCCGATAAAATATCCGCATATCCAGATGCCATGAGGTGACTGATGCGCGGATTCGCCGGAATACTCGTTGTCCTTGTGCTGGCTTTATTGATTTACAAGTTCTACTTTACGTCAGGGCAAGCCGCTCTCGGCCCCGCGGGGCCGGTGCAGACGATTGACGTGATCGGCGTGAAAAACGACCTGATCTCGATGGCGCAGGCCGAACGCATCTACCAGGCCGAGCACAATACTTACGGGTCCCTCGATGATCTGGTCTCCAGCGGCGCGATGGCTTATAAGAAGACGGGGCGCCAGGGCTACACCTATGACGGCGATGCCTCAACGGACAGCTTTCGCATCGTGGCGCGCTGCACCGATCCACCGCTGCCGGGCTGCACGAATTTCGCCATAGACCAGACCATGGAGATTTCGTCGACGCAGTAGCCCGCGGGCCCGGGCGGCGTTCTGCGGGTCCGCAAGGCCTGTGTTAGAATACCCGCGCTGTGCAAAAATCCCTCCAGAGTTTGATCGATCTGCAAGCGCTCGATTTGCGATTGAACCAGGTGCGCGCCAGGCTCGCGGGTTTCGCGCAGAAATTTGCCGCTGTTGACGCCCGCGTGGCCGCGGCTCGCGCGGAACTGGACCAAAGCAAGGCGGCGCAGGTTGCCACCGTGCGCGACCGCAAGAAATATGAGCTGGACGTCGAGCAATGGAAGGAGCGCGTCCGGAAGTATCGCGACCAGACTGCGCAGGTAAAAACGAACGAGGCGTATAAGGCGCTCCAGCACGAAGTAGAGCTTGCCGAGGCCGAGATTGCGAAAGCCGAAGACCGCTTGCTCGAGCAGATGGTGAATGCCGAGGACTACGACCGGCGCGTGAAAGCCTCCGAGAAGCGCCTGAAGGAAACCGAAGAAATCGCGCGGGGCGAACGCGCCGCGCTCGACGCCGAAAAAGCCTCGGCCGAAAAAGATCTGGAGGCGCTCAATACGCGCCGCGCGGCCATCGTGGCCGATATTCCCGAAAACTTGCTCGATCACTACGCCAGAATTGCGAAGAAGCACGGCGGCATTGCGCTCGCCGAGTTGCGCGACGAGCGCTGCTCCGCCTGCGGCATGCGCGTGCGGCCTCACGTCTTTCAGGAAATGCAGCGCGGCGACGACAAGATGTTTCACTGCGAGACGTGCACGCGGATTCTTTATTATCCGGACGCCGATGCGCCCGCGCCTCCGCAACCTCCCGCTTCGCAAGCCAGCGCATGAAGCACGGTTCGCGAACCCCGCCGCCCGGCGGCGCACGGCTTTTCTCAGACGCACGTGAACCGGCGGCTCCCGCCGGAGTTTACATCGCTAATATAGACGGCGGTTCGCGCGGCAATCCCGGCCCGGCGGCGTATGCCGTGGTTTTGCGCGATCCGAACGGCATGGTGATTCTCGAGCTCGCCAAGCAATTCGGGCGCGACACGAACAATGTGGCCGAATATTACGGCCTGCTCGCGGCTCTCGATTACGCTTCCACGCGCGGCATCGCCGCCCTGCGCATCCGCAGCGATTCGGAGCTGCTGGTCCGCCAGATTCAGGGTATCTACAAGGTGAAAAGCGAGGACCTGCGGCCGCTCTACGAGCGCGCGGTCAAGCTCGTGCGCCAATTTCGATATTTCGCGATCGAGCATGTGCCGCGGGAATTGAACCGCGAGGCTGATGCGCTGGCGAATGCAGCGCTCGACCAGGGCGTGGGAGCGCGAAACGAGATTCGCAGGGAAGCGGCGGCCTTAGGCCCGCGGTCGACCGATACCGTCGCGCCGCCGAAGTTAGCGCATCAGACTCGGAAGATTCGGCAGCGAATTCGCGCACGATTCGAGCGCGGCGTGCTCGTTCCCGCAGAGCCGCTCGATTTGCCCGAAGGGACCATCGTCGTCTTGCAAATAGACGAGGGTTGACGAGTTCTTTTGCCTGTTCATTCGATGATTCCACCGCTCCAGACGAGCGGTTGCCCAGTCATGGACGACAAGTCAATCTCACATTCCTGCCGGCATAACGACGACATGGATACCGTTCGCGGTGCATATGACGAGGTGTACGCCTACACCATAAGCCGCCCCGGATTTATCTTGCAGCACGTGGTGGACGCGTTCGCGGTGCAAACCGCCAGCGAGGACAGCAGACCTATTGGCGTAGTCTTTGGGTTGATTGGGCTTTATCTCCGCGTCGAAAAGCAGGTTGCCGGCCGCCAGGTTCAGCACGTACACACGGAGCTTGCCCGGAGAAAGCGAGAATGGCCGCGCATGCTTCTGCCCGAGAATCGAGGCTCCATGACGGCTGCGGATGTATTGCTAGCGCCCCCTGGCCCGGAACGCGATATGGCAATCGATGAGTGGTGCCGCTCCGTTTGGACCGCCTTCGGCGCCAATCGCGAGACGGTCATCGCGCTCTTGCAGGAATACCGGATCAGCTAGTCGGTCAGGCGGCTTGCGATTGCTGCGCGGCGGGCTTCCAGATATACGAGCGGTAAAGCGTGTCGCGCTGGGCGGGGATGTAACCGGCGTCAGAAATAATGCGGCGAAGTTCGTTTTCGTTGGTGCGATTGCGCACGCCGGCCGCGTAGACCACATTTTCTTCGATCAAGATGCTGCCCACGTCGTCCGCGCCGAATTGCAAGCCCACCTGGCAAATCTTGATTCCGGGGGTGAGCCAGCTCGACTGGATGTGATCGATGTTGTCGAGATAAAGGCGGCTGATCGCCAGCGTCTTCAGGTAGTCGAACGCCGTCGTTTCCTGCACCTTTTTGCCTAGCGGCGTATTCTCCGGCGCAAAAATCCATGGAATAAAAGCCGTGAAGCCTCCGGTGTCGTCCTGAATCCGGCGCAGGCGTTCGAGGTGATTCACGCGATGGCGATATTCCTCGCCACAGCCGAACATCATGGTGGCCGTGGTGCGCATGCCGAGCGCATGAGCGGTGCGGTGCGTGTCTTCCCATTCGTCTGAGGCGCACTTGAGCCGGGAAATACGCGAACGCACTTCGTCATCGAGAATTTCCGCGCCTCCCCCGGGAATCGATTGCAAGCCCGCGTCGCGCAGGCGCGCGATCGTATCGCGAAGCGAAAGCCCGGAAACCTCGGCGATGCAGGTGATTTCGGGAGCCGAGAAACAGTGCAAATGGACTTGCGGGAAACGCTCTTTGAGCGAGCGCAGCATGTTTTCGTAAAACTCGATACGAAGATCGGGATGCAGCCCGCCCTGCAGCAGCACGCCGGTGCCGCCCAGCTCGAGCATCTCTTCGATCTTCTTGTAAATGGATTCGAGCGGGAGAATGTAACCGTCTTTTGCGCCGAGCGGACGATAGAAGGCGCAGAACGAGCAATATTCCGTGCAGAAATTCGTGTAGTTGATGTTGCGGTCGATCTGATAGGTGGCGACGCGGGGATCGGTCTTCTTACGCCGCACTTCGTCGGCGGCCATGCCGATACCGATCAGGTCATCGGAATTAAAAAGGTCGAGCGCTTCTTGAGGCGTGAGTCCCATATCGAGGAACTTAGTCTACATGAAAATCCGCCCCAAGCGACACCCGAGCCGCTATGTAGTGCCCGGCGGCATTACACGTAACTGATTCCCCGAGCGCAAGCAATTGGGGCGCGACGGCAGGGCCCGCTTCTCATAGATTTAATCTGTGGATGCGACCGGCCAAACTTTCGAACCTGGGGCAGACCGAGAGACGCTCCGTCCCGAAGGAGACAGCCGCCTTCGGTGGTTTGAGTTGGGGCTCGTAATTCTGGTGGCGTTCGGAGGACCGCTTTTCACGGCCGTCTACAGCCTCGGCACACAGGTTACCTCAACGCTGGCTTCTTCTACCAACGGGCGATGGGCATACGACTTTGTTCACGCTGCGACCGCACTCCTTCTGCTTGCGTACGTGCTGTCACGTCGCGGCGCCGATTTCAGGAAAATCGGGCTGCGCTGGTCCGTCAGGGATGTGGCAATCGGGGCTCCGCTCGTAATCATTTCCTATGCCGTCCAGCGCTTGGGATATCAATCAATCCGCTACATCTATTTCGTGCTGTTCCTGTCACGGCCATCGTACCGCCCGGCATCGGCCTTCTTTGGGCATCTGGGCTGGTTTGCAGTGGTATTCGCTCTGTTCAATCCTTTTTTCGAGGAACTGATCGTGCGGGCTTATCTGATGACCGAAATTATCGAGATGACCGGATCGAGCGCGCTGGCGGTCATCGTCAGCGTCGGCGTGCAGTCCGCATATCACCTATATTACGGCTGGGCTGGGGCGCTTAGCCTCGCGTGCCAGTTTTTGGTGTTTTCTCTGTACTTTGCACGTTGGCGACGGGCTCTGCCCCTTGTAGTGGCGCATGGGTTCTTTGACGTTTACGGCATAGTTCGGCTAATGCGATAGTCAGGGGTTTGCTGCGGGTTCATTGCGGGGGATGCTTCGGCGAATTCGATGGGGCGGGCGGCGGGAATCAGGCCTTCCTCTGCGGCCATCTGGTAAAAGAGGCGCAGGCCTTCGAGCTTATCTTCGTCGAGATCGAACTGGATATTCTGGCGGAGGTATTTTGCGAGCGGGCACGGTGGAAGGTCGAGCTTGAGTGCTGCTCCTTCGGCGATATCGTGAATGCGCTCAAGCCCGTAAGCCTTGGAAGCATGGAAATCCGCCACCACCCCGGGCGTAATTGCCTCGCGCCGCGCGGCCCAGATCGCGAGCACCGCAGGCTTACCGGTCAACTCGCGCCACTGGTGGACCACGTCGTAAACAAAAAGGGTGTCGACGCCGGGCACGGGCATATCCTCGGGATCGCCGTTGCAGCAGTTGTCTTTGCTCGGCGATTTCGCCGCCAGGACGGACATTTTCAACGCCACGCGCAAAGCCGGATCACCGATCACCAGCGCAGCATCCGCGTTTTCCAGCATGGCCGTCGGGTCGGGGGCGGCATCAACGAATTCCGGCGCGATCTTCCAGAGCCGCTTCGAAAGAATTTTTACCAGCGCCACCGTGCTCCGCGAGCTGGTGTCGAGCGCAAATGTCCGCGCAAGTTCCACCGGCTTTTTCGCCACCACAAGCAGGCTGCGCGCCTCTTGGGTACAAGCAACGGCCATGTCGGGCAGCGCGACCAGGCCCTCGATACGTTGATATTCAATGGAAGGAATGATCGCGACGTCCGCGTCGCCGCGCCGCAGTGCATCAGCGCATTGCGAAGGAACCGTAAACGATAGATCGTATTTGCCCGCGAGCGGCCCGTCTGTAAACCCCCAGACCAGCGGCGCCGTGTTGAGATATTCGACGATGGAGATGCGCAGCTTGCTCAATCCGTTTCGCCCCTTCGAAAACTATAGCATAGGAAAAATGGAGTCTGGCGGGGGCGCGCCTTCCGTTCTGTAGGCGCAAACGTGAAGGCCGCGATTCGAACTCCGATTCTCCCCACTTAACCTGATGCCTGTGCCGCTGCCCGGATGCAACTTATTTGTTGACGGGTGCCGTGGTGCCCTGAACGATGCGCGAAGTAACGCGGAAACGCTTGTAATTCGCGTACCGGATCGTCATCCGGATGTGGACATCGCCTTCCTTGAAATGCAGAAAATCGTCCGAGTGGGTATATGTCGGGAACCAATAATTTCCTTCGATATTTTCGCGATATGTTTCGAACCGCGGGAACAGATTCTGATTATTGCCTTTGACGATGTCGGGCACGGCCTTCCCATCGGTCTTCACGATTTCCAGGTATTTGTCTTCCACCCAGATGCGGCCCTGAAAATAACGCTGATTTTTTTCAATCGTCTTCGGCGCAACGTCGAAAACGTACGTGCCCAATTGATCGATGCGCTGCCGCCCCACGTAAGTAATGTTGTACTTCGGGATGTCCGCCGTGGTGAGCACGAACGGCTGAATATTCTTCACGTCGTCCAGGTCCTGCTCGGTCAGCATGATTCGTTCGAGCGTCGGAGGGGGCGCGTAGGTGACCTCCTCATAGCGCTTGCCATCCGGCGTGAACGTGATATCGCTCGTCATGCGATAGTCGCCGTCGGGGTTCCCGTCGTCGTCGATCGTTTGAATGTCGAAATCCTGCGTGTACGTGAAATTGTCCCGCTCGATTTTGAACTCGGCCTCGTGCGCCGCGAAAGTCTGGATAATCTGATCGATGGGAACGGACGGCGCTGTGTTCGTTATCGGATACTGCTTGGCCGGTCCCGCATTCGCCGGCATCTGGACCGGCTGCGGCTGCGCGGCAGGAGGCGGCGCGCCCTGCGGCATGCCAGCTGGGCCGTCATATTGCGGCGTCTCCGCCGGCATGGGGCCCGGACCCGCGTCCTGAGCGATCACCGGCGATATGCAAAGCGCAACCACCGCGAACATCAAAGGCGCTGCGAATCGAAATGTCTTGCCGACGGAAGGGAACAGGTTGGAGCGTTCGGGCACTTACGTCTCCAGAGCGATTTAGCCGCGTGCGTGCGACTTTTATAGGAACGCCCGACGCGGCGAAAGGGTTGTCCTTCTCATCGCAATCCAGGCGGCCCGCAGAAAGCATATAACGCCCTGGCGATCGTCGCAAACCGCTTCTTATCCGGCGAACGGGCCTTCGTTGCAACCGCCGGTGGCTTCGATTACGATAAATCGCTCTGCACTTTTAACGTAATCGCGCGTCAACCCGGCGGTGGGCGGTCGGTGGCCCGATCAGACGCAGCGAAAGCCCGACTGAGGTCGGATCAGGACTTGTTGAGGAGATGAGGAGAATCTTATGAAGCTGAAGTTCGCTTTTGCAGCTGCGCTGCTGCTGGCCGCCGTGCCCGTGAAGGCGCAAGCTCCGGCCGCCGGATCGCCCGCCACCGGCGCAAACCCGCAAGCTCCTGCGGCTTCCGCGCCGGCACAAACGCCCGGTTCCGCGCCGTCCGCCGCCACCGTCGATCCCGCGAAAGCTGCTGCCGTGAAGCAGTTGATGCAGCTCACCGGCGCAGGAAAGCTCGGCGAAGAATACATGGATCTGATCACCACGCGCGTTCGGCAAGTCATGGCCAACGCCATCCCGCAGCCTGATCGCCTGCAGCAGTTCATGGATGCATTCAGCAAGAACCTCACCACGCGCGTCACCGCCGCGCAGGTGGACGACGCCGAGATACCCATCTACGCCGAGCATCTTTCTCTCGAAGACATTCAGGCGCTCGTCGCCTTCTATCAGACGCCCGCCGGGCAGCACGTAATCAAAGCGCTGCCGCTGATCATCCAGGAAGCGCAGAGCGCCGGCGCAAACATGGTCCAGCCCGCCGCGGTCGAAACGTTGAAATCGATGGCCGCCCAGTATCCCGAGGTGGAAGACGTGTTGCCGAAGGAAGGAACCCCCGGCGCCGCACCCGCGCAGCCCCAAGGTGCGCAGCCGCAGCTGCGGCAGATTCCATCGCAACAGTAAGCCACAGGCGTGCGCCGACGCGTAATGCCCATGCACCGTTTGCTGTGCAACAACTTGGCTTAACCCGAATCGTGCGGAGCTTATGGACTGGTCTCCACTGCGGATATCGGTCGCCACGAGCGTATCGGCGACGTTCATCACCTTGATCACCGGGCTTGCCGCGGCGGCGTGGCGCGAACGCCGGAAAGCCCCCGCCATGGCAGTCGTTGACGGCATTTTCCTTCTGCCGCTGGTGTTGCCGCCCACCGTGGTCGGCTTTTTTCTGCTACTCATCTTCGGTCGCAACGGTCCGCTCGGAAAACTGCTTGCTGCGATGGGCGCCACGATAGTGTTTTCCTGGCCCGCCACCGTGATTTCCGCCTCGGTCGTCGCGTTTCCGCTGATGTATCTCACTGCCCGCGCCGCGCTCGAACAAGTCGAGCCGAAGCTGCTGCAAGTCGCGCGAACGCTGGGCGCCAGCGAATGGCGCGTCTTTCGCGAAATCGCTCTTCCGCTCGCCTGGCCGGGAATTCTCGCGGGAACAATTCTCGCCTTCGCGCGCGCTCTTGGCGAATTCGGCGCCACTCTCATGATCGCGGGAAATATCCCGGGCCGAACCGCAACCATACCCATCGCGATTTATTTCGCCGTTGAGGACAATGACGTCTCCCGCGCGCTTTTCTGGTGCGTGATCGACGCCGCAATCTCGCTTGCCTTGTTGGGCGCGCTCTATTACTGGACTCACGCGCAAAGAAGCTCGCGCGTTCACTGGGCGCGCCACTGATATGTCCCTCACTGTCGAAATTTCCAAGCGGCTGCCTGAATTTGAGTTGGACGTTTCGCTCACAGCCGAAAGCGACCCAGTGAGCATTCTTGGCCCTTCGGGCGCGGGGAAATCGATGCTCTTGCGCTGCATCGCGGGCATCGAGCGTCCCGATCGCGGCCGAATCTCGCTCGGCAAACGCACGCTTTTCGATTCGGCAAAGCGCATTTTCATGCCGGCCCGCGCACGCCGGATCGGCATGCTTTTCCAAAGCGACTCGCTTTTCCCGCATCGCACCGTCGCGGAAAATATCGCGTTCGGCTTGCATGATCTTCCTGCCGAAGAGCGCTCTCGCCGCATTGCTCTCTGGGCGCAGCGAACGCATATCCAAGGTCTCGAGCAGCGGCGTCCGCGCGAGCTATCCGGCGGCGAACAGCAACGCGCTGCGCTCGCCCGCGCTCTGGCCACGGAGCCCGAAGCGCTCCTGCTCGATGAGCCGCTTACGGCGCTTGATACGCATCTCCGAAGCCAGGTCGAAGCCCAACTGCAGGAGGCCTTCGCCGAATTCCGCCGCCCGGCGCTTCTCGTGACGCACAATATCGAAGAGGCCTACCGCCTCGGCCAAAAGCTCATGCTGCTCGCGCGCGGCCGTGTCGTCGCCTTCGGCGGCAAAGAAGAAATCTTTCGCAGACCTCCTACGCGGATGGCCGCGCAACTTACGGGCTGCAAGAATTTTTCGCAAGCCCGCCGTAGCGCCGACAACGAAATCGAAGCTCTGGATTGGCAGTGCCGCCTGCGAGTTGCGCCGGGCGAAAATCCACAGAGTCCAGTCGCATTTGCAGGCATTCGGGCGCATCATATCGAGTTCGGCGGCGTGGATTTCGAGTCCGCGAATGAAGCAGCGGAACCGAAGAACGTTTTTCCGTGCTGGCCGGTGCGCGTTTCGGAGACGCCGTTTCGCGTCACCCTTTACCTGCGGCTGCACAATCCGCCGGACGAGTCAGCAGGGCACCATTTGCAGGCTGAGGTATACAAGGAAAAGTGGCGCAAGTTCAGCGCGCGGCCGCTGCCGTGGCGCGTCCGGCTCGCTCCTGAGTCAGTGATTATCATGCCGGAATGAGTCACATCGGTTTCTATCGGACCAGCCAGGCACCGTCACTCCCGCCCAAGGCACCTGGCCTTCCAGCCTGTACGTAGGACGGATTTACCGATTGGGAGCAGCGAAACTTCCCAGCCCGCTCCGTGTTCTATAAGCGGAGTACTGTTCTCATAGGGGCCATAAGAAATAGAAGGAGAAGCACCTTACGAAAGGACATCGTATGCGCAAAAGCTGCCTTATTGCGTTGTTGCTTGCCTCTCTGATGGTTTTTGCACTGCCCTCCGTGTCGACCGCTCAGATTTCGGTCGGCCTCTCCGTTCACGTCATTCCACCGCCGCTGCCGGTGCTTGCGGTACAACCAATCGCACCAGGCCCGGGATACATCTGGACGCCCGGCTACTGGGCTTACGGCCCTGACGGCTATTACTGGGTGCCGGGCACCTGGGTGCTCGCGCCGGTCGGGATGCTCTGGACCCCTGGCTACTGGGGCTGGGGCGACGGCGTCTACCTCTGGCACGCCGGATATTGGGGCCCTCACGTCGGATTCTACGGCGGCATTAACTATGGGTTTGGCTACGGCGGCGTTGGATACGTTGGAGGGCGCTGGGATCATGGCGTCTTCGCGTATAACACGGCCGTGAGCCACGTGAACGTGACCGTGATTCACAATACGTACGTGGACCGAACCGTCGTGGTGAACGAGCGGAACGTTACCCGCGTCAGCTTCAACGGCGGCGAAGGCGGCGTGCGAGCCACGCCCACTGCGGAAGAGCGCGTGGCGATGAACGAGCACCACGTGGCGCCGATTGCCGCGCAGACGCAGCACGAACACGCGGCGAGCATAAACCACGCCAACTTCTACTCGGAAAATCACGGCCGCCCCGCGACAGTCGCAACATCAAGACCGCAAGGCAATGGGTTCCATCCGCCGCAGCATAACGAGAACGCCCGCCAGCCCGAAAACATGAACGGCGGCGAGCGTCCGGCGAACCAAAACCGGGAAAACCAGGGAAACCGCGGAGAAGCCCACAACAATCCTCCGCACAATAACAACGCGCACCCCGAACACCAGAACCAGAAAGAGGATCACGGCAACAACCACGACGATCACCGCTAGCGGTTTTTTTGCCGTGGTTTTAAACTAGCAACCGCGGGTTGCTTCAAATCAGGCGCTGCGGCAGTCATCCTGCCGCAGCGCCTTTCCCTTTCCGATCAGAGCCAGGGAGTAGCGCGCCGCTACCCGCCAGCGAAACATTTCAGCCACTCCGGCGCCAATCCGCCGGCCCGAGAATCCTCGCTTCACTGTGGTATCATCCGCGCTGCCCCAGATACCACAATTTGGAATCGGATCAGGCGATTGTCTCGGCTATCCACGCGAGCTAAAGCAATCAAAGCTCCGGCGCTTTCGCGCATTGCGGTGTGCAGCGTCGCCATCGGTTGGATTGTTCTGTTCGGATCAGTGGCCAGGCCACAGGCGAAACCGGAAACCGGCCGCATCGCTCCCCGCGGAGCGAGCAGCTCAAAAAAGGCCGCCGCCAGCTCCACAAACAACTCTGCAAATGCCTACGTCGACCCGGCATGGTGCGCGCAGTGCCATGCGGATATCGCGAAGACGTATGCGCTCACCGGAATGGATCGGTCGTTTGCCCCGGTCACGGCCGATACGATGAAAAAATTCCCGCCGGGCCAGGCGTATTTCCATCAGCCGTCGCAAAGCTATTTCTCCATCGTCGAGCACGATGGCAAAGTTTTCGAGCGCCGCTGGCAGGCCGGATTCGATGGAAAGGACACGAACGTCGAAGAGAAGCAGATCGATTACGTTCTTGGCTCCGGAAACCACGCGCAAACGTATCTGCACCTTACCGCGCGCGGCACATTGGAACAGCTTCCGATGGGGTGGTATGCCGAAGGCGGCGGCACCTGGGCCATGATTCCGGGCTTTGATCGCGCGGAGTATCCCGGCTCGACGCGCCTTGTCCAATACGAGTGCATGTTTTGCCACAACGGCTATCCGCGAATTCCCAGCGGCCACAATGAAGAGGGCGCCGAGCCAGCTTACGAACAACCGTTGCCGGACGGGATCGACTGCCAACGCTGCCATGGGCCGGGTCAGCGTCATATTGAAACCGCGGGCAAGCCCGGCGCCACACTGGACGAGATTCGCGCCTCCATCGTCAACCCTGCGCGCCTCGGGCCGGAGCGCGAGATGGAGGTTTGTATGCAGTGCCATCTCGAAACCTCGAGCCTCCTGCTTCCGCATTCGCTCCAGCGGGTTGACCGTGCGCCTTTTTCCTACGTCCCCGGCCAGCCTCTTGCCGATTTCCGCTTGTCTTTCGATCGCGCGCCCGGCAAAAACACGCGCTTTGAGGTGGCAAGCGCGGCGTATCGTTTGCGCGAATCGCAGTGTTTTCTGCAAACCCAGAGCAGGGCTGCCGCCCAGCGGATGCAATGTACGACCTGCCATGATCCCCACGACATCCCGCGCGGCGAGGCGGCGACAAAACATTACGACAGTGTTTGCAACGAATGCCACGCGACGCAAATCGCGCGGGCCGTTTCCAGCGGCTCTCATCCGGCCGACGCCGACTGCATCAGTTGCCACATGCCGAAGCGCCGCACGGACGATGCCGTTCATATCGTGATGACTGACCATTTTATTCAGCCGCGGCCGCCGCCAAACCCGCTCGCGAGCAAGGCGGAGTATTACGAAAACGCGCAGACCTCCTATAAAGGCGAAGTCGTGTTGTACTACCCTGCGAAGCTCGCGCCGACCGAGCAGAATCAGCTGGACCTTGCTGTCGCGCAGGTAAAGGAAGAAAGCAATCTGCGCGGCGGAATTCCGCAATTGACCGCGCTGATTCAGAAGTACCAGCCGGCAAACGCGGCGTATTACGTCGATCTGGCTGATGCACTCTCCGCTGCGGGCGAAAAGGCGCGGTCAGCCGCGATGTATGAAGCAGCGCTGCGGCACGATCCATCCTCGGCGACGATTCTCCTGAAACTCGGCAATGCGCAACTTGAATGGCAGGAATGGTCGAGTGCCGAAAGCACGCTCCGGCGCGCCACCAGCCTCGCGCCGAATGATGCTGACGCATGGGGCTTGCTTGGGCAGGCACTTTTTCAGCAGCAGAAAAACGCGGAAGCAAGAGATGCGCTCACCAGATCGGTCGCGCTGAATAGCGATGCGGCCGATCCGCACAACTATTTGGGCGCTTTGTTTGTCCGCAGCAACGATTTGCCCGATGCCGAAAAGGAATTTCGCGAAGCGTTGCGCTTGCAGCCGAATCAGGCTGAGTGGCAGGCAAACCTTGCCGGGCTCCTGGCGTCAGAGGGGCGCCTCCAGGAGGCTCGGTATCTCTTCGAGATGAGCATTACGCTTGACCCGAATTTCGCGGGCGCGCACTTGAATTACGCACGGCTGCTCGCGTCTACCGGTGACAACGGCCCGGCTCTGAGCCAGGCACAGGCCGCGGTCGCCGCGGACCCGAAAAATGCCGACGCGCACGAGTTGTGCGGGGAGCTATTGGCAATGTCCGGCGACGGCAAAGGGGCCGTCGGCGAGCTTACGGCTGCGATCAAACTCGAGCCGAACTTCGGGCGCGCGCATTTGGAGCTGGCCGCTGCCTTGCGAATGGTCGGGGACGCGGCCGGCGCTAACGAGCAGCTCCGGATTGCCGCCCAAGCCAGCGACCCTGACGTCCGCGCGGAGGCACGGCAGATGCTAGGATCGAGCCTGCCTTAGCCTGCATTTCTAATCGCGGCGCTCGGTTACCCCCCCTTATTGACCGCGATTAGAAATTTTTTTGGGCTTTGTTTTCAGTGAGTTAGGTCGATTTTTAATTTTGTTCATTTGCGATTAGAAATTGCGAATTTTATACAAGTTTTGCGATTCGGCGTAATGCCTCACGACCGGATCTTGCTCCCCCTTCCGCTCCGCGGAAAATACGGCTCGTATATGTTTAAATCCCGGCAGAGAGTTTAGCACAGTGTGTACCCATGTGTCAAATGTTATTCGGGTACTAGGACTGCATTTTCCCATTTTGGGAATGGGGCGGCTTTCGGGTGGTTACAAATTGTGCGCTTAAAATGGCCTTAAATGTGGCGTTTTGCATGCTAAATGGGGTTATTTG
>Ga0335074_10004457_pt1 | contig 19265 bp, 14 predicted proteins | sample Lox_Sample_23_FD_206715 | JGI IMG/M metagenome (GOLD analysis project Ga0335074, IMG submission 206715) | Soil microbial communities from Loxahatchee National Wildlife Refuge, Florida, United States - Lox_Sample_2.3 | ecosystem: Environmental > Terrestrial > Soil > Wetlands | place: USA... | reverse complement strand
AGATCCCGCTGATCCTGAAACTGAACGGCAAGACCGACATACCGACCTCGATCGACCCGCTATCGCCGGTCAACGCCACGGTGCGCGAGGCAGTCCGTCTCGGCGCAGACGCCGTCGGGTACACGCTGTACGTCGGCTCCCCGGCCCAGGAGCACGACTTCAGACAGTACCTCGCCATCCGGGACGAGGCGCGGCAGCTGGGCATGCCGCTCATTGTGTGGTCCTACCCGCGCGGCACTGCGATCGACGGCAAAGGCGGAAAGGACTCGTTCTATGCCGTGGACTACGCGGCCAGGACCGCAAGCGAGCTTGGTGCCGACGTCGTCAAGGTCAACTTCCCGCACCCGGAGAAGCAGGACGGCGTGCCGCCCGCCTATCAGGGCGAGATCAGCTTGCAGCACGCAATCAGCGCCGTTGTCAGGTCGGCCAACCGCACGCTGCTGCTGGTGTCAGGCGGCGAGCGCGCCGGTGACGAGGCCATGCTCGAGAAGGCCAGGCAGTCCATGGAGGCCGGCGCAACCGGGCTGATCTTCGGCCGGAACGTGTGGCAGCGCGAGCACGAGGAGTCGCTTCGCTTCGCCGGACAGCTTCGCGAGATCCTGGCCAAGTATCCATCCTGACGGCTGCCGACGGGGTCGGCGGACGGACACCGAAGAGGGGGGAGAGTCGTGAGCGAACAGGGAAGCCATCCCGGAGATCTCGGGCGACGGGTACGCCACCGCCGAGCCGAGCTAGGACTGACCAGGGCCGAACTGGCTGACCGGGCCGGCATCAAGGAAGCGGTCGTTGCCTACATCGAGGACCAGCCGCTGGCGGTTGACACCGAGATAGTGCTGCGACTCGCCTATGCCCTCGACCTGCCGGACGACTCGCTGCTGGGATCTGACGCCGACATACCGCCGGAGTTCGAGGGCCGCCGCCCCAGTCTCGACGTCCTGGACGAGCCGGAGTGCTGGCGGCTGCTTGACAACCACGGTGTCGGCCGCATTGCCTTCCGTCCTGACGGTGAGGACTCGATGCACGTCTATCCACTGAACTACACGGTCAGGGACGGCGGTCTCGTCCTGCGAACCAGGGAGGGAAGCCTGCTCGACACGACAGTCGGCCGGCACCCGGAAGGCAGCCTGGCCAGCTTCGAGGTCGACCATATCGATGCCGCGCAGCATGAGGGCTGGAGCGTCCTGTTGCGAGGCGCGATTGCGCTCTCCGGGCCCGGCGACGAACCGGCCGCCGTCGAGCCGTGGGCGGGAGGCGTGCCGGTCCGCCAGGTCTGGCTGACGCCGCGTTTCGTCACCGGCCGCCGCATCTTCGTGGGTTAACCGCCAGCCGGACTGGCCGTAGGTCCTGCCAGGCGGGGAGGTCTGACTCTGGCCGGCTGCGCCGGGCGCTGTGAGTCTGGTAACAACCCCGCAGTCAGCGGGTGCCGGGCAAGGGGAAAAGCCTGATGAGCGGACTCCGGCAGATGCCGGCGCCAGGCGAGGCCGAGGTGCCGCTGGCGGCACCGGGCCGGAACCGCTATGCGGACCTGCTGCGCGTGGTGGCGATCTTTGCGGTCGTCTACGGCCACTGGGTGCTGACTGACATCACCTACTCCCGCGGCAGGCTGTCTGGTCTCGATGCGCTCGAGTACGTGAGCTGGGGGCGCTGGATCACTCTGCCGCTCCAGGTCATGCCCGTCTTCTTCCTCGTCGGCGGCTACGCCAACGCGGTCTCCTGGACACGGCACCATGGCCGCGGCGAAACGTGGACTAGCTGGGTACGTGGACGCGTCATGCGGCTGCTGTGGCCAGCGAGTGTCTATCTGGCGGTCGCCGCCCTGGCCGCCGGCCTTGCGATGGCATGCGGAGTGCCGGATGCGGAGCTGGCCCAGGCTGGCTGGCTCGTGGCACTGCATCTGTGGTTCCTGCCTGTCTACCTGCTCCTGATCGCGCTCACCCCGGCCATGCTGGCGGCACAGCGGCGTTTCGGACTATGGGTGCCCGTCACGATGGCGGTAGCGGTGGCCGGGGTCGACGCGGGCGTGCTTGGCTGGCACGTGCCGGTCATCGGCTTCGCGAACTACCTCCTCGTCTGGGGCTCTGCGCACCAGTGGGGATTCTGCTGGCACGACGGCAGCCTGACTCGCGACCGCTGGCGTCCGTGGCTGCTCGGCGGGGCCGGGCTGACTCTGCTGACCGGGCTGCTGGCCTGGGGTCCGTTCCCAGTCGACATGATCGGCGCAGGCGAGCGGATCACCAACACCGGCCCGCCCTCGATCGCGCTGCTTGCCTTCGCCGCGACTCAGACCGGCCTGCTGCTGGCAGCCGAGCCGGCTGCGAACCGCCTGCTCGCCCGGCCCCGGTGGTGGCGGCTGATCACGCGGCTCAACCCGAAGGTCATGACCATCTACCTGTGGCACATGGCCCCGGTCCTGATCGTGGCCGTCGCGCTGTACCCGACGGGGCTCATGCCGGCCGAACCGATCGGCAGCCTTCGCTGGTGGGTTCTGCGGCTGGCCTGGTTCGCGGCTCTCACGCTGGTGCTCGTTCCTCTCGTCAGCGGCGTCACGTGGGCCGAGCGGCCGCTGCGGCTGCTGCCAGCCGGCCTCGGACGATCAGGGCCGTGGTCTCCGCCCCTGCTTGTCCTTGGCATTGCCGCGGCCATGATCGGGCTCGCCAGGCTTGCTATCGCGGGCTTCGCGCCCGGCGGCTCGCTGCCGTGGACTGCGCTGGCCGCCGTTGGCAGCGGACTGCTGCTGACCCTGGTATCTGGTCACGCGCCGGCGGACCCGGCGCGCGCGAGTGCCCCGCCCGGCTAACAGGAACGAGGTGTCATGCGCGAGTACAGCAGCCCGCCGCTGGCGCGAGTGCCAGCTTCCGAAGGCATCGCCGACGTCGTGTTCCGCCGGGCACAGTCCGAGCCGGACGCGGTGGTACTGCGCAGACACGTCCCCGACGGCCGCTGGCAGGATGTGACGGCGAGCGAGTTCCGGACCGAGGTCGCTGCCCTGGCCAGCGGCCTGATCGCTGCCGGGATCGGGCCGGGTGAGCGGGTCGCCGTCATGTCCCGCACCCGGTACGAATGGACGCTGGCCGACTATGCGGTCCTGGCGGCCGGCGCTGTCACGGTCCCGGTCTACGAGACTTCCTCGGCTGAGCAGGTCGAGTGGATTCTCCGCGACTCGGCTGCGCGGGCGCTGTTCGCGGAGGATGAGGCGTACCAGCGGGCCGTCATGGGCGTCCAGGCGCGGCTGCCCGACCTGGAACGGATCTGGCGGATCGACGAACTCGATGACCTGTCGCGCGATAGCCCAGAAATCGGTTCTGATGCGCTCGCGCGGCGGCTGGCCGGGACGACGGCTGCCGACCTGGCCACCATTGTCTACACGTCGGGCACGACCGGGCGTCCGAAGGGCTGCGAGCTGTCTCATGGCTGCCTCCTCGCCGACGTGCGTAATGCGGTCGGAGCGCTGCCGGAACTATTCGAGCGGCCCGGTGCGTCGACGTTGCTCTTCCTGCCACTGGCGCACGTTTTCGCACGGATCATCCAGGTGGGCATGCTCGATGCCGGGCTGGTGCTCGGGCACTGGCCGGACCCGAACACGGTCGCCGACGGGCTGGCCGGGTTCGGTCCGACGTTCGTGCTGGCTGTGCCGCGAGTGTTCGAGAAGATCTACTACAGTGCCGAGCGCCAGGCAGCGGGGAGCACCGTGAGCGCACGGATGTTTGCGGCTGCCGCGCAGGAGGCGGTCGCCTGGAGCGAGATGCTGGCGACCGGCCGTCCGGCTGGACCGCTACGAACAATCCGGCACTCTGCCTTCGAGCTGCTCGTCTACCGTCGGCTCCGCGCGGCGGTTGGCGGCCAGGTTGCGTACGCGATCTCCGGCGGCGGTCCGCTCAGCCCGTACCTGTCCCATTTCTTTCGCGGGGCGGGAATTACCGTGCTCGAGGGCTACGGCCTGACGGAGGCAGCCGGTGCCGCTACGGTCAGCCGGCCGGGCCGCAACAAGATCGGCACGGTCGGCTTGCCGCTGCCTGGCGTCGCGGTTCGCATCGCCGCCGACGGCGAGATCCTTCTCAGGGGCGGCGGCGTTTTTCGTGGTTACTGGCGCAATCCCGACGCCACCCGGGACGTGCTCGAGCACGACGGATGGCTGCACACTGGTGACGTCGGCACTCTCGATGACGAGGGAATCCTGCAGGTGACAGGCCGGCAGAAGGAGCTCATCGTCACTGCCGGCGGGATCAACGTTGCGCCCGCCGTACTAGAGCAGCGACTGGAGGAGAAGCCACTCATCAGTCACTGCCTAGTCGTCGGGGATGGCCGGCCCTATGTGGGCTGCCTGATCACGCTCGACCCAGACGAGCTGGAGCGCTGGCGGCAGCAGCATAGGCGGCCACCCGACGCCGGCGCTGCTGATCTGGCCGACCCCGATCTCATCGCCGCTGTCCAGGAGATCGTGGACGAAGCAAACAAGGCAGTCTCCCGTGCCGAGTCGATCCGCAGGTTCCGGATCCTGCCGGTCGATTTCACCGAGGCGGCAGGCCAGCTCACCCCGTCCGACAAGGTCTGCAGGGGCGTCGTCGCCAGCGACTTCGCCGCCGATATTGAGGCGCTCTACGGCTGACTTCTGCCGGCGTACAGCTAGGTGTCACCGCCGCACCGGGGAGCGGACTGCGCGAATCACCCGGACTGGTATCGCCGGAGGAGCCGGCGCGAACTCCCTGACCAGGAAGAAAAGTGTCGCGTGATAGCGGCCCGGTGGCAGCGGCGGCATCCTCATACCGGGCAGGCAGGCCGGACGCGCGCCGCTCGCATGCCCCGGACTGCACGAGAGGTAACTAGCCAGGACCAGCACGCGGTAACTCGACCATCCCGGCCGGATGGTCAGGAGCTGCACGCAGGTCAGGACTGCTATCACCGGGCGATATGTGCTGCTGGCAAGCGCGACGGTGAAAGGCGCGCCACAGCCTGGCACATGGATGGCATGCCCAGTGTTGTTGTCCACCTTGACATGCGCGGCCAGCCGCGTTCCTGTCGTCATAGTCGTGGACGGCAATACCAGCTGGATCGACACCGGTGCCGCCGGTCTCGCCGGCTGTTCGGTAACTCCCGGATGCCCAGCAGCAGGGCGGCTCTCGCACCCGGCCGCAGCCAGGACCACTGCCGTCACGACCGCGGGCAGCAGGATGATGCGCCGGCGCATGTGTATCGCCTCCGGGCATTGGACGACCGCAGGCGATGGCTGGTTCCGCCTGGCTAGGGGAACAGGCCGTGCAGCGGGAAGACTGCGTTTCTCGTCGCCATGATGGCCTGATCGACCGGATCCGCGGGGTCGTACCCCGCCTCGAAGCTCGGGTACTCCGCGGTCGCACCGTCGGTCATCAGCTCAGGTGCCCGCTCGGCCGTGACCTGGCCCACGTAGTCGCGCCAGGCCGGCGGCGTCGGCGACGACGGATCAATTGGCTGGCCTGACGCCTCGGCCAGCAAGTGCGTCCAGGTCCGCGGCACTACCTGGACGAGCTGGTAACCGCCGCCGCCCGTCAGCAGCCAGCGGCCGCCTGCGGACTCGTGCGCGAGCTGGTGCACCAGTGCATGGGCAGCGCGCTGAGCGTCCACACTGACCTGCAGGTCGGCCAGCGGGTCGCTCCAGTGCGTGTCGCAGCCGTGCTGGCTTACCAGGTACTGCGGGCGGAACTGGCGTACCAGCGGGGGCACCACGGCGTGCAGCGCGCGCAGCCACCCGGCATCCCTGGTGCCGGCCGGCAGGGCAACGTTGACAGCCGAGCCGTCGGCGTCCGGGCCGCCGGTCTCGGTCGGCCGCCCGGTGCCGGGGAACAGCGTGGCGGGGGATTCGTGCAGGCTGATCGTCAGCACCCGCGGATCGTTCCAGAACGCCGCCTGCACGCCGTCGCCGTGATGCACGTCGATGTCGACATAGGCGATACGCTCAGCCCCCTGGGCCAGCAGCCACGCGATCGCGATCGCCGGGTCGTTGTAGACGCAGAAGCCGCTGGCATTCCCGCGCATCGCATGGTGCAGACCGCCCGCGATGCTGACGCCATGCTCTGCTGTTCCCGACCACATGGCCCGCACGGCCGCGAGCGTGGCGCCAGCCACCAGTGCCGACGCTTCGTGCATGTCCGCGAAGACCGGATCGTCCGCCGTGCCCAGGCCTCGCCGGAGCAGCTCAGCCGGATCTAGCTCGGCGCTGCCGCGTCCGCTCGCCGCCAGCCCGGCTTCCTTCACCACGGCGATATAGCCATGATCGTGGATGAGCTCAAGCTCGGCGTCGGCAGCCGGCTCGGGTGCGGTGACCGTGACGCCGTCGCGGCTGAGCACTCCGAACGCTGCGGCAAGCCGCATCGTCAGCAGCACCCTGATGGGCGCCAGCGGATGCTGCGGCCCGAAGTCGTAGTCGGCCAGCCGCTCATCCCAGGCGACGTGCAGGGTGCAGGTCACGATCACGATCCTTTCCGTCGGCTGCCGCTTGGCCTGCCGTGCCGCTAGCCCGTCATCACCGGGCTAGCCTGCCACATCGCCCGGTACAGCCCTGCGTTCGCCATCAGCTCGGCGTGCGTGCCGCGCTCGGCGACCCGGCCCCGCACCAGCACGACGATCTCGTCCATCTGATCCAGGCCGTCCAGGTCATGGGTAATGAGAAGAAGGCTGCGCTGGCCGGTCACCGCTAGCAGGTCCGCCAGCAGTGCCCGCTTGTTGGGCGCGTCGAGGTGGGCAGTTGGCTCGTCCAGGATGAGCACTTCCGGGTCGGCCAGCAGCGCCCTGGCCAGCGCAAGGCGTTGCCGCTGCCCGCCGGACATTGCCGCGCCGTGCGCGCCCACTCTGGTCGCCAGGCCATCCGGCAGCGACCTGATCCAGGCCCCGAGCCGTGCCCGGTCCGCTACCGCCATGAGCTCGTCGTCTGCCGCATCGGGCCTGGCCAGCCGGAGGTTCGCGGCAAGCGTGGTATCGAAGATGTGCGGGTCCTGCGGGCAGCCGCCGATGCGGCGCCGGATGTCGTCGGCGGAGTAGCGGGCCAGCTCGTTCCCGTTCACGGTGGCGGATCCGCCGCACAGGTCGCAGAACCGCAGCAGGACGGAAGCGATGGTGGACTTGCCCGCGCCGGTCGGGCCGACGACAGCGAGCCGCTTGCCGGCTGGCAGGTCGAGATCCACGCCATCGATTGCCAGCGGGCCGCCTGGGTAGTACCGGACGCTCGCGCCAGTGAGCCTGATGTCCGGCCGGCCTGACGGAAGAGCGAGCGGGCAAGCTGGCTGCCGAATCGGGTCCGGAGCATCCAGCACGACGCTAATGCGCTCGGCCGCGGTGCGTGCCTGCGCAAGCTGGATCGCTGCGGCCGGCAGCGCGGTGACGGCCTCGAAGGCGGCCAGCGCGGTGAGGGTTACCACGGCCAGCGGTACGCGGCCGAGCGCACCGTCTCCGGTCGCCGCCACGCCGAGCAGCAGCACGCCCCACAGGGTGGCGCCGGCAACGGCAGCCATCAGCCCGCTGGCAGCGCCGGACGCAGCCGCGGACCGCCGGGCGAGCATCGTCAGCTCCGCGTCGGCAACGGCTGCGTGAGCGAGCAGATCGTCCTCGGCACCGAACGCGTGCGCGTCGGCCGCGCCGCTGAGCGCATCTGTCAGCAGCGCGCCGAGCTCGCCACGCGCGGCGGCGGACCGCCGGGCTGCGAGCCGCGCGGTGCGAGCCGCGATGACCGGCACGACCAGGCCAGCTGTGATCAGCCCGGCGCAGAGCACGAGACCGGCCGGGGCGAGCAGAGCCGCCGCCGTCAGCGCCGCGCCGGCGCCGGCCAGTGCCGCGGCGAGCGGCGGAGCGAGCCCCCGGACGAACAGATCCTGGGTGGTGTCGACATCACTGACCAGCCGGGCGACGAGGTCGCCGGAGCGGAATGCAGCCAGCCCGGCCGGAGCCAGCCGCTCGAGTCGGCGATAGATCGCGACCCGGACGTCGGCCAGCACCCGGAAGGCCACGTCGTGGGTACCCAGGCGCTCGGCATACCGGAACGCGCCGCGGCTGATGCCGAGCGCTCGGACCGCCACCACCGCGATCGAGATGGCGACGATGTTCGGGTGCTGGGACGCCCGGGCCAGCAGGAAGCCGGAGACTGCCAGCAGCGCTATCCCGCTGGCCGTGGCGGCGGCACCGGCCAGGGCTGCCAGCAGCAGCCGCGGCCGCAGCGGCCCGGCTAGCGCGAGCAGTCGCAGTAGCGGCCGGCGCCGGGATCTACCGGTCATCGCCGAACCGAGGCCGTCCGCGCGGGCGGCGCGTCCTGAGTCGGCTGACAACGGCCTGATCGCAGTCATCGGGTCACCGCCAGTTCCGGCCGCATCGGCGCGATCTGCTGGCTCAGGCGGCCGTCGGCGAGGCACAGCACCCGGCCGGCCGACCCCGCAGCCACGGGGTCGTGCGTCACCTGAATGACTGTGCGCCCGGCCGTCAGCGTGACCAGACTGGCCTGCAGCTCAGCTGCGCCGACCGGGTCGAGGTGTGCGGTCGGCTCGTCAAGCAGCAGCAGCGGCGCGTTCCGGAGGAATGCCCGGGCGAGAGCGATGCGCTGGCGCTGTCCTGCGGACAGCTGCAGGCCGCGGTCGCCGAGCTGGGTGGCGTAGCCGGCTGGCAGCGCCTCGATGAACTCGTCCGCGCTGGCCAGCCGTGCGGCTTCCCGGATCTGCTCGGGCGGGAGCGCCGTCCGGCCGAGCGCGATGTTGTCAGCGATGCTCGCCGCGAACAGGTGCGGCTGCTGCGGCAGCCAGCACAGCTGACTCCGCCAGAGGCTGACCGGGATCGTGGCGAGCGGCATGCCGCCGACCTCGATTTCCCCGGAGGTCGGCGTGGCGAACCTGAGCAGGAGCGCGAGCAGCGAGCTCTTGCCTGCGCCGCTCGGACCGGTGATGACCACGTGCTCGCCAGGATGAACGGTGAAGCTCACGTCGGCGAGGGCCGGATGAGGCCGGCCTGGATAGGACAGGCTGACGCCGGTCAGCGAGACCGGGCCGCTGAGCCGTCCGACGGCGGCAGCAGGCTGGGCTGTGAGTCGCGCCGGAGCCAGGACATGCTGATGGCCGGCCGGGGCCTTCGTCTGCAGGATCGTGAAGACCCGCTCGGCCGCGGCTGCGCCCTCCTGGCTGGCGTGGAACTGCGCGCCGACGTTACGCAGCGGGAGATAGGCCTCGGGGGTGAGGATCAGCACCAGCAGTGCTGTCTCGTAGCTCAGGTGACCGGCCAGCAGGCGCAGCCCTACCTCAACCGCCACTAGCGCGGTGGCAAGAGTGGCCGCAAGCTCCAGCACGAAGGCGGACAGGAAGGCGACCCGCAGCGTCCGCATTGTCGCCCGCCGGTGCTCGCCAGTCACAGTCGCGATCCGCTCTGCCTGCGCCTTCGCCCGGCCGAATACCTTCAGCGTGGGGAGGCCCTCGACGACATCGAGAAAGTGACCGCCGAGCCGCGCCAGCAATTGCCACTGGCGCTGTGCGGCGGCCCTTGTATGCAGGCCGATCAGCACAGCGAAGACCGGGATTAGCGGCAGCGTCAGCGCGATGACCAGGCCAGAGACCCAGTCCGCCATTGTCACCCTGACTAGCACCGCGATCGGCACGAGGCAGGCAAGCACGAGTTGTGGCAGGTACCTGGCGAAGTACGGGTCGAGAGCGTCCAGGCCCTTCGTCGACAGCGTCGTGATCTCTCCGGTCTGCTGGCCGGACAGCCAGGACGGGCCGAGCCGCAGCGTGTGCGCGATGAGGTGACGGCGCAGTTGCGACTTCACCTTCGCCGCCGCGCGCAGCGCCGCGACCTCGCCGCCGTAGCTCGCGGCCGCCCGGAGCGCCAGCACGACGGCGAGCGCGACGAGCGAGCCCGTCAGCGCAGCCGCTCCGATCCCGCGGATCGCGCCGGCCAGCACGGCGGCGAGCAGCCCGGCCTGGAGCAGGATGAGGGCCGTGCTGGCGAGCCCCAGCGCCACGGCGCCGACCAGGTAGCCGCGCGCCGCGCTAGCGTACCGCAGCAGCCGCGGATCGACCGGTTTCATGGCTGGCCGCCAGTCGCAGCTGACTCCGATACCGGCGGTGCTGGCTTGGCCGGCGGTGCTGGCTTGGCCGGCGGGGCCAGCGGGGCCGCCGGGACCTCGCCGACGTCAGCGCGGGTCAGCCGCTTCCTGAACACCCAGTACGTCCAGCCCTGGTAGGTCAGCACCACCGGCGTGAAGATCAGCGCGACCCAGGTCATGACGGTCAGCGTGTAGTGCGAGGACGACGCGTTCGTGACGGTCAGGCTGTAGGCAGCCCTGGTGGCGGACGGCAGAACGTCCGGCCACAGGTCGCCGAACAATGTCGCCACCGACAGGCCCAGCGTGACCGCAGTGCCAGCGAATGCCCAGCCCTCCCGGCCGCGGGCCACCGCCCAGACCGCGCCAAGCAGCGTCACGGCCGCCAGGCCAGCGGTCACGTCGGTGGCCGCCTTGCCATGACCCGCCTGAGTTGCGACCAGGAACGCGGCGGCCAGGGGCACCGCGGCGACCGCGATCCTGACCGCCAGAAGGCGGGCGCGACGGCGCAGATCGCCATCGGTCTTGAGGGCAAGGAAGATAGCGCCATGCACCGCGAACAGGCTTAGCGTGGTGAGTCCGCCGAGCAAGCCGTACCAGTTCAGCAGGGTCAGCAGGTTGCCGGTGTAGACGTGCGCGGCGCTCAGCGGCACGCCCCGGACGATGTTGGCGAAAGCGACCCCCCAGAGCAGCGCCGGCAGCACAGACCCGGCGAAGATGGCGGCGTCCCAGCGGGCCCGCCAGCGCGGGCTGTCGACCTTCCCGCGGAACTCGAAGCAGACGCCGCGAACGATCAGCGCGACCAGGATTACCAGCAGTGCGAGGTAGAACCCGCTGAACAAGGACGCATACCAGAGCGGGAACGCGGCGAACGTGGCACCTCCCGCGGTCAGCAACCAGACCTCGTTGCCATCCCAGACCGGCCCGATCGCGTTGATCATCAGTCGCCGGTCGGTGTTGTCACGGCCCAGCACCGGAAGGAGGATGCCGACGCCGAAGTCGAAGCCCTCGAGGATGAAGTAGCCGGTCCACAGGACCGCGATCAGGATGAACCAGAAGGCTGGCAGACTCATGGCGACCTCCTGGCAGCTCAGTAGGTGAAGACGGGCAGGGGCTGGTCGGCGGGCTCGGCAGTCTCATCGGGGACGCCAGCCTGGATATGCCGGACGGCGAGCTTCCCGGCGATGGCGGCGAGCGTGGCGTACAGCAGGGTAAACACGCTCATCGAGATGATCACCGAGGACGGCGTGACGCCGGGCGAGACGCTGGCCTGCGTCTTCAGCACTCCGAACACGGTCCACGGCTGCCGGCCCATCTCGGTGAAGAGCCAGCCGCTGGTGGTCCCGAGATAGGGCAGCACGACGCCCCAGATCGCCACCCGGTAGAACCAGCTGGCGCGCGGCAGGTCACGCCGCCTGCGGGTGAGCCACAGGCCGATGACCGACAGCAGCCCGGCCAGCATGCCGAACCCGATCATCAGGCGGAACGTCCAGTAGGTCACCGGGATGACGGGCCGGTAGTCGCCCGGGCCGTACTTGTGCTCGTAGGCGCGCTCGACGTCGTTGATGCCCTGCACGGTGCCGTGCGGGTCCAGGGTGGCGATGAGGGACAGCAGGTACGGCACGCGCACGCTCCACAGTTCCCTGTCGCCATTCAGCGAGCCGATCGTGAACAGCGAGAAGGACGCTGGCGACTCGGTGTTGTACAGCGCCTCGGCGGCGGCCATCTTCATCGGCTGCTGGCTGTCCATCAGCCGGGCCTGGATATCGCCGGTCACCGACGTCGCGACCGCTGCTGCCAGGGTGATGCCGAGGCCGAGGCGGAGCACCCGGCGGAACAACTGCCGGTCGCCGTCGGTGCCGGCCCGGGCGCGAGCGAGGTGCCACGCTGCCGCGGCAATCACGACCGCACCGGTGATGAGGAAGCTGGCGAAGAACACGTGCGGCCAGGCCGCGAGAGCGGTCGAGTTGGTCAGCAGCGCCATGATGCTCGTCAGCTCGGCCCGGTGCGTCACCGGATTGATCGCGTAGCCGACCGGGTGCTGCATCCACGCGTTTGCGGCCAGGATGAAGTAGGCGGACAGACTTGTGCCGATGGCCGCCAGCCAGATGGTGGCCAGGTGCAGCCGCGGCGAGAGCTTGGTCCAGCCGAAAATCCAGAGGCCGAGGAAGGTCGACTCCATGAAGAACGCGAGCAGCGCTTCCATCGCCAGCGGGGCGCCGAAGACGTCACCGACGAACTTCGAGTAGGCCGACCAGTTCATCCCGAACTGGAACTCCTGCACGATCCCGGTGACCACGCCGACGGCAAAGTTGATCAGGAACAGCTTGCCGAAGAACTTCGTCAGCCGCAGGTACGCCGGGTCCTTGCGGACCAGCCAGGCCGTCTGCAAGCACGCGACGAGCAGCGACAGGCCGATTGTCAGCGGCACGAAGATGAAGTGGTAGACGGTCGTGATCCCGAACTGCCACCTGGACAGGTCAAGCGTGCTCATTCGCGGTGCCTTCCGTGCGCCGCGACCAGGCCTGCCCGAGCCGACGGCTTGTTCCTTATGCGGAGTTGATCACCGCCGGGTGCCCGGGCAGGAGGGCCGACGGGCCCTCGGCTGCGGGACGTTTGTCACCTGCTCGTCGCCGGATGGCTGCGGGTATACCTAACTACATGACAGAGCTGGCTTCGTCGCCGAAATTCGCCCTGCTCGCGGACGGCAGCACGGTCGAGATCGTGGAGGCCGGGCCGCCCGATGCTGATGACGTGCGGGAGATGCATGCGCAGCTGTCCCCGGCTAACTCCTACCTGCGGTTCTTCAGCTTCAGCCCGCAGGCTGCCGAGCGCGAGGCACAGCGGCTGTGCCGCCCGCAGGACGGCAGCCACGCCGCGCTGCTAGCGCGCCTCGGCGGGCGGCTGGTCGGCGTTGCGAGCTACGAGCCGACTGCCCGCACGGGCGTGGCGGAGGTCGCGTTTGCCGTGGCCGATGAGATGCACGGCAAGGGCGTTGCCACGCTGCTGCTCGAGCATCTCGTTTCGCTGGCCAGGCAGCGTCACCTGACCGCCTTCTCCGCCGAGACGCTGCCAGAGAACGTGGCCATGCAGCGCGTGTTCGCCGACGCGGGCCTGACGGTGAAGCGGCAGTTCGCGGATGGCGTCATCGAGGTCAGCATGCCGCTGCCGGGAACGGACAGCCCGCAGCTCGACAGCTACCTCGATGCCGTGGCCGGCCGCGCGAGCCGCGCCGACGTCGCCAGCCTGCGCCCGTTGCTGCAGCCCGCCTCGATCGCCGTGATCGGTGCCGGCCGCCACCGAGGATCGGTGGGCCGGGAGATCCTGCACAACGTCGTAGCCGGCGGTTTTGCCGGCGAGCTCTATGCGGTCAACGCCCGCGGCGGGTTCGTCGAGGGCCTTACCTGCCTGACGTCGGCGGCCGACTTGCCGTCAGACATCGACGTCGCAGTCGTCGCGGTGCCCGCGTCAGCTGTCCCCGACGTCGCTGAGCAGTGCGGACGGCGCGGCGTTCACGCGCTCGTAGTCGTGACGTCCGGGCTCGGCAGCCTAGGACCGGAGCTGCTGGCAATCTGCCGCAAGTACGGCATGCGGCTGGTAGGGCCTAACTGCTTCGGCATCGCCGTGCCCGGCAGGCGACTGAACGCGACATTCGGCGCCAGCGCGCCGCTGGCCGGCGAGGCCGGCCTCGTCGTGCAGTCGGGGGGCATCGGCATTGCGCTGCTCGCGCATCTGTCCAGGCTCGGCATCGGCGTGTCGTCGTTTGCCTCGGTCGGCGACAAGTACGACGTCTCCAGCAACGACATGCTGACCTGGTGGGAACAGGACCAGCACACTACGCTGGCGCTCCTCTACGTCGAGTCGTTCGGCAACCCGCGCGGCTTCGCCCGGACCGCCAGACGGGTCGGCCGCAAGCTGCCTGTGCTCACTGTCATCGGCGGCCGGTCAATCGCCGGCCAGCGTGCGGCGGCGTCTCACACTGCGGCGACTGCGACCCCGGTGGTGACGCAGGAAGCCCTGTTCGAGCAGGCCGGCATCATCGCGACGCACAGCCTCGGCGAGCTGATCGACGCGGCGGCGCTGCTCTCCTGCCAGCCGCTCCCGGCCGGGCGGCGAGTTGCCATCGTCTCGAACGTCGGTGGCGGAGGTGTCCTGGCCGCGGACGCATGCGTGGACAGCGGGCTGAGCGTCGCGGCGCTCGGCAACGCGACGCAGCAGTTGCTGGCGCGGTTGCTGCCGCCGGGTGCGGCCGTCACAGGCCCCGTCGACACGACCGCGGCCGTCAGCGTCGAGGCGTTCCGCGAATGCCTGGAGCGGGTAGCAGCGGACGCCAGCGTCGACGCGCTGCTCGCGGTCGGCGCGCCGACAGCAGTCGCCGACCTTACCGGCGCGATGCTCACCGCGAAGGTCACCAAGCCGATGGCGGCCGTGCTGGTCGACCGGGCTGAGTCGGTCGACATTCTCAGCCCGGCGCCGGACAATGCGGGCGATGCGGCCGAGGCTGCCTGGCATCACCGCGTTCCCGTCTATAACTACCCGGAGAGCGCGGCACGGGCGCTTGCGCGGGCGGTGAGCTACCGCGAGTGGCGCGATACCCAGCACGGGCAGGTGCCGGAGCTGGCGGGCATCGATACTGACGGCGCCCGCGAGGCGGTGGAGCTTTACCTTGGCGAGCACCCTGGCGGCGGCTGGCTGCCTGCCGCCGATGCGACCGCGCTGCTGGCGAGCTACCAGATCCCGATGGTGCCGACCCGGACGGTCACCAGTCAGCAGGAGGCGCTCGCTGCTGCCGGCGAGCTGGGCGGGCACGTCGTGCTGAAGGCCGAGGTGGAAGGCCTCGTGCACAAAACCGACGCGGGTGCGGTGAAACTCGACCTGCGCACGCCGGACGAGATCGCGACCGGTTACGCGGAGCTGACCACGGCGTTTGGCGCGAAGCTGAGGCGCGTCCTGGTCCAGCCGATGCTGGCAGGCGGCGTGGAGACGCTCGTCGGCGTCGTGCAGGAGCCGATGTTCGGCCCGCTGGTGGTGTTCGGCCTCGGCGGCATCGCCACCGACGTGCTCGGCGACCACTCCGCCCGGCTGGCCCCGCTCACTGATGCCGACGCTGAGCACATGATCAGCACCCTGCGGGCGGCTCCGCTGCTGTTCGGCCACCGCGGCAGCCCCGCAGTCGACACCGCAGCGCTGGCCGTCCTGCTGCTGCGGGTCTCGAGACTGGCTGACGACCTGCCTGAGGTTGCCGAGCTCGACCTCAACCCGGTCATCGCGAGGCCGGACGGTGCGTACGCGGTAGACGTCCGGATCCGGATCGCGCCAGCCGCGCCGAGAGACCCGTTCCTGCGCCAGCTCCGCTGACCTAGCCCCGAAGATGGGGGGCGGCGAGCCTGACCGGGACCAACGTCCCCGTTCCCGTGGTCGCAGGGCCCTGTGCCGTTCGTCAGCGGGAGCGCGAGCCTGTGGGTAGGGATACCAGGGGGTGATCGGAATGAACACCACCGTCGGCGACGTGATGACCACCAGAGTCATCGCTGTCAGGCGGAGCGCGGACTACAAGCAGATCGTCTCGGTGCTCCGCCGGTACCGGGTCAGCGCCTGCCCGGTCATCAACGAGGGCGGGAAGGTGGTCGGCGTGGTGTCGGAGGCCGACCTCCTGTTCAAGGAGGCCGATCCGAACCCGCCAGCTGGGCTTATCCGGCTGCGCTGGAAGCTGGGGGAGGAGTCGAAGGTCAACGCGGTGACTGCGGGCCAGCTGATGACCTCCCCGGCAGTGACGATTCGCGCCGAAGCGCCACTCGCGGTCGCGGCCCGGGTCATGCAGGAGCGGGGGGTCAAGCGGCTCCCGGTGGTCACCGAGGATGGCATCCTGGTCGGCATTGTCAGCCGCTCCGACGTACTGAGCGTCTACGAGCGAGCAGACTCCGACATCCTCGACGAAGTCCGCAAGGATGTTCTCGCCGGAGAGTTCGCACTTGAACCGGCGCAGTTCGACATTACCGTCACCTCCGGCATCGTGACGATTAGCGGGCCGATGGACCGCCAGGACAGGGCACTGTCGCTGGTGGCCCGGATCCGGCACGTCGAGGGCGTGGTAGCCGTCCGGGACCGGATCGAGGTCGCCGGACAGTCGGCCGCGTGGCCGGAAGCCCGCGAGCGCGGCACCACTGTCGTCATCGGAGCCGGGCGCTGATCGACTGGCCGCAAGCCGCGGATCCTGGCGTCAGGTGGCGCGAATGCGGCGGCCAGTGACCTGCGCGGGCGTCAGCCTGACGTAGGCCGGACGGTCGCCGCCTGCCCAGGGCTGGACATTGAGTGCCTGCACGTGACGGAGTTCGGCCGGGTCGGTGACCATGCGAGCCCCTCCGGTCAGCAGTACGCTCCAGCCCTCGCTGCGATCGTCGTCGATGTGATCGACGTCAAACGAGACGTGCCGCTGGTGCACGGCGGCGGCCAGGCTGTCAGCGGGGCTCGTCCGGAATATCACGTCGTCCCCGTCCATCCTGAAGTTGACCGGCACGGCGACCGGACCGCGGCCCGCCTCGACGAACAAGAACCTCCCCACGCCGCCGTCGGCCAGGTGCTGCCTGCACTCCGCCGGGGTCATATCGGTGAGCACCGCAGTAGGTGCAGCGTCGCGCTGACCCGGCGCCAGCTGCATGCCTGCGCCGAAGAGCACCTCGGTCGAGGTATTCAGCGCCGCGGCCAGCCGGATGAGCGTCCCCTGCGTCGGGTTCGGATCTGTACCGGACTCCAGGTACGACAGGTACTCCGGCGACATCCCGGCCCGCTCGGCTGCCTCCTCGACGGTCAGCCCGGTACGGCGCCGCTGCTCGGCGATGCGCGTGCCGATGTCGGTGCCAGGGGCGCCTGTGTCGTTGGCCATGTCTCCTCCAGCTGCGTCGGCGCCAGCTGCACCACGTTGGTGCGTCGCGTTGGTGCGTCGCCACGACCGGCCGGGCGGCCGTCGGGCAGCTTCCGGTCAACTCTACGGACATCGGGCCGGCCCGGAAGGGACGTAGGTCCCTGTCGCCCTGCGCGCCGTGGCGTCACCATGCAAGCAGGTGATTGACATGATCTCGATGACGCAGGGGGCAGCTGGGACTGTCTCAGGGCCGGTGCAGGGTCCGGTGCAGGATCAGGGCGGCATGCTCGTGCCAGGACCGGCCGTCCAGCCGCCGGCTGTGCAGCCAGCCATGGGGCGGGCTCTGCTGACGCCGGCGGAGATTGCGATCGTCCTGTCGACGGGAGCCCGCGCGCCTTCGGTGCATAACACGCAGCCCTGGAGGTTCCGGGTATCTGGTGATGTCATCGAACTGCTGGCCGACCCGGACCGGCTGCTCCGCCGCATCGACCCAGCCGGGCGGGAGCTGATGATCAGCTGCGGCGCTGCGCTCTTCGGCATGCGCCTCGGCCTGCGAAAGATCGGCTTCCTGCCGGCCGTGCAGCTGCTGCCGGACGCTGCACGACCCTGGCTGGCCGGGCGGCTATGGCCAGCCGGCCGGGCGCCGGCGACGAAGACTGAGGTCGAGCTGGCCGCGGCGGTGCCGCACCGGCATACCCATCGGGGTCCGTTCTCGCCGGGCGAGATCGCACCGCGGCTGCTGGCGTCGATGGCGGTCGACGCGGCTGCCGAGGGCGCCGAGCTCGTCATGATCAGCCAGACCGCTGTCATCCGCCAGCTCGCCGGGCTCACCAGCCGCGCGGCCGCCGAGCAGCGGGCGAACGCCGAGCTCATGGCTGAGCTGGCCCGCTGGGTGCTGCCGGCCGGCGCCGACGCCAGAGAGGGCGTGCCGGCCTGGGCGAGGACCCGCCTGCCAGCCGCCGACGGCGCCGGCGGGCGCCCTGGCGGCGCGGACGTACCGCAGCCGGCCAGACTGCCGCAGCGCGACTTCGGCCTGGCGGGCAGCGAGCTCTGCGATGGCGAGCCGCCATCGGTGACTGCTGTGCTCACAACGGCCGCCGACACTCCGGCCGACTGGCTGCGCGCCGGCCAGGCGCTGCACCGCTTGCTGCTCCGAGCGGCGAGCAGGTGGGTGTTCGCCAGCCTGCAGACGCAGCCGCTGGAGTCTCCGCGCTACCGCGAGGAGGTCAGGCACCTGCTCGCGCTGTCCGGTCCGCCGCAGATGCTGCTGGAATTCGGCCGCGCGAACTCCGCGCCAGCGACGCCACGCCGGCCGCAAGCTGAGCTGAGGGACTAACGCAGCGAAGGCTTAGGCCTTTAGTCTGCCTTCAGACAGGCTTGTCGTCCCTGCCGTGGCAGCCAGCCATCGCGCTTAGCTGGCAGGAGAGAGCCTGGACGGAGGTGCCCGCCATGCAGCACTGGCGAAACGGCCGGCCGCGCCACGCCGGACCCTTCTGCAGGCTGCGGATGCTCTGGGGCGTCGCGGGCGACGGCAACCCGCTGCGCCGTGCCGTCGACCGCGTCGAGGCTGCCGTGATGCTCGGCCTGGTGGCCGCTTTCCTCGTCGGCGCTCCGCTTGCCGGTCTCGGCGCAGCCGAGATGACTCGCGCAGCCGCGACCGCCGAGGAGCACGCCCAGCACAGGTGGCTGCAGCGGTCCGCCACGCTGCTGGAGCCCGGTTCCGAGGGGGTGACCGGAATGTACGGTGAGTGGGACACCTCCTGGGTGACGGTGCAGTGGACCATGCCAGGCGGCAGCGTCCGGACTGGCGCGATCGCGGTCGACGAAAACGCGAAGAAGGGGCTGCATGTACCGGTCTGGGTGACTCCGTCGGGCCAGCTCACGCACCCGCCGCTCAGCAGCGCGGATGTCACCGACCGGGTCGTAACGGCCGCGGCGCTCGGGCCGGCTGTCCTCGGCGTGCTGCTGCTGATTGCCGGCGACATAGTGCGGGTAGTGGCTAACCGCCGCCGGATGGCTGACTGGGCCAGAGCTTGGGAAGTGGCCGGCCCGAAATGGACGTCGCTGCGGTAGCCGGCTTCATCCTGACGGTCATCTCATCGTGCTGGAGGACGGATGCGAGCCTGGGTAGTGGAGCAGCCTGCACCGATTGACGAGGGCCCGCTGCGCCGGGTTGAGCGCGCCGAGCCGGAACCGGCTAGTCACCAGGTGCGGGTACGGGTGAGCTGCTGCGGCGTCTGCCGCACTGACCTGCACCTGGCCGAGGGCGATCTGGCGCCGCGCCGCCCGGAGGTGACGGTCGGCCATGAGGTGGTAGGGCGCGTTGACCGGCTGGGAGCAGACGTCACCCGGTTCGCCGTC
>Ga0335074_10004456_pt1 | contig 19267 bp, 21 predicted proteins | sample Lox_Sample_23_FD_206715 | JGI IMG/M metagenome (GOLD analysis project Ga0335074, IMG submission 206715) | Soil microbial communities from Loxahatchee National Wildlife Refuge, Florida, United States - Lox_Sample_2.3 | ecosystem: Environmental > Terrestrial > Soil > Wetlands | place: USA... | reverse complement strand
GCAGGTGACCGCCACAAGGCCGTGTTCGTGCGCGCGGGTGTAGTTCAATGGTAGAACGTCAGCTTCCCAAGCTGATAGTGCGGGTTCGATTCCCGTCACCCGCTCCACGGCAAAGCCGCAGGTCAGGACCCTCCCTGTGAGGCCTGGCCTGACCAGCTGAGGGTTATCAGATACCGTCCGGGCCATTAGCGGGCCATTAGCCAGCGGGGACCAGGACCCCGGCCGACCCGTCCTCGTCGTCATCGCGCTTCGTTTGCTCGGCTTGGACATGCGTGTCGATCGCGTCGGTGATCGCCCTGTCCGCGCCTTGGGCCTCGTGCTGGTAGATCATCGCGGCCCGTTCGCTGTCGTGCCCCATGCGGGCCATCAGGTCCCTGAGTCCCGCTCCGCTCCGGGCCGCGAAGTGGTTTCCCGTATGCCGGAGATCATGGACGTGCAGACCGGGCAGGCCTATCGCCGCGGCCGCGTGCGGCCAGGCTGACATCTTGTTGAAGTTGCCCCGCCGCAGCGGCCCGCCCTTGGCGCCCGGGAAGACCAGCGCGCCCGGGTCGTCTTCGGCGAAGACGGCCAGGTGCTCGCGGAGCACCGGGACGATCACCGCGGGGATGCCCACGATCCGGCGCGCGGCCTTCGATTTCGGCGGCCCGACGAGCATTTCGCCGGTCGAGCGTTCCACATAGGACGCCCGCACCCGGACGGTGGCCGCCTCCAGGTCGAGATCACATCGCCGCAGTGCCGTCGCCTCGCCCCAGCGCAGGCTCGCGAACGTGGCCAGGAGCACCAGGGCGTAGAATCTCCGGTCATGGTGGCAGTCGGCGCGGCCGTCTCTGGCCATCCTCCACAGCACCTGCTCGGCTTCGGCCCGGCTGGCGTACACCTCGGGTGAGGTGCGCATCTCGCCGTCACGGCCGAACCGAAGCCGGTAGCCGCCCGGGACTGTGCGGATGTTGCCGATAGGTCGGCGTCCGACCTGCTCGGCCAGCTCGAAGACCTGACTCACGGTCAGCACCGGCCGCTCGCCCGCGTCCTCGGCCCCGGCACCGCGGATCCGGCACGGGTTACGGGGGAGGAGCTTGTCGTCCTCCACCGCCGTCGTGAGGATGGCGCGGACGAGCCGGTACGCCTTGGCCGCCACCGAGACGGACACGCCGCTGGCCAGCAGCGCGGCGCGCCATTCCCGGATCATGCGGGTCGACACCTTCCCGACCGGTACGCCGCCCAGGTGGGGATCGATGTGCTTACGCAGCAGCCACCGGTAGAGGTCCACCGTGCGCGGACGCAGCCCGGGCCGTTCGGTGATCCAGGCCGACGCGTACTCGCCGAGTTTCACCTTCCCGCGCTCGGGGTCGGTCCACTCGCCCGACCTTATCTGCGCCTCGATCATCACAAGCGCGCGGTCAGCGTCGCTCTTGCGCTCGTAGGTGTCCGGCCCCGTCCGCATCCGGCCATCTGGTCCTGGATAGCGAATTTGATACCGGCCGGATTCGCGTCTCCGGACGTTGCCGAAACGCCGGTGCCCTTCTCGGTTCGGCATTACGCGACTCCTCTCATCTTGTGGGTGTGGGCAGTGGAAAGCGGCTCGACGCGTCCCGCGTCGATGAAGTCAGCGAGCGCCGATTCGCTGACCCGTACGTGGCGGCCGACCTTGACGAACTCGATGCGCCGTTCGGCGATCAACCGGCGGATGAAGCGCGGAGACGTGCTCAGTCGCCCGGCCGCCGCTTCTACGGTGAGCAGGACTGCTGTGGTCTCGTCGTAAGTATTCGGAAGTCGCGTGAATTGGCGTGCGAGCAGTCGGCGTGGCGGCTCACGGCGGCCACGCCGGTAGCGTCGTTATCCGGGCAGGTCGTGCCCTGCGGGTGGCGGCTTCGCCCAGGTCTGGAGGTCTTCGGGGCTGGCGCTCCAAGGCAGGAACCGTTCCAGTGCCGATCCGGCGAGCGGTTTCCCGCCGTTGCGACCGCATTCATCTAGGTAGGCGGTCAGGTAGGTGACGATGTTCAGGCCGGCCGTCTGGGCGGTCGCGGTGACGGTCCAGATCACGGCGGCGTTGCGGGCGGTATCCCCGTTCCGGGAGCCGCCGGCGTTCTTCCTGGTCACGACCGGCCCCCGGATCTGGCGCTCCGCGGCATTATTGTCCAGCGATACCATCGGGTACTCGCGGTGCGCCGTCAGCCCGTCCCATTCCCGGTCCACGGTGGCGAGCGCCTTCTTCGCCGGTCCCTGCAGGCCGGGGGCGGCCATCTGCTTCTTGCGGGCGGCGTCGATCACCGTAATCGCGTCGTCCCAGGCGGCGTACGCGTTCTCCAGCCTCGCGGCGGCGGCCGCTTTCTCCCGCGCGGCGGGCGCCGCGTTCTCCTGCCAGGCGGCCATGAGCTCGCCATGCGCATGGTAAAGGTCCCCGATCCGGCCCAGCCATGCGTCCGTCCAGTACTTCAGCTGGGCCGGGTTCGCGTCCCCGGCCCGCACTATGTGCCGGCGGATATGTGCCCAGCAGTACAGGTTGACCAGGCCGTCGGCCTTCTTCCCGGCGGACTCGTAGACCTTGCAGAAGTCGCTGGAGATGACCAGCCGCCGCGGCGCGCCGTCCTCATCGCCGGTGAGCTGCCCGGTCTCCTCGTCGATGCCGGCGTGGCGGGCCAGCACGGCCCCGGACCGGGAGGGATCCATCACGAAGCAGACGGTGTCCGGGCCGATGAACACCCACAGCCACCACTTCGCCGGGCCGGTCCCGTCACGCGGGGCGAACACCCGCCAGGTGGTCTCGTCGGCGTGCAGGTGCCACGACCCGCGCGACCGCTCCGCGATCGCGTCCGCCAGCGGGGCCAGCAGCGCCCCGGCCCGCGCGCATGTCCCCGCCAAAGTCGCCGGCGAGATCTCCGCGCCCTGCCGGCCCAGCCCGGTCACCAGGGAGTTCATGCTCCGTCCCGCGGCGAACCGCTCCGTCAGCAGCATCGCGGCAAACCCGTTGGTGAACAGGCCCTTGCCGATCGCCTTCGGCGGGCCGGGCGCCGTCACCGCCGCCGGAACCCGGCAGCCGCACGCCCGGCGGTAGCGGCGGCGGCAGTCCGCCCGCACCCGCACGATCACCGCCCAGTCCAGCTGCTCCGACACGTGATCCGAGCCCAGCAGCGTGAACGGCACCCCGCACTCCGGGCAGCAGTACCCGCCCCCCGGGAAATCCCAGATCACCTCGAACCGAGGCAGGTGCGAGTAATCCCGCCGCCCGGCCCGCGCCCCCGGGCCGCGCTTCTTCCCCGTCCCGGCCCCGCGCTCTGCGGGCTTGCCGCCATCACCGGCATCCCCGCCGCCGGGCGGCGGATCCGGACGCGATTTCTCCGACGACCGGCCGAACACCATCCGCTGCAGCACCGCCAGGCCAGCCCGCAGCTCCTCCAGCTCAGCCGCCAGCGCCGCGTTCTCCCCGCGCAGCCGCGTATTCTCCTCACGCAGCCGCGCGTTGTCCTCGCACGCCCGCGCGTAATCCCGGCGCAGCTCCTCCGCCGCCTCCGCGAACTGCCGGTTCGCATCCAGCGCCGCGGCCAGCGCATCCCGCAGGGACGCCTCAGCACCCTCCGGAACCAGGACAACGCCAGCCGCAACCGTCACGCAGCACAGCAAACATGCTCAGCAGCCGCAAATCACGCACCGCCCGCCAGCGTGTCGCACGAGCCGCCGCCCGGCCACCCGTCACGCGACTTCCGAATACTTACGTCTCGTCGCGTCGGCTGGTCATGCGGCCTGCCCATTTGCCGGACGGCCGGCCTCAGCAGCTCGTCGGCGTGCCTGTTCGAGTGCGGTTTGCCATTGGATGCGGTCGGCGACGACATGCAGGAGCCGCTGGCCGGTGGGCATGTGGTCCGGGTCGCCTGGCTTGACCGGCTCCCAGCTGTACCGGCCGAGGTCGGTTGCCGGAAGCCCGAGCATCTCGGTGAGCCAGGCCTTGCGGTCGGCGCGGTGGTCGGCCAGCGTCTTGCCGGACCATTTGCGGGAGACCAGGATCCGCCGTCCGGCGTACCCGAGGTATTCGCGGCGGTGCGCCTTGCCCCTGCAGCAGCCCGGGATCAGGCCGGGCCGGGCGTTCTTCGGCTGGATGCCGTAGCGGAGCCAGTTGGCACAGGTCGGCGAGCATGGCTCGTACCGCAGCGTGTCGGCGAGCCGCGCGGCGTGGGCCGCCTGAGCATCAGTGGCCGTCTCATGGCAGTCGCTGAGGTGCTTGGTCAGGTACTTGGTGAGGTAGCCGATGCACCGGCCAGCATCCCGTGATCCGGCGAGCACGCCCTGGGCGTCGAACTTCTGCCCGAACCGCGCCACGTGGAAGGGCTCGTCGCCGCCGATAGCGTCAAGGGCCTGGTCCCAGGTGGGGAGTACTTCGCCGGTATCGGGGTCGAGGTAGGCGCCGGTGTGTTCGTCCCACACCGGAAGGCAGCCGCCGTCGTACTTGACGGTCTCGGTCGAGGGCCACCAGACCTGGTGGTAGGTCGCCGCGATGACCTCGCGGAGCTCGGCGCGGGAGACGGCGCCGCGGATAGCGATGTGGATGTGCGGGGCGAGTCTCCGTTGCGGTTCGATGGCGGCGAAGTACTGGATGTCGTAGCCGACAGAGCGACGCAGGTTCTGGATGAACCGGTCGAACAGCGCGGCGAAGTGCAGCGCATCGCGGGCGGCGCGACGATAATCGTAGGCGTCCGGGTCGGCGGGAGCTCCGTCCTCGCAGACCCGGCCGTAGCTCGGGCAGGTCAGCGTGACGAACATCGACGGGCGGAAGGTCTTGCCGTCCCGGCCGGTGTAGGTCTTGCCGATCGTGCGGACGCTGACCGGTCGGCGGGGCAGCGGTGCAGCATCCTGCCTGCGCCGGGTGGACCGGTGACGGCGCGCCCGGGCCGGGAGCACGTTGCCGCGGAGCCCGGCGTTGGTGATCTGCTGGTCGAGCTCGCCGATCCGCTCGTCCAGCTCGCCAGTGCCGAGGCCTTCGGCGTCTAGGGCGTCCTTGTCGGCTTGTGCCTCGGCCCGGTCGGTGACGCGGGCGCGCTGCTGGTCGTTCGCCGCGTCTGGTTCGATGACCGGCTCGTGGTCCAGGTGCCAGCCTTCGCGGCATTGCGCAGCGCGCAGCAGCCGGGCCCGTTCGGCGCAGGGCGGGCATACCGAGGCGAGGGTATGCCCGCACGGGATGAGCACTTGCTCGACGTGGCCGGTGTCGATATCGGTGCGGCGCAGCTGGACCGGCCGCAGGCAGGCGCCGTGCTCGGCGGCTACCTCCTTGACTACATTCCGGGCCAGCGGCGCCGCCAGCCGCTGCATTCGTGTCATCCGCTCGGCGCTCACCAGTCACCGTCGCCAGTGTCGAAGGGCTCGGCATAACCGCACGCGCGGCATTCGGCCCGCAGCATCGCCGCACCGTCGCCGACCAAGACCAGTTCGGTTTCGCACACCGGGCATGGCTCATCGGTCCGCCACGTGGTCTCCCTCATAGGCCACCGCCAGGCAGGTAGCCGACCGCCTCGGCCATAGCGCGGATGTCCTGGTCGGTGATGTAGGCGGCCCGGACCCGGACTGGATCGGGGGAGGCCTCCAGCCGTACATACCCGACCCCGGCGCCCACCTCGGGCAGCGGAGATATCTCGTCGGCCAGCGCGCCGCGGTCCCGAGCGCCGTCGCCGAGCACCATGTCCACCTGGTCGGACTCGTCCAGCCGCAGCGCGATCCGGGTCGAGAACAGGTTCCGCAGGCTGATCACGTCCTTGCGCGGGTCTTGCAGCGCGCCGACTACGCACACCCCGACCGACCGGCCCTGAGACGTCAGAGTCGCGATTGCGGCCTCGGCGCGTTTGCGCAGGTCGCGATCGGGCTGGTAGGCGGTCAGGAACGCCAGCTCGTCCACCAGCACCACCACGAACGGGAACTCTGCCGACAGCGGGAAGGTGCGAGTCCGGCCGCCGAACTGCCCGGCCCGGTCATGCATCTCGGCGGCCGCGGCCTCAAGCAGTTCCACCATCGCCGTGGCCTGGCAGGCGTAGCGGTGGAACAGGGCCCGTCCGAATGAGAGCTCCATCCGCTTGGGATCCAGCACCCACACCTGCACCCACCCGGCCGCAATGGCGGGCAGCAGGGCGCGGATGAGTGACCAGATCACCGAGCCCTTCCCCGATCCGGTGGCCCCGGCGATCAGTACGTGGGTGGACAGAAGACGGAGCCGCCAGGGCGAGCCGTCCTCGCATTGGCCTACCGGCAGCCCGGCCAGCTCCACCTCCCCAGTGATCGGCAGGGCAGCGATCGGTTCGGCGAGAGTGTCGGCGCGGACCAGTTCCAGCAGCAGCGTCCCGGGCGCGATGTCGCGGACCCGGCACAGCCGGGCGCCGAAGGCGTGCGCCAGGTTCTCGGTCTTGTCGGCGAAGTCGGCGGGAGCCTGCCCGGTCACCAGGCCGACACGGACCAGGTCGACGGATCCGGCCCGGTGTACCTTGCCGAGGACCGGGAGCATCGGCTGGCCGCGGTAGTCCGGGGCAAGCCCCGCCAGACTCATGGTGGCCTTCCACCGGCGCCGGTAGAACCACCACCGCCACCGATCCCGCACCGGTATCGCGACGAACCGGGTAAACCACTCAGGTTGCATGATCCGCAGCCCGGCCAGCCCGATGACAGCCAACGCCGCCAGGACAGCGATCCCGGGCCAGCCCAGCCCGAGCCAGGTGGCGAAGATCAGCACCGCCGCCGCGTCCGCGAGCGGATGGGTAAGCGCGAACCACAGCACCCGCCAGATCAGCTGCAGCAGCTGGACGATCAAAATCACGCCTTCTGGCGTGCGGTACACCGGGGAGCGCCACACCGGGGGCGCGAACGGGTCACGGTTGTCGAGCTGAGCGAGGTACTCGCCCCGCACCCCGTTACGGCTGCGTGGCATTAGACTCGCCTCCTCTCACCATGCGCCAGCAGGGGGAGACCCGGGGTGGCAGGAATGCCCGTTCCTGCCACCCCACCCATCACTGTCAGGACCGTCATCAGGCCGCCTCACCGGCGCCGGTCCCGTTCTCGTTGGTCTTGCTGCTACTGCCGTGAAGACCATGCAGCCGTTCGACCTCGGCGGCGAATCGCGTGGCCTGCTCCACGAGTTCCCGCGCGAACGCGACCGCCGACTCATCGAGTTGCCCGCCGACGATGCAGACCGACACGGATGTCGAGCCCGCCTCGATGTCGAGGATCGGCGAGTAGTCCTCGTACGTGCTTAGATGTGTCCACCAGTCGCCGCCCACCTGAACGCTGATGTGCCCGAAGGAGCCGCCGCCGCTCTTCATGCCGCCTCCCTCACCTCAGGGCCTGGACGACCGCGGCCTGGGGAGCGGATGCCGGTTGCTTTCAGCGAGTAGGCCAGTCGCCCGGCTTGGTTGACGTAGTAGGTCACGGTCAGCCCGGTGAACTCCACCGGAACGAACGGCGACCCCGGCTGCCCGGCCGGGACCACCGGCTGGACCTGGGCGGCGACCTTCACCTTCACCGCCCGCACCCGCGCGGCGGGGTCGCCGTCGATGACCTCGATCACCCACAGCGGCATCCCGGACGCCTTGTCGGCGGACTGGACGAACTTCTCCCCGGTGGAGGCGTCGAAGTTCCGCACCGGCTCGAACGCGCCAGCCACGTACGCCCCGGACGGGAACACAACGCCGAACTCCACCGGAATCGGACCTTGAAGAGCCACTTGGCAACTCCTGTCTTGGGTTTGACGGTCACCTGACTTATCAGGTTCATTCAAAGATTAAAGATAGCTACCTGACTTATCAAGTTGAGGGTCCGTCAGTTATCGGCCAGCGCAGGAGGGGTCAGGTGAAGGGGTAGGCGTCGTGGATCTCGTGCCGGTCACCGGGCAGCACGATGTCGACCACCTGCAGCGGCCGGGCGGCCGCGTCGTACGCAGTGACGATCACGTTGAGCACCGGGGAGCCCGGCGAGACCTGGAGGAGCCCTGCTTCCTCGCCGGTCGGGTGGCGGGCTGAGATCCGCTCCACGGCGTGATCGAACCGGATCTTCTTGCGTGCCTGGAGGTGGTGGCGGATGCTCTCGTCCAGCAGGTCGGGGGAGGCCAGGCTGGTGCCGGAGGCCAGCTCGATCGGCAGCCATACCGAGGCCAGCTCGACCGGGCCGTCGTCGTCGCGGAGCAGCCGCTGCCGCAAGAACGCCTTGGCGCCCGGCTCCAGGCCTAGGAGTCGGGCCACGTAGCCGGGAGCGAGCTTGACGCCTGCCTGCACCAGCTCACCGGACAAAGATGCCTCGGGCAACTCCAGCACGCCCTCGGCGGGCCGGGTCCGTTCGGCTCCCGCCAGCGCGGGGCGGCCGCGGACGAAGCTTCCCCTGCCCTGCTGGGTATCGATCCACCCGTCCTGCCGTAGCGAGGCCAGGGCCTTGACGATCGTGGGACGCGACACGCCGAAATCAGTAACGAGCTGGTGCTCTGAGGGCAGCAGCGATCCCGGGGGATACTGGTTTCGTTCGATGCGGCTTTTGATCTCGGCGACCACTTGTGCGTACTTCGGTGGCGCGTAGTCGAATCCCATGACGCCCGTCTCCTGCATGACTGTTGACTTGTCAAGTAAGACTAGCGTCGCTATCTGGACTTGTCACGTGGTGTAGCAAAAATGAGCGCGTCACCGGTCGACGGGCGTCAGCGTCACCCTTTGGTTTTCCACTCGAGCATGAACCACACCACCCGGCCGCGCCGCCCGCCGCAATGTCCCCAGCGATCAGCCATGAGCGCCACCAGTCCCAGCCCGAACCCCGATTCCCGGGCCTCGCCCAGTGCCTGGACGACCGGAGCGTGATCGGAGCCGTCGTCATGGACCTCGACCCGGGCCCGGGTATCGTCCCGGTACACGGTCACGAGGACCTTCCCGCCCTTCCCCGACGCAGTGTGCGCGATCGCGTTCGTGACCAGCTCGCTGGTCAGCAGGACCGCGTCATCGGCCACCGGGCACCCGTCCAGGACGTCCCCACGAACAGGCGCGCCCGCCCGACCTGGCTACTGGCCTCGGGGAAGACCCGCCGCCGCGGACGGATCACAGTCACCATGGTCATGCCGCCCGCCCCGTGCCCCCGCATACCAGGCACTCAGTCCGGGCCCGCCGCAGCAGCGCGCACTCGCCAGCATCTCCCGCGGCTTCTTCCGAGCGGCGCAGGGCCAGGTACTTCCAGCCCCGGCCGCCGCAGTTACCGCAAGGGCCATCCTGGCCGGGAACCACGGAAGCATTGCCTCCGGCCTGCTCATCATCGTGTCCTGCTGGTGGAAAGCCTGGTGATGCCATGCTTTGAGGCTGCGCAAGAGACGCGTCGCCTCGCTAGGCGCATCTCAAACGTGACGTATCGTGATGTCTCATCTTGTCTCGTGATCTTTCGCTTCCCGCTACGCTAAGACGAACACGATGCGCGACGTGGAGATTACATGTCCGAACGGCCCCTCCTGCTCAAGCTCCTGCTCCGGGAGCATCACTGGCAGAACTACGGCACGTTCTGCGCCGAGTACGACAAGGCAGCGGCCCGGGTCGACCCGGATCTCATGCGGAGCTTCCCCAGCCGCGCCCAGCTGCACCGCTGGCTCACCGGCTCGCTCCGCGGCCTGCCCTACCCCGACCACTGCCGCGTCCTGGAGGAGATGTTCCCCGGCTGGACGGCTGAACAGCTCTTCCAGCCCGCCGTCCCGGAACTGCTGTACGCCAGCGGCCGGTCCTCCGGCCCGCTACGGAACGACTCTGGTACGACCGGGCCGCCGGTCTTCGCCGCGCCCTCGGTCGGCCTGCGCCCGTTCATCGAGCAGGCCTTCGCCCGAGAGCACGTCACCATCGACTTCGCCGGATTCTCCGGGCGAAACCCTCCACGGCGCGATCCAGGAACCCCTCGACAAGATCCGCATCGGCCAGAACAAGCCCGCCACCTTGACTATTCGGCTGCTGCTGCCCGACACCAGCCGACCCATGGTGCTGCCCTGCCGGGCCGACGACCTCAGCGACGACCCGGACTACCGGGCCCGCGCCCACCGGCTGACCACCCGGCACGCCCATGCCATCCTGGACACCGTGCAGGAGCTCGCCAGCCTCGGCCTCATCGAGCACGCCGACGCGCAGATCCGCGCCCACCCCTGCCCGCCGCTGTTCAAGCTCTACATCCTCAACGGCGAAGAAGTCTTCTTCGGCTTCTACCCGATCACCAAGCACCAGATCCCGCTGCCCAGCGGCCCGCGCGACATCTACGACTTGATGGGCAAGGACGCCGTGGTCTTCCACCACTCCGCCCACAGCGCCCACCCCGCCGACGCGCCCTACGTCGAACAGGCCCGCTCCTGGTTCACCGCCATGTGGGACAACCTCAGCTACGAGTTCCCCGAATGACCAGCCCCACCCCACCGGGCAGCGACCTCGACACCATCGTTTCCCGGACCCGCCACCTGCTCCTAGACTTCGACGGACCCATCTGCTCCATCTTCGCGGGCCTGCCCGCCGCCACCGTCGCCGACCGGCTCCGCAAGCTCTTCGCCGACCACACCCAGCTCCCCGACGAAATCGCACGCACCACCGACCCCATCCAGGTATTCGCCTACGCCGCTACCCTCAGCGAGGACCTGGCAGCCCGCGTCGAGGCCGAGATGACCGACCAGGAACTGGCCGCGGTAGCCACCGCCACGCCCACCCCCTACGTCCACGAAGTCGTCACGGCTTGCCAGAACTCAGGCCGATCGGTAGCCATCGTCAGCAACAACTCGGCCGCCGCCGTCCACTCCTACCTTGCCCGTCACGGCCTGGACGACCGGATCAGCCTCGTCGTCGCACGGACCAACCACAACCCAGCTCTCCTCAAACCCAGCCCGTACCTGATCACTCAGGCAGTGGATGCACTTGATGCCGAGCCGAGGGAGTGCACGCTGGTCGGCGACTCAGTGACTGACGTCCAAGGCGCCCGCCTCGCAGACGTTCAGAGTATCGGCTATGCCAACAAACCCGGCAAACGAGAACGTCTTACCGCCGCCGGAGCGCCCGCCATCGTCAATAGCCTCGCAGACCTAGCTCTCCGGCTTCGCGCACGAGTAGCCAATCCTGAACTGTTACGATTTCTGTACAGCCTCAAAGCGCACTTCGGCACGCTGAAGCGAGGTCAAGAGCGCTGCAAACTAGTGCAGTATTCACTGAGTATCTTTCTCTGGACGTTCGAGCCAGCGAGCGCTCTGTGCTAGCTTAGTCTTTCTCGCAGCCGAGCGCTTACCGCTACTATCAGTCACGTTCGCATGTCCAGGGAATTTTTCGATCTTTTCCCGCTCGATTTGCTGCCCAAGATCGGAATATTCATCGACGTAATGCCAGCAGACCTCATAGGTTGGATCGAATACATCAAACAACTCTTCGGGTTGTCGACCCTGTGCGACAATCTCATCTTCGAGGAAAACGGACATCGCTCCGTCCGTCCTGTGATCAGAGAATATAGCAGATTGAGGCCTTTTTGAGCCGTCCTCATTCGGAACAATACCATCAGGGCGCACCAACCTAAAAACTCGGACCCTTCCTCCGATGCCCTTAGGTTTGCCGTCTTCGACATCGCTGCTCTTCTCGGTCAATTTTGAGCACTATGCCCTAGCGATAGCGCGCAATGCGGCATGAATCTTGTCGTGGCCAGCATCAATCGACGTATCCCACTCGTCACCGTTTGAAGCTTGAAAGTAAACTTCGCCGGACCTATCTTCGAACATGACATGCAGATGGTTCGCCCCACGATCCCACTCGATCGAGATGGTACCGTCGTCACCCGCTCCGACATGCGGTTGTGGCATACCGCCTGGTAGATATGCCAGCCATGTCAGAGCGCGAATGAGCGTGGACGTAGAAACCGGGCAACGTGTCGCCTCGGACACGGTCCTTCTGGCTACTTGTGGCCACCAATGGTTCTCGGTCCCCTCCCATGTGAGCGTACTAGTGGAGGCATTCTGCGGGCCCCATGATCCAATTAGAGGTACAAGGGTTGAGGCTGACTCGAACTCGTCCGACCATAGGACGCCTAGACCGCTACTTGCCATCAGCTAGACCCCACATTCTCCGTGCCTCTTCCGTGAGCATCCTCAAAAATGTGTCGTTGATACGGTCATGCGCGAAATCTATGAAGTTAAATGCAGTGTCCACGCTTGGATCACCAAATGTACCACTACGGGCAGTGATATTTAGCGATAGGCGCGGCTCCTCTTTGAGCCAGTCATAGATCGGATTGAACGTAACATGCATGCGCCCGATCCAGGGGCCATCCGGCTCATACAATGCCTTCGAATAAGAGAAGGCCAGTTGTTCGTAGTCCTGACTATCAGGAAAATCTATTTTGAACAGGCAATGAGTGTCCGATGGTGATTTCCACAGGGCATTAGGCGCAATAACGTCTATATATGTCAGCTCTGCACGTTCGGGAAGGAGTTGCACTCCTCTTGTAGCGAGATTTGCCTGCACGGTACTCACAAGCTCTTTAAAGCGTGTTCTGATCGTGTCGTAACGAACGTATTCCTGGCCAGCCTCGCGCCTACGCCAGTTGAATGCTAGATAGTTGCGTTGCACCTGTATGATAAATATGTCATCCTCTGATATGAGCCAGTAGCGCGGCTCGGCCCCGGCAGCGGTTATTACTTCGAGGCGCGGCGCGCCGCTGCGCGGCCAGCTATCTTGCGGAGATTGATACTCGGTCGGCATATTATAGACTGATGCGACCTCAATTTTATTATGCGCGTCAAAAAGGGGGCCCAAGATTTCTGGCAGTCTCGGGCCGATGAATAGGTCTTGAGGTGCCAAACCTACTGACAGGACTACCTCATTGACTGGAGGCTGTCGGCTGTCGGTCACTCGTTGCTCCACCCTTCCAGGCATCGGTAGCGGCTGACGCTACGACGAAACATCTCACAGCTCCCCACGCTGCCGTTGACCAGCCTCGCTTCGCTCCGCTGTATCTTCTACCTGATGTCAGATTATCCACAGCCGACCGTTCCAAGCCAGCACGAGCCGCATGGACGCCCGGACGACCCCGCCTCACACGAGCGACTGAGTGGCAGTCGCCACCAGCTATAAGGGAAGCGGATACTGGCGAACGGTGGTTCGCAGGTCAGCCCTTGCCGTGACTGTGCTCTGGGGAACGTAGCAACCTTCTATCCAGGCCAAGCGAGGCTGACTGTCGTCGTGAGGCGCAGTTCGGACACGCGGGCACAGCCGGACGGGACAAACGGCACGGGCAGCGGGCAGCGCAGGCAGGACAAGCGGGCGGCGCGAGCGGCGCGGTTCGCTGCCGAATCCTGCCTTAATTGATCAAGGCGGCGCCTGCGGCGCCGCTGGCCCGGCGTCAGCGCCGGGCTCAGCCTCGGAAGGCCCCGCCCGGCGCACGCCGGGCTCAGCCTCGGAAGGCCCCGCCCGGCGCACGCCGGGCCGCACGCTGGCGGCGTCCGCAGATCAAGACCCCTCACACGGCACGCATGCCGGTACAGGGCAAAGCCGTCTTCCTCGCCGCACAATTGTCCCGTTCCCGGCCGCCGCGTCTAGGTCGCTCCCTGCGGGCGCGTCGCATGCGATCGGCTTCGCCGAAACCTAGACCCGCCAGCCACTCGCCAGGGATCGGCGCCTATCGAGGAGGACGGAGGAGACCAGGACCCGGACTGAAGGACGGCGGGGCCGTTTCCACCTAGGTGAACCGGGGTGACAGGTGATGCGGGGACACCTAGGTGGACCCTAGCGTCAGCGGTGACTGAAGACAGGGCCGGGCCATCAGAGTGCCTGCCCGCAGCACCCCGGAGGTGCCGTGTGAGTGATGGCACGAGGCCGAACATCATCTTCATGTACTGGGACAACTTCGGCTGGGGTGAGCTTGGCTGTTACGGCGGCGGGGTGCTGCGCGGCGCGCCGACGCCCAGGATCGACAAGCTCGCCGCCGAAGGCCTGCGGCTGCTGAACTTCAACGTCGAGGCGCAGTGCACGCCGAGCCGTTCCTCGCTGCTGACCGGCCGCCATGCGATCCGTTCGGGCACCGGCGCGGTCGCGCTCACCGGTCAGGACGGGATGACGCGGTGGGAGGTGACGATCGCTCAGGCGCTGTCGGATGCCGGGTATGCCACCGGGATGTGGGGCAAGTGGCACCTGGGCAGCGACCCCGAGCAGCGCAGCCCGGTCGACTTCGGGTTCGACGAGGCGCTGTGGTGCCCGCGGACCGCCGATGAGGTCTTGTGGTCGATGCAGTCCTACTTCCCGAAGGATGCCCCGGTGACCGCCCGGCCGTATGCCGGACCCCGGCAGATCACGCTGGAGCTGCAGCCGATCTACTCGCGGAAGAAGGGCCAGCAGCATGAGGTAGTCGCCACCTACGACGCGGAGTTCCGAGCCGGGTTCGACCGGAGGATCACCGAGTCGGCGATCGACTTCATGACCCGGGCGCACAACGAGGGGAAGCCCTTCTACATGTACCTGCCGTACACGCAGGTGCACAACCCGACGATCCCCGACCCGGAATACGCGGGCAAGACCGGGCACGGCAACTGGGCCGACATCCTGACCCAGATGGACGATTTCACCGGTCGACTCCTCGACACGCTCGACGAACTCGGGATAGCTGACGACACAATCGTGGTGTGGGCCTCGGACAACGGCCCCGACCCCACCTACCGCATGCCCCAAGGGGATCCCGACCAGTTCGGCGGAGAGTGGAATGGCTTCGCGGGACCGTGGCGCGGCGCCTTGTTCACCAGCCTGGAGGGCTCGAACCGGACACCGTGCATCGTCCGCTGGCCAGGCAAGGTACCGGCCGGGAAGGTCAGCAACGAGATAGTGCACTGCGTCGACTGGTACACCACGCTAGTGCTCGCCGCCGGCGCCCAGGTCCCCAGCGGCCGGATCATCGACGGCATGGACATGCGCGATTTCCTGCTCGGCGACGCCGAGGAATCCGGCCGCGACGCGATCGTGTGCCTGCAGGGGAACCGGCTGCAGGCGGTCAAGTGGCATCAATGGAAGGTGCACCTGTTCAAGCAGGACGACTTCTACGGGACGTGGGTGGCCAACAACATGCCCATCGTCTACAACCTGGAATGGGACCCGCGGGAGGAGCACCAGGTCGACTTCGGCCACGGCTGGGTGATAGAGAAAACCGCGGGGGCAGTCGCGGGCGCCTTCCTGATGTCGCTGGCAGCCGAGCCCCCGATCAAGCCGGGAACACCCGATCCGTACACGCCGCCCGCGGCCGGTGACCTGAAGCCCGAGACCTATCTCCAGATCGGGCCCATCATCCAGTATGTCACCAGCCTCCACCACCACAACGCCCCGGACGGCCAAGTCCACCACCAGCACGGGATGGCTCACAGCGCCGGATAACCGACCAAGAGAAAGCCGGGTGCCCGCGGGCCATCCTCTGCACAGTGACGGTCACCGGGACCGCGACTGACAGCAACGGTGACAGCAACAGCAGCAGCCAACGCCAGCCCTCAGCGGGCGGCAGCACCCAAGGACGCTCGCACGTCATGCAGCAACTGGGAATATGTCCGGCCTGAAAACGGACGGTCGAGGCTGGGTGAACCGGTCGGCCAGACCGCCGCTTGGGAGCCACGCTCGGAGCCACCGGGGCGAACAACCTTCAGGGATTCCGGACGAGGATGAACAACGGGCAGGAACGCGTCCGAGGTCGCGGACTGATCTGAACGGGTCCGGATGCCCAGACATCGAACTACGGATTAGAAGGTCTTCACAGCGACTGGAAGGTGCAAGAGTCCTGGCTGAGCTCAGATCCGGGGATGGCCCGCTGAGTGTACGTGTCCGCCCCTCCAGCCCCAAGCGCGACTGTGCCCGCAGGGCAACCAGCACAGGTGGAAAGGCACCAGTTAACGTACACGCGAAGTCACGCTTGACCCTGGAGCCTCTGCGGACACTCCGGCCAGAAACCAGGGGCCAGGCCGGAGCCTGCCCGGACCGGACGCGTGCCATCCCCTGCAAGGTGCGGCGCCGTGCAATTAACGTGCAATTAGCCAGGGTGGCGTGCGGCCAATCACGGATACTCAGGGTAAGTCCACTTGGCTGGTCAGCGGCATCGGCGGGCATGATCTGTCCAATTCCCAAGCTGATAGTGCGGGTTCGATTCCCGTCACCCGCTCCAGCCAGGAAATCCCAGTTCAGACGGTATCCAGCATGCTTGGCTGGCGATGTCGCGATTAGCCGCATCGGCTGTCGTGCCCGCTACGTGCCCGATGGGCAGTCGATGTCGGTCAGCTCGGCGCTGACGCGTTCGCTGACGGCAGCGGCGATCATCTTGTCTCGTTGCGCGGTCCGGTGCTGGTAGATGAGCGCGGAACGCATGCTGCTGTGGCCCATCCGGTTCATGAGTTCGCGCAGGCTGGCACCGGCCTCACCTCCGGTCGCGTCGCCAAGACGATAGGCGCGTGGCGAGACCTCGGCAGGTTACCAGCAGACAGACCGATACCTGGTCAGTACTTCGACCGCAGGCCAGGCCACTAGCCGCCAACTGGGAGCCGCATTACGATCTGTTCATGCCACCTCAGCCAACCCAGGGTCAGTTCCAGGACAGCTGTAGAAGCCATATATGAGCGCTGGACTCGATGTCGCGTTGCTCTCGGCGGCTGTAGCGCTGGTCACCGCTCTGCTAAGTGTGTACGCTACGCAATCCGTCCCCAAACTTCAGGCCCGGCTCAAAAGCAGCGAGGTAGCGAGCCGCTACCGGAACCCCATCCTATATGCGGCATATGACCTTCAATCCCGCATATACAATATCGTTCAACGGCCCTACATTATCGAAATGCTCAACTCAGATGACCCTAAGGAAAAAAAATACGCGGTCAACAGCACCCTGTTCCTCATCGCCCAATACCTTGCCTGGGCCGAGGCAATCCGTCGAGGCGTACAATATGTCGACCTTGGGAAAGCGGGGAAAACCCGGGATCTCGTCAATCGGATGGCGAAGATCCGGCACTGCTTTTCAACTCGGACTAATGTCAAAGAGCTTCCGTTCCGTATCTATCGGGCCGACCAGCGTGCGATCGGTGAACTCATGCTCCAAGGGCGCTTGGACAACCAGTCCGGCAGCATGCTCTGGCGTTGTAGGGGCTACGCTTATTTCTGTGCCAAGATAGACGATGAGCAAGAGCAGAGCTTCGAATCCCGGTTCGGAGGACTCAAGAGTGATGTGGAGAACCTTGCCAGCGATCAGAATACAGCGCGTCAACGACTCATAGACCTGCAGCACGCACTGATCGAACTCATCGACTTCCTAGATGAACGACGAACTTACGTGCCGGATGACTCGCGCTCGAAAATTGATGCTAGCGAGCGCAAGAACGCATCGTCAGACCAGTCTCTGGCAGATGCGGCTAAAGTCCGCAGCCTGCCCACTATACCGTGACCGGGGTGATTAACTAATTGAGTAACGACAGCGCTGACACCACCGGACGTCGAAGGATATCCACGGATGGTGCAGGGCTGGTCAGACCCAGTAAACGTGGTGGTAAATCACGTCGCGCGTTGGCTTCGGGACGAAGAGGCCACCGCCAGCGTGGCCGTTGCGTGCCCGATGACACGGTCTAAGCCGGTCTGTAGCGGGGATTCACGGACAAGCTAAATAGCTTCCGAGCTGCAAATACTGTGGTCGGCAAGGTATGACAAGCCAGTTCCCAAGCTGATAGTGCAGGTTCGATTCCCGCCACCCGCGCCACCCGCTCCACTGTCACCCGCTCCACAACGAAACACCAGGTCAGCGGCTCACGCTGGTCTCTGGTATCCAGTCTGCTGGTCTCTGGTATCCAGTCTGTTGATGCGCCGGCGACGGTCGCGTGCCATTGACGTGCGATTGACCCACGGGCACGACGAGGCCGGAGGCGAAGCTCGGGCTCGGGCTGATCCTCATGGCGTAATAAGGTCGCCCCAAAGTGAGGACCAAAGCCCCTGCCCCGGCCATGCATCCGTGGCGGTACGCCTGGGGTGGAGGTGGGAACTGTGATCACCGTGCTTACCGTTGATGAGGCACTCCAGCACATCTGCGCGATCTTCCGCGAGCAGGCTGACCGGGGCGATATCACTCCTACCGAGCGTGACCTCCTGATAGATGGCGCCATTCTGCTCGCCATGCGCGTCGACGACCAGACCCGAGATGGCCGTGCCGGCTCGGATTCCGGCCGGCCAGAAGGGGCGCTACCGAAACCGGTTGGGCGGCACGAACGACAAGCGGTCGCGGCGGCCGCCTGACTGACGCATCGTCGGGCGCTATTCAGCGGATCGCCCGAGGCTGCGGAGATCCCGGCCGGTTGGTGTGCAGCTGGTTCCTGCGGGTCTGGCTGCCGAGCGGGCGGGGCGGGTGGGGCAGCGGTGGAGACGCTGTCGCTGGAGGTGGCTCACCAGCTCTTTAGCGACTGGATGCTGTCATCCGCTCCATGGCAAATCACCAGGTCAAGGCATTTCCTGAATGCAGCCCTCGTTGCCTGCCGAGCTTGAGGGGTCATCCGGGCCATTAGCCTGTGAGCGCTTCACGGGCCTGCGGACCGCGATCCTCTGAATCGAGGTAACGGCCGGTGATGGCGACCACGGCGAGGTCTACGCACTCTCGGCTGTCCAGCAGACATTTCAGGGCAGCAGGGTCAGTGCATCTACGTGCCTCGGCCGGACCACGGTCAAGTGACGGCGGTCCAATGTCGCCACATCGGTCAGCCCGAGCCGTTCGGCTACCGCGACAACCGAGGCGTCGGTGGTTCCCAGCGGAAGACTCTCATACGTATTTACCAGGTCGGCCATCCGCGCAAAGTCGGCGCTTGTCAGGTCGACGGGCATGAAGTCCCCATCAGCGAGGGACTGCAGGAACAACGACTCCACGCGGGCACCAGCTTCGCGGGCTAGGAGGTAGCCGACCTCGGCGATGACGGTTGCTGGTATCAGCAGTTCGCGCCGGGCCGCATGCAGCGCAGTGAATAGCTCAACGCATGCCGCGTGGTCCGAATCGTTTGATAGTGCGGTGGCCACCAGTGGCCCGGTGTCGCAGACGATCACGCCGAATGACCGAATCCGTCCATCAGCAGGTCCTCAGACCGGGCGCCGACATCATCGGCGGAGCCTTCCCCGGCTCCGAACCAGGCAGGAGGCCACGGCCGCTCCCTGACCGACCGCAGGTGACGGCGGACGTCATCGAGCACAGCGGGGACTTCCTCTTCGGGAAGCTCCTCGACTAGCCGGAGCAACTCTTCCCGCTGCACGCTCATGATCTCAGTGTACGCAGCAAGGTTCGGCACGCTTGGCCT
>Ga0335074_10004455_pt1 | contig 19268 bp, 18 predicted proteins | sample Lox_Sample_23_FD_206715 | JGI IMG/M metagenome (GOLD analysis project Ga0335074, IMG submission 206715) | Soil microbial communities from Loxahatchee National Wildlife Refuge, Florida, United States - Lox_Sample_2.3 | ecosystem: Environmental > Terrestrial > Soil > Wetlands | place: USA... | reverse complement strand
GGCTCCTTCCGGGTCGTCCGTGGTTCACGGATCGCGGCGTTGCGACGCTCGTCATAAAAGCGCTATATCGAATTTTGCACGACCGTCATGTATTGTCAATATCCGTTCTGGATGGACCTGCCCGCCCAGCCTGGAGGAGGCCCTCGATGGCTCCGGTCGCCGTCAACCCCGCTGCCCTGCCCGCGCCGAGCGGCTACTCGCACGGCACCCTCGCCGGCAACACCCTGTACCTGGGCGGCCAGACCGCCCTCGACGCGGACATGAACATCGTCCCCGGCGGCATCGTCGAGCAGTTCCGGCAGGCGTTCGGCAACCTGCTGACCACCCTCAGGGAAGCAGGCGGCGTTCCGGAAGACCTGGTCAGCGTCACGATCTACCTCACCGACATTCCGGACTATCAGGCGCACGGGAAGGAGATCGGCCGCGTCTGGCGCGAGCTGGCCGGCCCGGTGTACCCGGCCATGGCCGGGATCGGGTGCACGGCGCTGTGGCAGCCCGAGGCGATGATCGAGATCCTCGGCGTGGCCGTTATCCCGGACAGCCGCCTGCGCTGAGCCGACCGGTCAGGCCTGCGGGTCGGCCAGCGGCCGGTAATCGAGCCAGTCGAACCGGACCGTGCCCGCCGTCGCGTACATGCCGATCACGCGGCCGGTGAATCCGCCTGCGACCTCGGTCGACAGGTACCGGCCGTCGAGCTCGGCGAGCTCGGTGAACACGCCGTCGCGGTCCTCGACGCCGAGGGACAGCAGGTCGGGTTCCCGGAGCGGATGGGCCAGGGCGAGGCCCAGCGGAGACGCGACCACGTCGATCCGCAGCACCACCGGTCCGGGCGGGACGGGTGCGGTGGCGACCGTCTGTCGCAGCGGCCCGATCCTGGCCGACACGCGTGCCTCGCCGTCGCCCACCTCGATCTCGTAATGGTGCCGCTCGTCGAGGCGGACGGCGAGGCCGCCGCGCCCCTCGGCGGCGTCGGCCAGTGCCCGCACCCGGCAGGACAGGTGCTGCTGCCGGCGGCCGACGAAGGTGACGTTGGGATCGTCGATTGAGCTGCCGTTCGCCCGCAGGGTGAGCCATCCCGGCCGGTCCTGGGTGGAGCAGTGCCCGGCCGGGCGCGAGCGCACCGAGACCCACTGCGGGTGCAGCCGGGGCAGGTCGAAGTCGTCGCGGGCCGGCGGCGCGGCGACGGGACGGGGCGGCCACGGGGGCGCGGTCATCACCGGCGCGACCGCGCCGATCACGGGCCAGCCGTCGGCCCAGGTCACCGGGGCCAGGTACGTCTCGCGCCCGATGCCATGCCAGCCGGGGGGGCCGCCGCGCGGCCGGACCCCCAGCAGCACCAGCCACCAGGATCCGTCCGGCGCCTCGACCAGGTCTCCGTGTCCGGTGTTCTGGATCTCCAGGCTGGTGCTGCGGTGGCTCAGGATGGGGTTGGCCGGGCAGGCCTCGAACGGCCCGTCCGGCGCGGGCCCGCGGGCGACCGAGACGCCGTGGCCCCGCTCCGGGCCGCCCTCCGCGATCAGCAGGTACCAGTAATCGATGCCGGCGTACGTGCACCAGCAGCCGCCGTCGGAGTCCCAGGCCAGGTCCGGGTCGACGGCCGTCACCTCGAGAAGGCGGACCGGATCGGACCACGGGCCGGCCGGCCGGCAGATGCTCGGATCGGGATGGAACCCCCCGATCACCGGGTTAGCGAACGTGCCGTCGATGGGAGCCTCCGGTTGCCTAAGAGCGTCCGACTACCGGCTCCACGAAGACCCGGTCGGCCTTGGCGGGAGCCTCGAGGAAGTCCAGATCGCACCCGTTAGGTGCCTGCGTGACGTGGGCCCGGTAGAGCGCGGGCCAGCCGCCGCGCCGATGCGGCGAGGCCGGCGGTCGCCAGGCGGCCTGACGGCGCGCCAGCTCGCTCGGCCCGACCAGCAGGTCGAGGCGGCCGACGTCGGCGTCCACGGCTATTTCGTCGCCCTCCTCGACGAGGGCAAGCGGACCTCCGACGGCCCCCTCGGGGGCGACGTGCAGGAAGACGGTGCCGAAGGAGGTGCCGCTCATGCGCGCATCGGTGACCGGCACCATGTCGCGGACCCCCTCCGCCACCAGGCGCGCGGGGATGGGAATCATCCCCCATTCGGGCATGCCGGGGCCGCCCACCGGACCGCAGCCGCGCAGCACGAGCACGCTGGTGGCATCGACGGCCAGGTTCGGGTCCTCGACCCGGCGGCGCATCTCGTCGTACTCGTTGAAGACCACCGCCCGCCCCCGATGGCGCAGCAGGCCCGGGGTCAGCCGGGACCTTGAGCACCCCGGGTCGACCTCTACCCCGGCCGCGCGCAGGGCCGCCCGGTGCTCGAGGGCCGAACATCATGCCGGGTGCGGCGCAGGAAGCCGAACCCGGGCTGCTCGCCAGGCGCGTGGAGAAAACCGTCATCAGGAGATGATGAGGACCGGGTGCGGCGAACGGCGCAGCAGCCGGCCCGGGACCGAGCCGATGGCTCGGCGTGCGCCGTCGCGGGAGCGACCGACCACGATGACGGGCGGGCCGGCGACCTCGGCGTCCGCCGCGACCACGAGCGCCTTGGCGGGCGACTCCCGGCGGCACTCGAAGGTATGCGGGACGCCTGCCGCCGCTGCGATCTGCGCGGCGGACGCGGCCACCTGCGCGGCCTTCTCGTCGCGGGCTTCGTCCATCCCCGCCCGGGCGAACCCGGGCAGGTCGCTGGCGAGGATGACTCGGTCGGCATAGATCACGTGCACGGCTCCCCCGCCGCCCCGGAGCAAGTTCACGCCCCAGGCCAGCGCCCGGCGGGCTGACTCGGAGTCATCAAAACCGACAATCAGGCGGACCGGCTGCGGCGCAACCGCCCCCGGCCCCGGCCGCCCCGGCGCCGGGGCGGCCTCCCGCCGCCGGCCGCCGACCGTCAACAGTCCCATCGCTTGCGCCTTCTATCACCCTTTTATAGTTAGTCTAACTATTCTAACAGGATGGGTCGCCTCTCTATGCCCTGCTGCCCGCCGCCGCGCCCGGTCACAGACCGGGCAGCACCGGCTTCATCAACTGGCCGGAGTCGGAGAAGCCGGCGATGGCTTCGCGCAGCGGGTCGACGCGCTCCTCAACACCCGCGCGCACGGCGATCGCGCGCGCCTTGGTCAGCAGCGGATCCCAGCGCCACTGCGGGCACGGGCTGCGGCCGTCGGAGAGATAGTCGGCGGTGAGACCGTTCCGCAGCGTCACCCCTACCCGGGCCGGATAGCTCTGCGGGTGCCGGGCCGCCAGCTCATCGTCATCGCGGACGTGAACCACCCCCATCAGCCGTCCGAAGGCGGCGGAGTCGCGCAGCGCCGGCCGCGCGCAGTCGAAGCGGTCCTGGGGGTGGAGCAACCGCGCGGCGAGCTGGTACTGCGCGCTGACCAGCGACCACATCCGGCCTGACCCGTTCGGCCGGTCGATCATCGGCCGATAGGCGGGCGGGACACCGACCTCGACGGCGGTCACGTCATCGGCCCGGAAGCCGTGCCCGTCCTGGAGAACGCCGACCGCGTCGATCGCGGCGGCGACCTGCCCGGCTGACGCCCACTGCTTGAGATGAGCCCCGGCCAGGCCGCGCCCCGGCTCCCACGGCCGCGCAAGAACGGCCCGGAGCCCCGGGAAGAGCCGGCCGCCCCCGGTCCCGCTGAGGCGAGGATCCTGGTCGAGCAGGCCCAGGTCGCCGCGTGAGCCGCTGCGGGCGGCCAGCGCCGCGTGAAAGCCCGCCGTCACCGCGAGGCCGAAGCTGAGCCAGCGGCCGTCTTCACCGCTCCCCCGCACCGAACGGGGGGTCGACAGCGCCGCCAGCGCAATGGCGTGCCCGATCTCCTCGGCGTCCAGGCCAAGCAGGCGGCCTGCGGTGACGGCGGCCGCCGGGCCGGCCGCGACGAGGCTTGGCCAGCCGCCCCGCCGGTAGAGGAAGTCCGGGCCGCCCACCGCCAGGCCGAGCGTGTGCATGATGTCGTACCCGGCGGTCATCGCGCTGAGCAGCTCATCGGCGCCGTATTCGCGCTGGCCGGCGATCGCCGCCGCGCCGAGCAGGGCCGGCACGACCGCCGCGGCGGCGGTGGTGACCGACTCCAGCTGCAGGTCATCCAGCTCGGTGGCACGGATGCGGCGGGCGAGGGCCAGCACGATGTCCGCCGGCGCGGTCTCATCCGGCCAGGTCGGCGGGTTCCCGAGCTGGCGGGCGGTCTTCGCGCCCTCTCCGGTGGCGGCTCCGGCCAAGGCGGCCATCAGCGCATCGAAGAGATGCAGCCGGGCGGTCGCCTGCGTCTTCGCCGGGACTGGGGACGCCGAGCGCCGGCCGAGCTCAAGCAGCTGACTGGTCATCGCGATGACGCCGATGCCGCCTGCTGGCGAACCGGACCGGGACGGCTCATGCGCTCGATGTCCTCGCAGGTTCGAAGGGATTCGCGGCCCCAGGCGAGATCATGCACGGCGCCGGCGACCCCGGAGATCGCCGCGACCAGCTCGTCGAGGACCGCGTGCCTGCCTTCGGCGAACGCGGTCAGGTCCAGCGCCCGGGTGCCGGCGCTGGTGGTCACGTCGACCTGCCGTGACGTGGCGACGATTTCGCCGTCCGCGCCGAGCACCAGGACCCGTTCCCGGTCGGCTTGGCCGAGTCGGACCTCGGACCGTTCCTCCAGGACCCTGCGCAGCAGCGCCCGGCGCCGGGATCGCTTGCTCGCCTCGCCGTTGCCGTCCGCGCTCGGTCGGGGAGCGGCGGGAGACAGCCGTCCCACTCCGTCGTGGGTGATGACCGCCGACAGGACGTCATCGCCGCTGAGCCACGCGGTGTAGGTCCCGGGCACGCCCCTCTCCTCGTCCAGCCGGACCGTCGCCTGGCGGACCGAGAAATCGGCTCCGGTCATCGTCCGCACCACGTCGACCTGGTGGACGCCCTGGCGGCGGATCAGGCCGCCGCCGGACGCCCCGTCCCATTCCGCGGGCAGCCGGGGGCGGCGCATCCAGTCGGTGAACTTCTCCGCTATCACCATCGTCGGCGCCCCGATCGCCCCGGACGCGACCGCGCCGCGAACGGCCTGCACGTACGGTTCGAACGCCTCCGAGTGGCCGACGATGACCACCCGGCCGAATGACTCCGCGCGGACCATGAGCTCCTCGGCCTCGCGGACGGTCGCCGCGACCGGCTTCTCGACGATCACGTGCCGCCCGGCGCTGAGGGCGCGCAGCACGTGATCGACGTGCATCGGCGTCGGCGTGGCGATATGCACGGCCTCCACCTGGTCGTCTTCGAGCAGGCGGTCAAGGGAGCGGTAGCGCCGGGGCTGACCGGAACCCGGCCCCAGCCACTCGATGTCGGTGTCGGCGACCGCCATCACCGACACCTCGTCGTGGCCGAAGGCGGCGCCGAGCATGGCGACGCCCGCCGGGCCGAGTCCGACGACGCCGAGCCCGATGCTCAACGGAGCGGTCCCCCGGCGCCTACGGCGCCCGGCTGGCCGGTGAGGCAGACCGGGCCGTCGGCCCCGGTGAGCACCGTTTCCGCCACGGCGGCGTGCGTGCCGTCGGCGAACCGCACGTCGATGTCGACGACCACGACCGAGCCGGCCGGGATCGGCAGGTCGGACCGGTAGTCGGCGTACTCGCCGTTGGTGGCCAGGTCAGCGTGGTGCACCCAGCGGACGTGGCTGGCGGCGCCGGCCGGGAGCCGGTCAAGGGCGGGCCGGGCGGCCCGGTCGAGGTCGGCCGCGGTCGCGCCCGGCGCCACCGCGGTCACGGCGGCGGCGACTGCCTCCCGCAGCGGGCCCGGCCAGGCCACGTTGTCGGCGGCGCCGACTCGGCTGGCCTGCAGCCACAGGTACCGGTACTGGGCGGTGATCCGCACCGAGGTCACGCCGTCGCCGGTCCGGACCGGGTCGGCGAGGACGTCGAGGAAGCCGTCGCCGCGCAGGCGGCGCTCGGCGACCGCGACCCGCTCACCGTCGGCGAGGCCGGGGGCGACGGCGTCGGCGGCGGTATCCGCCAGCGACGCGGCAGCGCGGCCGAGCAGCGTGACCTCGGATGGCGAGGGGGCCTGCCGCAGCGCCCGGACCAGCCCGGCGAGCGGGCGGACATGCCAGTCGCCCAGCGCCTGGCGGATCTGCGTCGAAACCGCGGCCGGCCACAGCTCGGCCTCGATCAGCCCGACCGCGCCGCCGTCGCCCGGGCCGAGGAAGGCGGCGACGAGCTCGGCGAGGCTTCGCCCGCTGCGGATCTCGGTCACGGTGGAGATCAGCCGCATCCAGGGGTGCACGCGCGGCGACAGTTTGGTGAGGAAGACCGGGTCGCCGTGGGCCGGGACCGCGAGGATGCCCTCGTTCCAGTACACGCACAGGTTGGTCAGGTACGCGATATCGTCCGAGCGGGACACGTCGCCGTAGATCAGGGCCACGTCGATGCCGCTGGCCGTCAGTTCCCGCTGCACGGCCGCGACCCGGCCGCGCCACTCGACGGCCGGGATCTCGGCCGGGTCGAACAGGACAAGGCCTCGCTTCATCGGATCGCTCCCTCGAATAGCTTGCGTTCGGTGCCGATCAGGACCTCGGCGCCGTCCCTGGTCACCCGGACCGGGTCGCCGAGCACGTGGTAGCCGGCGATGGGCGTGTAGGTGTTGGGATGGATGATGAAGACCGCGTTCTCCGGCAGTTCGGTCTCGTTCCCCTCGATGATCGGGGCCTCGTCAATGTGCAGGCCGTGCCCGTGGCCGCGCACCCGGGTGTACTGGCTGGTGCAGTACTGGCCGAGCCCGCGCCCGCGGAAGACGTCGTTCTGCGCCCGCGCGACCTCGTGCGCGGTGACGCCGGGATGGACGGCCGCGATCCCGGCCTCGACCGCCTCGTTGAACAGATCGAACGACCGGCGCTGGGCGTCGCTGGCCGGGCCGACGACGGCCGATCGGCAGATCTGCAGCCAGTAGCCGTCCAGCTGCGGTGTCAGCTCGGTCCTGACCATGTCGCCCTCCTGCAGGACGCGCGGGGTGGGCGCGGTCATGCCGCGTACCTCGTCGCCGCCGGAGGCGATCAGCATGAAGTTATCCTCGGCGCCGCGGCCCTTGATGGCCGCCTCGACGGCCGCGACGATGGCGTGCTCGGGCAGCCCGGGCCTCAGCACCTCGACGAAGGCGGCCCAGCCGGCGTCGACCACGCTGGCGGCCCGCCGCATCCGGGCGATCTCCCAGTCGCTCTTGACCAGGCGGACATCATCCATGAGGGCGGTGGCCGAGACGATCTCGGCGTGCGGAAGCGCCTGGGCGAGCTGGGTCATCAAGAGCTCAGGCAGCAGCTCGTAGTGGGCGACGCCGAGGCGCGCCGGGCGAGCCGCCCGCAGCCACTCGGCCAGCGGTCCGGCCGCGCGGGCCGAGAACGGGTGCGCGTCGGTCACCCAGCCGCGGGCGGTGATGGTGTCCAGGTCGGCCGCGCGGGTTGAGAACGCGCGGACGCCGTCCGATCCGGCGGCGGTGAGCAGGACGAACGACGCGGTGCCGGCGATCCGGGCGTCGGTGAAGTAGCGGACGTTCTCCCGCCGCCAGGCGGGGGCGAACGCGAGCAGGGCGTCCAGGCCGGCCGCCGTCATCGCCGTCCGTACCCGGCCCAGCCGCAGCGTCCGCTCGGCCTCGTCCGCGGTGCCGTCGTTGGGGGTGACTGTCATGATCTCCTCGTCTTGTACGCACGCGACCAGTGAGTATCGACATTTGTCGATCATCACTTGTGCCGCGCTTGACCTCACGCTTAAGCTTTCGTCGCGCTTGCACGGCCGTCCTGGCGGCCGCCGATAACAGCGGGTGACCGTGCCCGCAGGGTTCGGTTCGTGAGGAGCGCGGAAAGCGGCCTCATGTACGACACCACCCTGTACCGCCTGAAGGTCCTCACCCTCGTCGTGGAGCGGCGCAGCGTGGGTGCCGCCGCGACCGTTCTCGGTCTCTCCCAGCCCTCGGTGAGCACCCACATCAAGGGGCTCGAGGAGCTGCTCGGCCAGCCGCTGTTCGTCCGCCACCCGGGCAGGCCGATGGAGCTCACCGATGCGGGACGGCTGGTGTACGCGTACGCGCACGAGACCGTGCTCGGCGCTGAGAACGTGATCGGCGTGCTCCGCGACCTCACCGAGGGACGCCGCGGGCACGTCACGATGGGCGTGTCGCGCGGCCTGGTTCATGACGCGATTACCCCCCTGCTGATCGAGCACCGCAGGCGCGCGCCCGACGTGATGGTGAGCGTGCTCAGCGGCACCCTCGCCGAGGTCATCGAGCTGGTCGAAAACGGCGAGGTCAGCTTCGCGCTGGTGACCACCGTCGGCACCGTCGGCGGCCTGCGGTCCGACCTGCTCCGGCCGGTGGACCTCGTCGTCATCGCGGCGCCCGGCCACCACCTGGCCCGCAAGCCGTTCGTCACGCCCGAGGACCTGGCCCGGGAGCCCTTCATCACCCCGCGCCGGACATCGAGCCACTTTCGGCTGATCACCGGTCTCGCGCGCCAGGTCGGGTACGCGTTCGGGAACATCACGTTCGAGGTGGACGACGGGATGGCGATGAGCAGCCTTACCCGCGAGGGCACCGCGGTGGCGCTGGCGCTGCGCACCGGCGTCGAGCGCGAGCTCGCGCTCGGCCAGCTCGTCGCGCTGAACCTGCAGCCGGCCATGCCGCCGATCGAGCTGCGGCTCATCTCCCGGCCGGCCCGGCGCTTCACGTCGGCCGAGCAGCGCCTCATGCGGCTAGCCTTCGACCAGCTCGGGGAGCCGGGCGCCGATTCCTAGCAGGCCGGCTGCGTTGTCACGCAGCACCCGGACGGTGTCCGCCTCGGTTAGCCCGGCTTCGTCGAGCACCGCGATCGCGGCCTTCGGCGACCAGCATGGGTAGTCGGTCCCGTAGATCACGTGATCGGCCCCGTAGAATTCCACCGCCGTCCTGATGGTGAGCGCCTGCGGGGCCACCGTGTCCACGTACGTCCGCCGCAGGTAGCTGCTCGGCAGCTCGGGCAGGCCCTTGATCCTGGCGTTCTTGTCGATCCGGCCTGCCTGGTAGGGCAGCACCCCGCCGCCGTGGGTGTGCATGATCTTGAGGGCGGGGTGGCGTTCCATGACGCCGCTGAAGATCAGCCGCAGGATCGTCACGCTCGAGTCGATGAGCCGTCCGAGCGAGCGCTGCAGGGCGGTGTCGTAGCCGGCCAGCACCTCATCGAAGACGAGGTCGGTCGGGTGGATGATGAGCGGGACGCCGAGTTCCTCGACGCGGTCGTAGAAGGGCTCAAGCCGGGCCGAGTCGATGGTCTCGGCGCCCGACGTGACCGGCGGCAGGTTGACGCCGATCAGCCCGAGCTCGGCGACGGCGTGCTCGAGAAGGGCCACGGCCTCCGCGGCGTCGCCCAGGGGAACCGCCGCCGTGCCGAAGAACCGGCCCGGATAGGCGCGCTGGGCCTGCGCGAGCTGCTCGTTGTAGTCTGCCGCGAATTCGACGGCGGCGGCCGCCGGGAGCTGGTCGAGCAGGCCGGCCAGCACCCCGGTGGTCGCCACCACGGTGACGTCGCGGCCGGTGCCGTCGGAGACGGCCAGCCCGGCGTCGAGATCGAACCAGACCGCGGGCAGCGGGACGTAGCTGCGCCCGTTGTTGAAGTAGTACCGGTAGCCCTCGCCGTCGCGGACGGCCCGCGGGTAGTCCGCGCGCGCCGCCAGCTTCTCGAAGTGGGCGCGCGGATACCAGTGGTAGTGAGAGTCGATGATCCGCATGGGTCCTCCTGTCGTCCGGGCCGGCCGCCGCCTGCGGGCAGGCGGCGGCCGGCGGGCTCCCGCTAGTTGCCTGCGGCCTCGGCGAACTCGGTGTCCACGACCGAGGCGCCGGTGAGGCTGGCCGCGCCTGGCGAGGTGCTGGCGATGGCCTTCAGCGCCACCGACTCGATCGAGGCCTGCGGCACGATCGACGTGGTCTGGTTCATGACCTGGAGCATCGAGGCGTAGGCGCCCTCCGCGTCCGCCTGGCTTGACTTGGTCGCCAGCTCGATGTCCTTGATGGCGGCGGCCTTGTTGGCCTTGAAGTACTGCTCGCCCGCCATCAGCGCCTTCACGATGTCGACGGTCTCGGTCTTGTGCGCGTCGGCCCACGAGATCGAGGCGGCCAAGCCGCCGCCGACCCACGGGATCGAGTTGCTGTAGTTCACCAGGACGCTCGCGCCGGGCACGGCCTTGAGCAGCGTTGTCTGGTTCGGCGGGCCGGCGATGGTAGCCTCCACCGAACCCGACTGGAAGGCGGACAAGGTCGCGCCGACGTTGCCCAGGGGCTGCAGGTGGGCGCTGGTCAGCACCCCGGCGTCCTGCAGCGCGACCTGAGTGAGGACGGCCGTCGTCGAGCCGGCCACCGTCTCCGCGACGGACTTGCCGGCGAGGTCCTTGATGCTGGACACGCCCGGCCGGCCGAGCAGGAACAGGTCGGCGTGGCCCTCCCACTCGGCGATCCACTTGATCTGCTCGCCGTCGGCGACCGCGATCTCGGGAGCTGGGCTGTCGAACACCGCCAGCTGGACCTTGCCGCCGACGATGCCGTCCACCGCCTCGGTCTGCGGCAGGTAGGTCATCGTGACCGGGACGCCGTACTTGGCGAACAGCCCCGCCTCCTGCGTGATCAGCGGGATCAGCTGGTCCGCGACCGGGGCCGTGTAGGCGATGGTGACGGGCACCATCGCGCCGGTGCCGGTGGCGGAACTGGTGGCGGCTGCCTGAGCGGCACCGCCCCCGGCTGCGCTGCTTGACGACCCGCCGCCCGAACTGCAGGCGGCCAGGGTGGCGCCCGCCGCGCAGCAGGCGACCGCGATCGCGGTCCTGGATGCGAACCGGCTGTGGCTTTGTCTGCCGTCGATCTTCTCGTTCAATTCGCTCACTGTGCCTTCTTGATTCGTGCTGGGTTTACCGGTCGCGCCATTGGGAGAAGCGCCGTTCGGCCCGCCGCAGCAGACCGGTCATGACGATCGCGGACAATGCCAGGATGGTGATTCCGACGAAGACCTCGCCGGACTGCAGGTTCTCGCCGGCGGTCACGATGAGCCCGCCGATGCCGCCGTTGCCGAGGAAGTACTCGGATACGACCACGCCGACGAGGGCGCTGCCGATCGCGAGTCGCACCCCGGAGACGAAATAGGGAACGAGGGACGGGAGCAGGACGGTCCTGATGATCGCCAGCTCGCTGCCGCAGAAGCTGCGGGCGAGACGGACGAGCTCCTGATCCACGTTCCGCGTGCCGGTCATCACGCTGACGAGCACGGGGAAGACGGAGATCAAGACCACCATGACGACCTCGGCGGTGAAGCCGATGCCGAACCAGACCAGGATCAGCGGCAGCAGCGCGATCAGCGGCATCGCGTAGAGGATGGCGATCCACGGCTCGAAGACCGCCGCCACCAGCCGCCACCACCCGATCAGCACCCCGCCGAGCGCGCCGATCACGATCGCCAGCCCGAGCCCGACGCCGAACAGCTTGGCGCTGCTGGCAACTTCCGAGCCCAGCTGCCCGCTGTCGATCAGGAAGCGGGCCGCCTGGACGACGCCCCACGGCGAGCTCGTCAGCTTCTGGTCGACGACCCCCTGCGAAGCGCACAGCTGCCACGCGGCCAGCACCACAACGACCGACGCGGTGGAGATGGCCGTGGTCAGGCCCCGACGTCGCCGCCGCCCGGGTGGCGGGGCGACGACGGCCGGCCCGGCCGCCGGCTCGGTGCCGGCGGCCGGCGTCAGGGTCTCTTCCGGAGTAGCCGCGCTCATGCCTGCTGCAGCTCCTTCCACAAGAACGAGCACAGATCCTGGAACCCGGCCGACCGCTTCCACTCCAGCGGCCTCGGCCGGGGCTGCTCGATCTTCAGCTCCGCCGCGATCCGCCCCGGGTCGGCCGACAGCACGACCACCCGGTCGCCGAGGAAAACGGCCTCGGCGATGTCGTGGGTGATGAAGATCGTGGTGAGCTGCTGCCCGGACACGATCCCCTGCAGTTCGGCCTGCAGGTGCTCCTTCGATATCGCGTCGAGCGACCCGAACGGCTCGTCCATCAGCAGGACGCTCGGCCGGACCGCGAGCGCCCGCGCGATGTTGACGCGCTGCTGCATGCCGCCCGATAGCTGCGCGGGGTAACGGTCCCTGGCGTGGCGGAGCTTGACCAGGTCGAGGAGATTCTCGACCCGCTCGCGCTGATCCTCCGCCGTCAGGCCGCCCTGCAGCTGCAGGCCGTACTGGATGTTGCCGACGGTGGTGCGCCAGGGCAGCAGGTGCGGCGCCTGGAAGACCATCGCGACGGTGCGCCGCGGCTTGCGCACCGGCTCGCCGTCGATCGCGATCGACCCGGCGTACGGCTCCATGCCCGCGATGCAGTTGAGCAGCGTGCTCTTGCCCGACCCGGACGGGCCGATGACCATGACCGTCTCGCCCGGGGAGACCTCGAGGTTGACGTTGTCGAGCACCGGCCGCGCGCCGGGCGCGAACGTCTTGCCGACCGAGGAGAGTGACACGTGAGCGGACATTGGCCTCCTTGCCTTCGTCAATCGCGCCGGATGTCGCCGTCAGTCCAGCGCCGCCGCGGGCGCAACCGCAGCCCGGCGCGCCCTGGTGGCCGCGATGTCCAGCTCTAGGTCGGCGCCGGCCCCGGTCAGCACCACGCCGTAGTCGCGACGGGCGGCCTCGACCGAGACGTAGCCGTTCCGCACGTCGTCGAGCACTGCCTCGGCCGGCCGCTCGAGCGGCGACCCCCAGCCACCGCCGCCGCCGGTCTGGATGTAGACGACAGAGCCAGCCGGGGCGGGGCGGCGCGCGCCGTTGACCCGCTCCCTGGCCTCGCCGCCCGCCAGTTCCAGCTCGTAGTGCCCCACGGTCCCCTGGCTGCCGCCCCACAGACCCCAGGGCGGGCAGACCTCACGTCCGGGCATCGACATGTTCCACGTCCCGTCGACCAGGTTGCGGACGGTCGTCTTGAGCCCGAAGCCGCCCCGGTGCAGCCCGGCGCCGCCCGAGTCGGGCAGGATGGCCCGCTCCTCGACCCGGATCGGGAACTTCATCTCCAGCCCTTCGATCGGCGCGTTGCGCACGTCGCCCTGGCAGACCGAGACCGAGCCTGACATTCCGTCCTGGTGCGGCCGGCCGCCCCAGCCGCCGCCCTCGATGGACTGCACGACGAACCGCCGGCCGGTCTTCGGGTGCATGCCGAAGAACGTCATCGGCGCGCCGAGCGTGCCGAAGTGAGCGGCCGGGACCTGCTCGGGCGCCGCGCCGGAGATCGCCCGCAAGATCGTGTCGACCACGGTCGGCACCGGCGTTGACCAGCTCGCCATCGGCGCCGGGTAGGCGGCCATCATGAACGTTCCCTCGGCGATGGTGACCGTGAGCGCCGCGAACGATCCCTGGTTGACGGCCTCGTGCGGCGAGGTGAGCGCTTTGAAGGCCACGAACGCGGCGGCCCGGGTGCGCGAGTTCACCGCGCCGCGGCGCTGCGGCGAGCACTCGCTCAGGTCGATCTCCATCTCGCTGCCGCGCACCCGCACGGTCGCCTTGATCCGGACCGGGTCGTCACGGTCGACGAAGTCGTGATCGATCGCCGCCTCGGCAACGTAGTCGCCGTCGGCGAGTGCCTCCACCGCCTGCCGCGCCCGCTCCTCGGAGTCGCGGAAGATCCGCTTGACGCTGGCGTCGAGCTGCTCGAGGCCGTACCGGTCGACGAGCTCGGCGATCCGCCGCTCGCCCAGCCGGCAGGCGGCGATCTGCGCCCGCAGGTCGCCCATGGACGATTCGGGGAACCGGATGTTGTCCCTGATCATCCGCATCACCTGCTCGTCGGGCTGGCCGCGGCGCATGATCCGGACCTGGTCCAGCTGCAGGCCCTCCATCCACGGGTCGGCGGCCAGCCCGCTGGCGCCGAAGCCGGTGCTCAGCCCGCCGACGTCGACCCAGTGCGCGCGGACCATCGCGAACCCGTACAGGCGGCCCTCGGCGAACACCGGCGTGTAGGTGACGACGTTGTTCAGGTGTTGGCCGCAGACCCGCTGGTGGTTCATCAAGAACGCGTCGCCGGGCTGGAAGTAGTCGGCCCCGAAGCGCTCCATCGCGTCGATGACGATGACGTCGAGGTCGGCGACGAAGTGCGACACCCCGCCCACGTTCTGCGCGAGCAGCTGGCCATCGAGGCCGAGCAGCGCGCAGCAGTAGTCCTTCACCTCGTAGATCATCATGTTGTAGGACGTGCGCTGCAGGTCGTAGGCCATCTCGTTGGCGGCCGCGGGCAGCGAATTGCGGATGACCTCGACGGTGACCGGATTCAGCATCAGCGGTCCTCTCCTAGTGCTGGCGCCCCGGCCGGGGCGGCGCGCCGCGAGGCGACGCTGACGATGATTTCTCCCAGGTCGCCGACGGTGGCGACGTCCCCTTCGCCGACCACGACGGTGCTGGCGTACTCCTCGACGATCGCGGGCCCGGCGATGCGGGCGCCGGGGGCGAGCTCCTCGCGCCGCCAGACGGCGGCCTCCCGCAGCACGCACCCGCCCGGGCCGGCGAACCCCACCTGCCTGGTTCCCGCGGGCGTGGCCGCCGCGCTGGCGGCGGGCGGGGAGTCAAGGTCGGGGACGTCCCTTTTCCCGGTGGCCACGAGCCGGGCGTTGACGACCTCGACCACCTCGTCCTTGGCCACGTGCCCGTAGCGGGCCTCGTGCATCTCGTCGAACCGGGCGCGGACGGCGGCCAGGCCCGCCGTGGTCACCTCGTCGCCCGCGACGGGGACCCGCAGGGTGAACTCCTGGCCCGCGTACCGCAGGTCGAAGAACGACTCGGACGCGATCGCGTCGTCGGCCAGGCCCTCGCTGGCCAGCAGCGCCCGCCCCTCGGCGGTCATCTCATCGATCATCGCGGCCAGCGTGGCCGGCGGCACCTCGTCGAGGCGGCCGTAGCAGGTCCGCACGTAGTCGTGCCTGAGGTCGGTGACCAGCATGCCGAAGGCGGAGTAGTGGCCGGGCAGCGGCGGCACGATCACGGTGGGGATGTCGAGGTCGCGGGCGATGGCGGTCGCGTGCAGCGGGCCGGCCCCGCCGAAGGCGATGAGCGCGCAGTCGCGCGGGTCAAGGCCGCGCTCGATGGAGACGGCGCGGACCGCGAGCGCCATCTTGTTCACCGCGACGTCGATGACCGCCTGCGCGGCCGCGTTGGTGCTCAGCCCGAGACGGGTGGCCAGCCCGAGCCCGATCGCGCTGGCGGCGTTCTCCACGTCGAGCGGCATCTCGCCGCCGAGGAAGCGCTCGGGGTTGAGGCGCCCGAGCACCGCGTTGGCGTCGGTGACGGTGGGCCTGGTGCCTCCCCAGCCATAGCAGATGGGGCCCGGGTAGCCTCCGGCGCTCTCCGGCCCGATCCGCAGCGATCCGACCTCGTCGAGGTGCGCGATGCTGCCGCCGCCCGCGCCGACCTCGATCACGTCGACGACCGGGAGCATCACCGGGTGGCCGCTCATCTCGTCGCCGACGAAGTAGCCCTCCGACATCACGGCGGCGCCGTCCTCGATCAGCGCCGCCTTGGCCGTGGTCCCGCCCATGTCGAAGGCGACCGCGTGCTTGATGCCCAGGCGCCGTGACAGCTGGCTGGCGGCGATCACGCCGCTCACCGGGCCGGACTCCATGGTTCTGATCGGCTGCCTGCGCGCCGTCGCGGGCGCCATGACCCCGCCGTTGGACTGCATGATGGACATCCGGCCACCGAAGCCCGCCGCGGCGAGGGCCTTGTCGAGCTCGGCGATGTACTCGCTGACCCGGGGACCGACATAGGCGTTGAGCACCGTGGTGGACATCCGCTCGTACTCCCGGTACTCGCGCAGGATCTCGTGCGAGAGCGACAGGTAGCTGCCCGGGGTGACCTCGCCGATCAGCGCCGCCGTCATCTCCTCGTGCTTCGGCGAGGCATAGGCGTGCAGCAGGCAGACCGCGATTGATTCCGCCTCGGCACCGAGCGCGGTCTGCAGCGCGTCACGGACGGATTGCGGATCAAGCGGGGTGACGATATTACCGGCCGCATCAAGACGCTCGTCGATTTCGATAATTCGACTGCGCGGCACGAATGGCTCCGGGCGCTCGAAAAATAGGTTGTAGGCCTCCGGCCTATTACCTCTTCCGATCGCGTACACGTCGCGCATTCCCCGGGTGACGATGAGCGCGGTGACCGCGCCCTTGCGCTCGATCGCGGTATTGATCGCGACCGTGGACCCGTGCACGAAATCCGTGGCCTCGGACAGCACCAAACCGCTCTTCTGCAGGCAGCGGATGATGCCACCGGTGAGGTCGCCCGGATCGGTATGCGATTTCGCGTGCACCGTCGTCTTGCTGTCCGTATCGAAAGCGACCATATCGGTAAAGGTGCCGCCGATGTCGGTAGCTATTACGAGACCCATCCATCACCTCAACGTAGAGCCGCCGCATTCGCGCCAGCATTCGTTCACATTCCGTTTGGTTGATGACGGGAGTTTAGCCAGCCAGATTTTTTGAAATCTAGCCTTAACATCAATCGGCCTATGTGGTCATAGATTGCGTTCTATGGCCCGCCGAGCGCGGTAGGCGGCGACCCTGGTGCGGCTGGCGCAGGCGCCGTCGCAGAACCGGCGGGCGGGTCCGGGACCGGTCCTGAGCAGGACGCGGGCGCAGCCGGGGGCCTGGCAGTGGCCCAGCACCTCGGGGCCGTGCTCGGCGATGAGCAGCGCCAGGGCCATCGCCCCGGATGCGGCCAGCCAGCCGCCCCAGGACGCCCCGGGCGCGTCCACGTGCAGGTGCAGCGGGACGCCCTCGTGCTCGACCAGCCGCGGCCGGGCGGTGCGGGCGAGCAGCTCGTTCAGCAGGGCGGCCGCGCGTCCCTCGCGCTCGCGCGCGGCGAACACGGCGCCGAGCGCGTCCCTGGCTTGGCGCGCGTCGGCCAGGTCGCGGTCGTCGACGTCGACCCGGCCCGGTTCGTCATGCGCGAGCAGCAGCTCGCGCAGCTGGCCTGCGTCGGTCAGCAGGTCCTCCTGCCGCGCGGAAGGCGCCGTGTTGACCAGCGCCACCGCCAGCGCGGCCCACCGGGCCGACCCGAACCTCACGTCCGCTCCCATGACTGTTACGGTATCAGACATGAAACCAGTTACCGACAACCCGCCGCGCGGCGGTCCGGCCGCGGGCCCGCCAGCAACGAGCCTGACCGCCGATAGCCCAACCGGCACGGGGGTCGGCGCCCTGCTGGCCTCGGCGACCGTCTCCCGGCTGGCTGATCAGTCCGCCGGCATCGCCCTGGTCCTGCTGGTCATCGCCCGCACCCACGATCCCCGGCTGGCCGGACTGGTGGTAGCCGCGTTCACCGTGCCGACGCTGGTCACCGGGCCGGTTGTCGGCGCGTACCTGGACCAGCTGAAGTCCAAGCGGGCGCTGTTCGCGGCCAACCAGGTCATGCTGGCGGCCGCGCTGACCGCGGTGGCGGTTCTGGCCGGGCGCGCCCCGGGCGCGGTGCTCATCGCGCTGGGGCTGCTGGCCGGGCTCACCGCGCCCGTGCTCACGGGCGGGTTCAGCAGCCTGGTGCCGCTGGTGGTGCCGCCCGCCCGGCTACGGCGGGCCAACGCGCTGGACGCGGCCAGCTACAACGTCGCCGGGCTGGCCGGCCCGGCCCTGGTGGCGGTCCTCGCGGGTGCCGCCGGGGCCGGCCTGGCGCTCAGCGCCGTGGCGGGCATCGCGGCCCTGGGCCTCGTGCTGGTGTTTGGCGCCCCGATGCCCGCCGCCACGCCGCGGTTGAGTGGCGGGGGCTCGGGTCTTACACGTGCCGAGCCGGCCCTCAGCTCGCTGCGCGCGACCGTGGCGGACGGGCTCCGGCTGCTGCGGGACGTGCCGCTGCTGCGCTCCACCACCATCGCCACCACCCTCGGCCAGCTCTCGCAGGGCCTGCTCCCCGTCGCCCTGCCGCTGCTGGCGGTCCGGCTCGGCCATCCCGTCTCGGCCGGGGCGTGGCTGCTGACCGCGCTCAGCGCGGGCGGCCTGGCCGGGTCGCTGGCCAGCGGCCGGCTGCTGGCGTGGCGCACGGCCCCGGCGGTGCTGATCGCGGCGACTGCGGCCTGCGGGGCGTTCCTGGCCGCGCTGGCCGTCGTCTCGGGCTTCGACCCGGCCCTGGGCCTGGCGGTCCTGGCCGGGGCAGCCGACGGGCCGGTCCTGGCCGCGACCCTCGCCATCCGCCAGCGGACCGTCCCGGCGGACCGTTACGCCCAGACCGCGGCGACCGCCGCCAGTCTCAAGACCGGGGCCTACGCTCTCGGCGCGGCCGTCGCCGGCCTGCTCGCCGGGGCGCTCACCGCCCGCCAGCTCATGCTCGTGATCGGAATCGGCCAGCTCCTGGCCCTGGCCCCGTTCCTCGGCAGGCACGCCGCGAGCCCCGCCCGCCGCCTGAATCCATAATTGCGCCGACCGAGCCCTTCTACTCACTGTCCCTGAGAAAAACACCCGGCTCGCGCCGGTGCGACAATGAGGCCATGATCGCGCGGATCTGGCGCGGATGGGCGCCGCACGAACGAGCCGGGGACTACCAGCGTCACTACGAGACGGAGGTGAGCCAGCACCTGCGATCGCTGAGCGGGTTCCGCGGCGCCCAGCTCCTGCGACAGGATGCGGACGGGGAAGTCGCCTTCACCTCCGTGGCCTGGTTCACGGACCTGGCCGCGGTCCGCGACTTCGCGGGGGACGACTACGGCCGGGCCGTCGTGGAGCAGGCAGCCCGGGCCGCGCTCACCCGCTGGGACGAGCGGGTCAGTCACCATGAAGTCGCTGTGCACGTCCAGTAGCGGACACCCGGCCGTCTCGCTGATCGCTTCGACCGCTAAGGCCGGTCGCGGGTGGCGCCCCAGCGGTTCCAGTGCACGACCTCGTCCACCGGCCGGCGCTTTGGCTCGGCCCACCGCCCCTGGGCGGGGTAGCCCATCGGGATCAGCGCCATGCTCAGGGCGTCGTCCGGCAGCCCAAGCAGCTCGCGCAGCTCGTCCTCGCGGCCGCCGTAGAGCGTGGTCAGCGAGGTGCCGACGCCGTAGGCACGGGCGGCCAGGCAGAGCTGCTGTACCGCGCCGTAGATGGAGGAGCCGACTCGGGGGTTCGTCGCGTGGGCCGCGTTCCGCAGCACCGCGAAGACCCACACCGGGGCGTCCTCCAGGTGATGCGCCAGGTGCTCGGCGCCGAGGAATCCCCGCGGGCTCATGCCCGACGAGCCGTCGCCGGCCAGGATGCGGTCCCGGTACTGGCCGTAGGCGGAGTCC
>Ga0335074_10004454_pt1 | contig 19269 bp, 18 predicted proteins | sample Lox_Sample_23_FD_206715 | JGI IMG/M metagenome (GOLD analysis project Ga0335074, IMG submission 206715) | Soil microbial communities from Loxahatchee National Wildlife Refuge, Florida, United States - Lox_Sample_2.3 | ecosystem: Environmental > Terrestrial > Soil > Wetlands | place: USA... | reverse complement strand
ATTTGACCATGGACGCGAAAGGCCGGCGAAACCCCGCGAATGAGATGGATGTCGCTGGCACCCAGCTCTCGTGCACCTTTTAGAATTTTATCCAGGCTTGCGGTCATGTGTTTATCTCAGGAAAAGCGGAACAACCTGCGAAAGAAGTTGAGCAAAACGCGGCGATTCTGTTTGAGTTCATTAAGCGACCGAAGTGCCAGCGAATGTTTTGGCATCAGTTGAAGGCAATGGTTGAAGCTCTTTTCGGCAGGCCCAGTGAGGCCGAGAGCGAGCTCGCACACGCCCTGACAATACCAGCAATAGGCGTGGTCCGGTGTTTTTTCCACGGCAAGGCGGATTCGCTGAAGCGCCTTGGTTGCACGGTCATAATGAAGATATATCGTTCCGATCTCCAGCAAGACGAGCCAATCAGGGTCGAGTTGTACGGCCTTGTCGAAGCAGTAATCATCGATGTTCTCTTTTCGCGCAAGCATCAGCTCGCCTCGCGCGATCCAGGGAATGCTAAACGATCCTTGCTGATTGATGGCGGCGTCGCAGCTCGCCTGGGCATTTTTAAGGTCGCCCATGCGGCAGAGGGCCTGGCCGCGGACGGCGAGCAGGTCGGCGTTATTCTTGAATAATTCTAAGGCCTTTCGGCTCCACAATTCGGCTTCAGGATACTCCGCAAGCGCGATCAGCATTTGTACCTGTCCGACCCATCCGGCTACGAGGGATTTGTCCATTTCCAGCGCACGCGAATAGTGGCGCAAGGCGGACTCATGATAGCCGTTGCGGCGATCGTCCGTGGCCGCTTTTATCCAGTAATGTTCGTCGTGCTCAGCCGCCCGTTCGTGCGAGAGTTGTTCCAGCGTCGCCTGGGAAGGCTCCTGCCTGTCCGCGAATTCCAATCGATTAAATCTCCGCATTTTTCGCTCCGATCACCGAATGAAGTGAAATTGCGATAAAGGATGGATCTGCAGGTAGGCACGGCCGACGATGTCCGCGCGCGAAATATTGCCGGCAGATAGCCAAAGATTGGCATCCTGCAGACCAGCCAAACCGGGAACGCCGCTTGGAAGGATCAGATAATGATCGTCCGGTACCGTCAAACTGATTTCCTTTGGCAGGGGACGGGGATTCAATGGTTGCCAGAGTGAGGGCGAACCGTTGATCAGCAGCCGTCCCGAATTACATTGCACATGGTCCCCGGGCATCGCCAGGATGCGATCAATATTCTCGCCGGCATATTGGACAGTTTCTCTCTCTCCATATCCCGGAGCGAGCATCGTATTGTAATTGAATTCATAAAGGACAACTTCTCCTCGCCTGGGCGCTTCCCAACGGTTTACCAATAAGACATCGCCTGTCCGAAACGTAACCAGATCGGTTTGCACCGTGTGTGGCCCGGCAAATCCGCCGATCAGCCACATGGCCGGCAAATAAAGAACAAGCCCCAGGATCGCCGAAACGATGATGGAGCGAACGATGCGATCGCGAACGCCGGCGCCGGGAAGGCTCTGGGTAACGATATCCAGGGCTGCCGATGAATGAACGCTGAAGGCCATGCCCAGCCAGATGCTGCCCCAGGTCGTTCCGAAATATAAGAATGTAGGCAGCAGACATGCCACAAAACCCCAGAGAAACAGATGCCCGCGGAATGGCTGTTTGATGTAGAAGTGCGACCAACCCGGGACAATAAGGCGCAGGATGAGCGGCCTGGGCGGCAGCGTCGCGGTCGCATGACGGACCCGCGCCGCAACATTTTCTGCGTGCAAGGCACTGCGTGTGCGGAAATAAACCATTCGTACCGGCAGCACGCGGCGGAAATACTTGGACAGCGAACCGGCGCGCGGCGGGTTGACATCCACAACCGCTGTCGCCAGGCCGAGCCCCGTGCTGCATCGTCCGCAGACTTCGCTGCCGGGCATATTCTGGAAGCCGCAATTCGTGCATTGCATGAGGAATCATCCAAATCCCAAACGGCGCCGGCGCGATCATCGTCGCTGCTTGATGTCAATGTGCCGATCAATCTGTTCGGCTTGCTCGTAGTATTCAGCAGTCTTCTCTCGATGTTCTTCACGGCCGACGATCCGGGCAATCAGGTCCGCATAGTCCATGCAGGCGGGACCTTTAATCCCTTTGGTGGTTACCGTTACTTTCCCATCGGGACCGATTTCAATTTCGAGTTCTTCCTGTGCCATATTCTTCCTTTACAAATTGCGGACGCGGATTTTGACGGTCCGGTCGGCGGAAACCTGTTCGTCCACGATGGACATGTTACGCTGTTGAAGTTCAGTGACGATCTTGTGATAAGCGTATTGCTGGGTGACTCGCCCGATGAGTTCTTCACCGATCTTCTTCAATTCGGCCTTTGTATGCCCGTCGCCTTCGACGCATAATTTCAGCGCGCCGCGCGCGTCGCGGCTGAAGAGGGCGCGAATTCCGTCTCGCTCCACCACGATCTGGCCGCCTGCGGCCCCGGTCTCCTGGAGAACTTCGCTGTCGTCGATGTCGATCTCTGCACGGGTGCGGGTTTTGGCCGTCGCGTCCGTTTGCACTGCCGCACTCGGCAGAACGATGCTGTATCCCAGGCTTCCCACTGCCGCCGTCACTGCGGCGGAGATGACCGGCCAGCCGGCAATAATCAATGGGGTCACAATGACACACGAACTCATAGATGCCTCCAGTCCTTTTCCAGTCCTATAGTTCGATCTTCCGCCGCGAAGCTGGCGCGGCTGTGGCAACGCTTCCCGTGGCGGGGCGCGCCCGGCCCTGCGCCCAGGTCCGCAGGCGATTCAGGTCTTCGCTCATCGTTTTGGAAAGCGGAACGGTTTCGGCGAGGCTGATCATCACCGTTGCCGTATCCAACTCGGTCCCGGCATCGAAAGCATCAAAAAGGCCTGATACAATCGCCTGCTCGATCTCGGCGCCGCTGAAGCCGTCGCAATGACGCGCCAGCGCATCGAGATCAAACTTTTCAGGCGCGCGTCCGCGTTTTTGCAGATGAATCGCGAAGACGGCTCGTCGTTCCTCCTCGTTGGGAAGATCGACGAAGAATATTTCGTCGAGCCGGCCTTTGCGGAGTAATTCCGGCGGCAATTGGCTGATGTCATTGGCCGTGGCGATGACGAAAACCGGCGCGGTTTTGTCGGACAGCCAGGTCAGGAACGTGCCAAAAACGCGTGCCGCCGTGCCACCATCGCTTCCGCCGGAGCCGACAGAGCCGGCAAAAGCCTTGTCAATCTCGTCAACCCACAATATGGCGGGGGCAACGCTTTCAGCGGTTTGAATGGCGCGTCGAATATTGTCTTCGCTGGAGCCGACCAGGCTGCCAAACATTCGCCCCACATCGAATCGCAGCAGCGGCAGCTTCCACAGGCTGGCAACCGCTTTGGCGCAGAGGCTCTTTCCGCAGCCCTGCACTCCCAGCAGCAACAGGCCGCGCGGCGAGGGCAGCCCGAATTGCGCCGCGCGCTCAGTGAAGACGTTGGAGCGTTTGACCAACCATTGCTTCAGGTTCTCCATGCCGGCAACATGCGAGAATTGTTCGTCGCTGTCAAAATACTCCAGCAATCCGCTCTTACGGATGATCTGCTGTTTTTCGCTGAAGACGATATTGATGTCGTCGGCGTCAATCGTGCCGTCAACCACCAGCGTTTTGGCGAAGACGTTTTCCGCCTCTTTGAGTGTCAAGCCGAGCGCGGCGTGAGTCAACCGCTCACGGCCGGCGGCGTCGAGATTGATTTTGATCTGCGGCTTGTCCTTCAGGTCCTCAATGATGCGGTCCAGCAGTTTACTGAAATCCTGAACATTGGGCGGGAGGAACTCGACCACCGTAATATCCTTGTCCAATTCCGGAGCGATGCGCATCACCGGTGCGACGATAACGATCGTTTTATAGGTGTCACGTAGGTGATAAGCGACATCCTTCAATCGACGGATCACAGCAAGATTGGCTCGATTTTCTTCCGTGAAGGGGTGGAAGTCTTTGAATAGATAAATGGCCGGATCGACGTGCTGCAAAACCGCATCCAGGGCCGACAGTGGATCGGTCGTACTGCCGGTGCCTGATTTGGCGCGTTGGGGTTCAGCGCCATAACGGACGATGCCCTGGGTGTAGGTCCAGACGTGGAATTTCTTGTTGCGGGCCGTGGCGATTTCAGAGAGCACCTTTTCCACCCGCTCTTCTTCCCACGTCAGAACATAGATGATCGGATATCGGGCACGGATCAACACCTCCAACTCGTCTTCCGGCCGCAGGCATTGCAGCAATCGTTTGCCGGTGGTGGGTTGTTCCTCCATCCGCGTCGCGGCGGGAGGCGGCGAATTTGTCGGCGGCGTTTTGGCGCCGGCGGGTTGGGGTTGCAAGGCTAATCCCTCCTCGTTGCCGCGGCGCCGGCCGTTTCGGTTCCGTTTGACCGGCCGCTTTCGTAACGTTTTACTTCGCTCAAAAGCCGACGAAGTCTCTCCGAGCGGGGGTCCAGATCTACCAGAATATCCAACACCTGACGCGATGTGCCGAAAATGTAGACTCGTCCATCAGGCTGGATTGTGATTTCCGTCATGGTGGTTTCATCCTCGATCAAATTGACGCCTTTTGTCATTGGATTACCTTCAGTCCCATTCGGTTGGCCAGATCCAGGGCCTCTTTGCCGTCTCGGGGGTCCAACGGATGCGCCAAATCGGCAAATCGAGAGGCACGCCAACTCGGGAGATAACTGTCTCGAAGGCTCAACGGTGCGGACGGCAGGTTATGCCGCAGCCAATGCACAATCGGCCGATAGCAGCACTCCGCATGGCCGGGCAACAGGAGATGGCGGACGATCAATTTTGACTGGCTTGCCGCGATTGTCAAATTGCGCGTGACAATGGACAGATAATTGTCGATACCCGCCAGGCGGCGAGCGCATGAATCGTTACCAAACTTGAAGTCCGCCACGTATACATCGACAACGCCGCTCAACAATTCGAACACCTCAGGCGTGCCGTAAAAATCCGATTTCCAGACGACCGGCGGCAGTTGAGGGCAACGCGACATGACATCAAGAATAGCGGGTAAGTGGATGGTCGGCTCTCCACCGACCCATTGGATGTTGCGTGCGCCCCGGTCCTGGCCCCACCTGACGGCATCGTTAAAGAATCCACTGGTTAACTTGCTTCCGCGGGATGGATCAAACGCATTGATGCCCGCGATGCAAAAGCCGCAACGTAAATCACATCCCGAAAGGTAAAACAGGTGAGAAGGGATCAGCTCCAACTCCTCGCCGTATTCGATACGATGTCGAAAAACATTGGCGGTGTTTCCGGCTTTGCAAAATCCAATATCGCCAATCGTGCGATCCACGCGACAGCGATGTTCGCAAAGTGCGCAGTTCTTGTAGCACGCCAAAGCGTTCTCGATTCGACCGCTGTTCATCCAATCTGCCGTCATTGAATCCATTTCGATGAAAAAAGGCCTGCCAGCATAGTAAAGACGGAAGCGAAGTCCTGGAATTTCCTGATCATTTTCCCATCAGAGTCTATTTGAAATGACATACACGAACCTCCGATTACATCGGACCCGGCTGGTTCTCCCGCGGTTGCCATAGCGAATATTATATGTTCTTTCCCATCCATTTGTACCGATATCTCCCCGGATTGCCAGCCATTACTTATATCAGATTAATGTAATTATATTGAAATACCACACAAATCTTGGTTCGCAGTAAGACGCAAATGAGATTGCGGGAACTGGTTCAAATCCTGTCGCCCCGATTTTTGGACCCAACGAGCCGAAAAATAGAGCAGGGAAAAGTGAAGCAGATGGTTTTTAGCCACAGAGAAATTGTTTAGATGTTGTTTTTGCGCCTTTGCCGGATCAGAAATGGGAAGCCGCCAAGACTCAATAGCGCTATCGAGCCGGGTTGGGGGAGAGTCAGGTAAAAAACCGTGCCATCGCCATATGCACCACCACTTGCCGTTGTGCCATATAAAGTATTGCCAGTCTGCAGTTCTGAGATGAGCGAGATTTATAACCACGAAAAATGTGAAACCGTTACAATATGGCTCCGGCATTGAATGCCTGGGCTTTTAATGCTCAGGCTGGAGCCATTCGACAGACTCAGGCTAGAGAGCCTAAGCTACAAATAGCAAAAATGGAAAAATGATGGCGGCGAAACGCGAACAATCTTCATCCACGATTCAGGTTCATCCGGTGATGGTGTTAGCCGGCGCGGAGGCCTTTATTCGCTGGGAACTTCTGGAGCGCATCCGTAAGACGGTTTTGGGATCCGAGCAAAGCGACATGGGGTACGTGCGGATGGATCCGGCCGTGACCGTTGCGGCGGTGCTTGATGAGTGCCGGACCATGGGAATGTTCGCAGCGAATAAACTCGTCGTGGTTGAACCCGCGGATCAACTGTTCAAGAGCCGTTCCGGCGAAGATGGCGGGGATGAATCGGAAGAGATTGAATCCGGCGGCGATTCCCCCCAACGCGTTGCCGCGACGCCGCGCGATATGATTTATCGTTACGCCGAAGAGCCCGCCGCAGGCGCGGTTTTGGTTTTGGTGTGCGACAACTGGCTCAAGAACACGCGGCTGCACAAATTGTTGGATGCTCAGGGCGCCGTGCACTGGTGCGTGCCTCCAAGGGAGGATCAGGTTCCGCACTGGCTTTCAACGCGCGCGGAAAAGTTTTACTCCAAAAAAATCGAACCGGCGGCGGCGATTCGCCTCGCGGAACTGGTGGGCGCCGACCTGGCGCGCCTGGACGGCGAATTGGCCAAGCTGGCGCTCTATGCGATGAATCAAAACATGATCAGCGAAAAAATGGTCATGCAGATGGTGGGTTTTCAGCATGAACAACAAGTGTGGGACCTGATCAACGCGCTTTCCGACGGAAATGTCCGCGAAGCGCTGGCGCGGAATCACGAACTGTGGCAGATGGAGAGCCGCATCGGTTACACGCTGGTCGGGGCGATTTTTTACTGGCTCGGACAAGTCATGCGGGCGCGGGAAATGATCGATCGCCGTCTCGGTGATGGGCAGATCATCAAAGAATTACGGCTTTGGCCGCAACAAAGGGCGACGCGAACTCTGCAATTGGCGCGGCGCTGGGGCATTGCGGGAGCCAAACGCGCCGCCGAAGCGTTATTGGCGGCGGATATGGCAGCGAAAACGAGTCTAGGTGAGCCGCAGCGAAACATCGAAATGTTTATTGTGAAAATCTGCGGGTCGTAACTTTAATGCATGGCTGAAGAAAGGCGCGGGCCGAGTTCGACCTGGGGCTGCGGACTGGGTTTGAAGGTCGGCTCAAGGGCGATCTTGAGTGGCTGGCGCTGGGCCGCCGGCATACCATGCTGATCAATGATCTTTTGAATGGCCATGATCCCTTCCATCAGCGTTTCGGGCCGGGGCGGGCAGCCGGGGACATAAACGTCCACCGGCATGAACTGGTCAATTCCCTGAACAGTCGCGTAATTATCAAAAACTCCGCCGGTGCAGGCACAGGCACCCATGCTGATGACCCATTTGGGTTCAGCCATCTGCAAATATATGCGATGCAGAACCGGCATCATTTTGATGCTCACGCGGCCCGCGACGATCAGCAGATCGGCCTGGCGCGGTGAAAAACGCATTACTTCGGCGCCGAAGCGGGCAAGGTCATAGCGGCTGCTGGCGGTGGCCATCAGTTCAATCCCGCAGCATGCGGTAGCGAACGGAAGCGGCCAGACGCTGGAACGCCGGCACCAATTGACGACCTTCTTAAGATTCAGGGTGATAAAATTGTCAGCTAGTGCTGTTGGTTCAATGGGCATTGCCGAACTCCGAACACGTTTACATCAATCCCAGCGAAAAACGCCTTTGCCCCAGGCATAAATATAGGCCAGCAGCAGAATCGCGGCGAAGACGACCATGCTACCGAAGAGAACACCAGAGTTAACGCCGCCGAACGTATGTCCGCGATTATTGAAAACAATGATCCACGGAATCAGGAAGAGCACTTCGACGTCAAAGACCAGAAAGATCATGGCTACCAGATAGAAACGCACATTGAAACGGTCATGCGTGCTGCCCAACGGCTCGACGCCGGATTCATAGGTGGATTCCTTGGTTTTTCCACGGCGCGCCGGGCCGAGAAGGTGCGAAGCGACAACGTTGGTGATGCCGAAGATCAGGGCGATCAGGAATAGAAGACCCAATAGCGCCCAGTCGCTGAAGAAACTCAGCGATGAACCTGAAGGAGCGCCTTGAGCCAGAACAGATAAGAACATCATGAGCGTCCCGCATTCGGTCAGTGAAACAATTCACAAACTTTATAACATTATATACCCACCCACGATGGGGTCAAAGGCAGCGGCGTGGCAGGCCACGTCGAGTCGGGAGATGGGAGTCGGGAGACGGGAGAACCTTAAACGCGGAGAGCGCAGAGAAAAATTAGATAATAATTTTCGGTGTTTAGACGGGTTGGTTATAAACGGGAATTCCGTTCCTGACGTTGTGATTTGCGTGCTTTGTTCGCCAGAGATTCCAGCAATTTTTGGGAACCAGCCAGAGTCCGATCCCATTTCAATTTCCCCCGCGATATCATCAAGCAATTGCCGCGCTAATTGATTTTGTATGGGTACAGGCAGATGTGAAGCCCTGGCAAACGCTTTTTTCAAAGAAGTAGTCATAGTATGGAAAATTATATCGGGACCAACGCGAGGGTCAAAGCTGATCCTGTAATCGTTTACATTCCTTTCGGGCTGCTGGGCGCACCGCTACAATGCATCGCCTTGAAGGTTCTTTTGTGCGGATGAGCAATCGGAATTCGTATGTTTGAGGATAATCCACAATTCAAGGATCGACTGACCCGGCTGGAAAAATGGAAAGCCGCAGGCGTCGATCCATTTGGCGGGCGTATTGACGGGCTTATTACCACCGAAGAAGCGCGGAAACTGCATACGCCCGAAACGCCGCATGACGGCGGACCGACCGTGAAAATCGCCGGACGAATCGTGCTTTTGCGCGACATTGGCAAGCTCATTTTCATCACTATTGCCGACTGGACGGGGCGAATACAAATCGGTCTGGCCAAACAGTTTGTGGAAAAACAATGGGACCTCGCCAAACTGCTGGAACTTGGCGACATGGCATGGTTTTCCGGCAAGCTGGGCCACACCAAAACCGGGGAAATTACCGTTTGGGCGGATCAATTGGGCATCGCCTGCAAAGCCCTGCTGCCGCCGCCGGAAAAATTTCACGGCCTTTCCGACACGGAATTGCGTTACCGCCAGCGCTATCTGGACCTGTTTGCCAACCCCGATTCGCTGGAAATATTCCTGGCTCGCTCGCGCATCATGCAGTTGATCCGCGATTTTCTGCGTCAGCGCTGCTTTGTGGAAGTTGAAACGCCGATGATGCAGCCAATTCCCGGCGGCGCCGCGGCGCGGCCGTTTATCACGCATCACAATGCGCTGGACATCGATTTGTATATGCGAATCAGTCCTGAATTGTATCTGAAAAGATTGCTGGTCGGCGGCATGGAACGGGTGTTTGAAATTAATCGCAACTTCCGCAACGAGGGGATCGACACAAAACACAATCCCGAATTCACCATGCTGGAACTTTACCAGGCATACAGCGATCTGGCCGGAATGATGGAACTGACTGAAACGCTGATCGCAACCCTGGCCCGCGACCGGCACAAAGCGATCAAACCCGATGCCGCGCCCGACGCGCCGCTTCATCTTCCTTTTGGCCAGAGGATCATCGACTTTACGCCGCCGTTTGAGCGATTCAATTATGGCGAACTTTTCCAGCGGCATGCGGGTGTGAAGATGTTTGATGCGGCAGCCGTCAAAGCGTGCGCGGCGCAGCATCACATCGAGCAAATCGATCAGAAGGATAATGATGTTTTGGTGGGGGAGTTATTCGAACGCTGTGTCGAGCCGGCACTGGCGAAACTGGATCGCCCGGTATTTGTTTACGATTATCCGGCGGGGCTCTGCCCGCTCACGCGCCGCAAACCGGGCGATGAAAAAATCGCCGAGCGCTTCGAGCTTTATATCGCCGGAATGGAGTTGGCCAACGCCTATACCGAATTAAACGATCCGTTGCTGCAGCACAAAACTTTTTCGGCGCAGCTTGCAGGGCTTAAGCCGGAGGAATCCATGGCGCGGATGGATAACGATTTTATCGACGCCCTGAGCTATGGCATGCCGCCTGCCGGCGGATTGGGCATCGGCATCGACCGGTTGGTGATGCTGCTGACCAATCGCACCAGTATCCGCGACGTGGTGCTGTTTCCGCTGCTCAGGCCGCATGGTTCGCATGACGCAACCGGCGAGAAGGAAAATACGTAAGGTATTTAGTGTTCAGAGAGCCGCTGGCTTTACGCCGGCGGTAATTCCGGCAGGATAAACCTGCCGGCTCTCCCAAAACCTGTGAACTCGACTCGACTGCCTTCGGCTCTGAGGCTCAGGCTCGAAGAGAGCTCGTCGCAGGCTGTGGCAAAAATCGTTGCGGTCTTTAAATCCTATGTACAAAATTTTTCTTTGTTTTCGCTACCTGACGCGCAAAGGAATCGTCGTGTTCCCGATACTGGCCGTCTGGCTGTGCGTGGCGATGCTGATTGTCGTCAACAGCATCATGACCGGTTTTGTGGATCGCGTGCGCAGCACGGGGCGGTCCCTTGAAGGCGACGTGGTTGTCAGCGCTTCAGCCATGGGCGGCTTTCCCTACTACCAGGAACTTGAGCAGAAAATTAATCAATTACCGCAGGTGGCGGCCAGCGCCCCGGTAATTAGCGCCTATGGCTTGCTGAACCTGCCGGATTATGAAATCAGCATGGGTGTGCAGATTGTCGGCGTCGATCCGGCGCTGGAATCGAAGATAAGCTCGTTTCAGCAGAGTTTATTCTGGCAATATCAGGCGCCCATGCAGGCCGCCGCCGATCTCAAGGGCGTCGGTTTTCCGACCACTGTGCCGAAACTCGTGCAGTACGCCGCTAATTTGGTCTCCCGCGCGCTCGACGAAGTCAACCGTCGCCAAAAAGCCGTTGACGAACTGAAGCCTGTTCCGCCGGACGCATGGTTTGCAGGAATTCGTGAGCATTGGCAGGAAATAACCATTGAAGATGCACAGCAAGCCCAGGCGGCACTGGAACAGGCCGAGAACGATTTTGATTTTGTGCAGCAATTGCCGACCTCGGATTCGTTCGCCGATGCCGCCGCTTTAACCAAAGCGCTGGTTCCCGCCGTTGCGACTTTTGCACCTCCGCCGGAGGCGGTTAATGCATACCCAACCGCGCAAGCCGAGCCGCAATATGGTTGCATCGTTGGCGTGGACCTGGGCTTCTATGAACGCGATCGCTTTGGAAATTATCACCGTCCCGAGGGATTTCGTTTTACGCCAGTGGTTCTAACGGTGGTGCCGGTGACCATGAGAGCCACGCTGGCAACGCCACAGACCGGGCAATTTATGATTGTTGACGATTCGCACACCCAGGTTTTTACCGTGGACTCCAAAACGGTTTATGCGCCATTCGACGTAGTGCAAAAGCTGGCGTTTATGCAGCAGCAGCAGCGGCTCGACGGCAGCATTCAGCCGGCTCGCGCCAGCGCCATCCAGGTGCTTGTTAAAAACAATTATGATCCTCAGGCGATTTTGACCGCCCGCGACGCGATAGCCAATCTGGTCGATCAATTCGAGACGCAGCATCCGGACCTTTCCTTCGCTGGAATCCGCATCCAGACCTGGGACCAGGTGCAGGCCGATTACATTAACGCCGTGGACAATGAGCGCAATCTGATCATGTTTATTCTGGGGCTCATGAGCCTGGTGGTCATCGTCGTCATTTTTCTGATTTTCTTCATGATCGTTCGCGATAAAACGCAGGATATCGGCATCATCAAAGCGATCGGCGGCAGTGAAGCCGGCGTGGCGGCCATTTTCGTACTCTATGGTGTGATCATCAGTGCTTTGGGGTCCCTGGCCGGCTCAATCACAGGCGTATTGTTCGTTTTGAACGACAACTGGATTCACGACGACATCCTGTGGAGAATCTTTGGCATCACCATCTGGAACCGCAGCATTTATGTTTTTTCCGAAATCCCGCATCAAGTTGATCCAATTACAGTCGCGGTAATCGTTGGCGCGGCGATTTTGGCGGGGCTGATCGGCGCCGCGATACCGGCGCTGATCGCCGGGATGCAGGATCCCGTGGAAGCGCTCAGATATGAATAGGTTTGCGAGTTGCTGAATGGAAAATCTGCTGGAATTAGCCGACGTTCATAAAACCTTCCGCCTGGGCCCTGATCAGGTGCAAGTGCTCACCGGAGCAAGCCTGCAAGTAAAGCCCGGCGAATTCGTGGCGCTCGTCGGCGCTTCAGGTTCCGGCAAAAGCACGCTGCTGCACATCGCCGGGGCTCTGGAAAAGTGCGACCGCGGTGTGGTGCTGTTCCGCGGCCAGGATTTAACAAAGCTGTCGCGCAGCCGCCGGCATTTTATGCGAAACCAGTCCTTCGGTTTTGTCTTTCAGCTTTATCACTTATTGCCGGAATTGAGCGTGCTGGAAAACGTTTTATTACCGGCGATCATCGCCGCGCCGTGGTGGATGGCTTTTGTCGGCGCCCGTCCGCGGAAAACATACGCGCTGGAACTGCTTGAGCAATTGGGCATGAAGGATCGTCTGAAACATCGTCCGGCGCAACTCTCCGGCGGCGAACGCCAGCGCGTGGCCATTGCCCGGGCCCTGATCAACGATCCGCCGCTGATCCTGGCCGACGAACCCACCGGCAACCTTGACCCGCGGACCGGCCACACAATTCTGGATGTTCTGACCGGGCTGCATCGCAGCCGCAGGCAGAGTATGCTTTTGGTGACCCACGATGTGAGCATCGCGGCTCAGGCCGACCGCGTCGTAAAGCTCGAAGACGGAATCGTCAAACCAACGTGAGGCAAATGGCTGACTGGCGGCGATTATTTGCGAAACCAACCGGTGCACCCGGAAAGGACGTCGACATGCCCGTCATGTCCTTTGGCGGTCATCTGGAGGAATTACGCCGCCGGCTGATTCTGGCGCTTGTGGGTGCTTTTATCGGCGTAGGCATCTGCCTCTTTTATGCGGGCAACATCATCGACTTTCTCTACGGGCCGTATCTGTTGGCGCTGCATCGGGCGGGCTATCCGCCGCATTTGACGTACGCCAAACCGGCCGGCTCGATCATTATGTATTTTATGACGGCCTTTAAAGCCGGATTTGTGATTTCCAGTCCGTGGATTTTTTATCAATTCTGGCTTTTTATCGCGGTGGGGTTGTTCCGCCGCGAGCGGCTGATTGTTTATCGCTACATCGGTCCGAGCATCGTGTTGTTTCTGGCGGGCATTGTCTTTTTTTTCTTTTTTGTCCTGCCCCTGATGCTCAAGATTTTTCTGGAGTTTAATCAGCAGGTGCCGATTCCATCACTGAAGCCAAGTTCATACGAACAGTTTCTTTACGGCACGGCGGCGACGCAGCCGGATGTGAGCCATCTGCCGGCGGGTGACCAGTCGCCGCTGTTAAATATTCCCGCGGTCAAAAGCGATCCGACAAAATTTAATCCGGACCAGATCAGCATTTGGTACAACGCCGCGGATTCCCAACTGCGCATGCACGTGGATGGACGGACGCTGGACCTGCAGACGCAGCCTTCCGCGGGCCTCTTTTCGCCGATTCCGATGATGGATGACTACATGAGTTTTGTCACAGTGATGTGCCTGGTATTTGGTTTTTCATTTGAGTTGCCGATGGTGATGATGATTCTGGCGCAGCTTGGCCTCGTCGCGCCGGTGCAGTTCGCGAAATTATGGCGTTACGCGCTATTGATTCTGGCAATTTTTGCGGCGATTCTGGCGCCCACGCCGGATATTCTGACGTTTTCGAGCATTTTCGTGCCGCTGGTGGCTTTGTATCTGCTCGGATTGCTGCTGGCGCTGGTTGCCGCACGCCGGCGGGACGAAGCCACAGAGAGCACAGAGGGCACAGAGAAAATTAAATAATGGTTTTCGGTGTTTAGACAATAACGAATTTACAGTTTTAACTGGCCCCGGGAAGAAATCCCGAGGCTTGGCCCCAGGTTTCCACCTGGGGCTGTATTCCGGCAGAATAAATCCCGAAGACACAACATCCTCAATTTGAATTCGGGACAGATCTGCCGGCTCTCGATGAACGTCTGCGCTGAATTCGATACTGCCTGCTACAAATTCAACACTTGTGCAATTTGAGCTTTGCTTTGAATAACCGCCTGTTCGACGGCCTGAGTCCATTGGTCGGGCTTGAGATGTTCAAATTGTTTGTCTCGATGGGCGAAAATGATGGAACGGCTTGCGGAAATGACCGCTCCTAGACCATCGGCGTTAAACGCCCGTGCACAATCCTGCAGGCTGCCGCCTTGAGTGCCAAAGCCGGGAATTAAAAAAAGAGTGCGCGGCATGGCGGCGCGGATTTGGGCGATGGCTTCGCCGCTGGTCGCTCCCACCACCGCGCCTGCGCCACTGAAGCCGCGATTACCGACAAAGTCTTTGCCCCAGGAATCAATCAGCGCGGCGACGTACATGAATAAGGGACGACCATCGGCGACGGGAATTTCCTGCACTTCGCCGGCGCTGGGATTACTGGTGCGCAAGAGTACAAAAAGCCCTTTGTTCTGGCGTTTGGCAATATCGAGAAAAGGCGCAACACCATCGATTCCAAAATAAGGATTGACGGTAACCGCGTCCGGCCCGATGAGGCCTTCAAGATCGGCGAAATCCGGGTCAGAGAGATTGGCCTGGGCATACTGCGCCGCGGTGTGGCCAATGTCGGCGCGTTTGACGTCGCCGATTACCAGCAGCCCAAGTGACGCAGCCTCCTGGATAAGGCTGGTATACGCTTCAATGCCCTCCCAGTAATAGCGTTCGAAGTACGCGATGTTAATTTTGATCGCCGGTACGTGCGGCGCGACAGTTCGGATAATCTGGAGAGAAAATTCCAGAATGGCGTCAATGCAATCGGCGCACGCAGGCGATTGAGCTTGGCCCACGCGGTTTAAATACATGGGAGGGAGATTTTCAAGTACAGGATCAAGCCCGACGATCAGCGGCGTTTTTTTTGCTTCAATGGCGGCGATCAGGCGGTCCGCGAAATGAACATCAGCCACAGTCATCCTTTCAGGCTAATCCCATTGGATTGTAAAAGTGAGTTGCGCAAGGAGCAAGAAAGAGTCCGCATAAAGTTGACCTGCCCCTTCAGGTCAGAGTGGCGTAAAAATCTGTCCAAAAAATGTTGGTGCATTCATCCCGCTTGAATTGCCCACCAAGCGGCTGTATCGTCAAAGTTTTGTGCGCATTGGGAAGAGCGGATTATTTAGATGGTGGGTTGAGCGGCGATATGGAACCCGATCTGGTTAAACTCGGTGAGTTGACGAATACCTCAGTTGTGGGACTCCAATGGGGAGACGAGGGAAAAGGGAAAATCGTCGATTTATTAAGCGGGCATTTTGACTACGCCGTCCGCTGGAATGGCGGCAGCAACGCCGGCCATACGGTGAAAGTGGGCGAAAAAAAATATGCCTTTCATCTGATTCCCAGCGGCATTTTGCATCGGCACTGCATTTCGGTGCTGGCCAATGGGGTGGTAATCGATCCAATTCAGTTGTTGCAGGAAATCGACCAGCTCAGCGGCGATGGAATTGAAGTTGAATCGAATTTGCGCATCTCGAACCAGGCGCACGTGGTGATGCCGTACCATAAATATCAGGATCAGCTTTCCGAGTCACGCCTGGGGGATAAAAAGATCGGCACGACGGCGCGCGGCATCGGTCCGTGTTACGCGGACAAGGCGACGCGATCCTGGGCGATACGCGTGGCCGACATTTTGAACGCCGAACGTTTTAAGGAAAAATTACGGCAGATCGTAGAAGAAAAGAACCAGATCTTCCGTAGTCTGTATAACGCCGAGCCGCTGGCCTGGGAGCCAATGTTCGAAGAATACCGAAGCTGCGCCGAACATCTTGCCGGTTATGTATGCAATACGACGGATTTGCTTAATGACGCCGTGCGGTCCGGAAAGCGATTGCTTTTTGAAGGCGCCAACGCGGTGCTGCTGGACCTGGATCATGGGACATTCCCATTTGTGACCAGCAGCAATTGCGGCACCGGGCTTGCCGCCGGTACGGGGGTGCCTGCAACGGCGGTCAAAAGCACGCTGGGAATCGCCAAGGCGTACTGCAGCCGGGTAGGCGCAGGACCGTTTCCAACCGAATTGGATAATGCCATTGGCGAGCGCATTCGCCAGCGCGGTCGCGAATTTGGCACGACTACGGGCCGTCCGCGGCGTTGCGGCTGGCTGGACCTTGTGGCGTTGCGATACGCGGTACGAGTAACCGGCGCAACCGGAATTTGCCTGATGTTGCTGGATGTGCTTTCCACGTTTGATTCTCTGAAACTGTGCAAGGCTTACAAAGTCGACGGCGAGATAACGGAGAGTTTTATTCCTGATGCGTACGATTTAGCGCAAGTGGAGCCGGTTTATCAGGAAATAGCTGGATGGCACGAGCCACTGGATCAAATAACGGCATTTGCGAATTTACCCGGCAATGCCCGTCTGTATCTGGAGAGAATAGAGGATTTTGTGCAGGTTCCGGTGCGCATTGTGAGTGTCGGGGCGGCGCGACATCAAACCCTGATCCGATAGACAGTGTAAGTCGTATATAATTAAGAGTTTCTGGAACTCTTCAGGCGCATGTCATGAGCCAGACAACCATAGCTGATGAACTTCAATCGCTCGGGCTAACGCCTGCGCAATTACCGCGGCATGTCGCGATTATCATGGACGGCAACGGGCGCTGGGCCAAACAGCGCGGCAAATCGCGATCCGAGGGGCATCGCGCCGGCGCTGAACCGGCGCGAGCGGTTGCCGAACGGGCAGCTCGCCTGGGGATACAGCAACTAACCCTCTACAGTTTTTCCATGGAAAATTGGCGTCGTCCGGCGGAGGAAATTAGTCGCCTGATGCAGCTATACATGGAATTTTTAACCAGCCAGTGTTCAGTGATGCTGGAAAATAATATTCGCTTTCGGCAGATTGGCCGCCGCGAAGGATTGCCCGTTGATATATGCCGCGAAGTCGACAAGGTCGCCGCCGCCCTGGAAAAAAACACGGGTATGACCCTGTGCCTGGCGGTGAATTACGGTTCACGATCGGAAATTGTGGATGCGGTGCGGAATATCGCACGGCGTGCCAAGACGGGCCAAATTGATCCGGAGTCCATTGATGAATTAATGATCTCCGAGAATCTTTATACCGCGGGTATGCCCGATCCGGATTTGCTCATTCGTACGGCGGGGGAGTTGCGTTTGAGTAATTTTCTGCTTTGGCAGCTCAGCTATGCGGAATTTTATGTGACCGATTTATTCTGGCCCGATTTTAGCGTCGCCGAATTCGATAAAGCCCTGATCAGTTATGCCCACCGCCGTCGCCGTTTCGGAGGGCTGGGGGCGGAATGAGCTTAAATTCAGGCTGCAGAAAAGAAACTTTAATATTGCTACAATGGTGTGCATGAGTACAGAAACCAGGCATTCCATGAAATCCGGAGCGTCCGGCGAACAGCGCACTACGCGAAAAATTACGCTGGCGGTATTACGCCAGATGCGGCTGGAACAGCGCCCCATTGCCATGCTCACATGTTACGATTTTCCCACAGCGCAAATTCTTGCCGACGCCGGCGTCCCGCTCTTACTGGTCGGGGATTCAGCGGCTACGACCGTGCTGGGTGAAAAATCGACGGTGCATGCCACGATGGATTTTATGCTGACCATTACTCGCGCGGTGCGCAAGGGTGCACCGGGTGTATTTTTACTGGCGGACATGCCGTTTGGGAGTTATCCGACAGTTGAAACCGCGGTGGAAAACGCCCGCCGTTTTCTATCCGAGGCTGGCGCCGATGCGGTGAAAATGGAATGCGACCGCCGTCAGGAGCCGATGATTGCGGCGATGTCCGCCGCTGGTATTCCGGTATGTGCCCACCTCGGGCTGCTGCCGCAGCATGTGGCGCAGGAAGGCTCTTACCGCTATCGCGGTCGCACCCAGGAAGAGGCGGACCGTTTGGTGGCCGATGGCGTAGCTTTAGTCAAAGCTGGAGCGGTGCTGATACTGCTGGAAGCGGTACCGGACACTGTCAGCCGGAGGATGGTGGAAGCAGTTGATTGTCCGGTATTAGGTTGTGGCGCCGGGCCGAGCTGCCATGGTCATGTGGTAGTTTTGCATGACATGCTGGGCTTGAGCAGCCAAACACCACGGTTTGTGGAACGTCTGGCCGATTTACCGTCGGTTATCAGCCAGGCGGCAAGGACATGGGTATCCACCGTTGAAAATCGCGAATATCCCGCGGCACGCCATCAATATCCCATAAAGTAAACATTGGAAAGTGGCCGAGAAAGACGGTTATGTAAGGGTTTTTCGTCTGCGGCAACGCTATAGTTGGACGAGAGATGCTGCGATGACATGCTCCCGACGCCCGGTCGATTTTCTCTCGATCCCCGGGATAGTTTCGCAGCGCCGCCCGGACGCCGGGGGTGTGTACCGGCAAAGAGGAAAATTTTTCTGGAGTTAAAAAATGAGTGAGCCTTCTCGAGTAGTAGTTATTTCATCTGCGGCTGCAGTAGCGGTCGCCGTATTGGCGGGATTCGCGAATTTTCCCGGCCAGTCACAGTTACGAGCGGACAGCACGAGTACCCAGCAGCCCATCGTAGCGCCGCAATCAGTTCAGGCTGCGCAATCGCTTTCCGAAGCGTTTGAAGCGGTGCATCAGGCCGTTGCCAATTCCGTGGTCAATATTCATATCGTGGGAATGGTTGACGATTCGAATCAAGCCGAAATTCAGCCACAACAAATGCCGGATCTCCCGCCGGGGCTAAAGAATCTTTTGCCGCCGGGCTTTGAAGGTCCGGGAATCATCACCGTTCCGCAGCAACCGCAGCCAATGGAAGCTACCGGCAGCGGTGTGATCATCAGCAAGGACGGCTACATCGTTACCAACAACCATGTAGTCGGGGACGTTTCAAAAATTAAGATCACCGTAACTTTAAACAACGGCAGGCAATATACCGCCAAAATCATTGGCACCGATCCCAAGACCGATCTGGCGGTCATCAAAATCGACGCCAATGACCTTCAGCCGGCAGTGTTAGGCGATTCAGACGATGTTCAGGTTGGCCAATTGGTATGTGCATTTGGTTCACCATTCGACCTGAGCCAGACGATGACACAGGGAATCATTTCGGCCACGGGACGAACGGATGAAAATATT
>Ga0335074_10004452_pt1 | contig 19272 bp, 15 predicted proteins | sample Lox_Sample_23_FD_206715 | JGI IMG/M metagenome (GOLD analysis project Ga0335074, IMG submission 206715) | Soil microbial communities from Loxahatchee National Wildlife Refuge, Florida, United States - Lox_Sample_2.3 | ecosystem: Environmental > Terrestrial > Soil > Wetlands | place: USA... | reverse complement strand
CTTCATTCGACCGCCGCGTCCTGCGCCAGGCTTTCGGGCGGGCCGGACTGGAGTGGCCGGATCCGCCGGTGCTGTGCACGGCGGCGCTCGCCCGCGCGCTGCTGCCGCTCCAGCGGGAACGCCGCCTGGGCGCGCTGGCCGGCGCGCTCGGGATCGACGTCGACGGCGCCCACCGTGCCCTGCCCGATGCGCAGACGTGCGGTCGGATCCTCTGCGCCCTGTTCCCGCGCCTGTGCGCGCACGCGGCCACGGTCGCCGACGCGCTCGCTCTGCTCAGGGCCAAGCGCCGCAGCCGTGCCTCCGGCGCGCCCCGCCGCCGCGCTTACGCGACTGGAGCGAGGGATCTGCCCCAGCTCGAGTTTGGCGAGCTGCCTCGCGATCCCGGCGTCTACATCTTCCGCGACGGCGCCGGCCGGCCGCTCTACGTCGGCAAGTCGGTCTCGATTCGCAACCGGGCTCGGGCGCACTTCGCTCCGTCGGTCCAGAGGGCCGCGTGGACTCAGGCCGCCGAGATGGTCGACTACCGCGCCACCTGCTCTGAGCTGGGTGCCCTGCTCGTCGAGAACCGGTTGATCAAGGAACTGCGCCCGCCGGGCAACGTCCGTCTCGTCGCGCGGGACGAGCCGCTGCACTACATCCGCTGCCGGCTCGACATCCCCTTCCCGATCCTGGAGGTGGCCAAGGCGCCCGCGCCCGGACATGCGGTCACGATCGGACCGCTGCGGGGCGGGCGCTGGATCGGGGAGCTGGTCGAGCAGCTGGACTCGCTGTTCGGGCTGCGCCACTGCGGCCGCCGGCTGCCGCGGCGCGAGCATCCCTCCGCCTACGGCCAGATGGGGCGCTGCCTGTCGCCGTGCCTGGGCGATCTGGACCCCAACCTGTACCGCCGCCGGCTCGACGAGGCGCTGCGCCTGTTCGTGGGCGGAGGCGACGGCCGATCCGCCCTGCTCGAGCACATAGGCGCCCAGATGCGCGCCGCCGCGCAGGTTCAGCGCTACGAACGCGCGGCCGCGCTACGCCGGCGCCAGCGCCGGCTCGCCCACATTCTGGACAACGTGGAGGGGGTCCTGCTCGCCACCCACGCCCGCCCGCGGCTGGTCCTGGCCCCCCATCCGACCGAGCCGCGGTTCGACGCCCTGTGGCTGGCGGGTGGCCGGGTCGTCGACTTCGGCGAGTTGCCGGACGACGACGAGCTCATCGAGCGCACGGTCCGGGCCCTGGCGCGCGCAGGCCGTGCCGGGGAGCTCGGCGCCCACGTGCCGCCCGAGGAGATCGACGAGCTGCGGGTGGTGGGCACCTACCTGGCCTCTCACCCCGACCTGCCGGAACTCGAGCTGACCCCGCCGCCGAGCGCCAGGACCCTCGCCGACTTCGTCGCGCGTCAGCGGAACGGCAGCTCGACGACCTCGGCCTGGGTGCCTTCAGCGGCGGCCACGATCTCCCCAACTGCCACCTCGCGCCGGACGAAGCCGAGTCCGATCGGCCCGAACCGGGGCGAGACCACGGCGCTCGTCACCCGCCCGACCTCGCGGTCGCCGTAGCTGAGCGGGGCACCTGGTGCGATGGGCACGGCGGACCGCAGGCCACGCAGCTGCCGGTTCGGCTTGCCGCGGTAGAACAGCCGCGCCACCGTCTCCTGGCCGACGTAGCAGCCCTTGGTGAACGACACGGCGCGCTCGTTGAGCCCTGCCTCCTGGGGGATGACGCTGTCGTCGAGGTCGAGACCGTAGCGCGGCCGGCCCCGCTCGATGCGCAGGCATTCCAAGGCCTCCTCCCCGACCTCGACGGCGCCGGCGGCGAGCAGGGTCGATCGCACCGCGTCGACGCTCTCGGCCGGGCACAGCAGATCGATGCCGGCGTTGGTGCGGATGGCCCGGCCCAGCGGGGTCACGACGTGGTCGTGCTCAGCGGCCCCCGGTGGGGTGCTCAGCATGTCGTCGGCCCGGGGCCCCACCAGCGAGAGCAGGCCGCACTCCAGCGTGCGCTTGTGCAGCTGCACCTGGTAGCCGAGTGAGAAGCGCCGGATCAGGTTGAAGAGCTCCTGCAGCGAGACCCGTTCGGTGTCGAGCAGCAGCTCCTCCCCCGTGTCGAGCACGCGCAGGTCGCCGAGCATCTTGCCCTTCGGAGTCAGGAACGCGGCGTAGCAACCGTGACCGGACGTCAGCGACTCGACGTCGTTGCTGACCTGTCCCTGCAGGAACGCCTTGGCGTCCGTACCCGTCAGAGCCAGCTTGCCGCGTTCCGAGCGGTCGATCAGCCCGCAGCCCTGCGTCACCTGGGCGTACTCCGACTCGAAGGTACTCACGGTGCTCATGTCCGCCTACGAGCTTAGAACGACCTCGATGGCTGCTCCTGATCGTCCAGCAGCGGTAGTGTTCGGCGGCCAATGGGCCTGGCCGACACCTTCACCGCGATCGTCGAGTCGCTGCCGGACGACTGGACCAATCTCGAGCTCGACCTGCGCATCTTCGACGAGCGGCGCTACGTCGACGCCGCCGTGCTGCTGGTCACCTGCAATGCCCAGCCCTACTCCCACCACGACTGGCACTGGCGGCTGCTGATCGCGCATCGCTTCGGCCACGCCGCCTCGGTGCCCGCCGTCCACACCGCCCTGAAGCTCCTCGACGAGGCCGGGATCGACGGTGAGATGGCCGTGCGGGAGGTGCGGACCGGACGGACCGAGGTCGTCCAGATGTGGGGCCGGACGGAGTCGGTGCGCCAGGAGTTCCGCCGGCGCCGCGCCCAGTAGTGGCGCGGATCATCGCCTTCGTCCCGGATCTGCTGTTCGGCTCGACGGTGCTCGGCATGATCTCCGCCGCCGGTCACGACGGGGTGCTCGCCTCAGACCTGGCCGTGGCGAGGATCGACGGCGCCGATGGGCTGATCATCGATCTGACCGCCGACCCGGCCGATCGCCTGGAGGCGGTCGCCTCGGCGCTGGCCGAGCATCGCGTGCCGACGCTCGCCTTCTACTCCCACGTCGAGGCCGACGTGCGGGCGATGGCCGAGGAATCGGGCATCGACGTGGTCGTGCCGCGATCTCGGATGGCGCGTGAGGGCGGGGCGCTGATCGAGCGGCTGATCACGCCCGGGTAGGCCCGCTGTGCCCCCAGCCAGCGGGCCGATCAGCCCGGCAGGAAGCTCGAATCGAACATCGTCTTGATGTCGGGTACCCGCTTGACGATCCCGAATTTGGCCTCCCAGCGGGCCCAGGCCTCCAGCGTGCCGGGGCTCAGGGTCCCGACGGGCCGGAAGGCGGGAAGCTCGGCCTGCAGCTGCTCGGCGACCAGCGTGGGGGAGAGGCCGCTGACCTGCGACTCGAGCGCCTGCTCACCGGCCTTGGGGTCGGCCAGGACGGCGTCGTAGCCGCGCACCAGGGCGTGTACGAGGCCGCGGGCCAGGCTCGGGTCGCGCTTCAGCTCCGAGGCCGTGGCGCAGACGACGAGCTCCGGATAGGGCGGCGCGCCGAAGTCCTGGACCTCGAACACGTGGAACCCCGGCTGGTCGTGCTGGAGGGTGACGCCCTCGTCGTTCCAGAAGGCGGTGGCGGCGGCCACACGGTGGGCGAGCAGGTCCGGCACGGCGTCGTAGCCGATCGTGATCGTCCTCAGCTTGGCCGGGTCTCCGCCGGCGCCGGCGACGACCGACCGCAGCACGGCCAGATCGCTCGGGTCGCCCGTCACCCCGACCGTCTGGCCGGCCAGGTCACGAGGGGACGGGAACTGCGGTGCGGCGATCACCGACGCCAGGGGGCGCTGCACGATGGCCATGATCCCGACCAGGTGCTGGCCCTCCTCGTCGGCGATCGCGAGGTCGTGGATGTCGAGGATCGCGAAGTCGGTGCGGCCGGTGCTCAGCAGCTTGATCGAGTCGGTGCTGGCGCCGGGCACGATCACGTGCAGAGCCACCCCTTCCTGGCGGTCGTAGCCGCGCTTGATCGCTTCGTAGATGCCCGCGTGGATCGCGTTGGGGGTGAAGTCGAGAACCAGCGAGGCGTTCTGGATGCGCTTGCCTGTGGCTTGGGTGCCACAGGCCGCGAGCAGCAGGGGGACGATTAGCACGGCGGCGATTAGTCCTGGTCGGCGCCTCACTTCCTCCGGATATTAAGCATCTGACTCGCCTTGACCGTTGCATGGCTCGTCTTGGTCGTCCAGCTGACGGCGGCCAGGAGCTTGTAGTGGTCCTTGCGAAGCAGGGTCCGGCCGGCGGCGGTCAGCTTCAGGTTCAGCTCGAACTTGCCCTTCTTCAGCGAGAACTTGCCGCTGGCCAGAGTCGTGCTGCGGTGGGGTGGGTCGTCGGTGACGGTGACCGTGATCGTGCACGGCGTCACGCAGGTCACGGTAATCGTGACCGTGGTCGACGTGCTGGTGGCCGTGCTCGCGATCGCGGCCGGGTCGACGGTCAGCACCTCGGACCCGCATGCGCTGATCCCGGGCGCGTTGAGTCCGGCTCCGCTGTATGCCGCCCGCCAGTAGTACTTACCGGGCTGGAGGGCGGGGCTCGCGTCGTCGGCGATGGCGGCGACGCCCCCCGAGACAGTGGCCACGCCGGAGAACACCGCGCTCGAGGCCGAGCAATCCGACTTGGCGTACAGCGTGAATTTGACGGTGCCGGTCGCCGGCGGGAAGAAGCTGGCGATCGACGCCCTATCGGACTCACCGTGGACGCCGGCCGGGATCGTGATGTCCGCTCCGGTAGTCGTTCCGTAGCTCTGTGAGGTCGAGACGGTCACCGGAGCGAGGTACTGGACCGGCGCCAGGAACACCTGATCGCCGCTGCCCGACGGATTGGCGATATAGGCGATCAGCGTGACCCCGTTGCCGACGCCGGCCATGTTCTCGCCGTCGCCGTAGGGGGTGGTCGTGACATCGGCCGGACCCCAGTTCCCGCCGCCGTTGGGGCTGTAGTCGAGGACTTCGCCCTGATCGTCTCCCCACAGGGCGTAGACCCCGGTCCCGGGGTCGTCGGTGGCATCGAGCGAATCGATCCCATCCAGCACCTGGCTGGTGGTGTTGGCCAGTTGCACGGCGGTGCCGAAGCTGCCGCCGGACGCGGTGGCGTCGAACGGCCGGAAGTCGACTGTATAGCTCGCCGGGCTGGCGCCGGCGACGCCCGATCCCTCCTCCTCGACGACTCCGATGCCGTCCTTGCCGCCGCTGGTGATCACGGGGTTGTCGGCCGAGCAGGCCAGGAGCGCTTCGCTCGGCGTGGCGCTGTCCAGCGAGCCGACCTTGCCGACACGGACGCTGTAACCGGTGTTGTTCACGCTGGGACAGCCGGAGTTGGTCTGGCTGCTCGAGTTGTTGCTCACCCCGGTGCTGACCACCGTTTCGTCTCCGCTGCCGCCCGGGGTTGGCTCGGCCCCGATCTGAGGCGCGCCGCCCGTATCTAGGGGCGCGCCCGAGAAGTCGACCTCCGGATCGGCGGCGACCCCCGCGTTCGAGGATGCCGTCGTGTACGGAACGTCGCCAAACAGGTTGTGCTCGCCGTCGAGGATGCCGAGATCGGTGGCGCTCAGGGGCACGACGTCGTCCGGCTGGTAGAACGAGTTGACCATGCTGATCGGCTCGCCTCCGGCCTGAAGACCATGGCCGCTGGCCAGGAAGCCCGCGCCGCCGGGCGGGGACGCCCAGGCGATGGTCCCCGAGTTCCCGGCCACCCCGGTCACGACCACGTTCCCGCCCGGCATGACGAGCAGGCCGCTGAGCGTGGGCGTGTTGTCGCCGGTGAAGCTCGAGTCGGTGAGCAGCACCGCGCCGCCGCCGGCGCAGGAGGATGCATCCGGGGCCACGATGCACAGCTCGATGCCAGTGCCGGCCGGAACGGCGTCCCAGGCGACGTAGGTGGTCGACGTCGACGGGCCAAAGGCCACGAGCGCCTGACTGAGGGAGGAGACGTTGCCCGGGGCGTCGAGGGCGAGCGGCGCCGCCGCGGCCGTCCCCGCAAGTGCGGCCACCGCTGCCAGCGCCACGCCGAACAGCCCCGAAAGACGCGCGCAAACCTTGCTCATGACGATCCTTCCCCGTAGGCCTCGAAGGCCGGCCAGCCTATCTCAATAACATCCCGTCCTGGGAATGGCTCGTCGCGTCACATTCAGCCGCAATCTCACGCTGTCGTTATCGCGGACGTGCCAGTGCTACTGCAAATACTGCGCGTTCGCGACCCACCAGCCGCACCTGCACGAGCCGGAGGAGGTGCTGGCGCTCCTCGACGAGGGCGTGCGGCGCCACCGCATCAAGGAGCTGCTGGTCCTGACCGGCGAGCGCCCTGAGGTCAACGCGGGGGTCGGTGCTCGGCTGGCCGAGCTGGGGTTCGCCGATTTCGTCGATTACGTGGTGTGGGTGTGCGAACGGGCCCTGGAGCGAGGCGTGATGCCGCACACGAACCTTGGCGTTCTCGCCGCCGAGGACCTGGCCCGTCTGCGGGAGGTCACGGCGTCGCAGGGCTTGATGCTGGAGTCGGTCAACCCCGATCTGGTCGCCCATCAAGGCTCGCCGACCAAGCATCCGGCCCGGCGCCTCGATTGCATACGAGCGGCGGGAGAGCTCCGGATCCCGTTCACCAGCGGCATCCTGGTCGGGATCGGGGAGTCTCGCGAGGAGCGGGTGGCGGCTTTGGAAGCGCTCGCTGCGGTTCACGCCGAGTACGGCCACCTGCAGGAGGTGATCCTCCAGAACTTCGTTCCGCACCAGTCCTACTACGGGCGCGAGCCCGCGGAGATCGCGGACGCTGCGGCGTCCTCGTACTGGCGCACGGGGATATCGGGCGGACCGCACCTCGACGCGCCGGCCTGGGCGTGCCAGGTGACGATCGACGATCTCAAGGCGCTGATCTCCGAGACGCAGCGGCTGCTGCCCGGGGTCGGTATCCAGGTCCCACCGAACCTCAGCGACTGGTGGCCCGAGCTGGTGGCGGCGGGAGCGACCGATCTCGGTGGGCTGAGCGCCAACGGGGACCACATCTCGCCCGAGCATCCGTTCCCGTCGCCGGTGCAGGTGCGCAAGCGGCTGGCGGGCGATGGGTTCGCGCTGTCCGAGCGGCTGTGCGTCTACCCGGAGTTCATCGACCAGGAGTGGCTGGCTCCAGCCGTGCTCGACGTCATCAAGCGCGACTTCTGGTCGTTCATTCCGCGGCGAGGCAGCGGGCGCCGGGGTGAGGTGACGGTCGCCCCCGACGTGGCCGGGCGGGCGATCGCGCGCGCGGCGCAGGGAAGGTGGCTGAGCGCCGAGGAGCTGACGGCGCTGTTCGCCGAGCGCCGGCCCGAGGTGATCGAGGAGATGCGAGCGGCCGCTGACGCCCTGCGCTCCGAGCTGGCCGGGGACACCGTGACGTTCGTCGTGAACCGCAACATCAACGTCTCCAACATCTGCGTCGTGGGGTGCGCCTTCTGCGGGTTCGGCCAGGGCAAGCGCTCGCCGGACGCCTACGAGCACTCCGAGGAGGACTTCGCGCGGCGCATCGCCGAGGCGCTCGAGTTCGGCGCCACCGAGATCTGCATGCAGTCCGGCATCCATCCCGACTGGGGGCTCGAGGACTACGAGCACTGGCTGGCCTTCGCCAAGCGCGAGGCGAGGGCGGGCGGGGTAGACATCCATCTGCACGCCTACTCGCCGATGGAGGTCGCGCACATGTGCGACGTCTCGGGCCTGCCGCCCCAGGAGGTGTTCAAGCGGCTGCGCGAGGCGGGGCTCGGCTCCACTCCGGGGACGGCCGCCGAAGTGCTCCACGACGGGGTGCGCGAGCGTATCTCGCCCAACAAGCTGCCCGTGGCGCGGTGGATCGAGATCATCGAGGCCTCCCACGCCGTCGGTCTGCGCTCCACCGCGACGGTCATGTTCGGGCACATCGAGGAGCCCTGGGAGCTGGCCGAGCACATGCGCGTGGTGCGGTCGCTGCAGGAGCGGACGGGCGGGTTCACCGAGTTCGTGCCCCTGTCCTTCATCCCCTTCCAGACCCTCCTGGGGCGCACCCACGGGATCGTGGAGATCAGCCGGGAGGAGAACCTCAAGCACACCGCGGCGTTCCGGCTGGCCTTGGGGCGGTCGGTCACCAGCCTCCAGGCGTCGTGGGTCAAGATGGGGCTGGAGGCGGCAACCGAGTCGCTGCGCTGGGGGGTCAACGATCTCGGCGGGACGCTGATGGAGGAGTCGATCAGCCGCATGGCCGGCAGCTACCACGGGGTGCGCCTCGAGCCGGAGGACCTGGTGTCGGCCGCACATCAGGCCGGGCGTCCGGCCGCCGAGCGCACCACGCTGTACGACATCCGACAGCGCTACGAGCTGCCACTGCCGGCGTGAACCGAACGCCCGCTCTGTTCGCCGGGGTGGAGCCGCTCGAGGTCTTCGTCGAGCTCCTGGCGGACCTCGACACGGACACGAATCCCACAGAGTTCTACGACCGCATCTGTGAGGCGATCTGCCGGCTGACGACGATGCGGCGGGCGGCGATCTTCATGGCCGAGGGACGCGGCCGGGCGGTGCGTGCCGTGGGGGCCTACGGCACGCCCTTCGAGGAGCTGGCCGTGCTGCGCCCGACGCTGGGCGACGCTCCGATCGCCCAGCGCGCCCTCGAGGAGGACCAGGTCGTCGTCGTCTCGGAGCGGATCGAGGAGGCGGTTCCGGCGCAGTACGCCGCTGGGCTCGGGATCACCACGCTCGTCTGCACCCCGATGGCGGCCGCCGGGCGGCCCTACGGCGTCATCTGCGCCGACCGAGGCGGGGGTCGCTTCGAGCTCTCCGACGGCGAGCGGCATCTGCTCTGGACGCTTGGCAAGACCGCCGCGCTGGTGACAACTGCCCGGATCGCCACCCGGCAGCAGGAGCGTTCCCGGAGCCTGGCCGAGAGGCTCGGGCTGGCCCGCGAGATCCACGAGCGCGTCCTGCAGCGGCTGTTCGGCGTCTCGCTGGCGCTGAGCGCCGAGGGCGCTCCGGCCGACTCCGAGGAGCGGGAGCGTTGCCGGACCGAGCTGCAGGCTGCCATCGGGGATCTGCGCGCGGCGCTGGAGCGGCCGCTGGCGCCCGTGCCGGTGGAGACGGGGACGACCCTGGCCGAGGAGCTGGCGCGGCTGGCCGGAGGCGGGGCGGGCACGGGCGCCGTGTCGGTGCCGGTGACGGTGAGCTGGGGGGACGGCGTGGCCGTTCCTGCCGAGTTCGAGGCCTCCGCCCAGTCGTTTTTGGCCGAGGCCATGCGCAACGTCGCCAAGCACGCCGACCCGACCGGGATCCAGGTGTCGGTCAGCAGAGACGCCGACACGTTCAGCGTGCAGGTCCGCAATGACGGAGTGCGTCCGCGGCCGGGCGGCCGCGGTGTCGGCATGGGGCTGCGACTGGCGGCCTTCGAAGCTCTGCAGCAGGGTGGGATGGTCGAGTTCGGCGAGTGCGAGGGTGGGGGCTGGCGGGCGCGGCTGGTGCTGCCCGCCTTGGTGGCGGAGACGCGGTGAGCGCAGCGGGCGGGCCGCGCCTGCGCGTGCTGGTCGTCGACGACCACGACGTCGTGCAGTGGGGGTTCCGTGTGCTCCTCGGGCAGCAGCCGTGGGTGGAGCGCTGCCTGGCGGCCCGAACGGGCGCCGAGGCGCTCGATCTGACGCGTCGCTACGGACCGCACGTGGCCCTCGTCGACCTGTTCCTGGCCGGCGAGTCGGGCGCCGACGTGTGCGCGGCGATTCGGGCGCAGTCACCGAGCACGCGCGTGCTGCTGATCTCCGGCGCGGGGCGCATGTCGCCGGCCGCGGCGCGGGCGGCGGGGGCCTCCGGGTTCGTCTCCAAGGACCTCGAGGCGGCCGAGGTGGCCCGGGCGGTCCGGTCGGTCGGGATGGGGATGACCATGTTCCCGGCCAAGCTGACCCAGCCCGCGCCGCTGCTCTCCGAGCGCGAGCGCGAGGTCCTGAACCTGATCGCCGCCGGCTCGACCAACCGCGAGATCGCCCAGGAGCTGTTCTTGTCCCCGCACACGGTCAAAGAGCACACGAGCGCGCTGTACCGCAAGCTGGGCGCGCGCAACCGGGCTGAGGCGGTCCAGCTCGGGCAGCGGATCGGGCTGCTGGGCTGAGGTGGGGTTCGCTGGCGCGGTGGCGCGCCGGCCCGTCGCGGGCGCGTTGGCGCGCCGGCGGGCCCACCGCGGGCGCGGTGGCGCGGCGGCGGGCCCACCGCGGGCGCGCGGTGGATGAAAGGCCGGCCCCAGGCGGCTTGAGATCCACTGGTCGCACCCGGGCCGGTCCCACCCGGCGGTCCGAGCGGCCCCGACAAGTAACATCGGGGGCATGGTGATGCTCATCGGCGCGGGGGTGGTTTTCGTCGGCGTCGTCATCGGGTGGTGGACGATCTCGGGCAGCGGGATCCACGAGCGGCCTTACGGTCGCAGCGACGCGCCCGGGGCGGGCCGCGAGCATGGTGAGAGCCCGCTTGACTCACCGTGGCAGATGGACGAGTGGAGCCGGGGCACCCAGTCCCGCGCCCGCCGCCGGCGACGTAGCTGATCCGGCGGCCCAAAACCTGTGCCTGGGACCCGCCTGGCTAATCAAACCCGGGGCAACGTCCGATAGATAATCAGTCCGTGTAAGACCCTGCACAGCCGCGGTTTCCTCCGGGCCCGTTGCGGGCATAAGCGGGTCGCAGCCACCATGACCGGCCAACTTCCATGAGCTTCCTCGCCGCGGCACGGCACGCCGGGTCGCACGTGATGCTGGTGTCGGCGCCTCGGCGCCGGACCCCTGGTTCGCCCGGCTTCTACGAGCCGCCCGATCCGCTACCGGAGGGCCAGCCCGGCGACATCATCCGCGCCGAGCCGATGGACGCCTACCTGGTTGCGGGCCTGCGCCTCCGTGCCCGGGCCTGGCGCATCCTGTATCGCTCCACGGGCGGGGTCGGCGAGCCCACCACCGTCTCCGGCACCGTCCTCCTTCCCCTCGGTCGTCGCAGCACGCGCCCGCTGGTCGGTTTCGCCATCGGGACCCACGGGATCGGCGACGGCGCCGCTCCGTCCCGACTGCTCTCCTCCGGGCGGGACTGGGAGGCAGGACTGATGGCGATGGTCCTGGCCCGTGGCTTCGCCGTGGCCATCACCGACTACCAGGGGCTCGGCACCCCCGGCGATCACGCCTATATGGTCGGCCGCGCCCTCGGCTGCAACGTCCTCGACTCCATGCGCGCCGCACGCGCGATCGCGCCCGAGGAGCTCCCCGAGGACGGGCCCACTGCCATCATCGGCTACTCGGAAGGTGGGGCCGCCGCCGCCTGGGCGGCTCAGCTGCAACCGGAGTACGCTCCCGAGCTCGAGCTGGCCGGGGTCGCCGCCGGCGCCGCCGCGGCGGATATGGAGACGGCCGGTCCTCGCCTCAGCGGCACCTTCTTCTCGTTCTTCATGGCCTACGGCGGGATCGGGTACGCCGCCGCCTATCCCGAGCTGGAGCTCGATCCGTATCTGACCCCGAAGGCCAGAGACGGCATCGAGGCGCTGCGCCGCTCGACGGTGATCCAGGCCGCCCTGCACGGGCCGCACTTCATGCACGCGTCCGACCTGACCGACCCCAACGTGCTCGAGCTGCCCGCGTGGCGGGCCCGGCTGCGGGAGAACCGCCTTGGGGAAATCGCGCCGCAGGCGCCGGTGCTGCTCCACCACGCGCGCGGCGACCAGATCGTCTCCTTCGATCAGAGCACGCGACTTCTGGAGGACTGGCGCAACCTCGGCGTCGACGCCCGCCTCTACGTCACTCGCGGCGGAGTCGACCACCTCAGCGGGGCGCTCGCCGGCACCCCGGTCGCCCTCGACTGGCTTGCCCGCCGGCTCCAACGCGGCGCGGCCGGCAGCCAGCCTCCGGTCTCGACCGTGGTCGAGCCCGTGCCGACCAAGCTGCCCAGGGCGGCCTGAGCGCTACACCGAGGGATCCCAGCCGTCGCGCAAGGCGGCGCGGACGAGCTCCAGCCAATCACCCGTACCGCCTACCTGCGCGACTGTCCCGAAGGCCTGGCCGATACCCCGTAGGGGCCAGAGATCCTCCGGCGGCAGGCCGCCGGCCAGGAGCAGCTCGAGGGCGTCCTGGGGGCGCTGCGCCAGCCGCTTGCCCAGGGCCACGACTTCAGCTGAGTCGAGCCGCGACGGACCCGGTTCGCCAAGCTCGCCGAGGGAGTGGCGGGCCAGGCTGAGGGCGGCCTCGCCGTGCTGCGCGTCCAGCGTGCCCAGCTGCTCGAGTGCGGCGCCGAACCCGGCGGCGTCCTGCGCGGCGAACGCTTCGACCAAGGAAAGTCCGAGGTCCGCTCGCCCAGGGTCAACGGTTCGGGTCGCCCCGAAGTCGAGGATGGCCAGGCGCCCGTCGGCGGTGATCAGGATGTCGGCGGGATCGGGGTCGGCATGGACCAGGCCCGCCCGCAAACCGCCCACGACGAAGGCGATCAGGCGAGCGGTGGTGTCATCGGCGTCGCCAGCGCCGGAGATGGGAGTGCCGTCGATCCATTCGCTGACCAGGACGTCCTCGTGGGCGAGCCGGGTGACAGGGGCCGGGATCACCAGGAACGGATGTCCGCGCAGCGCTCGTTGAAAGCGGCGCTGCATGCCGGACTCGTGCTCGAGGTCGAGCTCGTCGAGCATCCGCTCGCGCACCTCGGCCATGATCGCCTGCGGGTCGACGCCCGGGAAGGCCGCCTTGAGCGGCCCAAGCAGCCCCTCCAGCAGCGTCAGGTCCTGGCGCATCAGCCCCCGCAGACCGGGGCGGAGCACCTTCACGGCGACGGGATCTCCGTCCAGCGTTCCGCGGTGGACCTGCGAGGTGGCGGTGACGGCCACCGGCTCCGCGTCGAGTTCGTCCAGTTCGTCCGTCGGCGCGGCACCCCAGGCGCCGCGCAGGACGCGCTCGATGTCGCGGAACGGAACCGGCTCTGACGCGGCGGTCCGGGCCGCCTCCAGCTCGGGCCAGATGCTCTCCCTCCAGGGTCGCGGCAGCCACTCGGGCTTGAGCGCGCTCGCCACCTTGGCCAGCGCCACGCGGCCGCTCGGCGCCGTGGCAGCCAGGCGCATGGAGACCTGGATCAGCGCGTCGATCCGTCGCAGTGCCTCGTCGGACATCGGCATCGGAGGCGGATCTTATGGCCGCGTGGGAGGCCGTGGCCGGTTCACGGCTGGGTCACACGAACTGCGGCTGTCCGGCGGAGCGCCCCTTATGATGCGCCGCGCGTGGAAGATCTGCGGGATCCATACCAGGCCGAGCGGCTGGCCACGCTGGCTCCGGAGGCCTACCACACACGGCGGGACTTTCTCATGCGGACGGCGGCTGCCGCCGGCTTGGCGGCCGGCCTGGGGTTGGTCCTCGATCCGGACACGGTGGTGGCCGAGGCGGCTCGTCGCCAGCGCCAGGTGAGCCTTCCCTCGCCCCGCAACCTGCCGATCGACACCTTCGTCGTACTGATGATGGAGAACCGGTCCTTCGACCACTACCTGGGCTGGCTGCCGGGCGCCGACGGCCGGCAGGCGGGTCTGTTCTTCGCCAACAGCAAAGGCCAGCGCTACGAGACCCACGCGCTCGACTTCTACCAGTCCTGCGGCTTTCTCGATCCCGACCATTCCTGGGACGGAGGCCGGACCGAGATGGACAACGGGAAGATGGACGGCTTCCTGCGTTCGGCCAGTGACGAGTTCGCGATTGGCTACTACACCGAGGACAAGCTGCCGTTCACGCCGTTCAACGCCAAGGCCTTCACCGCCTTCGATCGCTTCTTCTGCTCGCTGCTGTCGTCCACGTACCCCAACCGCGAGTACATGCACGCCGCCCAGTCCTACGGGGAGATGGACAACTCGCTGCCCTTCAACCCCAGCTCGGGTGAAGCCGGCTTCCCCGACACGACGATCTTCGCCGCGCTGGACAAGGCGGGGGTCTCCAACCACTACTTCTACACCGACATCCCCTTCTCGGCCCTCTGGGGCGAGCCGGGAGTGGCGCGCTCGAGCCAGGTGCAGGACTTCTACGACCTGGCCTCGTCGGGCAAGCTGCCCGCGCTGTCGTTCGTGGATCCCTCCTTCCAAGGCGAGGATCAGGGGACCTCCGGCGACGAGCACCCGCTGGCCGACGTTCGCACTGGGCAGGCGTTCATGGCCGACATCGTGCACGCCGTGATGAACGGGCCACAATGGAAGACCGGACGGATCGCCGTGTTCTGCATCTACGACGAGTGGGGCGGGTTCTTCGATCACGTCGTACCCCCGCGCGTACCCGACCTGCGCTCGAGCACCAACCTGGCCCTCGACTTCGGCCAGATGGGCTTCCGGATCCCGGCCATCCTCGTCTCGCCCTATGCGCGTGAGGGCCACGTCGACCACTCGATCTACGGCTTCGAGTCGATCCTCAAGATGATCCGCTACCGCTACGGCCTACCGCCGCTGACCCCGCGCGATCTGTTCGCCAACAACATCGCGGCGGCCTTCGACTTCGAGGCCGAGCCCCGGCTCGAGCCTCCCGCTCTGCCCACGCCCCCGGATGTCATGGCTGCCCAGTGTCCGGGGACCCCGCCCGTGGACACCGGCGGCGCTGGCGTGGACGGCGGCGCTCTCCTGGGGGCTCCGCCCGGGACCGTGCCGGTTCCGGCTCGCAAGCCCCACGACGCCTACACGATGGTCACCTCCGGCTACCTGGAGTACCTGGGCTTCGACTACAAGCCGGCCACGCCGGCGACCATGTTCAGCCATCCGTCGAAGCTCGGGTTCGCGACGTGAGGCGGCCGGTCGGCGCCGTTCTGGTCGGCCTGGCGGTGCTGGTGCCGGCAGCCGTCGCGGTGGCTGACAGCTTCAATCCGGTCGTCCTGACGACGACGATCGCGTCGAGGGCGCGGCTGCACAAATCGCTGCCGATCAAGGTGACGGTGACCGCCGATCCCGGCGTGCTCGACACGCGCACGGCTCCGCTGCGGATCGAGGTCAAGCTCGCGTCCGAGTGCGGCGGCGTGTTCCAGTACACGCCGGGCGTCACGCTCCTGAACAAGCAGCTGAACCCACAGCCCGCCACAGGTCGCGCCTACAGCGCTACGGCGCGCGGCTCCGGGAAGCCGAACCAGATCGGCGAGCAGACGGTGTGCGAGTGGCTGGCCGAGGAGGGTGACGGCCGCGTGTTCGCCTCCGATCAGTCGATCCAGGTCGACGTCAAGCGCAAATGAGACGGGTGGTATCTCGGGTGACGGTGCTGGCGGCGCTGGTGGCCGCCGCCGCCTGTGGTTTGGCTGCGGCCACCCCCGCGCATGCGCCGGACCGCGGTGTCGTGGCACGAGCCGCCGCTGCGACCACGCTGCCTCCGGTCCGCCACGTGTTCATCATCGTTCTGGAGAACGAGGCTGCCTCGGTCAGCTTCGGTGCCGACTCTCCGGCGCCGTACCTCGCCAAGACCCTCCCTTCCGAGGGCGCCTACTTGCCGGAGTACCACGCGGTCGGGCACGTCTCCAACGACAACTACATCGCGATGATCAGCGGGCAGCCGCCGAACCCGGAGAACCAGAGCGATTGCCAGTACTTCGACAACTTCCCCACCTCGATCACGGGTTCCTATGGGGCGGAGGAGGGCGCCGGTTGCGTCTACCCGTCGAACATCCAGACGATCGGCAACCAGCTCGACGCGGCCGGCTTCACGTGGCGTGACTACGACGAGGAGATGGGCGCCGATCCCTCGCGCGAGTCGGCCACGTGTGCCCACCCCGCCATCGGCACCGAGGATCACACCCAGGTGGCCGAGGCCAAGGACATGTACGCGACGCGGCACAACCCGTTCGTGTACTTCCACTCCATCATCGACAACCAGTCGTTCTGTGACAGCCACGTGGTCAACCTGAACCTGCTGCCGGCCGACCTGGCCTCGGCGTCGACCACCCCCAACTACGTCTTCATCGTGCCCGACCTGTGCGACGACGGACACGACTCTCCGTGCGCCGACGGCGAGCCGGGCGGATTGGTGTCGGCCAACGCGTTCCTGGAGAAGTGGGTGCCGAAGATCACGAGCTCGCCGGCCTTCAAGGACCAGAACGGCCTGCTGATCGTCACCTTCGACGAATCCGCGGACAGCGACACGAGCTCGTGCTGTGGGGAGATTCCGGGTCCGGGCAGCCCTGAGCCCGGCCTCACGGGACCGGGCGGCGGGGATGTAGGAGCGGTGCTGCTCTCGCCGTGCATCAAGCCGGGAACCGTGTCGATGGTCCCCTACAACCACTACTCGATGCTGCGCTCGATCGAGGACCTGTTCGGGCTGGGGCATCTGGGCTACGCCCAGCTGCCGGGGGAGACCGACTTCGGCTCGGACATCTTCACCCGCGCCTGCAACCTACCCCCGAGCCTACGCCTCGGGCCGGCGCGCGTACGCGGGAGCGGGACGCGATCTCCGCGGGTGCTCCTGAGCTGGAGCTCGACCGCGCCGGGCGCGACGTTCGACGTCCAGGTCAAGCAGGGCGGCGCTTGGCGGGCGTTGTTGACCAACAGCTCTCGAAGCAGCCTCACCTACGCCGCCCGGTCGGGCGCGACCTACAGCTTCCGGGTCTCGGCCACGAACGGGATCGGGCTGTCCAGCCTGTGGAAGACGGAGAAGGTGGTGGTGGCCAAGGCCAAGGCCGCGCGCCACGCCGAGCGGGAGGCGGTGAGCGCGGGCTCCACTGGTCTCCCGCCGATCCGCCACGTGTTCGTCATCGTGCTGGAGAACGAGTCCGCGTCGGTCACCTTCGGGGCGAACCCGCCGGCGCCATATCTGGCCAAGACCCTGACCTCCGAGGGCGCCTACCTGCCTGAGTATCACGCGGTGGGCCACAACAGCAACGACAACTACATCGCGATGATCAGCGGGCAGGCGCCGAACACGGACAACGAGGAGGACTGCCAGATCTACGGCGACTTCCCGACGACCGCGACCGGGAGCTACGGGCAGCAGGAGGGCGAGGGGTGCATCTACCCCGCCGACATCCAGAACATCGCCACCCAGCTCGACACGGCGGGCTACACCTGGCGCGACTACAACCAGAGCATGGGCAATGACCCGACGCGCGAAGCCGCCGAGTGCGGCCACCCCGCCGTCGGCAGTAAGGACGGAACCCAGGACGAGACGTCGACCGACGCCTACGCGACGCGGCACAACCCGTTCGTCTACTTCCACTCGATCATCGACGACACCACGCTGTGCGACACCCACGTGGTCAACCTGAACCTGCTGCCGGGTGACCTCGCCAACGCGGCCGACACGCCCAACTACGTGTTCATCACGCCCGACCTGTGCAGTGATGGCCACGATGCCAAGTGCTCGGATCCGAGCCGGCCCGGGGGCTTTGCCGGGATCGAGCAGTTCCTCCAGCAGTGGGTCCCCCAGATCACTCGCTCGCCCGCCTTCAAGCAGCAGAACGGTTTGCTGCTCATCACTTTCGACGAGGCCGCCACCAGCGATACGAGCGCGTGCTGCGGCGAGATTCCGGGTCCGGGCAGCCCCGAGCCTGGCATCACCGGACCGGGCGGCGGGGACGTCGGCGCGGTGCTGCTGTCGCCGTGCATCAAGCCGGGAACGGTGTCGACGGTGCCCTACAACCACTACTCGATGCTGCGCACGGTCGAGGACCTCTTCGGGCTGCCCCACCTCGGCTACGCCCAGCTGCCGGGGGAGAGCGACTTCGGCTCGGATGTGTTCACGAAGAAGTGCAACTCGCCGCCGGGCCTGACGGTCAAGGCGCCGGCGCTGGCCTCCCAGGTGACGGCGCTGCCGCGCGTGATCGCGAGCTGGAGCTCATCGACGGCCGGTGCGAGCTTCGAGGTTCAGGCGCGCCGGACGAGCGGTGCCAGCGCCGGCGCATGGCAGACGCTGCTGCGCGCCAGTTCGAAGCGAAGCGTCGCGCTGTCCGCCAAGGCCGGAGAGACGCTCCAGGTCCGCGTCATGGCGGTGAACGGATTGGGCCTGTCCAGCCGCTGGACCACGAAGACGATCGTCTTCCCGACCGGGGCGAAGGCGCCGGGGGCGCAGCTGACCGGCCACTGGCGGCGCTCGCCGGTGCGCGACGCCTGGGAGCACGAGGCGATCATCGGGTCCGGCGCGGGTTCCGCTTACACGCTCTCCTACACGGGTGGCTCGGTGGCCATCATCGGCAGCCGCTGGCCGCAGGCCGGCCGCGCGAGGATCACGTTCGATGGCCGTGCCCGCACGATCGACCTGCGTTCGTCGCCGCGGCCCCATGCACGGCAGGTGCTCTACCGGGCCGGCGCGGGGGTGGGCCGCCACACGCTGACCATCACCGTGCTCAGCGGCGACATCCCGATCGAGGGATTGGCGATCACGAACCTCCGCTAGCGGCCGGCGGGCCGGGGGGCGGCGCTGGGAGCGAGATTCACGCTATACGGGGGTTTGGCTCCCGGAGTCACCATCGCCCCCCGATTGGGGGGAACACGATGTGGCGGCGGTACCCGCCGTCCGCGTGCGCGCGTAGGTTGAGGTGAATGCCCAGCGCGATCCTGTTTCCGGGTCAGGGAAGCCAAACGCCCGACATGCGCGACACCGTCGCGCGGGTACGGCCTGACCTACTCCCGCTCGTGACCGAGGTGGTCGGCTCGGATCCGTTTGCGCGGGTTGAGGAGGGGACGGCCTACGCGCAGCCGGCGATCTTCTGCGCCAGCCTGGCCGGCTGGTGCGTTCTCGGTCGCCCGCGGGCCGAGTTCATGGCTGGGCACTCGCTCGGCGAGTTGGGTGCCCTGGTCGCCGCCGGTCGCCTGTCCGAGCGCGACGGCCTGAGGCTGGTGGCGCTGCGCGGACGCCTCATGCAGGAGGCGGGAGAGCAGGCCGGCGATGGCGGGATGGTCGCGCTGCTGGGCGCCGACGCCGCGGAGCGAGGGGAGGAGCTCGCCGCCGGTCACGGCCTGGCCCTCGCCAACGACAATTCGCCCCAGCAGGTGGTCCTGTCCGGAGCCCGCGCGGCGCTTCCGGCGGCGGCCGCCGCTGCCGAGGAGGCAGGCCTGCGCGCGATGATCCTCCCGGTCACCGGAGCCTTTCACTCCCCGATGATGTCCGGCGCCTCGGCGCCCTTCGCGGCCGCCCTGGCCGACGTGGAGATCCACCCGGTGACCGACACCGTCGTGCTGTCGGCTGTCACCGCGGCGCCGTTTGACGACGTGCGCCGGGGGCTGGTCGACGCCCTCACGATGCCGGTGCGCTGGCGCGAGACGCTACTGGCCTTGCACGAACGAGGGGTTTCCCGCTTCGTCGAGGTCGGGCCGGGACGGGTGCTGAGCGGGCTGGCCAAGCGCACGCTGCGCGGAGTGGAGCTGGTCAGTGCTTAGGACCGAGCC
>Ga0335074_10004451_pt1 | contig 19272 bp, 14 predicted proteins | sample Lox_Sample_23_FD_206715 | JGI IMG/M metagenome (GOLD analysis project Ga0335074, IMG submission 206715) | Soil microbial communities from Loxahatchee National Wildlife Refuge, Florida, United States - Lox_Sample_2.3 | ecosystem: Environmental > Terrestrial > Soil > Wetlands | place: USA... | reverse complement strand
ATCTGCCGCGCCGTGCTCAGCGCGCTAAAACGCCGCTGACTAACCGCGGCGGTCACGTTATCCTGCGCAGGTGAGCCAGCCGGCTGCGATCCCGACGGGAACCGTCACGCTGCTGTTCACCGACATCGTGGGATCCACCAGGCTCTGGGAGGCCGAGCCGGCCCGGATGGCGCCGGCGCTGCGCAGCCATGACGACATCCTGCGCTCCGCAATCGAGGGCGCTGGCGGCTACGTCTTTAAGACCGTCGGAGACATGTTCTGTGCCGCCTTCTGGACCGCGCGGGCCGCGGTGGACGCGGCTGTGGCCGCGCAGCGAGCGCTCGGCGCACAGGCGTGGCCGACCAGCCGGCCGATTCTGGTGCGGATGGGCCTGCACACCGGCGTGTCCGAGGAGCGGGACGGCGACTACTTCGGGCCGGCCGTGAACCGCGTGGCCCGGCTGGAAGCGGCCGCGCACGGCGGGCAGATCGTCCTGTCCGGCGCCACCACGGAGCTCGTCGCCAGCGAACTGCCGGACGGTGCCTCGGTGCGCGACCTCGGCATGCACAGGCTGAAGGACCTGGGCCGGCCAGAGCAGGTGTTCCAGCTCGAGGCGCCCGGGCTTGCGCCGTCGTTCCCGCCGCTCACCTCGCTGGACAACCCGGAGCTGCCCAACAACCTGCCGGGCGTGGTGAGCGCGTTCGTCGGCCGGGACAGCGAGCTTGCCGAGGTCCGCAAGCTGTTCGGGGCGGCGCGGCTGGTCACGCTGACCGGCGCGGGCGGCAGCGGGAAGACCCGGCTCGCGCTGCAGGTGGCCGCTGAGCTCCTCGGCTCGACCGGCTCGACCGGCTCGGCAGGCTCGACCGCGGACGGCGTCTGGTTCATCGACCTGGCGCCCGTTACCGACGGCGCGCAGATCCCGGCGACGGTGGCGAAGGTGCTGGAACTGCCCGACCATAGCGGCCCGGACATGGCCGGCGCAGTCGTCGACGCGCTGAGCGGGCAGGAGGCGCTGCTGGTACTGGACAACTGCGAGCATCTGATCGACGCGGCGGCCAAGTTCTGCGAGCAGCTGATCCGCTACTGCCCGAGGGTGCACCTGCTGACCACGTCCAGGGAGCCACTCGGGATCGACGGCGAGCGAGTGTACCGGGTGCCGTCACTGTCGCTGCCGCCACCGGAGGCGGAAGCCCCGGAGGAGGTGGCGGCGAGTGATGCGGTGCGGCTGTTCGCCGAGCGAGCCAGGCTGCATGACCCCGGGTTCAGGCTGGACGTTGCGTCGGCGCCGCTGGTGGGGACTATCTGCCGGCGCCTGGACGGCATACCGCTCGCGCTCGAGCTCGCCGCCGCGCGTCTGTCGTCGATGTCGCTCGCGCAGGTGGCGGAACGCCTCGACGAGCGCTTCCGGCTGCTCACCGGTGGCAGCCGCAGCGCCGTGCGACGCCAGCAGACGCTGCAGGCGACGGTCGACTGGTCATTCGGGCTGCTGACCGCGCGGGAGCGGGAGACGCTGTTGCGGCTGTCGGCCTTCGCGTCCGGATTCGATCTGGAGGCGGCCGAGGCGGTCTGCGCGCCGACAGCCGCTGTAGGTCTCGGCGGGCTGGGTCGCCTGGACGTGCTCGACGGCCTCGGGTTGCTCGATGTCATCGCCTCGCTCGTGGACAAGAGCCTGGTCATCGCCGAGCACACTCGCGAGTCGATGCGATACCGGCTGCTCGAGACCATCCGCCAGTACGCCGCTCAGGAACTGCTGCGCGCGGACGGCGAAGGCGGGGTACTGCGCGTCAGGGGGCGGCACGCGGAGTACTTCCTGGCTCTTGCCGAGGCCGCGCGTCCCGCGCTCTCCGGGCACGGCCAGGCACACTGGCTTCGGCGGCTTGACACAGAATCCGAGAACCTCCGCGCCGCCTTCCGTCACCTGGAGGCAGCCGGGCGAGCGCAGGATGTCCTGCGTCTTGGTGTGGCACTGGAGCGGTTCACCACCAGCCGCGGTAACACCGGCGTGCTGACGTCAATGCGGAACGCCCTCGGGCAGCCGGGTGTCGGGCTGAGCGCGCTGCTAGTCGACGCGCTGGTGACCGTGTCCCGGCTGATCACCGCGTTCCTGACCAGGGACGTCGGCGAGCTTGCCATCGGGAAACGCTACGCCGAGCAGGCACTCGCGCTCGCCCGCGAGCTGGGCAATGTGCGCCTGGAGGCACGTGCACTGAGCCAGCTCGCCCTCAGCACGTACTTCGACCATGACCTGCCCGCCGTCCGGCGGCTGGCCAGCGAGGGCGCCGATCTCGCCGGGCAGCTCGGCGACATGCAGCTGCTCGGGGAGCTGCTCGCGGCCTTCTCGCTGGCAGCTCCGACGCCGGAGGATGTCCGGCGGATTCGCCTGGAGGTCCTTGCGTGCTGCCGCCGTTCCGGTGACGACATGGTCGCCGCGGGCGAACTGCACCAGCTTTACGGGCTCGACCTCCACGACGAGCTGATCGAGAACGCGGCCGCCTACCTGCATCAGGCGATCAGCCTGGCCGAGCAGCTCGGCGGTGAACTACCCCTGTACGGGATGCGCGCCGACCTCGGCATCCTGCTGCTGATCCAGGGCAAGCCCGGCGAGGCGGTACCGGTGGTCCGCCGCTGCCTGCACCTCGCGCGACGTATCGGCCCGACCATCGATGCCAGCGAGGTGATCTTCGGCGCTGCCTGCTGCTCTGCCTACGAGGGCGAGTACGAGAAGGCCGCGAGGCTGCACGGGGCCGCCGACGCCGACATGGCGGCCGCGATCGAAATCGGGACGATCAGCTGGTCGGAGCCCGAGCAGGCGCTGCGCGAACGCGAGCAGCGACGGCTGCGGGAACTCATCGGAGCCGGAGCGTACGAGGCCGCCTATCGCGCCGGGGCGCGGCTATCTGCGCCTCAGGCGGTCGAGCTGGCGCTGAGCCGCGCACCGACGGACCAGGGAGCCTGAGCCGTTCCCACGTTTGAGGAGCACTTCCTCCGGCCCTCCGCTGTATCCGCAGCATCGTCGAACTCCACCGCCGCTGTCATGAGCCGAACAGCGTAGACACCGGTTCTCTACCTATGTAGAGTCTGGCGCCACGGCGGGACGTCCAAGGTTTTCGGCGCAGACACTTTCGGTGCTGGCTGAGCTGTGCGAGGAACCATTGCGGTGGCGGCACGGGTACGCGCTGGCCAGGCAGACCGGCCTCAAGTCCGGCACGCTGTACCCGATCCTGATCCGGCTCGCTGACCGCGGCCTGGTCGAGGCGTGCTGGCAGGACGAGCCGGTGCCAGGTCGGCCGCGACGGCACCTGTACCGGCTGACCGCAGACGGTCAGCCGGTCGCAACGGAGGCCCTGACCGATGCAGCCCTGGCCGCTGCCTCACGGGCGGCAGGGCCGGCGAGGCGGTCAGGCGTCGCGGCACGCGGCGGGCGCAGGGCCGCGGCGCCTGGCGCGCCATGAAGCGCCGTACTCACCGCCTGGTGCGCGGCGCCGGGCGGCTCGTGCCATCCGGGCGGCGTGACTGGGTCGAGGCACTGCTGGCCGAAGCGGCCGAGGTGCCAGCGGGACCGCGACGGCTGGCCTGGCGCGCGGGCGGCGCGTGGCTCATCGCGCGGGAGACCCTGATGCGACGCGGATTCGCAAGCGCTGTGCTGTTCGCGATCGCCGCATCGGCGGCAACGTGGGTGGCGTGGCCACGCTCGTCGGCGAGCGGTGCGACGTCGGCCGACCGGATCTTTGTGGTCACGATGGTGTCGGTCCTGGCAGTGCTGCCGCTGCTGGCGCGGCCGTTCCTCGGCCCGGTCGGCGAGAGCAGGGCCGCCAGGCTTGTGCGCGCTGGCTTCTAAGGAGCCCTTCTGGCACTGATACCGGCCTACACCGCCGTCCGGCAGTTCGACACCACCCCGCCGCGTTCGGCAGCTGACCTGAGCGTGTACCACTTTGTGGCCCAGCCGCCGGGCAGCCTCCACCTGGGCAAGGACGTACTCCTCCTCGTCGTCATCGCGCTGTACGTGCCGGCGATCGTCTGGCTGACCGCGAGGCGGACAGGCATTGCGCCTTCCACGTTCACTGTCGCCACGGGCTTCGGCTTGGCATTCGGCATCGTGATGTATGCGGTGGCACCGCTTGGGCTTAGCAAGGCTGCCACCAACCCGTGGCTGCCCGGATCCGATATCGATCCGCTCGTCGTGCTCGCGTGGCTGCTGCTGCTTGTCGGCCCGCTTGCTGCCACGGTCGTGGCCGACCGGCGCTACCTGGCATCGTGTACCTCGCCCCCGTCGCCCGCCGCCAGAGCCCGCCAGGCCGTGGCAGCTGGAGTGCTCACTAGCCTGTCTGGCGCGCTGTTCGTGACCGTTCTCGGGACCGGCACGATCGGCGCGATGATCAAGGCAGCCTGGCTGAGGAACTGGCTCTACCATGGCCACCACCTGCTGTACGGCGTGCAAAACCTGTCCGTCGCACTCAGGACGCTGCCAGCCATCGAGTACGGCCACCAGATCACCGGCTCGGCAGATATGGGCGGGCTTTTCGCCATCTGTCTTGCCTATCCCGTGGCGGCTGTCTTCTTCACTGCATTCGCAGCACTGACCGTGTGGGACGCCGATCCAGCGAGCGGCGAGAGCCCTCACACAGGTGACGGTGGCCGGGGCGGTGGTGGCGGCGGCCCGCGCCGCCCCGCGCCTGCACCAGACTCCCCCGATGGCATCGCACTTGCTGACATCGGAGATCCGGCGGGCTTGCGATACTGAGGCTGCAGACTAATAATTAGCCTCATGACTCAGCAAACTGTGATCGGAACATTCCGGGTACGGGACGGGGCCGAGGCAGACTTCGCGGACCTCCTCAGCCGTCACTGGCCCACGCTGCACGAACTGGGGTTCGTCACGGACGAGCCGTCGGTGATCTACCGAACGGCAGACGGCGGCCTCACCTACGTGGAGATCTTCACCTGGGCCGAGGGCGGCTACGAGCAAGCGCGCGAGCATCCGGCCGTGCTGGCAATCTGGGGCCCCATGGACGCCCTGCTAGAGGAGCGAGCCGGCCAGCCCAAGTGGGACTTCCCGCATTACGAGCGAGTGTCACTCGGCTCATGACAGGGCGCGGGGCCGCCGAGCTCGACGATTTCGACGCCGTGTTCGGTGCGCTGGCTCACCACGTGCGGCGCACCATCCTGGCCGTGCTGCACACGCACGGCGGCGAGATGACATCAGGCGCGATCGCGGCATGGTTCGAGCATTCCTGGCCAACCACCTCACAGCACCTGCGAGTGCTGCAGCAGGCCGGGCTGGTCACGATCGAACTGCAGGGACGCGAGCACCGGTACCGGCTGCAGACCGACCGCCTGCTCGCGGTCACGCAGAACTGGCTAAGCCACTTCGGTGCATGTTAGGCAGGTCCTGCACGGCTGCGGAACCGCGAGCGGCCACGGCCGGCTAGATCGCCGGGAAGGTCTGTGTGCGGGGATAGGTGGCCACGAGCTTGCCATCCCTCAGCACGTAGACCGGCGGCCGCTTCGCGGTGAAGATGACCGTCAGCTCCGTGTACCGCCGGTCAGCTGGATGGCCCTGCACCGTGGCGCTTCCCCAGAGCACTTCCAGCGACGGGTAGTAGCGGAATTTCCCCTCAGCGCAGTTCGGCTTGCAGTCGTTCTCGAAGAGGGTGCCGTAGGCGCTGGCCAGCTAGTCCTCGTGCGTGGTACCTGCCGGGCCGGAACTGGCAAGAGCCGCGCCTCCGCCTCCTGCCATCACGACGGCGGCGAGGATCGCTCCTGCGAGTCGCGTTCTTATCTTCACTGCGTGCCACCCGTGTGAGTCAGAGCCGCTCATTCGCTATCGTCGGCTCTCTCCTGCGCACAGCTTCGCCCGCGCGGCTAACGTCCCGTTAGAAGGTGATCATCACCACGCCAGGGCGCGCGGGCCAGGACCACCCCTTCGACCCGCGCGGCCTGGCCCTGGTCGCGCAGGCAGCCAGCGACCGCATCAAGCTGCGTACCGGTCGTGCAGATGTCGTCGTAGACGAGGATGAGCCGGCCCGCGGTGCGGGCCGGGTCCGGGACGTGCAGTGCTTCACGCAGTTCGCTGGCGCTGACACGTTTGGACCAGGCCTGCGCGTCGGCGGACCTCAGCGTCGGCGCGGTCTTGACGATCGCGGCCGGAGTCGCGATATCGAACGGCCAGCGGCCGTTGTCGTCTGCGGCAGCTGCGGCCGCCAGAACCGCCTCGGTGTGCGCAAACTCCTGGCCGCCTGGCCCGACGAAGCTCGGATTGACGACGATGAGGTCAGGCGGCGCGGTCGCCATCGCGTCCTCGAGCCAGGCCAGCAGAAGCCTGCCGAGCACCCTCGCCATGGCCCGGTCGCCCCGGTACTTGTAGCTGTTGACGGCCTGCCGTAACGGGCCGGCCTGGTAGCCGAGGGCGTGGATCTTGCTGATCCTGCGACGCGGATCACGGCATAGCTGGTTCGGGCAGCGGCCGTCCGAGCGGGTGCGCTGCGAGCAGACCGGGCAGGCAGTTGTACCCGGACGGGCGAGCCGCCGGCTGGCGCAGCTGAGGCAGAGCTGCGCGGGACCGTCCCGGAAGCTGCCGCAGCCATGACAGTCCGGGAAGGCATGAAGCGCTAACTGCTGGGTCATCTCGGCATGAGGCTAGCGGCGGGCAGTGACAACAGAGCCAGACCCGGGCCAGTGCTAGAGCGGCACAGCGCGGACCGGCCGGCCGGGCAGCGAGTCGGTCACCAGGTCACCGTCCCGCACTACGAAGCTGCCGTTCACGAGGACGTGGCTGATCCCCGTCGACGGGCGCGTGGTCTGCGCGTAGGTTGCCTGATCGGTGACCGTCGCCGGGTCGAACACCACGACGTCCGCGTCGCAGCCTGCCTGGATCCGGCCCTTGCGGCGCATGGCCGGGACCCGGTCCGCCAGGAGCTGCGCAGGCAGCAGGCTGCAGCGTCGCACCGTCTCGGTCAGGCCTAGCGGCCCCTCGCCGCGGCGAGACTGGCCAGCAGCCAGCATGCGCAGCGCCCTCGCGTAGGTGCCGGCCGTGCGCGGGTGCGTGACCGCGCCGCCGGGCAGCGGCCAGGTCAGCGGGGCGGGCGGCGGGCCCGGCCAGGTAAGCGGCATCGCATCGCTGGCTATGACCGCATCGGGAAACAACAGCGACCGCAGCATGACTTCGACGTCTGCCGGGTCGTCCTCGTTCAGGTGCCGGATGATGGCCAGCCCGCCCGGGTCTGTCGCGCGCAGCTCCTCCAGCCGCGCCACGTCGGCCACCTGCTCGCCAGTCGGCGCGTAGGTCAGGTCCTGCGGGACCAGGTCACGTTCGGCGAGCCGGTCCGGTGCGAGGAAGGCCGCGCCGATACCGGTCATTCCGGAGCCGTACGGGTAGGCCTCGGTCGAGATCCGCGAACCGGCCGCCTGCGCCCGGCCGACCAGCCGAAGGACGCGGTCGACATGCCGGCCGGAGGTCGAGTTGACGTGGCAGTAGTGCATGTGCGCGCCGGTCTCGCCCGCCGCGCGCACAATCTCCTCGGCGCCATCCATGAGCGTGCCGGGCACAAGCTCGATCAGATCGCGTGCGTGCGTGAACGTCGGCACGCCGGCCTCCGCCGCCAGCGCGGCGACCTGCACGTACTCCTCCGGCTCGGTGCCCGGCGAGTAGCCCAGCAGGAGCCCGATGCCGATGGCACCGTCGGCCAGGTCGGCGGCAAGCCTGGCCAGAATCGCGCTCACCTCCGCAGGCGAGGCGGCCCGCTGAAAGTCAGGCGAGGACAGGCTGCCGAGGAACTCCAGGCCGCTGGTCGGCTCCAGGCCGGCCATTGCCTCCAGCCGGGCGAGCGCCCACGACGTGGCGAACCCGTAGTTGAGCGGCCTGCCCTGGGCCGCTGCCTCCCGGTACGCGGTGCCGACCGGGAGCACGCCAGCCTCGAGTTCGAGTGCCGTGGTCACCCCGTCGAGAACTCGCAGCCGCAGGCCGGCCAGGTCGTTGGTGTGACTGTGCAGGTCAATGAACCCGGCCGTCACCACCTGGCCGGTGACGTCGACGCTCACCGGCGTCTGGCCGAGTCCGGTGCCGATCTCGGTGATCTGCCCCTCGGCAATCGCCACGTCTGCCACCTGGTCCAGCCCGGTCTCGGGATCGATCACGCGTCCGCCGCGCAGGACGATGTCAGCAGTCACTATCGGCCCTTTCCGCCGGGCCGGGTGCCGCGGCGCAAGCCCGAGCCTAACTCCCGGCCTGCGGCAGCTCCCGCTGAGCGTCGCCCCGCTCAGCCCCGGCTTGCTCGGCCCCGGCCCGGAACGCGTCGGCGATCGCCCGTGCGAGCACGTCGTACTGATCAGCCGTCAGGTCACCCCGGTCGTAGGCGGACGTCACGTCGTCGATGCTGCCCGGCACCGGCAAGCCGGGATCGAGCTGCTCGGCCATCTCCCGGTAGGTCCGGGGCTCCGGCCGGCTCGATCGCGCCCAGGTTCGCCGCCGGAACTGCTCGGCAACCTCGTCCAGGGTGACCGCGTTCGCGCGCAGCGCAGCCAGAAGCACGCTGACCTCAGTCTCGCCCGCTCTCATCAGGGATGGTCCAGGTCGTCGTGACGAGCAGGAAACTGATCCTTCAGCATCGGTCTCGCTCCTGAGTTGTCGTAGCAGTACCACATGTCGAACCGGTCTTTGAGCTGCTCGAAGCTTCTCCGGTTGGTGCTGCCCCACTGCAGGTCAGCTTGCGCCTCGATCACCCGGTCGGGGACGAAGTGCCCGCCGAGACCGTCACCGGTCGCCCGGTACCTGTCGTCGTCCTTACGGTGGCGGGCGGCCACTCGCTCCAGGCTCGTCTCGAGCGGGACCTCGACGAAGATTCCGTCTATGCGGGCGTAGCCGGCATCGCGAAGCTGGTCGATGCGTTCCGCAGTCGACCGGCCCGAGGCCATCGTGATATCCCAGACCACGTTCTTATGCTCTGCCAGCGCGCGCCCGGCAAGCCGCTTGGCAATATGCGACGACTCCTCGTGTGCCAGCTCTGTCGCCTCCATCGGGGTCAGCTGCCCGAACCTGGGGACCAGCTCCCGCGCGGCGAGCTCGTACTTGATCACATCAGGGTTGATCACCAGCCAGCCGGCCCGATCCGCCCCGAGGTGCTCGCGTACTACCGTCGTCTTGCCGGCGCCGGGTAAGCCTCCGACGATGATCGCCTGCCCGTCGCACCGCACGGCGGAGGCAGCCGTATACAGGTCATGGATGATCTTGTCGTGCTGCGCCCGGCGGTCCGTCGTCCATACCTCGCCGCGGCCATCGATCGAGTGCAGCAGCCGGGTCGTCTGGCCGCAGGCGTTAGCGTCGGCGACCGCCTCCTTAACCGCGGCGATGTGATCGGCGTACTCGGCCTCTCGCGCCCGCGCAGTGGCGAGGTACTCGGGCCGGGACGGGTGCCCGGCCCGTAAGCGGGCCAGCTTCGCTGCCAGCTCGGCAGGAACAGGAGTGCCGGGAACATCGCGGGGACTGTCAGGAGGCGGGAAGCCCGGGAGGTCGTTCTCCCGGCTAGCAGCAACTGCCACGCTGTCCTCCTGGCTCGGCAGGCGGACTTAGACCGTAGCTGCCTGAGCTAGGGCATTCCGGCGTAAGAAACGGCTGGGCAACCCGGCGCTTACGCTAAGCGGTCGCGCCGACCGTGCGCCAGCTGATCGCCAGGCGGAACGCGTCGTCGAAGCTCAGAGCAGTCCCGTCCGCATAGCCCCGGGCAAACTCCGCAGCGCCGAGCATGTGCCGGAGGTGGTCCATGCTTTCCTCCCGGTAGCCGCCTTCGGGCGCCTGCCACTCTTCGCCGCATCTCTCCAGCGCAGCCTGAGCGGCACCGTGCAGCTGGCTGGCGCGAACTCGCTCGCCGTGATCTGAGGCGAGGCACGCAAGGCCCAGCATCGCGTACGCGACACCAGGACGGTCCCCGATCCGCCGGCTCACCCGCAGCGCCTCGGCGAAGGTGGCCTGCGCGGCATCGAGGTCGTCTTCCAGCCGCTGCACCCAGCCCAGGTTGACGCCGATGTGGTGGCTGACATGCACCGACGCCAGCTCAGACCGCGCTGCCGCTTCGAACTCCGTGCGGGCCGTCAGCAGGTCGCCATGCAGGAGCGCCCGGACGCCGTGGTTGTTACGCAGGATGTACTCGACCAGGCGATCACCCGATCGCACGGTGCAGGCGATGCCTTCCTCGAACACGGCGTCGGAACGGGCGGGATCCCAGTCACCCAGGGCGAGCTGGAGGCCCATCAGGCAGGTGCCCAGCAGCACGTCGTCGCCCAGCCGGCGAGCGCGCTCGACCGCCTCCTCGGCGTAGGGCAGCCCCTTCTCCGGTTCTCCGGTGAAATAGAACGTGCCGCTCAGCAGTCCGAGCGCCTCGGTAAGCAGCAACTCATCGTCAAGCTGCCGGCCGAGCTGTACGGCCTGCTCGCCGAATCCCCGGATGACCGCGGCCATCGCGGGCCGGCCTGCGGCAATCCCGGTGACCAGAGCGCGGCCGAGAAGGGCCGGGTCAGCTTCCGCGTCTGAGCGTGCAAGCACTGGCTGCATCAGCGCGAGGGCGTCCTCCTCCTGCTGTGGCGACATCCAGTAGCGGCGCAGCGCCACGAAGAACCGGAGAGCATGCGCTGTCCGGTCCGGCGCGCGGACCGCAAAGTCGACCGCCCGGCGCAGGTTGGCGTCGTCGGCGGTCAGCCGTCTCATCCACGCTGCCTGCTCGGGACCAGTCAGGTACCCAGCCACCCACTCGGCAACAGCCAGGAAGTGCTCGCAGTGCGCCGCCCTGACCGCCTCGGCCTCGGCCAGGCCTTCGACATCCTCGATCAGCCGCTCGGCGGCGAACTGGCGGATGGTCTCCAGCAGCCGGTAGCGGAGCGTCTCACCGTCCTGCTCCGCTTGCACCAGGCTCTTGTCAACCAGCGAGCCGAGCAGTTCAGCGACGTCGAACGGGTCGATCTCACCGAAGCCGCAGACCGCCTCGGCGGCACGCAGGTCGAAGCTCTCCGCGAGCACGGACAGGCGCCTGAGCAGTCGCTGCTCAGCCGGACCGAGCAGCGAGTACGACCAGTCCACTGCGGCCTGAAGGGTCTGCTGGCGCGCCAGCGCCGCTCTGCTGCCGCCGGTCAGCAGCCGGAACCGCTGATCCAGGCGGCTATGCAGCTCGCTGAGCGACAGCGAGCGCAGGCGCGCGGCGGCCAGCTCGATGGCCAGCGGCATGCCGTCAAGCCGACGGCAGATCGACACCAGCAGCGGCGCGGTACGCACATCGATGGTGAGCGGCACGCCTTGCTCCGCGGCGCGGTCCAGGAACAGCGCAACCGCGTCAGAGGTGTGTGCAGCGAGCAGGTCGCTGTCGCCCGCGTCGAGCAGCGCCGCGCTCACTGACGGCAGCAGCTCCTCCGGCAGTCCCGCCGACAAGGGCCCCGGCACGGAGAGGGACGGCACCCGGTAGATCACCTCGCCGCCAATGCCGAGCGGCTCACGGCTGGTCGTGATCAGATGCACCCGCGGGCACCGGCGCAGGATGGCGTCTGCCAGCTTGGCACACGCGGCGATGAGGTGCTCGCAGTTGTCCAGCACGATCAGGGCGTCCTGCGGCACGAGCGCGCCGAGCAGCGCGTCAGCGACGCCCTGGGCTGGCACCGGGATGCCGAGGGCCGCCGCGACCGCTGACGGCACCGCCTGCTCGTCTGTCACCGCTGCCAGCTCCGTCAGCCAGACGCCATCACCGGACCCGTCCAGCAGCTCTGCAGCCGCTTGCAGCGCGAGCCTGGTCTTCCCGCATCCGCCCGCGCCGGTCAGCGTCACCAGGCGCGCCGACTCGGCCAGCGCGCGGACCTCGCTTAGCTCACGACTGCGGCCGACGAACTTGCTCGGCTGGACCGGCAGGTTGTTCGGCAGCGCCGGGTTGCCGAGCGAGCGCAGCGGCGGGAAGTCCGCCGCTAGCCCGGGCCCGCTGAGCTGGAAGAGCTGCTCGGCGCGGCCAAGGTCCTTGAGCCGGTGCGCACCGAGGTCTCGCAGCGCCGCGCCGTCCGGCAGGACGTCGCGCATCAGCGCCGCCGCCGTCTCCGAAAGCACGACCTGGCCGCCATACGCGACAGCGGCGATCCGCGCCGCGCGGTGCACATCCAGGCCGAGCACGCCGGTGGCAGGCGTCTGCGACGCCTCGCCGGTATGCACCCCCATGCGCACCCGGACGCGCTCCCCGCCGGGCCAGGCATGCGCATCCAGCGCCCGCTGCATATCCAGCACCGCTGCCGCACATTCCCGCGAGGACGGGAACGCGGCAAAGAAGCCATCGCCGAGCGTATTAAGCTCGCGGCCGTCGTGGGCCGCCAGGACCGAGCGGATGAGCGCATGATGATCGGCCAGGATCTGCGCGTAGACGCCATCCCCGACTCGCCGGAGCACCGCGGTCGAGCCCTCGATGTCGGTAAAGAGGAAGGTCAGCGTCTCCACATGCTCAGCGTAAGAGCCCTGCCCGCCGGGCGGGAGCTTCGCTGAGAGACGGCTGCGAGGGCTAGTTAGAGAAAATGAGCTTCTCGGCGTCGGCCGTCTTGGCTGAGCGCCACCGCGCTCCCGGACCTGCGGCATACGGCAGGCCGACGCTACCCGCGCCGACGATCACTTTGCCGACGGCGTTGCGGCGATACGCTCCAGAACCGAACCCTAACGGCTTCGTCTACGTAATTGGGCAGATTCTGACGGCTGCCGGCACTCCGCCCGAAGCCCAGTCCCATGCCGCGGCGTAGGCCCTGTCGAGCTACTCAAAGAGGCCGCGGATGTCGTCGGCATCCAGACCACCGCCGAACGCGTTCCCGCTGTCGATCACCGACGAGAACAGCGCCGCCTTGCGCGCCTTGAGCGCCATGACCTTGTCCTCGATGGTGTCCCTCGAGATCAGCCGGTACACCACGACGCTGCGCGCCTGGCCGATCCGGTGGGTACGGTCGACTGCCTGAGCCTCGGTCGCGGGGTTCCACCAGGGGTCGAGCAGGAAACAGTAGTCGGCCTCGGTCAGGTTCAGGCCGAACCCGCCGGCTTTCAGGCTGATCAGGAACACCGGCACTGCCCCGCTCTTGAACCGCTGCAGCACCAGCGGCCGGTCGCGGGTGCGGCCGTCCAGGTAGCAGTACGGGATCCCGGCCTCCTCCAGCCGCTGCCTGGCCCGCTCCAGGAACCGCGTGAACTGGCTGAAGACCAGCGCACGGTGCCCGCCGCCGACGACATCGCCAAGCAGGTCGAGCAGGGTGTCGAGCTTGCCGCACGGCATGTCGTCGTGCGCCGCGTCGACCAGTCCAGCGTGCAGGCTCAGCTGACGGAGCAGGGTCAGCGAGCGCAGGATCGTGAACCGGTTGGCATCCACGTCGTCGAGCAGGCCGAGGACCTTCTGCCGCTCGCGCTGCAGGTGAGTCTGGTACAGCTTCTGATGACGCGGGTGCAGCTCAACCTCGAGCACCTGCTCCTGCTTCGGCGGCAGGTCGGCGGCGACCTGTTCCTTGGTGCGGCGCTTCAGCAGCGGCTTGATCCGCCGCCTGAGCTGGTCAAGCAGCTCGCCCTTGCCTTGCTTCTCGATCGGCCTGGCGTAGTAGTCCTGGAACTTGCGCGGGTTCGGGAACAGGCCCGGCGCGGTGATCGACAGCAGCGACCACAGCTCCATCAGGTTGTTCTCCATCGGCGTGCCCGTGATGGCCAGCTTGTACGGCGCGGCCAGGCGGCGTGCGCACTGGTAGATCTTCGACTGGTGGTTCTTGGTGTACTGGGCTTCGTCGAGGATGAGCCCGGACCAGGGCAGCGCCGAGTAGGCGGCGAAGTCCAGCCGCAGCAGCGTGTAGGTGGTAATCACGACGTCGGCTCCGGCGATCGTGTCGGCCAGGTCGGTGCCGCGCCTGGCCGCGGTATCGGTGATCACCGCGACCCGCAGACCCGGAACGAAGCGGCTGGCCTCCGCTGCCCAGTTCGACGCGACACTGGTCGGCGAGACGACCAGGAACGGCGGGCTGACCGGGTCCTGCTCGCGCGCGTGACAGATCAGCGCCAGGCACTGCACGGTCTTGCCCAGGCCCATGTCGTCGGCGAGGATGCCACCGAGCCGGTGCTGCCATCCGAATGCCAGCCACTGGAAGCCGTCCTGCTGATAGGGCCGCAGGCGCGCGTTCAGCCCGGCAGGAAGCGGCACCGATCCGAGGTCAGTGTCTCCGGCTCTGCCGGCTGCGGACGCGGGCCGGCAGAAGGACAGCAGTCCGTCAACCTGGCGCTGCCACTCCTCCGACTGGTGGCTGACCACGCCCAGCTCGGCCAGCTCGGCCCATAGGCCCGCCTGGTACCGGCTGATCCGCAACGGCCCGGCCGGGCTGTCTTGCAGCGTGCGAGCCTCCTCGATGAGCCTGGCGAGCGCTCGCAGGCCCGGCTTGTCGAGGGAGAACCACGCTCCGTTCTTCAGCAGCAGAACATCCTTGCCGCGGCTGAGCGCCAGAAAGAGCTCCTGGAACGGAACCAGCTGATCCTCGATGTAGACCATGACACCGAGACCGAACCAGTCGTTGTCATCCGGCAACCGGTCTGCCTGCAGCTCGATCCGCAGCGAGTCGCCGGCCTCCCGGTAGTCGGCCGGATCGCCGCTGATCTCGAGCTGCACGCCGGGTCGGCCCGCCAGCAGCGGGACTACTTCGGTGCTGAAACGCACCGTATCCATTCCGGTCAGCAGCGCAGGCCGCATGGCAGCCGCCGGCAGATCGAGCTCGGCAAGGATAGCCTGCTCTGCCTCGAGGTCCCGGTACCCAGGATCGAGCTGCTCGAAGCTCGCCTGAGCGCCAGCGGGTGCTGCGCTAGCTGGCACCGGACCTGCTGGCACCGGGCCGGCCGGCGCACGCTGCTCCGTGTCCCCGACCCGGTACGCCCACTCCCAGCGCACCGCCAGCTCGTGCCCGTCACCGTACGCGGCGCCGAGCACCAGCGTCGGTGCCGAGATCGCGGGCAGGCTGACAGAGCCGTCGGACGAGATCAGCGACGCGGCGTGCCGCAGCCGCGGATAGAACTGCTGGCGGAACCGTGCCTCGTCCGCTGCCGGAATGGTCAGTGACTGCCGGGAGAGCGTGACCTCCTGAAGCTGACCCGGCACCGGCGTGACGAGCCGCGCCAGCCGGAACTTCCAGCGCGCCGGGTCGGGCGTCCGCCCGGCCTCGGCCCGCTCCACGTAGACCAGCCCGTGACCTTCGGATCCGATGAACCGCAGCGGCCAGATCTCGGTGTCGACGCCGTCAACGCCGAGAACCGGGCCGATCTCGATCGGCCCGGCCGGCTCGGCTCGGGTCACGTCAAGGAAGAGCTCGGCGATGCCGTACCGCGGAATCTCGCCGAGCTTCCGGTAGACGACCGGGATGTCTGCCTTAGCTGCCTCGTCCAGCAGCGCCCACAGCTGGCGGGACTCGTAGCTGGCCAGGTCGATGTGCCTCTCGCCGCCGGAATAGGCGTGCATCCGGTACCTGGCGTCACGGTCGCCGGCCTGGTACGTCCAGTACAGCTCGCGCAGCACGCGCAGCTGGGGCGCGGTTACGTCGCTGATCTCCTGGCGTGAGCTGAGCTTGTCCCAGGTCAGCTGACGGCCTGCCCAGCCGCCGCTGGTCCCGCGCTGCACGATCCGGGCCTTCGCGGTGAGCCGCGGCGGCCCATCGGGATCGCGGTAGGCGGACGGGTCGCGGTAACTGTGTACGTCCGGGTGCGGCTCCCCGGCCAGGAATATCTCCAGCGCTACTGCCGTCGTCGCCGGCGTACGGCCGGTCGCGTCCGGGGCGTGCTGGAGCAGGGTCCCGAGCGAGCGATCCCACGGGAGGGATGGCCGCCGTGCAGTGAGATCCTGCCCGGACGCCAGTGCCCCGGCCAGGGCCAGCGCCGCCGCGTGCTTGCATCTGCCGCCGCGCTCGCAGCTGCAGTAGTCCTCGCCGAAGCGCATTGGCTGCCTGCCACGGAAGCAGACCACGGTCTCGTGATACTCACCGCCGCGGTCCTGGACGACGCCGTGCAGTTCCTGGGTAGCGGGCACCCAGCCCAGCCGGCGGACCATGCCGTCCTGCAGCTCCCGGAACCCGTCCCCGTACGCGGCAATGCCGACGGCATCCTCGACAGAGCCGAGGTGAATCTCGTCCAGCACCATCCGTGACACGCCTGTCACGGTAGACCGGGGCTCTGACAATCTGCCGTCCTGAACCAACAGAGCTGAAACTGGCAACCGCGCCCCCGCACGTGCTGCACCATGGTCGTCGTGGCCAACACCCGCCGGCCCAGGACACGGCGCGAGCACCGGCACTTGTCGCTGGTTCCGGACTCCGGGCTGCCGGACGACTCCGACGCCGCCCGTGACATACAGCCCGCCCTCTGGGACGCTCACGAGCTGCGTCGTCTCACCCAGCTTCGCCGACTCGCCGTCGACACTGACGCGCCACAGGAAGCCATCCGGCTGATCGACAACGCGGCGACCGCAGAAGACGCAGTCGAGCAGCTTTCCGCAGCGGGTTTGCTGCCCGACGAGGCCGAGTCGTTCGACGGCATGCTCAGCTGGTTCACGCCGTTGCTCGAACCGGGCTGCGACCAGGTCGAGGCCGAGATCGCAGGCGGCGGGTTCATCAGCGAACTGCGCCGGGCCGCGCCGGCCGACGTCAGCGTGGCGGACGTGCTCGCCGACGTCGTGCCGCAACTGGTCCGCCACCCGTGCGCGGAAGCTCTGGCCATGGCACGGGTGCTGGCCGCTGTCGGCCCGGCTGAGATCCGGCCGGCCGCGGCGATGGTGGCGGACCAGCTTGCCGCCGACGGCCAGACCGATATGCCGTGGGCAGCAGGCCTCGGCCAGCCCGAACCGGTCAGGTTCTTCGGCTATGGCGACATCTTCGGAGACCAGCAGTCGCTCGTGTCGGTGTTCAGCTACGGCAGAGCCAGGCACGCCGTCGTCGTGCTGATCGACTACCTACTCGGTGGCGGGGTCAAGGACTGCTACCTGGTTGAGTACACAGAGGCGCTGCGGGAGGAGTACCGCGCAGCCGGCCGCCTCCCTGGTCTGCGTTTTGGTGATTACGACGCCACGACTGCGCGCACGGTGCTCGAGTCTGCGCTGGCAAGACAGCCCTGTCCGGTTGAGCCAGATCAGATCGAGGACGTCTGGAGTTACATCGACGTCCTGCGCGCCCGGCTGGACCTGCTGCCCAGGCCGGCGGCCTCCGGCGGCAAGACCGATTCTGGGTCGGCCGGCAAGCGGCCCGGTGCACTGCGAACCGGCGCGCTGCGAAACGTTCACCGGCTGAAGGCCACGCTGCGCGGCACCAGGCCACCGATCTGGCGCCGGCTCGAGGTGCCATCCGACATCACGCTGAAGCGGCTGCATATGGTGATCCAGCTCGCGTTCGGCTGGGACGACAGCCACCTGTTCGTGTTCGATACCCCGGCCGGACAGTACGGCAGTTACGATCCTGATCTCCGGATCCGGAGCGCGGCAGGCCAGAACCTGGCGGCCGTTGCCGACTGGCCCGGCGACAAGGTCAGGTACGAATACGACTTCGGCGACTGTTGGGAGCTGGACATCCTCGTCGAGGCGGTCCATCCTGCCGAGCCAGGAGTCGCTTACCCCCGCTGCACGGCCGGCCGCCGGGCAGGCCCCCCGGAGGACTGCGGAGGTATTCCGGGGTACTACGAGCTGCTCAACGTTCTCGCAAATCCGCGGCACCGCGACCACGCCGCCCAGTTGCGCTGGCTCGGCATCGAGTCGGCAGCCGAGTTCGATGCGGCCGCGTTCGAGGTGGCGCCCGTCGAGCGCAGACTTCGCCGCCACGCCCGCGTGCTGATCAAGCCCTGACGACTGACTCCGCACCGGTGCGGAACGACGGGAAAGGCTGTCTCCATGACGCACCCGCCCTGGGACGACTCGTACACAGCTGACGCTCCGCCACCATGGGACATCGGCAGGCCGCAGCAAGAGTTCGTCCGGCTGGCCGGCGAAGGACTGCTGACCGGCCGGCTGCTGGACGCTGGCTGCGGGACGGGAGAGCACACGCTGCTGGCGGCGAGCCACGGCGCGGATGCGCTCGGCGTGGACGTTGCACCAACCGCCATCGAGCGCGCCCAAGCGAAAGCGGCGAAACGCGGTCTGCCAGCGCGCTTCCAGGTGGCAGACGTGCTCGAGCTGTGGCGGTCTGGCCTTCAGTTCGACGTGATCCTGGACAGCGGGGTATTCCACGTGTTCAGCGACGCGGACAGGGCGCGCTACGTCGCCAGCCTGGCCGCGATGCTGCGACCTGGCTGCGCCTGCTACCTCATGTGCTTCAGCGACCGGCAGCCAGGAGACTTCGGCCCGCGCCGGGTCCGGGCGGATGAGCTGGCGGAGGCCTTCCGCGACGGCTGGACAGTCGAGTCGATCACGGCCACCACGTTCGAGATCAACCCGATGGCTGGCTTTACGCAGGCACAGGCCTGGCTGGCCGCCCTCATGCGCTGTTAACCGATGGGCCGCTCAAGCGGCCGCCGGCAGGCTGGGTTAAGTTCCCCCGCATCCAGGCGATGAAGAGCAGGACCAGGAAAACAATCAGCAGGTCCATCCGATGGCCACTCCCCCGACGATCTGGCCATATCCGGGAGCGCCCCCCGGCACTCTCGATTGACAACTAGTGGCGGGTGTGTTACCCACTTCCAGCCGGTCCAACCAGCCCGTGCGGTTATTGGCCTAGCATGCGTGTCGTGTCCGCACCGGCGACCACGCCCTCTCCGGCCGATCCCATGCCGCCCGATCCGCGGCTGCCCGGCCCCCTGGTGCCGGATCCCCTTCTGCCAGCCACTGCCAGACGTACGGCCGTCGTCATCGCCATCTGCTGCGCCATCATCGTGCTCGTGCTCGCGGTTCTGGTGGCACACACCTCCCGGCCAGACGCGCTCGACCGCGCCGTGGACTCCTGGCTCAAGGCCCGGCTGGGCGGGCACCAGCGACTGCTGATCCTTCTGATGGACCCCGGCGAGCCCATCCAGTCGATCATCCTCACCGCGGTTGTCGCAGTGGCCTGCCTCGCAGCGCGGCGGACTGAGGGCGCCGTTCTCACTGTTGTGAGCGCGGTGCTGGCCTCGGGGATAGCGGAGCTCGTACTCAAGCCGATCGTGCACCGTACTCTTGGCACCTTCGTGGTCTACCCAAGCGGCCACACGTGCCGTGCGTTCATGCTGGCGGCCGTCCTCGTCGTGCTCATGCTCAGCCCGCCGAAGCGGCCGGTGCGGCCTGCTCTCGCTATCGCGGTCGGGGCGCTCCTCTTCCTGGCAGGCTGCGCCGT
>Ga0335074_10004450_pt1 | contig 19276 bp, 16 predicted proteins | sample Lox_Sample_23_FD_206715 | JGI IMG/M metagenome (GOLD analysis project Ga0335074, IMG submission 206715) | Soil microbial communities from Loxahatchee National Wildlife Refuge, Florida, United States - Lox_Sample_2.3 | ecosystem: Environmental > Terrestrial > Soil > Wetlands | place: USA... | reverse complement strand
ATCCTCGCTGTGGCGGTATTCGGCGAGCATCTAGCGCGATCCGCGGGACTGCTTGCGTTCCAGCTCCTCAGCGGTGCGGTCGCGACGGCCGGGATCGTCCTGCTCAGCCACTCTCCGGTCGTGCTGACGGAGGCGCGTCGGGAGTCCCGGCCTGCCGAACCGCCGCCGGGCGGCCAGGCTCTCCGAACCGAGGGGAGCCGCTGACGGGAAGGAGGCCAGGAACAGGCGGCTGCTCTTCCACCAAGAAGCGATGCCCATCAGGTCCTGATATCAGGGCCGCCCGCACGCCCCCGCGCAGGACCATGAGGCCGTCGCCGGTCAGGGGCGTGCCGCTGCGTTCGAGCGCGGCGGCTGTCACGTCGAGCGAAGCGACCCGCACCACCGAGTGCGTCGCCGCGATGTCGTTGCTGGCCGTGTCGCGCGGGACCGGCCGGCGGGTGCCCACGTGGTAGCGCAGCAGCTCCAGTCGCGGCGGAGGAAGGTCCGGAGCGAGCCGGGTCACGCTGACGTGCACGCTGTCGACGTCGTCGAGGTCAGCTTGTTCCGGTCCGCGGTTCTCGGTGCGGGTTCCGACGCTGAACCCGAACACGGACCCGAAGAACCTCGTGCTCCTGGCCGTGTCGCTGACCCCGATGGCGGTGTGATCGACGCCGAGAAAAGGGCCGCCGTCGTCACCGACGCGCCATTCGTCTGGGACACGTCCCGGCGGAAAGGCGAGCAGTTCCAGGGGGTGACCGTCCCGATCACGGAACTTGAACGCTGTTACGCCTCCGGAGTCATCCGGTAGCCGCACCGGACCGTCGCGGCTGATGGGGCGGAAACGCCGGTTGGCCATGACCCGCCGGTGCGCCTGCGGCATGTCGGCCACCACGATCGCCATGTGCTGAAACCAGATGTCGGTGCTCGTGCTGTCCGGTGGATAGGGGCGCCCGGCCGAGTCGGTGAACTCCAGGAGTTCGATTTTCTCACGGCCGAGCCGCAGCAAGGAGCGCCGTCCGCGCGCCTGCCGGACGCACAGCACGTGGATCAGCGAGGGGTCGATGTCACCGCGTTGCTCGACACGGCACCCGAAGGTGGTGACGTAGTCGTCTTCTGCCCGGTCACGGTCCGACACGATCAGGGTGACCCGGTCGATCGCCACCCGAGGTCTGGTGGTCATATCGGCATCGGGTTGTCGCTGCGGGCCGGGTGCCCCATGTGCAGCTGGAGGGCGCTGACGACCAGGGCGAAGTGGCTGAACGCCTGGGGCGTGTTGCCCAGCTGGCGCTGCGCGGCCGGGTCCCACTCCTCGCTCAGCAGACCGAGGTCGTTGCGCAGCAGGAGCAGGCGCTCGAACAGGTCGACGGCGTCCCGATGCTGCCCGGACGCGTGGAGCGCGTCCACCAGCCAGAACGAACAGGCGATGAAAAGGCCCTCGCTGCCCTTGACGCCGTCCTGGGTCTCGGCGGTCTGGTAGCGCTTGACGAGGCCGCCCTCGCTCAGTTCGCGGCGTACCGCGGCGATCGTGCCCAGCACCCGCGGGTCCGTGGCCGGCAGGAAGCCGACGCGCGGGATCAGCAGCAGGCTGGCGTCGAGCGCAGCCGACCCGTAAGCCTGGGTGAAGGTGTTGCGCCTGACGTCGAAGGCGCGGGTGACCACATCGTGGTGGATCTGATCGCGGAGCCGTTCCCACCGCGACGCGGGTCCGGGCAGACCGTGCGTGCGGACCGACCGGGCCATCCGGTCGGCGGCGGCCCACGCCATGATCTTGGAGTGCGTGAAGTGCTGCCGGTCGCCGCGCACCTCCCAGAGCCCGTTGTCCGGTTCCCGCCAGGCTGATTCGAGATAATCCATCAGGGCGACCTGCACCGCCCACGCGTCGCGGTCGGCGGGGAGGCCGGCCTGTCGGGCCAGGAACAAGGCGTCCAGCGTCTCGCCCCAGACGTCGAGCTGGAGCTGGCTGGACGCGGCATTGCCGGTGCGGACCGGGCTGCTGCCTTCATAGCCGGACAACCAGGGCAGCTCGATCTCGGGAAGCCGGCGCGCGCCGTCGATGCTGTACAGGATCTGCAGCGTTTCCGGCTGGCCCGCGACGGAACGCAGCAGCCAGTCGCGCCACGCGCTGGCTTCGGCCCTGAAGCCGGCCGCGAGAAGCGCCTGCAGCGTGTAGGTGGCATCGCGGAGCCAGCAGTACCGGTAATCCCAGTTGCGGACCCCGCCGATCTCCTCAGGCAGCGAGGTGGTCGGGGCCGCGACGATGCCGCCCGTCGGTTCGTAGGTCAGGGCCTTCAGGGTGATGAGCGACCGGTCGATGGCGTCGCGGTACGGCCCGCCCGGGTACGCCGCCCGGCCTGACCACTCGGTCCAGAACTCCTCCGTCGCGGACAGCGCCCGTTCCGGGTCTACCTGCGACATCTGCGCCTGGTGGCTGGGCGCCCACGACATGACGAACGCAATCCGGTCGCCCTCGCGTACGGTGAAGTCGGCGAGCGTGTCCCGATGGTTGCCGCGCATGGGAACCGTGGACGTAAGCCGGACGAGGTCGGGTCCGGCGATCGCCTGGACCTGGGTGCCAAGGTGCCGGACCCACGGAACGACGCGACCGTAGTCGAACCGCAGGCGCAGCCTTGATCGCATCGCGACCGCGCCGCTGAGTCCCATCGCGATGCGGATGAGGTGCGGGGTGCCCGCCCGCGGCGGCATGAAGTCGATGACCCGCACGGCGCCGTGCCCGGTGACCCAGTCCGTCTCGAGGACCAGGGTGTTACCGGCGTACCGGCGGGTCGTGCAGGTGCTCGCACCCGCGGGGGCGAGGGTCCAGTGTCCCGCCTCGTCGTTGTGCAGGAGCGCGGCGAACGCGGCCGGCGAGTCGAAACGCGGCAGGCACAGCCAGTCCACTGACCCCGTGGTGCTCACCAGGGCGGCCGTGTGCAGGTCTCCCAGCAGGGCGTAGTCCTCGATTCTCGGCATCGCGAGACCTCTCAGGACGCAGGCCGGGTCAACGGGTTGGTTCCGATCCGCTCGGCGATGTGATCGCCCACGCGCAGCGCGTTGGCGATGATCGTCAAGGTCGGGTTCACCGCGCCGATCGAGGGCATGAAGCTGCCGTCCACCACGTAGAGGTTGTCCAGTTCGTGGGCCTGGCAGTGCACGTCGAGGACCGAGGTGGCCGGATCGGTCCCGAACCGCGCCGTGCCTGCCTGGTGGGCCGTGGCGGCGGCGTCGAATGCCTTGTGCAGGTAGAGGCTGCGCACGAAGGTCGTATCCACCATGCCGAGCTTGGCCAGCGCGCCCTGGAAGGTCCGGCGGAGCCGGTCGAGGCCTTCGGTGTTGTTGCCGGGCTGCAGCGCCAGCCTGATCGCGCCGCCAGGCCGAAGCGTGACCCGGCTGTCGGGGAGGGGGATGTCCTCGCTGGACAGCCAGAAGTCGATCGAGTGCTTGGCGACCTCGCCGTAGGGCGCGGACGGGGCCCACCCCAGCCCGCGGGGCGCCGCGCCCTTGATCTGCCAGTCATCGGACTTGCCGAGCATCTGGATGTGGCCCATCGGGTACTGCCAGTCCGCACCGGGGCCGTAGAAGTCGTTCAGGGCCAGCGTTTTCTGGAAGACCGTCGGGTTCGGCTCGCGGGAGAACGCGATGAGCGCGAGGTTGTTGTGCCGCATGTAGTTCCGGCCGACCAGATCGGAGGAGTTCGCCAGGCCGTGCGGGTGCCCGCCGGTGGCCGACTTCAGCAGCAGGGCAGCCGACAGGATGGCCCCCGCGGACAGCACGACGATGTCGGCGGTGAAGGTGTGCGGGGAGCCGTCCGGGAGCGTGACCGCCACGCCGGTGACGGAACGGCCGTCGGCGTCGGTCAGCAGGCGCTCGACCGTCGTCCTGGTCATCAGGGTCAGGTTGGGATGCGCGGCCAGGGCCGGGCGGATCACCGCCCACTCGGCGTCGGCCTTGGCGCCGAGCAGGCACGGAAACCCGTCCACGCGGTCGCACCTGATGCACGGTGAGTCCGCGGCGGCCCGGCCGTGTGCGTCCTGGACGAGCCGAACACCCAGCGGCAGGTGAAACGGGTGCAGGCCCAGCGCTTCCAGGTCATCCGACAACTGCTGAATACGAGGTTCGTGCTGCACCGGCGGGTGCAGGTAGTCCTGGCTTGAGGGGCCGGCGAACGGATCCTCACCGTGCAGGCCGTGCACCCAGAAGAGGTGCTCGGCGCGGACGTAATAGGGCTCCATGTCGTCGTAGCTCAGCGGCCAGGCCGGCGCGACTCCGCCCGGATGCCGGACCTCGCCGAAGTCGCCGGGCAGCAGCCGGAGCAGCGCCGCGCCGTACACCTTCGAGTTGCCGCCGACGTAGTAGTGCAACTCTGGCCGGAACGGCCGGTCGTGGAGGTCGTAGAAGGTCTCGTCTGCGGTGTATTTCGCCTCGCCGAAAACAGCCTGTGAGTTCCAGTTGTCCCGCTCCCGCGGAAGGAAGTCCCCGCGCTCGAGCATCAGCACGCGCTTGCCGGTTTCGGCCACGCGCGCCGCCGTGGTCGCGCCTCCCGGCCCGCTGCCGATGACCAGGACGTCGTAGTGATCGGCGGTCACATGCCTCTCCTATCTCGGGCGACCTCAGACGTGCTGGTCAGGCGAGTCCGCCGTTGGCATAGATCACTTGGCCGTTGATCCATCGTCCAGTCGGCCCGACCAGGAACGACACCACGCTGCCGACGTACGCCACGGCGACGTCAAACCCGTCGGCGGCCAGCCTGGCGGCTATGACCCGGCCCATGCCGCCCGTCCCCCCGGTCACCAGGGCCGTCCGTGTGCGGCCTCCTGCTTCGCCGCCTGGAGTCATCGGTCCTCACCTCATTGCGCCGCTCATCGGCCTGCCGATCACGAGAGCCCAGTGTCGCGGCGTGATGTGCGCCGCACATCGTCAGGTCAGGTAATGACATGCGACCCGTCGGCCCCGCGAGCCGGTTACGTGCCAGGGCCGCGCAATAGGTCCGGTTTGACGATGCGCCGTGCCCCGAGTCGGCGGCTGAGCACCTCAGAACCCGCGGGCCCGCCCCGGCGGGCCCGCGGTCGAGGGCTAGATCAGGCCACCTTCGCGGGCGCGGATCACCGCCTCCTCCCGGGATTCGGCGCCGAGCTTACGGTAGATCGCCCGCAGGTGGGTCTTCAGGGTGTTCGGCGTGACGAACAGGTCCGCCGCGAGTTCGCGGAGCGAACCCGGGGCGGGCAGCGTCCGCACGATCGCCAGTTCCCGGTCGGTCAGCGGTTCGAACTGCCCCTCCCGCCGGGTGCGCGCCGCCTCGGCGCGCTGTTCCTCAGCCAGCCACGCGGTCACCAGCGGTCCCGGGTCGGCGCACTGCCGGAGAATGCCGCGGGCCTCACCCATCAGCGCCGCCGGGTGGATGTCGGCCGCCTGGTGGGTCGCGGCGTCCAGGTAGACCCGGCCCGCCGCCGCCGCGGTGAGCAGTGCCGCGGCGAGTTCCACCCGCCCGGCCCCCTGGCGGCCCCGTTCCACCGCCGCCGTGGCGGCACGCCACGCGCCGGCCCAGTCCGCGCGCCTTAGCTCGAGGCGGGCCCGGGCCAGAGCAGGGAACATGGCGATGAAATGCGATTCGCTGAGCGTCTGGCCCACCGCCGACTCGGCGTCGTCCGCGAGCGAGTCCGCGAGCGCCAGGTCACCTCGGTTTACGGCGAGCAGCGCCTGGTACCCCTGGGCGCACCTGTACGCCAGGTGGTTATCGTCACCATGGGCCCGCCGGGCGGCCTGCACGAGCAGTTCCCAGGCCTGGTCGGCGTCTCCCAGCCACGTCAGGGTCACGCCCAGCATCAACGGGCGGACGGTGGCGATGAATGCGTCATCGGTGTCCGGCGGGATCTCCCGCAGCCACGCCGCGGCCCCGCCCACGTCCCCGGTCTTGTACATGTGCAATGCGCGCAGGAACATCAGCCGGGTATCGGCCGGACTGGACGCCTCAGCGACGTCGAGCGCGCCGCTGACCTCCTCGAGCCGACCGGTATCGAGGGCCAGCAGGATCCGCGCCGCCGCCAGTGACGGGTCGGTAGCGACGAGTTCGGCAGGCAGGGCGCCGAGCCACGCACGCACGGTCTCCAGCTCGCCCGCGTTGAACGTCCGGAGCCAGTCCGCCGCGATCAGCCGGCTGCTCAGCGCATCATCGCCCGAGGCGATCGCGTGACCGATCGCCTCGGCGGCGTCATCGTGTTCGGAGTACCACTGCGCTGCCCGCCGGTGCAGTACCGCGGGCCGTCCGGGCGATATGCGGGCCAGCTCGTGCCGCAGCAGGCCGGCGAACAGGTGGTGGTACCGGAACCAGCGGCGTTCGTCGTCCAGCGGGATCACGAACAGGTTAGCGCGGTAAATCTCGCCGATCAGCTCGGCGCCGTCCGTCCGCCCGGTGAGCGCGTCGCATAGCGGCGCGCACATGCGGTTGAGCACCGAGGTGGCCAGCAGGAACTCGCGGATCTCGGGAGGCTGGCTGGCTAGCACCTCCTCGCCGAGATACCCGGCGATGTGCCAGTCAGCCCCGGTAAAGCGTTCGATGAAGGCAGCGGGATCAGGCTGGTCGCGCAGCCGCAAGGACGCCAGCTGCAGCCCAGCCGCCCATCCCTCGGTCCGAGCGAGCAGCAGGAGCACGTCGTGCTCGGACAGCCGCGGGCCCAGCCGTTCGCTGAAGAAATCCAGTGCCTCGGTGGCGGTGAACCTCAGATCTTCGGCCCGCAGCTCAGCCAGGTCCCCGTGCACCCTCAGCCGGCTGAGCGGCAGTGCCGGGTCAGCCCGGGCGATGATGATCAGGTGCAGCTGGGGCGGGGCTCGGTCCAGCAGCATCGTGACCGAGGTGTGCACCTGGGGGCTGGTCAGGAGGTGGTAGTCGTCCAGTACCAGCACCAGGGGGGCGTCCGCGGACACCAGCGCGTTGACGAACGCGGGGAGCACGTCGCGCAGCACGTCGGAACCGGCCGCGTCCAGCCGCCTCAGGGCGGCGGCGCCTGCAGGCGACCCGGCGTGATCGGCGGCCAGTAGCAGGTAGCGCCAGAAGCGCATGGGGTCGCTGTCGCCGCCGTCGAGCGATACCCAGCCTGCCGTGATCTCGTCGTGCGCCAGCCATTCGGCCACGAGCGTGCTCTTTCCCCACCCGGCCGGCGCGACGATCAGGGTCAGTGGCAGCGTGTACCCGAGGCGGAGCGTGTCATGCAGCCGCTTGCGCTCCACGGTGTGCTGCCTGAGGCTCGGCCTGAACAGCTTGGTCGTGATCACGACCTCGGCTGTGCCAGCCATCACCCACCGCCTCCGCCACGACTGTAGCTTGCGACGATTATCGGTCGGCAGAGCCGGATTTTCACCCGAGTGAGATCAGGGCGGGGGGGAGGTGCGCTGCCTGGTGGCGGAGCGAGGCTCGGATCATCCAAGACCGGGAGGCGACCGCGATGCCCCAGGCCGCTTATTGCCAGGCGGCGCTGGTATCGCGCCCGGCGCTGTGGGAGCGGCTGGGTGAGGCGGCGCGGGTGACGGTGGTGTCGGCGCCGCCGGGCAGCGGCAAGACGGCGCTGCTGCGGTCCTGGCTCGGCCAGGGGGGCCTGGCCGAGCGCGCCGCGTGGGTGTCGGCCGTGCGCGGCGAGCGGGATCCGGAGCAGTTCTGGCTGTCTGTGCTGGACGCGCTGCGCCGGACTGTTCCGGGGTCGGCGCTGGTCCGGGAGCTGACGCCGGCCCCGGATCTGGACGGGTGGGCGATCATCGAGCGCCTGCTGAAGGACCTGGCGCCGCTCCGGGAGCAGGCCTGGCTGGTGATCGATGACCTGCACGAGCTGGCCTCGGCCGAGGCGCTGCAGCAGCTGGAACTCCTCGTGATGCGGGCGCCAGACCAGCTGCGGTTCGTGCTGGCCACCCGGTATGACGTCCGGCTGGGCCTGCACCGATTGCGGCTGGAAGGGGAGCTGGCCGAGATCCGAGAACCCGATCTGCGCTTCACCCTGGCCGAGGCGGCGGAGCTGTTCGCGGTGGCCGGGGTGGAGCTGCGGGGGCCGGTGGTCGCGCTGTTGCACGAGCGGACGGAGGGGTGGGCGGCGGGGCTGCGGCTGGCGGCGCTGTCGCTGGCCGGGCATCCCGATCCGGAGCGGTTCGCGGCGGAGTTCTCCGGCAGTGAGCGGACGGTGGCGGAGTACCTGCTGGCCGAAGTCCTGGAGCGGCAGCCCGAGCCGGTTCGGCGGCTGCTGCTGCGGACCAGCGTGCTGGAGCAGGTCAACGGGGAGCTGGCTGACCTGCTGACCGGGGGCAGCAGCGGCGAAAAGGTGCTGCACGACCTGGAGGAGGCCAACGCGTTCGTGGTTTCGCTGGACGCAACGCGATCCTGGTTCCGCTACCACCGGCTGTTCGCCGACCTGCTGCAGCTGGAATTGCGCCGCACCGAGCCCGAGGAGGTCACCGCGCTGCACAGGCTGGCGGCTGGGTGGTTTGCCGGACGTGGATACCCGGTAGAGGCCATCCGGCACGCTCAGGCGGCTCGGGACTGGGGGCTGGCCGCCCGGCTGCTGGCCGGCCACTGGCCGGGCCTGTACCTGGATGGGCGGACCGCCACCATACACGCGCTGCTGGCCGGGTTCCCCGCCGGAGCGCCCGCGGCCGATGCCGAGCTGGCGGCGGTGGCCGCGGGCGACGAACTGGCCCAGGGGTCGCTGGAGACCGCGGCATGGTACCTGGGGCTGGCCGAACGCGGGCCGGCGTCGGTGCCAGAAGGCCGGCGCGGCCCGGCGCGGTTGCTGCTCGGGGTGGTCCGGCTGCTGCTGGCGCGACAGCAGCAGAACCTGCCGGCGGTGGCCGAGCATGCGCAGCGGCTCCAGGCCCTGGCCGAGGCCCCAGAGACGGTGCAGCCCGACCTGGGCGACGAACTGCGCGCGCTGGCCCTAGTCAGCCTCGGCATCACCGAATTCTGGACGGTCCAGTTCGAGGAGGCCCAGCGACACCTGGACCAAGGCATCGCGCTGGCGCGGCGGATCGGACGGCCGTTCCTCGAGTTCACCGGCCTGGCGTACCGGGCTATGGCCTTTACCGCGCAGTCGCCCTACGCCCAGCGGGCGGGGCGCAGCAGGCAGGCGATCGACCTGGCCGAACGGCATGGCTGGACCGACGATCCGGCTGCCGGCTACGCCTATGTAGTGCTCGCGTCCGCGCTGGCCTGGCAGGGACGGCCCGAGGAGGCAGAACCGTGGGTCCAGCGTGCCGAGCGCGCCGTCAGAGCAGAAGCCGAGCCCGCCACGGGCCTGGTGGTCTGCTACGCCCGTGGGCTGCTCGAGCTGGCGCGCGGCCGGGACCGGCCAGCGCTCGCTTCCTTCCGCGTCGCCGAGCGGCTCGCCGGGCACCTGGCCGCACCGCAACTGCTGGTACTCCCGTCGACGCAGGCCTGGCTGTTGCACGTGCTGATCCGCCTCGGCGAAACCGAGCGCGCCGAGCAGGTTCTGGTCGGCCTCGACGAGCGCGACCGCGACCGCGGGGAGATCCGGACCGCCGTCGCGGCGCTGCGGCTCGCCGGCGACGATCCGCACGCAGCGACCGTGGCGCTCGCGCCGGTCCTGGACGGCTCCGCCCCGGTGGGCTGGCCGACCTGGCTGATGCACGCTTTCCTGCTGGAGGGGATCGCCCGGGACGCGCTCGGCGACCGGGCCGCCGCCGGGCATGCCGTCGAGCGGGCGCTCGATCTGGCCGAATCCGACGGCTCGATCCTGGCGTTCCTGCTTCACCCCGCGCCGGCCCTGCTTGAGCGCCAAGCCCGGCAGCGGACCACGCACGCCGGCCTGCTCGCCCAGATCCTCGACCGGCTCGCCGGAAACGGGCAGGCGCCTCCGCCGGCCGCTTCCGAGCCGCCACCGCTCGAACCGCTCAGCAACAGCGAACTCCGCGTGCTGCGCTACCTGCCGACCTACCTGTCGGCGCCGGAGATCGCCAGCGAGCTGTCCGTCTCGACGAGTACGGTCAAGACCCACCTGCGCAACCTGTACGCCAAGCTCGGCGTGCACAGCCGGGCCGAGGCGGTCGAGTCCGCCCGCGCCCTGGGCCTGCTCGCGCCGTCGGCGCACCAGCGCTGACCCGGGTCGGCCCGCTGCTCGCCCGAAATACTCCGGATCGGACGAGGCGACCTCATCCGGTCGGCCACGAGGCTTGGTCCAGCCGCTCCACGAAAGGACACTGTGGTGACCGGATCACCGGACGGATCGCTGAAGGACAAGACCGTCCTAGTCGTCGGGCGGGGCAGCGGGCTGGCCCGCGCGATCGCCGTGGCCGTCCTGGACGCCGGTGCGCGCGTCGTGGCGGCGGGCCGTAACCAGGAAACCCTGCCCGCGGCCTACGCGGGCGTGCCCGGCGTCAGCACCGAGATGGTCGACCTGACCGACGAGGCCTCCATCGCCGCTCTCGGCGAGCGGCTCGGCACGGTCGACCACGTGGTCTCCACCGCCTCGGCGCGGGTCCGCGGCCGCCTCGCCGACCTGGACCGGGACGCGGTCCGGCTGTCGTTCGACACCAAGGTGATCGGCCCGCTGATGCTGGCCAAGCACCTAGCCCCCCGGATGAACGAGGGGGGCTCATTCGTCATCTTCTCCGGCGTCGCCGCGGCCAAGATCGCGGTCGGGACCATGGGCGTGGCCATCACCAATGCCGCCGCCGACACCCTGGCCCGCTCGCTGGCCCTGGAACTGGCCCCGATCCGGGTTAACGCCATCTCCCCGGGCGTGATCGACACCGGCGCGTGGGACGCCCTCGGCGAGCAGGGCAAGGCGGACTACTTCGCCGATATGAGCGCGCGCAATCCTGCGCGGCGGATCGGCACCCCCGAGGACATCGCCCAGGGCGTCCTGTTCGCCCTGGCCAACACGTTCCTGACCGGCCAGACGCTGCACATCGACGGCGGCGAGCCGCTTACCTAGCGGGCGGGTCCGGCGGCCGGCCGCTGGCCGGGGCGGCCACTGCCGGGTTGTCTGGGGAGGCGGTGACCGAGTCCGCCCGCAGCGGCAGGAGGGTGGCGGCTACCAGGTGTTGCGGGGTGAAGTCGACTTGGCGGCCGGCGTGCCGTCGTCGCCGGAACCGGCCACGGTAGCAACCCTTCCCAGACTTTAACGTTTGATCTGGCATTAACCCATTAGAAGAACCATGGCTCGCCGAAGCTCTTGCGTCAATGGTTGGATTTGCATCCAACCATTAGAATTGAGGTACCGTGGCTGGCATGGCCACGAACGCGCCCTTGCTGAACGAACCGCTCCCCGTCGAGCTGATGAACACCGTCTGGGCCGACCGGAATGGTGTGCACGACGCGTTGCGCGATCCCGACGGCACGCGGTCGTGGCTGAGCGCCGTCTCCGCTCGCCTCGACGCCATGACGCCGGATGGCCCCGGCATCATCAGCACCGCCGACCTCGACGTGCCCGGCCACAGGCTGATCGAACTGCGCGACGCGCTACGCCGCCTAGCCGCCGAGGCCACCGCCGACTCCCGCGCCGCCGCCGTCTCCGACACCCGCGACCTGCACGCCGCCGTCAGCGCGCTCAACGACGCGGCCGCTGCCGCGCCTCGCTGGTCGGCCCTCACCTGGACCCCCGGCCAGGAACCCGCGCGGACCCTTCGCGCCAGCGGCCCGGCGGCCTCCGCGGCCCTGTCGGCTATCGCCGAGGAATCCATCGTGCTGTTCGGCCACGACGACCGGCGGTGCCTTCGCGCCTGTCTGGCCCCGGGATGCGTCCTGTACTTCGTAAAGAACCATCCCCGCCGCGAGTGGTGCTCCGCAGGCTGCGGTAACCGCGCCCGCGCCGCCCGCCACTATCGGCGCCACCGCGGGACCACCGCCTGAGCACCCGGGCCAAAACCGCCACCATGACGACACCTCAGGCCCGGGAGTCCCAATGAGCCGTAAGCACGCGACCGCCGCCCGTCACCTCGCGGCCGATCCTGTCCTCGCTCATCCTGGTCCGCGAGGAGTCGTCTCCCGTCCGGGACTGTTCGATCGGCTGGCCGGTGCGGCCCGGGTGACGCTGGTGTCGGCCCCGCCGGGCAGCGGCAAGACCGTGCTGCTGCGGTCCTGGATCCACGCGGCGGGCCTGGCCGAGCGAACCGCGTGGGTGCCGGTGGAGCGCGACGAGCAGGACCCGCAGCGGTTCTGGCTGGCGGTGCTGGACGCGCTGCGCCAGACGGGCCCGGGATCAGCGCTGGTACGCGAGTTGACGGCGGCGCCGGACCTCGACGGGTGGGCGATCGTGGAGCGGCTGCTGAAAGACCTGGCGCCGCTGGGGGACCGGGTCTGGCTCGTGATCGACGACGTGCACGAGCTGGGCTCGGAGGCACTGCGGCAGCTCGAACTGCTGGTGATGCGGGCGCCATCCAAGCTGCGGTTCGTGCTGGCCACCCGGCATGATGTGCGGCTGGGCCTGCACCGGTTGCGGCTGGAGGGGGAACTGACCGAGATCCGCGCGGATGACCTGCGGTTCACCGCCGCCGAGGCGCAGGCCCTGTTCGCCGCGGCGGGGGTGCGGCTGTCCGACCCGGCGGTGGGGATGCTGGTGGAGCGGACCGAGGGGTGGGCGGCGGGGTTGCGGCTGGCGGCGTTGTCGCTGGGCGTGCATCCGGATCCGGACCGGTTCGCGGCGGAGTTCTCCGGCACCGAACGGACCGTAGCGGAGTACCTGCTAGCCGAGGTGCTGGACCGGCAGGGCGAGGAAGTCAGGCGGCTGCTGCTGCGGACCAGCGTGCTGGAACGGGTCAATGGCGAACTGGCTGACCTGCTGACCGGGGGCAGCGGCGGGGAGCGGGTGCTGCAGGATCTGGAGGACGCGAACGCGTTCGTAGTGTCACTGGACGCGGCGCGGTCGTGGTTCCGGTACCACCACCTGTTCGCCGGCCTGCTACGGCTGCAACTGCGGCGTACCGAGCCGGTCGAGGTGGAGGTGCTGCACGAACTGGCGGCCGGGTGGTTTGCCGAGCGCGGCCTCGCGGTGGAGGCGGTCCGGAACGCGCAGGCGGCCCGGGACTGGAGGATGGCCGCCCGGCTGCTGGCGGACCACTGGCCGAGCCTGTACCTCGGCGGGCAAGAGGCGACCGTGCACGCGCTCATGGCCGGGTTCCCCGCCGGGATACGCGCGGCCAATGCCGAGCTCGCCGCGGTGGCCGCGGCCGACCAGCTGGCCTGCGGGTCGCTGGAGGCGGCGGAGTCGTACCTAGGGCTAGCCGAGCAGGCGGCGGCATCAGTGCCGGAGGCCCGGCGCAGGCAGGCGCAAATGCTGCGGGGGGTGGTCCGGCTGCTAGTGGTCGCGCGGGGCGGGAACTTCTCGGCGCGGGCCGAGCAGGCCCAGCGCCTGCTGGCGGCGGCCGAGGCACCGGAGGAGGCACAATATGAATTGGCGCCCGCGGCGCGGGCCGGCCTGGGCGACGAGCTGCGCGCGCTGGCGCTGGTCGAAATCGGTGACACCGAGACGTGGACGGGCCAGCTCGACCAGGCCGAGTCGCACCTGGAGCAAGCGCTCGCGCTGGCACGCCGGATCGGGCGTCCCTACCTTGAGTTCATGAGCTTGGTGTACCGGGCGGAGATCGAGCTCAACCGGTGGTTGCCGCGGGCGGCGGAGCTCAGCGAGCAGGCGATCGACCTAGCCGAACGGCATGGCTGGTCCGACGATCTGTTCGCGGGCTTCGCCTCCATGACGCTCGGATCCGCCCTGGCCTGGCAAGGGCGGCTGGACGAGGCGGAGGCCTGGGTCCAGCGCGCCGAGCGCACCTTCAGAGCGGAAGCCAACCCAGCGGCGGCCATGGGAGGCCAGTACGTCCGCGGCCAGTTCGAGCTCGGCCGCGGCCGGGCCGCCGACGCGCTGGCCGCGTTCCGGGCCGCTGAGCGGCTGGCCGGGCCGCACCCGCTCGCCAGGCCCCTGCGGGCCTGGCTTGTGCACGCCTTGGTGCGGCTCGGTGAGACCGAGGATGCCGAGCAGGTCCTGGCCGACCTGGGCGAACGCGACCGCGGCCGCGCGGAGATGCGTATCGCCGCCGCGGCGCTGCGTCTCACCCAGCAGAACCCGCACGCGGCGATCGTGGCCCTTGCGCCGGTCCTGGATGGCTCCGTCCGAGTAGGTTGGCGGTCCTGGCTGGCGGAAGCGTTCCTGCTGGGGGCGATCGCCCAGGACGCGCTAGGCGACCCGGCCGCCGCAGGGCGCGCCCTCGAGCGCGCGCTCGACCTAGCCGAGCCCGACGGCGCGCTGTTGTGGTTCTTGATGCACCCCGCTCCCGGCCTGCTTGAGCGTCACGTGGGGCAGGGCACCGCGCACGCCGCCCTGATCGCCGAGATCCTCGCCAGGGGGGTATGGGGGGGCGGGCAGCCCTCCCACGGTCGGGGGGGTCTTGGGGGGTCGTCCCCCCGGCTAGCAGAACCGCTCAGCAAAGCCGAGATCCGCGTGCTGCGTTACCTTCCGACCCACCTGTCGGCGCCGCAGATCGCTGGTGAGCTGTCCGTCTCGACGGCCACCGTCAAGACCCACCTGCGCAACCTGTACCTCAAGCTCGGCGCGCACAGCCGGGCGGAGGCGGTCGAGTCCGCCCGCGCCCTGGGCCTGCTCGCACCGCCCGCCCATCAGCGCTGACTCACCGGCCTCCCCGCTCCGGCGCCTCGAGCGTCGCAGGAATCATCCGAATCGTGGGTTGGCCGCTCATCCTGCCGGCGTACAGACTCGCAACCAGAGCTCGCCCCGGGTGGCAGGAAGGGAGGTTGCGCGCCTATGAGCCCCGTTTCGCGTGGGTTTCGCGGCCGCAGCGGCACTCCGGCCGGAGAAGACAGCCGGCTACCGCCGGGTCAGCACGTGGTCACGGATTATCCGGTGCTGTCAGCCGGCCCGACGCCACACACGCCCCTGCCGGAGTGGACATTCTCGATCACCCAGGGCGGCGCCACGCTCAAGTCCTGGACCTGGCAGGAGATGCAGGCACTGCCGGCCGAGACCGTCACCGTGGATATCCATTGCGTCACCCGCTGGTCCAAGCTCGGCACCCACTGGCGTGGCGTGTCGGTGGACACGCTGCTGGATCAGGTGGAGTCCAGCGCCCCCTACGTGCTCGCGTTCAGCGACGGCGGCTACACCACCAACCTGCCGACCGAGGACGTCTCCGGCGGCAGGGCCTGGGTGGCCTTCGGCTACGAGGACGGGCCGCTCGCGCCTGAGCACGGCGGACCGGCGCGACTGCTAGTGCCGCACCTGTACTTCTGGAAGAGCGCCAAGTGGGTACGCGGCCTGGAACTGCGCGACCACGACGCGCCCGGCTTCTGGGAGACCTACGGCTACCACATCTATGGGGACCCATGGAAAGAACAGCGGTACGCGGGCGACTGACCTGGCAGACCGCCGCCGTCACCTCCATCACCAGGGAAACGGACGCGGTGACCACCATCGAGCTGGAGCCGCCGGACTGGGCCGGGCATCGCGCCGGGCAGCATCTGGATGTGCGGCTGACCGCCGATGACGGGTACGCCGCCGAGCGGTCCTACTCGATTGCCTCGGCTCCCGGCGAGCCGTTGGCCATCACCGTGCAGCGGCTCGAGGACGGCGAGGTGTCACCGTACCTTACCGGGGAACTGCGAGTCGGTGACGAGGTGGAGTTGCGCGGCCCGATCGGCGGGTACTTCGTGTGGGAGCCCTCGGACCATAGCCCGCTGATGCTGATCGCAGGCGGGTCGGGCGTCGTCCCGCTGCGCTCGATGCTCCGGCACCGCCTGCGTACCGGCAGCGATGTCCCCGCCCGCCTGCTGTACTCATCCCGCACGTGGCCCGATGTGATCTACCGCGCCGAACTCGACAAATACCGCGACGGCGTGCGGGTGATCTGGACGCTGACCAGCAGTCAGCCTCCCGGCTGGACCGGTTACTCCGGCCGAGTTAATGCCGCGATGCTGACCGAAACCGCCTGGCCAGCGAGCCAGCACCCCATCACGTTCATTTGCGGGCCCACCAGCTTCGTCGAGGCCGTTGCCGAGAACCTCATCGGACTCGGCTATCCACCGCAACGCGTCAAGACCGAGCGGTTCGGCGGGACCTGACAGGAGGGCACTCATGGACCCAGTTGACGGCAACGCGATCGGAGGCCTGCTGATCGACGTCTTCGGCACCGAGATGACCGCCGCCGAGAGCACCTGCGGCACCTGCGGCGCCAGCAGGCCGGTGGCCGAACTGGTTGTCTACCAGCGGGCTCCGGGGACCGTGGTCCGGTGCCGGACCTGCGGAAACGTCCTCATGGTGTTCGTCAAAGTGCACGATGTGATCTCTGTCGACCTCGCCGGCCTGGCCACCTTGGGCGACGGCGAGGTCAGCTCTACAGGAGCAGGCCGTACGTGGAGACAGCCCTGAATGTCGGGCGAAATTACCGGAACAAACACGGAAGGAGCGATCATGTCGCACGAGGAGTCGATGCAGATGGGGACGCCGGACGAGGAGTCCATGCAGATGGGCGCCCCGCACATGGAGGAGTCCATGGAGATGGGCGCCCCGCACATGGAGGAGTCCATGGAGATGGGCGCCCCGCACATGGAGGAGTCCACGCAGATGGGCGCGCCGCAAATGCAAATGGGCGCGCCGCACGAGGAAGAGTCCATGGAGACGGGCATGCCGGACGAGTCCATGTAACCGAATGAGCGTCAACTGGGAGGACGTGACCAGGGCCGATGTGCTGCGCGCCACACAGGAGTACGACCGGCTAGGACCGGAAGCGTTCTTCTCGGCCCACGGCTTTGCGCCGACCACGACTTATGACCTGGTCTGGGACGGAGGTCGATATCCGCCCAAGGCAATCCTGGGCACCGCCTACGAATTCGCCACCGGCCGCCGGCTTGCCCCTAGCGACTTCGAGGGCGGGAAGACCGGTGCCGTGAAGGTTCTCGGGAAGCTCGGCTTCGAAGTCCAGCCCCGGCAGGCCACCTAATCCGACGGCACGTCCGCCGAGCCGTTCGTCACCGCGCTGCCAGCACCTGACGAGGAGAGCATGTCGCACCATTTCGACAGTCCCACCGCGATCGAGGATGGCCGGCTCAACCTGCTCGACCTGTACGTGTTCCCGGAGGCGCCGGGCACGACGACGCTGGTTGTCGGGGTCAACCCGGACGCTGGGCGGTCCTCCCCGACCACGTTCCTGGCGGACGCCCTGTACGAGTTCGTCATCGCCAGCGATGGCGGCACCGTCGAAGACCGGGTGTTCCGGCTGAGCTTCGGTGAGCCGGACGCGGACGGCCACCAGGAGATGCGGGTCCGCTACGCGGCCGGCGAGGCGAGCCGGACCGGCCTGGAGGGCACCGACCTCGGCGCCGGCCGTACCGGGGAGGTCTTCCCGCTGGGCCATGGCGGGTCGGCGTGGTTCGGCCTGGCGGCCGACCCGTTCTGGGGCGACGCCCCCGCGCTGTTCGCGTTCACGCAGGGTCTGGCCCAGAACCAGTACCGTCCCGAGTTGTTCACCGCGACCCCCGCCAACCTGCTGGCGGGCCGGAACGTTACCGCCATCGCCCTGCAGGTCCCGGACGCCACCTTCGGCGGCACCGACGTCGCCATCTGGGCCCGGATCAGCCTGCCCGGGCACGGCCCCCAGCGGCAGGTCAGCCGGGCGGCCCATCCGCTGTTGCGGGCGTTGTTCTTCCCGGGGCCCGGCGCGGAGACCGAGGCGCTCAACGCCGGCTCGCCGGCCGACGACGTCGCCACGTTCGGCGAGGCCGTGCGGCGGACGGCGGCACAGGTGGCAAGGCTTGGTGGCGCCGCCCACCCCGGCGAGTACGCCGCGAAGGTGGTCGCCGCGTTCCTGCCGGACGTGCTGCGCTACCGGCCCGGTCGGCCGGCGCGCTTCGCGCCGGGCGCGGGTAACGGCCGAGGCCTGCACGACGACGCGTTCGGCACCACGCTGTCGCTGCTGGCCGGGCGTCCACTCGGCGTGACCACCTCGCCCTACCCGATGGTGCCGGATTTCCCGCACTTGGCGCCGCCTGGGCACGGGGACATCCCGGCGCTTGCGGACCTGCTCGGCCTGCGCGAGCACGCCCCGCAACAGCCGGCCGGCTGACCCGGTGCACCTCCCGAAGCCTTCACACGCCAAGCCGCCAGATCATCACTGCACCGGGCGCAGGAACGGAGCTAGCAGCGTGCTCGCGCAGTGCTTTGCCGAATGGCAGTCATATCTGTCTGAGGGATTCGAGGCCATGCGCGACAAGGGCGAACTCGCGGCACAGGCCGACCCGGCCGAGCTCGCGCTGACCTTGATGACCGCGCTACAGGGCGGACTGCTCATGGCCCAGGCCACGCGCACCGCACGCTGGCTGGAACTCGCCCTGAACATGGCAGTCCAGCACACGGCCGGGTACCGGCGGAGCCCAAAGCAGGCAGGACGCCGCTGATCGCGAGCGACACGGCTGCCGGAGGACTCATCTTCCGGGAGGGTGCCCATCAGCCGTCGGCGTGAGCCTGCAGACGCTGCAGGAATCTCCCGGTCAGGTCGGCGGTGATGTCGGGCTGCTCGTCGAGAGCAAAGTGGCCGGCGTCGATGACGTGCACCTCGGCGCCTGGCACGTCCCTGCGGTATGCCTCGGCCTCCTCGACCTGGAACGAGGGATCGTACCGGCCCCATACGACCTGCAGGGGCGGCTGGCGTTTGCGGAGCCAGTCCTGCCAGGCGGGATAGCTCGCGACGTTGGTGCGGTAGTCGTAAAACAGGTCGGTCTGGATGTCCTGCTGGCCGGGCCTGCTGAGGAAGGCGAACTCGTCGGTCCACAGGTCCGGGTCGTAGTTCTCGACGTTCGGGCTGGTCCCGACGTGGCGCTGCCGCGTCGCCGCGAAGGAGAAGAAGTTCTCCCGCAGCGCGGCCTCGTGGGTCCGGCGGTCAGCCCAGAACTCCCGCCGGGTCTTCCACAGCGGGCCGAGACCGTCGTCATGGGCGACGGCGTTCTGGACGATGAGCGCGTCGAGCCGTTCGGGATGGGCGATCGCGAGCCGGAATCCCACCGGCCCGCCGTAGTCCTGCATGACGAGGGTGTACCTGGTCAACCCGAGAGCCTGGGTGAAATCGCCGACGACCGCGGCCAGGTGGTCGAAGGTGTACGCGAACTCCGTGTGGCTGGGTGCGTCGCTGTGCCCGAACCCCGGATAGTCCGGTGCGACGAGGTGGAACCGCTCGGCGAGCCGGTCCAGCAGCGGCTGCCACATGCGGGACGAGGAGGGGAATCCGTGCAGGAGCAGGATAGCGGGCGCATCCTGCGGGCCCGCCTCGCGATAGAAAACAGACAAGCCGCTGACGTCGAGGGCGCGGT
>Ga0335074_10004449_pt1 | contig 19280 bp, 15 predicted proteins | sample Lox_Sample_23_FD_206715 | JGI IMG/M metagenome (GOLD analysis project Ga0335074, IMG submission 206715) | Soil microbial communities from Loxahatchee National Wildlife Refuge, Florida, United States - Lox_Sample_2.3 | ecosystem: Environmental > Terrestrial > Soil > Wetlands | place: USA... | reverse complement strand
GCTGTTGCGGAGGAATCTCCGGCGGGTGAGGCCGTGACGGTTGCGCAGGATCTCTTCGCGCTTGGACAGATGCCACTAGAGGGCGGCGCGCTTGCCTGAAGACGCACCACAATTGATCGAGGGCGAGGACTATTACATGGATGGTCCTTACCTTGTTTTCACCGAGGCGTACCATCGCAAGCGCGGATACTGCTGCAAGTCGGGCTGCAGGCATTGTCCATGGAGAGATGAGGGCTCAGGGCAAAGGGAACAGGGAACAGATCAACCGTCCTGAGCCATACGACTGCAGGTCCTCCGCTTCGGTCGGGTTGACGCCTTGTATCGCTTAGTGCTCCTCGATGATGGCCAGGTCCCAGGGCTGCAGGGTGAGCTGGCTGGATGAGGCGACGGATTTTCCGGTGAGCAGATCGGCGCCGGCGGCGTGAGAGTAGGCGAAGGTCTGGGGGTCGCTCGAATAATTCAGATAGAAGTGGATGTTCTTGCCTGAGGCGCTGACGCCGTCTTTTTCGCGTATGGATGGGGGAAGCTGCTGAGCGGGTCCAGTGAGGCCGGCCTGCTTGAGGACGTCGAGGACGACGGCTTTCTGCAGGGCGTTTGACAGGAATGTGCCCTCGTAGGTCAGAGTGCCGGAGCCGTACTGGTTGCGCGTGATGGCGGGCCATTTGCCGTAGAAGGGATGGTCGTAGGTGGCGAGGGTCTGGGCGTGATCGGGCATCAGGAATTCAGCCCAGTACATGACCTTGTTGTCGTCTCCGACGTGGAAGGGGTCGCCTTTGAGGGCGAGCGGCTTTTCGAGGTTGGAGAACTCCTGATAGCTGAAGCCGGCCGCATCGCGGAGGGGTCCGGGGGCGCGCACCCAGCGGACAGCGTCGTTCTCGTTGGCGAATCCGCTCTTGAAGGTCATGATGACGTGGCCGCCCTGCTTCACGTAGTCGGAAATTTTCTGGAGCAGGGCGTCGTCAGCGACGTAGAGCGCTGGCACGATGAGCACTTTGTAGCGGGAGAAGTCAGGGTCTTCGGGAAAGACGAAGTCGCAGCCGATGTTGGCCTGATAGAGGGCACGATGGAACTGACGGACGAGACCGGGATAGTCGGCAGTCGTGAGGTCGGAGTGCCACGCCACGGGCGGCTGGTGCGCGAATGGCATGAAGTTAAGGCCGTTCCATGAGTCGAGGCTGTAGAGGATGGCCACCTGGTTGTTGATCTTCATGTTCACGAGCTCGGGGCCGACTTTCTGGAGCTCGTGGGCGGTGCGTGAGACTTCGGCGTAGACGCGGTTCGGCTCGTAGTCATGGCCGAGTACGCCCTTCCAGTAGACCTCCTGTCCTGAGGGAATGGAGGACCAGTGCCAATACTCGACCATGTTGGCCCCGCTGGAAATGTGGGTGTAGACGTCGAGGCGGATCTGGCCGTCGTAGGGCGGGTACTGGAAGGCGGAGTCCCAGCCGATGGTCTGGGCGTTGGTTTCGGTGACGAGATAGTTCTGGTGGCGGAGCGAGCGGATGTAGTCGCCGACGAGGGCTTGCGCGGCTCCGTCCATGTGATCCTGCGTGCCGTGGTAGGGGTTGGCACCGGAGACGTCGAGGTATTTGGCGATCTCGAATTCGTTGACGTCGGTGTGCATGGCTCCGGCGAAATCCTGCATGACGAACTGGTCGGGGCGGCGGTATTCGCGGACGAGCGCGGCCTGCCAGGCGAGGAAGTCGGTGACGCGCATCTGTTGCCAGCGCGACCATTCGAGCTTGTATCCGGTGCTGATGGTGCTGTCGCGGGTGGGCATGTTCTCCCAGCCGTTAACGTCCTGGCCCCAGTAGTTGAGTCCCCAGGCTTTGTTGAGAGCGTCGGTGGTGCCGAATTTTTTCTTGAGGTGATTGACGAATCCGGTGAAGACGTCGAGGTTGGAGGCGTCGTAGGAGTGGGTTTCGTTGTCGATCTGCCAGCCGATGACGGTTGGGTTGTTCTTGTAATGCTCGACCATGTTGCGGATGAGGCGCTGCGCGTAATAGCGGTAGACGGGGCTGTCAATGTCCATGTTCTGGCGCATGCCGTAGAAAGTCTCGGCGCCGCCCAGAGGCCGGACGAGGACTTCGGGGTGTTCATGGTAGAGCCAGGTGGGGATGGAGTAGGTGGGCGTGCCCATGATGACCTTGATCCCGGCCTTGCCCATGGCGTCGACGACGCGATCCATCCATGCGTATTCGAAATGGCCGTCTTCCGGCTCCCAGAGGCTCCATGTGGATTCGCCCATGCGCACCACGGTAAGGCCGGCCTGCTGCATGAGGGCCACGTCCTTGTCGAGGCGCTCGTAGGGGTTGTACTCGTTGTAGTAGGCGGCTCCGTAGAGGATGGTGGAGAAGTGTGGGGGCTGCGTCGCAGGCGGGGGCGCAGGCGCAGTTTGTGCCGGAGCGCAGAGCGCGAGCGCGCTGAAGGTGCAGGCGGCGAGAAGCTTGCTGAGAAAACGTTTCACGGGCAGTCCTTAAGAGCAGGCTTGAGAGAGCAGGAACATTTTGCCGGATAGATGGAGAGACTGTCACCCGAAAGCATGGGTACGGAATTCGGAGGCCAGCGTTCAGAGTGCGGAGAAATGCTGCGACGGGGGTTGGAGGACAGCTCAGGTGTAGATATTGCTCACGGCTCCGTAGCATATCTTGAACATCTGCAGCGTGTCCTGCCTGCTTTCTGCACAATAAGTCAGCCATTCCAAATAGTTGCCCGTGTCCACCTGCACCTCTTTTCGTTCTTTGCCTTTTCCGATGTATCCCTTAAAGGGCAACGCAAATCCCATGCTGCCCGGGGGCACACTGTCAGGGTCCCAGATCCAGCGCAGAGCAATAGCGGAAATGTCGTTGAGAAAACTCTGGGCCTTCTCCCGTACCCAGCCGGACCGTTGACCTATTGCACCGGGAATGTCTTCCAGGTCGTAGCGGTCGAAGCTGTAGAGCAATTGGCTGTGAAAGTCAGTCGATCCGTAGCTCATCCAGCCCTTTGTGTCCAGCGCGTCTGGCTTGTAGTCGTGGAGATCCGTACCGGCTTTCATCGACCCTTCGTGTCCCTGCAGAACGTAGCATCGGTCGCCGGGCTGCAATGGACCGGTTTGCCATTGCCCGTGCTGGTCTTTGTAGAGTTTCGACAGGCCGAAGTCGGTTGCCTGGCGCAGATTATGTCCGCCCACTGCACCCCGATCCTTTGCGTCCATGGCGACTTGAACAACGTCCGGGTTGAAGATCAGTCCGCTGGTGGCGGAGCGCAGGTGAACCTGCAGAAGCAGCCACGGTCCAGGATTTAAACCGATGATGAGGTCCCGCCTCAGACAATCGGCCATCAACTGGCATGGGATCCACTCGTGCGTGTGCTTATTCGTGTCGCGAATACCGTTTTTGACCGCGCTGCGATAGTAGGCGTTGTTGGTGAAGTCGCCGATTTCGTTCATCCGCTCATAGAGCGATTTCTGGGAGGCCTGAAAGGGCTGCGAGCGTATCTTTTCCTTGATCGATCCGAATTCCTCTTTGGCTGCTTTCAGGGAGTCCTTGGCGATGTCCATGGCTTCGCCTTCATCCATGTCGTGCGAGCCGAGATCGAGCAGAGAAGCTCTATGGCGATGTACGGGCTGGGTCGCAGCTGCATCGACAATCTGCTGCGCATAGAGAGACAAGTAACCACGCATTCAAATTCCTCCCATGTTATGAACCGGTATCTTCGAAGATATCGCGATGTTATACAGATGCTATCGACAGGCGATGCGGTTCTGCGGGCCAGCGATTAAAACCGGATCAGCCGGGACATGGTGAGTCCGGCGACCGCCAGGCTGCCGAGCAAGGTCACGATAGAGGCGAGGAACCAGCGGAGGGTCACGCCGTACTCGGTTTCGTCATCATCCTTGAGCTGGAGCGACCTCCACAGGGAGACGAACTGCAGCAGGATCGATGCGCCTAACAGCAGAGCGGCGAGAATGGCGGCGACGGACCAGGATCCTGGTAGTTCGAAGCCCCAATAGCGAAAGAAGAGAAGAGAGAAGCCGAGCAGAACGGTGATGGCGGTGATGATTCCCTGGCGGTATCCGACGGGGATGGGTACGCGCTGACGAGGCTGCGGCTGGGTCATAGGGGCTCGGAGTTGATTCTCCCGCAAGTTCGATCTGTCGTCTATCGATCACGGTGATGTAGATTGACGAAACGGAAGCGCGATTGAAGGAGCGAGATGAAGAATACGACGAATGCTTTACTGTTGGTTATAGCGGTGGCGCTGGTGGCGATTGCGATTGAACCGTTTGTCAAGCCCCGGCCGGCGCAGGCACAGGTGGTGGCGGATTATCCGCTCTACTTCGAGCCGGGCGTGTATCTGCTGCGCGCTCCGGACGGCACCAGCCAGATTTATGGGAAGGTAGTTGTCGATCTGCGGACGGGGAAGATATTTGGATTTCCTACTTACGGGCAGCAGCCATATCCGGTCGACATAACGACTACCAAACCAATCACGTCGAAGCCGATTGTGCTGGGCAGGTTCGCGCTCGAAGATACGGATCGCTAGGGCTCGTTCAACTGACGGGTGTGAGACCGAGGGCCTTCAAATATCCGTCGTTGCGGGTGCAGTTGTTGAAGAGGATGTTCTCGAGCAGGTCGGCGAAGGCGGCACGGATGTGATCCATTGGCGGGCGGCGGGCGATCTGCTTTTCGGCGTCGCCGAGGCCGGCGCGAGTCTGGGCGAAAGCCACGATCTCGTCCCAGTAGCGCGGACGTTTAAAGGTGACGGGAGCGGATGTGGACTGCATCTTCTTGTATGGCCAGAAACACCAGCCGATGTTGTTTTTTTCGAGAAGCTGGCGGAACTGGCTGACCCACTCGTTGGTATTTTCACCGGATTCGCCGAGCCAGATGGGCACGTGGTAGCGGTCGCGGAAGTCGACGTATGCCTGGATGGCGGGCTGCTCGGGCGGCATCCAGTACTTGTGGAAGGAGTACATGACGTTGGAGTCGAAGGGCGGACCGAAGACGCTGAAATTGGTGTCCCATTGTGCTCCGCCGAGGATGACGACGTGGTGAGTATCGACCTCGCGTATGCCGGCGACGATGCGGCGGTAGAGGGGTTCGAGGCGGGAATTGTAGCTCTGGAGCGCGGGAAAAGGCGGGATAGGCTCGTTGAGCAGATCGTAGCCGAGTACGGTGGGTGAATCGCGATAGTGCGCAGCGATGCGTTTCCAGGTGTCGATCGTTTTCTGTTGGCATTCGGGGCTTTCGAAGAGCCAGGGGTATCCCCAGCTGTTGTCGATGTTCGTGCCGGTCTGGCCGCAGGGCGCGGCGTGCATGTCAACGATGATGTAGAGGCCAGCTTCGTGTGCCCAGCCGATGACATGGTCGAGGAGGGTGAAGCCTTCGTTGTTGCCGGGCGTGAAGAAGCGGTAGTCGATGGGGATGCGGATGGAGTTGTATCCGGCATGAGCGAGGAACTGGATGTCGGCGCGCGTGACATACCGATCGCGATATTCATGCCAAAATTTCGCGGTGTCGGCGGGGCCGATCAGCTCGTTGATGAGGGCATCGATTTCGCGACCGGATTGCGGACCCTTCTCCAGGCGGAACATGTAGCCTTCGGGGACGAGCCAGTTACCGAGGCTGGTGCCGCGGAGATTCAGCGTGCGCCCCTCGCCGTCGACGAGGCGCGGGCCGTCGGTGTGAACGAAGCTGTGAGTGGCGGCGAGGGTGGATAGCGGCAGGAGCGCGAAGGCGAGAAGCAGGAGCAGTCGATGAGCTTGTGAGCGGGAGGGCTTGCCTAACTTCAAAGTGGAATCCTCGGGAGCACTTTACAAGTTTTTCTGTGCTCAAGCTATTGCTGCAACCAGGAGAGCTAGGATCAAAGTATGGAGGCGCTCGCGGTTGCGGTGCTGGTGCTGCATCTAGCCTGGATTTTGTGGGCGATTGCGGGAGCGCTGTGGACGCGGGGGCGTCCCTGGCTGACGGCGTTCCATGTGGTTTCGCTGATTTGGGGAATTATCGTTGAGGTTGGTCCGTGGCCGTGTCCGCTGACGCTTCTGGAGCAGCACTTTGAGGCACGGGCGGGCATGCACACGTGGACCGGCAGCTTTCTGCTGCATTACCTTGATGCGACGATCTATCCGAATTTTCCCTGGTGGCTGGTCGCGAGTTTTGGCGTTGCCGTTTGCGCCTTCAACCTGGGAATTTATGCGCGGAGGTTCTGGAAGGCGAGAGCCCGCTCCCTGTAGCCGTGTCGGTGGCGACTTTCGCTACGAGCAGAGCTTAAGGCGTTTCAGGCAAGAATGTGGGCTCGTTTAGACTGTGCAAGACCGCCGCTCCCTGCTGTTCGCGTCGGTTTGAGGACAGCAACGCCGACTACACCATTTCTCAAAGCGCTTTAGTTGCTATGGTCGAGCTGAAAGGGTTTGTTGTACGGCTCGACGGGATAGCCCTGCGCTTTCCAGGCCTCCAGACCGCCTCTGAGGAATTTGACTCGAAAGAACTTGAGAGCGAGAGCGCGATTCAGGATAGTCCGCGCGGTCTCATCGCTCGGACACGTGCAGTACACGACGGAATCCTTCTCTCTCGGGATCAGAGATGGATTGTCGATGATCTCTTTCGGTGCCAGCCGCTGTGCGCCGGGGATGATCTCGGAGTCAGCCAGCAGGTCGAGCGGCTGACGGACGTCGAAGATGAGGACATCCTGATGTGAGGTCAGCAGCGTGTGCAGTGCTTCCGGAGTGATGCTGTGTTGTTCCAGTTCATGCCGGTCCCTTCTCTTTTTGATCCAGAAGACTATCAGCACCAGAGCAGCAACTACGGTGGCAATAAGTCCAACCATCTGCGTTTCTCCTCAAGAGATCTCAGACTACAGGATTCACCCGAGGCGGCCGGAGATTCAGGACTGCACTGAGGACGGCGAAGATCTTATTGTTGTTGACCTTAGCGCCCGGGTGCGGAGGGGCTGGCGGTTGCGGGCGTTGGCGTCGCGGGCGCAGGCGGTGACGCCGGCACATTGGTCTGTGCGGGCTCGCGGATGAGCACCGCGGTGCGCGGGAAGGTGAAGCTGCCTCCGGCGTCGTCTATGACGTTGACCTGACAGGTGTAGAGGCCGGGCTTGAGGCTGGCGAGGGGCACGTCGAACTGGAAGGCGACGGCATCGCGGGAGGGCACGTTGAGGGAGTTGGCCTCGACCAGCGGCGTCTCGAAGGCTTTGGTCGTGCCATTGAGGAACTCGATGCTGGTTAGGACGCGGACAGGAGTGTTCGGGCCCTTTGCGGCGGGCTTCGCTTCTTTAGCCGCGCCTGCAGTGCTCGCGGCAACAGCGTGGGACGGGGCGTAGACCTCATAGAGGAAATAGAGGTGCTGGTCCTGGCGGAAGACGTGGGGCAGGTTGGGGACGAGTTGCTCACCATCATAAACGAGCGGGCTGTCGGCGTGCTTCGCCGCCGGAATGCGTTGGCTGGCGAGAACGACGGAGCTCATCTTGAGAGGAATTTTTCGCTGGTCGGGAACGTTGATGTCGGTTTCGAAGGAGCCCATGCGACCGGTCTCGTTCTCGCGCACGACAAATTTGAGATGGAACTTGCCGATGGGGAGGGTGAAGCCGGTGGAGTACTGCACGTTCTTCTGGCGGACCTGCTGGGCCTGATCGATCGCGAGTTTGACAGTCTGGCGGGCCTGGCCGATGACGTGACCGGCAGGGTCTTTGACTTCTCCGATGATGTCGAGGGTGGCCTTGTCTTTGTCTCCGCCCTTGATGAAGGGGATCTGCGAGCCGGGGACGACGATGGAGACGGGCACGAAGTAGTGTGTGTCGTCGGTGCGGAAATAGAGCGTCTCCATGTAGACGGCAACGTCGGTGGCGGGGAGATCGCTGGCCAGTTGCTCGTCAAGCTGACGCTCGCGGTCTTCGCGATTGGAGTGCTGATAGTCGGCGGGAGCGTAGTAGCCGGGGCGGTATTCGAGCTTGACGTCGGGGCGGTTGATCTTGATGGTCAGCTTGCGATAGCGGCCGTCGCGTCGCGTGTCGGTTGAGCGGAAGCCGAGAACGTAGTAAGCCGAGGTGTCGCGCTGAATGCGCTCGAAGGCGGGCGAAAAATCGTTGTCATCAAAGAAGGCCTTACCGCCGGTATCGGAGGACAGCGTGGCCATGACTTCCTGGGTGTTGAAGTTGGCGTCGAGATTGTTCTGGAGGGCCGCGCCGTTGTATGCGCTGGTTCCGCGCAGGCTGCCGGTGCTCGCGTCGCCAAGCGGGGAGATGGCTTGAAGGCCGCGAGAGTCGACGCTGTAGATGGAGAGATTGGCGCGCACCGCGGAGTTGATGGCGGAGCGCAGCGAGGCCTGGTTCTCGATGCCGTCGCGCTGGATTCCGCCGGAGAAGTAGAGCATCGACTTCTTCTGGTTGAGGTATGCGAGCGACTTGGAGATGGAGGCGATGGCGAAGAGCTCGCGGTCGGTGTTGAGGTCGTTGTATTCCTGCTCATCGGCGGTGAAGGAGGTGGTGTCTTCGACCTGGTTGGTGGTGCTGGTGGCCCCTGACTGGAAGCCCTGGCTTTGGTCGCCGGAGTAGGAATTGACGGCGTTGAGCAGGAGCTGCTTGTTCTGGGTGAAGTCCTGGTCGAGCGACAGGGAGGTGTCCAGAGAGACGACCGCGACGATGTCGGCGGGCTGCATCTGGCGGTTGATGTAATTGCGCGCGGCGTCCTGCGAGCGCTCGATGTCTTCGGGCTGCATGGATGTGAGGTCGAAGAAGAGCACGATGAGGCGGTGGTTGCGGAGCTCTTCGGGGCGAGCGACTCCGTTTTTGGCGTTGAAGATGCCGTGCCCGGCCTGTCCGGTGATGGTGGCTTCGTTGAGCGGGGCGGCCTGGTCGACGCTTTCGAAGTCGAAGCTGGAGATCTGCTGCGACTTGCCATTCTCGAGGATGGTGAAGTCCTTGGCGGTGAGTCCGCGGACGACTTCGCCGGTCTTCTTGTCGCGCACGACGACGTTGGTGAGGACGAGGTCGCTGTTGACCTTGAGGGTGAAGGACGACTGGTTCGGGTTCTGATCAGGCGACTGCTGGGCGTTCGCGCCGATGACTGCGGTGAGCACGAGTGCGGAGGCGAGGCAGAGAGCGTGGAGACGGTGGGTCATCTTCGAGTCTCCTTAATAGCGGAAGCGAGCCATGAAAGTGAACTGGCGCATGGTGGCGGTGGAGGTGACCTCGCCGTAGGTTGCCGAGCCCAGCGTCGAATCCACCCCCGAGTATTGGACGGTGTTGAAGACGTTATTGACGGTGGCGCGGACCTCAAGAGTGCGCATTTCCGAGAAGCGCTGTGTTTTTGAGAACGACATATTGACGGCAACAGTGCCGGGACCGGGGATGGAGAAGCGCGACGCTGAGCCGAAGCCGTTGTCGGGTGGGTTTGTAAAAGCGGCCTTGTTGAACCAGTTGTCGACGGTGCCGCCGCCCGCCGTCAGGGAGACGCCAGGAACACGGTCGGGGCGAAGCGATCCGGTGCTGCCACGGGCGACATCGGCGACGGCGGCTGCGTAGTTCGGGGTGAGCGGAGAGCCGCTGGCGAAGTCGAAGGTGCCGGAGACGGACAGGCCGCCGACAGCATGCGAGAGGGCGTTGCCACTGTTCAGGTAATGGCCATCGACGCCGAAGGGGAGTTCGTAGACGAAGTCGCCTTTGACCTGATTGCGGATGTCGAAGCTGGAATTGGATTCCTCGGCGAGCAGGTTCTGCCAGTTCTGAGCGACGGTCACGCCGGTTCCTCCATTGCCGCCGATGGAGCTGGCGTTGTCGATGGAGTGCGAGTAGGTGTAGGTGGCGCCGAGAGCAATGCCGTTCTGCATGCGCTTGCGCAGGCGGACGGCGAGGGCGTTGAAGTTGGAGAAGGCGACCGAGTCCTCGTAGTCGTAGAGGACGTTGGGCACAGCGGTGCCGAAGCGGCCGGGTGCGTCGACGATGTCGAGGCGGGTGCCCTTGGAGCCGTTGTAGCCGACATTGAGCACGATGCCGAGCGGGAGGGTGCGCTGGACGTCGAGATTCCAGACCTGCACGTAGGGCAAGCGGTAATTCTTGTTGACCGAGTAGTTGCCTTCGGCCTGCGATGCGGCGGTGAAGCCGTTAGCCAGGGTGTAGGTCGGAGCGCCGGTCAGGGCGTTGCTGTTGGTCTGCACGTTGGCCCACGGGGGTTGGAAGGCGAAGTCCTGCACGAATTTTGCGTACTGGCCGTTGGCGAAATTGATGCCGTAGCCGGCGCGGACCACGGTGTCCTTGATGGCGCGCCACGCGATGCCGATGCGGGGGGAGAAGTCGAGCTTCTCAGGATAGACGAGAGTGCGCGGGAAGAAGCCGGAATAAGGGCCGTCGGTGTTGGGCAGAACAGTGGCAGCTTTGGTGAAGTCGTCGCCGGTGTCGAGGGTGGCGAGGTGATCGTACTTCTCGGAGTAGGGCGAAAAGTATTCGTAGCGCAGGCCGGCGTTGATGGTCAGGTTGGAGCGGGCGCGCCAGTCGTCCTGGGCATAAGCGTCGATCACGTTGGCGCGGAGGTAGGACTTCTGGTAAGGCGCCTGGAGGCTGGTTTGCTGGGGAAAGCCGAGAAGCAGGTCGGCGAGCGAGGAGCCGGAGGTGGAGAAGCCATTCGGAGTGCTGGGGCTGGTGCCGGGCGCCTGTGTGTAGAGGCCGGTGAAGATGTAGGTTCCGGTGGAGTTGGTCAGGCCGACCATGTCGAGGTGCACGCGGCGCAGGTCACCGCCGAAGCGGAGGTTGTTCTTCTTGTGAATCCAGGAGAGCGACTCGGAGAGGGAGATGGTCTGGTTGATCTGAAATGCGGGCTGCTGCTCGTTGAGGCTGGTGAACTGGTTCAGGGTGACGTTAGGCAAGCCGAAGAGCTGCGGGTTGGTGGGGAGGCCGTTCAGGCCGATCTGGCTGGCGACGTCAGTCGTGTTGGTGAAGTAATTGGTGGTTTGGGCGTTGGTGCGGTTCCAGTTGAGGTTGAGGATGTTGGCCAGATGGCCCTTGCTGATGGAGTAGCCGGCTTGCAACGAGTACTGGTTGGATTGATGCTTGCCGCCCAGATCGGGGAAGAGGTTGAGATTGTCGGAGGCGGAGTGGCTGTAGTTGAAGTTGAAATTGAGGTTCTGGTGAAGACCGGGGCTGCTGGCTTGTCCAAGGCGCTGGCGGATGAAGTTGCCCAGGGCGGCAGTATTTCCGCCGGCTCCGAAGTTGTGAATGAGGCGGGCGCCGATGGTGGTGGTGTTGGTCTGAGCGGAGCTCAGGAGATGGTAGTTCTGCGTGGTTCCTGGCAAGTTAGGCTCGGGCACATAGTTCAGCAGGGCATTGGCCTGCGGCGAGATGCACTGCGCGGGGATGGTGTTATTGGGGAAGGGCTTACCGGCGTTGGGGTCGCCAGCGTAGCAGCCAGGGTCGTAGATGGTGATGGGCTGGCCCCCGGGGGTGGTGAGTCCCTGGAAGTTGCCGCTGCGCTCGGCCTCGAGGGGAACGGTACCGTACTGATCGAAGGGTGCAGAGGAACGCTGGCCAGACAGGGTGAGGAAGATAAAGTCCTTCCTGTCGTTGGTAAAGATGTGCGGAATGTAGGGTGCGCCGATGAAGGTAAGGCCGAAGCGGTTGGACTGATAGCTGGGCTGGATCCCTGGCTGGCCGCGCAGGGCAAAAGGCAACGCGTTCAGGGCCGAGTTGCCGCCATTCCAGAAGAAGGCGCCGTGGGGCTGATTGGGATTGAAGTTGCGGAAGTTGCCGCGTCCGCCAAAGCCGCCGCCCCCGCGTCCACCAAAGCCACCTCCTCCGCGCCCTCCGAAGCCACCGCCTCCGCCAAAGCCGCCCCCACCCGGGCCACCTCCGCCAGGACCACCGGGACCGCCCGGGGCCCCGGCGTTACCGGCCACGGTCGCGTCGCCTTCGCCTGGAGGCGGCGGGCCATCGCCGAAGTTGATGCCCGCAAAGGGATTGGTCGAACCGTTCTGGCCGGCTACGGCCACGGATTCACTGGAGACATCCGGGTTCGAGGCGAGCGATGGAAGGGCTGCGGCTGATGCAGACGAGCCTCCGGCAGCCTCGATCAGCCCGGTAGCCGCGTCGGCCAGAGAGAGGCTCTGGGTGCCGCGTCCGGAATATTGGCGCGTGGCCGAAGCGGTCTGCTGCTGCTCTTCCTGCGCTGCGCGCGAGGCCAAGGTGAGGGTGAAGTCGACCTTCTGGTCGTGCGAGGCAGCGTTGAGAAGCGCCTCCTGAGTGGTGGAGGCGAAAGCCGCGAGCTCGGTGCGCAGTACGTAGCGGCCATTTGAGGGGATGGTCATGCTGTAGTCGCCGCGGGCGTCGGTGGCGGTCGAGTACTTGCGGCCGGTGAGAGTGTTGGTGGCGGTGATGCTGACGCCGGGAAGAGGGATGGTTCCCGCCTTGACGGAGCCGTGGATGATGCCCCCGGTTTGCAGCGTGGTGCCGGACTGCGACGGTGTGGCAGCAGGCTGCGGTTGTGGCGTGGGCGAGGCGGGCTGCTGAGCCCGGAGGTGTCCCGTCGCGACCAGTTGCGACACGGAGAGTAGGAGCGAGATCGTGATGCGGCGAAGCGACATAGAGTGAACAGGTTACTGGTTTGGTGAAGGCGGTGCGGACCCAGACTGGACGCGGTTTCCCCCGCCACTTCCGAAACCGCCCGGACCGCCCCGTTCTCCGGGACCGCCAACACCTAATACGGTGGCGAGGAAGTTTCCGTTCTGGAGCGAGCCGCGGGCGGTGACGTTGTCGCCAACCTTGATGTCCGCCAGCGTGATGCTCTCACGGTGCTTGCGGAAGGAGGTGTTCTCGTCAACGACGATGGTCTGGGTTACGTTGTCAGGGCGCTTGATGGTGATTTTGGTCTCGTCGATGGATTGAATCGTGCCGGCTGTCCAGGTCTTGCCGAAATCGGCGCGGGCCTTCTCGTACTGCTCCTTGTCGATGAGCATGACGAACATTGCGCCCAGGGTCTTGGCTTTCTCGTCCTTGTCGCCGGCGGCTCCGACCATGTCGCCAACATGGATGTCGGAGATTTTGATCTGGTCACGCTGTTTGCGGAAGCGGGTGTTAGGGCCGGTTTCAACCTTGTAGACGTCCCCGGTATCGGTCTTGACGGTAATGTTGTCGCCGGTTATAGCGGTGACGGTGCCGCGGACGCTGTGTTCGTTGAAGGCCGCGCCCATCCCCTGCATCGGTCCTCTATCCGGGCCGACCGGTGGCGCGGTCGAGGACGCATCCTGTCCGCGACCTGCTGGTAGAAATGCAGAGAGGGCGAGCAGTAGGACCAAAGCGCGCAATGGGAACTTCATGACCAGACAAGTATCTCTCAATTTGACTGACGCGAGCCGCAGCCGGGGGCAGGGGCAAGCGCTGATTTGCAGGATAGACGGCGAAAAACCATCCGAAGTCGCAATCTGGCAGGCAGCTTTGGCCTTCCAAGGCGAAAATGACTGGAACTTCTTCGCGTCCCCGCTCATCTACTTTTAGTCTCCGGGGTGTTAGTTTTTAGTCCTGGGTCTCAGTCTCACGGGCAACACGGGGCAGCGGCGGCTCTCTAAACGTAGAGGAGGGATTGCGGATCAAATGAATGCTCTGAGGGGGAATACTCTGACGGGGAGCACATTGACGGGCCCGGAGACGGAAGCGGGGGCGGAGCTGGCGCGGCAGTTTTGTAGGGTGCGGCAGCAGACGGAGACGCTCTGTGAGCCGCTTACTCCAGAAGACATGATGGTGCAGTCGTGTCCCGAGGCCAGCCCGGCCAAATGGCACCTGGCGCATACGACCTGGTTCTTCGAAACCTTCCTGCTGTCGGAATTCCTGCCCGGCTACCGGGCGTTTCATGCTGACTTCATCTGGCTCTTCAACAGCTACTACAACACGGTTTCAGACCAGCCGCTTAAGAAGCTGCGCGGCTCGTTTTCGCGGCCGTCCCTGGCGGAGATCCTCGAGTACCGCCGCTATGTGGAAGAGGCGATGACCCGGCTGATCGAGGGCGGGGCGAGCGAGGAGGTCCAGCGGCGCGTGGTGCTGGGACTTCATCACGAGCAGCAGCACCAGGAGCTGCTGGCTTACGACATCAAGAATGCGTTCTGGTCGAATCCGCTGCATCCGGCGTACCGGGCGGGCGAGTTGCCCGGGTTGGAAGCCGGTGATTTGAGCTGGGTGGGACATGAGGGCGGCCTGGTTGAGATTGGCTATGGTGGCGATGGCTTCTGCTTCGACAACGAGGAGCCACGGCATAAGGTCTATCTTGAGCCGTTTGAACTGGGGTCGAGACTGGTGACCTGCGGCGAATATCTCGAATTTATCGCCGATGGAGGGTACGAGCGTACCGAGCTTTGGCTGTCGGAGGGTTGGGATACGGTCAAGGCGCAGGAATGGAAGGCTCCGCTCTACTGGTTTCAGCAGGAGGAGGACTGGCGGATCTTTACGCTGCGCGGTCCGGCGAGCCTGCAGGCTTTGCGGAATACGCCGGTGTGCCACGTGAGCTACTTCGAGGCCGATGCGTTTGCACGCTGGGCCGGGAAGCGGCTGCCTACGGAGACGGAATGGGAGTCGGCCGCCGCCGTGTTGCCGGCTGGTAGCGAGGGCGAGGGAAATCTGCTGGAGTCGGGGACGCTGCATCCGCTGGGTGCAGGGTCGCAGGGCGGGTTGCGGCAGATGTTCGGCGATGTGTGGGAGTGGACGGCGAGCGCTTACCTGGGCTATCCGGGTTTTGCTGCGCTGCCGGGCGCTTTGGGCGAGTACAACGGCAAATTCATGTGCAATCAGATGGTGCTGCGGGGAGGATCGGCAGTTACTCCTGCATCTCATATTCGGAGCACGTACAGGAATTTCTTCTCCCCGGCGACGCGCTGGCAGTTCTGCGGCATACGCCTGGCAAATCGTTAACGCTGTCGAACTGTTCCAGGAGCACCCCGGATCCCCTATGCACAGTCTCTCCTCTATTCCTGCGCTGCCGGAGGCGGCGCAAACTCGGGTAGGCGCGGAAGTCTTTATTGGGCTTACGGCACGGCCGAAGACCCTCTCGCCATGGCTTTTTTACGACGAAGAGGGATCGAGGCTTTTTGAGGCGATCACCGAATTGCCTGAGTATTACCTGACCCGCACGGAGCGGGCGATCTTCGCGGTCAATGCGGATGAGATTCTGGCTGCCGCAGCGGAGGGGTCGGCGGGCCGTCCGCTGACGATGATTGAGCTGGGAGCGGGGACGGCGGCCAAAACGGGCCTGCTGCTCGGGGCCCTGGCTCGCAGACAGGAGAAGGTCGATTATCTGGCGATCGACGTCTCGGAGAGTCCTCTGACGGTAGCGAAGGAGCGCATTGAGAGAGAAATTCCCGGTGTGACGGTTACTCCCAGAGTCGCCGATTACACGACCGGTGTCGCGGATTTTCCGGCAGGCGGTAAGCGGAGGATGGTGCTTTATATCGGATCGAGTATCGGGAACTTCGAGCCTGCCCACGCGGTGAAGCTGTTGCGCGATGTGCGAGCGCACCTCTCGCCTGGAGACCGGCTATTGCTTGGCGTTGACCGAGTGAAGGAGCGCTCGGTGCTGTTACGCGCCTATGACGATCAGGCCGAGGTGACGGCGGCTTTCAACAAGAATGTCCTGAAGCGGATCAATCGCGAACTGGGCGGCAACTTCAATCCGAGACTGTTCAAGCATCGGGCGCGCTGGAATCACGAGCACTCGCGGATCGAAATGCATCTCGAGAGCCTGATTGCCCAGCAAGTGACGGTAGAGGCTCTGGAACTGGATGTGAAGTTCGCGCGCGGCGAGACGATTCATACCGAGAACAGTTACAAATTCACCACGAAGGGCATTGTGTCCATGCTGGAGCAGGCGGGATTCAGCCTGACACAATGCTGGTCGGATGTGCGTGAGTGGTTCGGCGTGTATATGGCGACGGCGGGGTAAGAGCAAGGGTGCAGGGAATAGCGCATAGGGTCTAGCGAAAAATTGCCCGGATTCAATACGTGATTCTCTACACCCTAAACCCTGTCCCTTACACCCTGCTGTACTCTCCGCTCTTGCCGCCGGTCTTGCGTTCGAGACGGATTTCGCGAATGACGATGCCTTTGTCGAGCGCCTTGCACATGTCGTAGATGGTGAGAGCGGAGATGGAGGCGGCGGTGAGCGCTTCCATCTCCACGCCAGTGCCCGCTGTGGTGGCAGCTGTGGCGTGAATTGTGACTCCGTCGGCCACAATTTCCGTGGTCACGTCGACGAAACTCAGCGGCAGAGGATGGCACATGGGGATCAGATCCGAGGTGCGCTTGGCGGCCTGGATTCCGGCGATGCGGGCGACTTCGAGCGGATTTCCCTTGGGGTTTTGCGGGAGCGCGCGGAGAACCTCGGGAGAAAGCGCGACAAAGGCAGAGGCGTGCGCCTCGCGGCGAGTGGCGGGCTTATCGCTCACGTCGACCATGTGGGCCTGTCCTTCGTCGTCGTAGTGGGAAAGCCTGGACATAGAGACAGTATAGGGATTAGGGAACAGGGTCAGGTGACGACCGGAACTTTTCAAGTACACCTCAGGCCAAATGACGTGAAGCGGCGTGTGTCGGTACTGATCCTACGATCACTTCAGGATCGCCCGTGATTCGCACCGATGAACGGCTGCTCGGGCGTTTGGCAAACTCCGCGCCGCTCGTGTTTCGGCGCTGCAAAGCGGCCCGTTGTTGCATCCAGGCGGCATTGTGTAGATTCGACGCATGGCCCTCAAAAGAATGGATAACGTAGGAATCGTCGTCGATGACCTCGGAGGGACAATTGATTTCTTTCGAGAGCTCGGCCTAGAGCTCGAAGGACGGGCCACGATCGAAGGAGAATGGGCAGGACGTGTCACCGGACTTGCCGATCAGCGCGTCGAGATTGCGATGATGCGCACGCCGGACGGCCACAGCCGTCTTGAGCTCTCCCGCTTCCTCACGCCACCTCTCGTCGCGGATCACCGCAACGCCCCGGTCAACGCTCTTGGCTACCTCCGCGTCATGTTCGCCGTGGACGATATCGACGAGACACTCGGCAGGCTTCGCAAGCGCGGCGCAAAGCTCGTGGGCGAAGTAGTCCGGTATCAGGACTCGTATCGGCTCTGCTACATCCGCGGGCCTGAAGGGCTTCTCATCGGACTCGCCCAAGAACTCAATTGAGCACGATGTGCCCAAGCTATCCGAAAGTTGACCCGGATCGGTCCCCGACAAGTCGGCTTCTCGGAGGTAATCCGTTCGAAAGCGGAAGACGGAAGTCTGTGAGTTTCGTAACAGCGCCGAAACAGGGATTAGGGATTAGCAACCAGAATCTGGATCTTGCCAAGCGTTCAGATGAGAAGGATACGTACGGAACTTTCGCTCGGCAGATCTGCAGCCTCTTCGGGCGCGACGAGGAAGCAGTTGGTTCTTGCCACAGCAGCCTGATCGCCGGAGCCCTGCCACGGAATCGGATGGACATATGCGTGGTGTGCATCGGCCTCGAGATATGCGGGAAGAAAGCGGGTCAGGCCGGGTTTTCCTTTGAGGTCGGTCTCCAGTCGAGCCTCAGCGAAACTGGGGCCAATCCCGGAGACGGGTTGGCCAGCGAGCGCGGCGAGCAGCGGCGCGGCGAAGAGCGCAAACGTAACGAGAGTCGAGACCGGATTACCGGGAAGTCCGAAGAAGTAGCGATGGCCTTGAGTTGATGACGTCGGCAACTGTCCGAAGACGGCGGGGCGGCCGGGCTGAATGCGAACACCAGTGAAGAAGAACTCGGCGCGCAGGTTGACGAGCGCCTGCTCGACGAAATCGTATTTGCCCATGGAGACTCCTCCGGAAAGGATGAGCAGGTCGGAAGCGGAAGGTCCGGGGTCGAGGGCCCGTTCAATGGCATCTTCGATTGCGGCGAGGTCGTCGCGGACGATGGGAAAGATCACGGGTTGTCCTCCGTGAGCGATGACCTGAGCGGCGATTGAGTAACTGTTCGAGTTGCGAATCTGGTGGGTCAGGGGTGCAGAATCGACGGCGATCAGTTCGTCTCCCGTGGCCAGAATGGCGACGCGAGGGCGGGTGTAGACGGGCAGGCTGGCATAGCCGCACGCGGCAGCTGCGGCGATGTGCTGAGGGCCGATGCGGGTGCCGGCGGGAATGAGTGCGGCTCCGGAATGCGCCTCGGAGCCGGCGGGCACGATGTTTTCGCCGCCGGCGAGTTGCCGGTCGGTCCGAATATGAGGGCCGTCAGTGGTCGCGTGCTCAACCATGAGGACGCAATCGGCTCCCGCGGGAACAGGAGCGCCGGTCATGATTTCGATGGCCTGGCCGCTTTCGAGAGCGGGGCCGGTCCATGCTTCTCCGGCGCGGAGCTGGCCGACTACGAATAGCGGGGACGCGAGATCGGCCACGCGGCAGGCGAAGCCGTCGCGAGTGGATCGCGGGAAGGGCGGCTGGTCGCGGTCGGCGATGACAGGCCCGGCAACGGTACGGCCAAGGCTGCCGAGAAGGTCGACTGATTCTGTAGTTCGGGTCTGGGTGGAGCGGATTTCGGCGCTGAGCAATGCAGCGTGTTGACGGATGGTAAGGGCAGCTTCCGCATAGCTCAGGACGATATAAGTCAGAACGGCGGAGGGCGAGGAGGGTTCCACAGGCTGGATTTTAAGGCAAAACCAGGGATACTGTGCCCATCGACTTCTGCCCAAGGTCGCGGCGACTTAAATGACTCAGCTCCGGGATACATCATCCCGGGTTTTGCTGTAGCGAAATGGAAAGGCGTCGCCCGCGGACGACGCCTTTCGAGGTTAGGGTTCAGCTAGGACTTCTTTCCGGCCTTGTAGGTGCTCTTAACGGTGGTTCCCATTTCAGCCAGAACCGACTTGGCATCGGCGGAAAAGGGGCCGTTGGGGGCCAGCTCAAGGTACTTCTGGTAGGCTTCGGCGCACCCCGGAGGCGCGACGATCTTGTTTGTCTTGGGGTCGACGGTGGCCTTGTTGATGAGCGCCTTGCCCTTCAGGTAGTAGGGGATGGGCTTGGAGGGATCGGCGGCGATAGCCTTGTCGGCAGCCGCCACGGTAGCGTCGATGTTGCCAATGCGATCCATGATGATCGCCTCGTTGCCGTAGCGGATCGCAGCCGATTTGGGATCGGCCTGTGCGGCGGCGTCATACGCAGCCTGGGCCTCGGGAATCTTGCCGGCCATGGCCAGCGCCTCGCCGAGGTTGTCGCCGGCGACAGCCTGAAGATCGGGATTCGGCTTCTTGCTCGCCTTGTCGAGATCGATGGCCTTCTGAAGGGAAGTGGCGGCGTCGGTGTATTTCTTCTCGCCCTTCTGGGCAATG